>Ga0210377_10001144_pt1 | contig 24439 bp, 25 predicted proteins | sample PLM4_65_b1redo_FD_155480 | JGI IMG/M metagenome (GOLD analysis project Ga0210377, IMG submission 155480) | Groundwater sediment microbial communities from an aquifer in East River, Colorado, USA - PLM4_65_b1 redo | ecosystem: Environmental > Terrestrial > Soil > Riparian zone | place: USA: East...
CCGCGGTTGCTCACTTGGAGCGCTACCGCAGTGCGATCGAGGTCGAGGTGAATCGTCGCCTCGCTCGCGCGGAGCCCGCACCGGAAGTTCGCGCCGAGGTGATCCGCCGCTTCCGCACGTTCGTGCGGCTCGCGAGCCTGTCACTCGACACCGCGCGCGTCTCTCTCGACGGACTCGGCGGAAACAGCGCGCTCGCGCTCGAGAACACGATCTCGGCGGCGGTCGAGATCGCGAACTCGTTCGGCGCGCCGCCCGAGGTGAGCGGAGCGCTCACCGACATGGAGTCGCGCTTCCGCTCGGGCGTGCGCCGCATCCTCGCGCCGGAAGAGCGCGAGGAGAAGCACCAGGAGCGCAACAAGAAGCGCCCGACGCCGAACGCGGGACGCCGCGTCCGCGGCGCGATCGATCGCATCTCCGACACGTACGTCGCGTTGAACCTCGACTCGAGCACGATCTTCGACGTGAACCCCGCCGCCGAGGCGCTCTTCGCGAGCGACGCCGCGCGGCTGATCGGCAGCCCGCTCTCGAACTACATCGCGCCCGGCGACCAGTCGAGCTGGCGCGAGCTCGAGTCGCGGCTCGACGCGGGCGAGGACTCCGGGCCGATCGAGCTCACCGTCGCGCGCGCGAACGGCGACTTCGTTCCCGTCGAGGTCACCATCGCCAGCCACAACATCGCCGGCAAGCGCATGGCGATCTTCATCGCTCGCGAGCGGATGAAGACGCTTCTTGCGGGGCCCGGCCGGGCATAGCCCGGCCACCCGCCCTCCGCTCGGCTTCGCCTCGCTGCGCGCTTCGCTTGCGCAGCGCTCTATTCCACTCTGAGCACCGTCCCGCTCGGCATCCGCTTCACCAGCGACTGCGCGGCGCGCTCGGCGTAGCTCTCGTCTCGCGACTCGAGCGTGAGCATGGTCATGTAGTCGACGTCGCTCGACGTGCGCGGGTAGCTGCCGAGCATGAGATCGGCGAACTCGACGAGCAGCTCGTTCAGATCGGCGGCGATGTCGCTCTCGATCAACGTCACGTAGACGCGGCGCAGGTAGACGGGATCGCCGCGGAACGTGTCGCGCGCGGCGTCGAACTTCGCCTGCAAGAGGCGCGGGATCCCGGGGAAGACGAAGACGTTGCGCACCTGCACGAGCGGAAACCACAGGTCCTTCGTCGCGATCAGCTTCGCGCCGACGGGGAGCATGCACATCTTCAGGTGGCTCGCGTTCGGCTCGCGCCCGCGCAGCGCCGTGAGCAGCATGCCCGTCATCTCCGCGTTCTGCTCGAGCGGCACGCCGAACGCCGCGGCGACGCCGTCCATGGTGACATCGTCGTGTGTCGGGCCGACTCCGCCGGACGTCAGCACGTAGTCGAACGCGCTCGAGAACTCGCTCACGTCGTTCGCGATCTCGGAGATCACGTCGGAGATCACGTGCACGCGCGGCACGTCGACGCCCTGGCGGCGCAGCTCGCGCAGCAGATAGGGCGCGTTCTCGTCCTGCACCTTCCCCGTCAGGATCTCGTTGCCGATGATCACGATCCCGGCGGTGGACATCGGTCCGATCTTAGGCGGCGCGGGGGGCTGCTTCAACCGAACGCTCGGCAGCCCCTCGCCAGGGCTCTTCCTGCTAACCTGACGCGGTGCCGACGGTTCGTTTCCTGCCGAAGGGCATCGAGCTCGAGGTGCCCAAGGGCGCGCGGCTGATCGACGTGGTGCGCGAGGCCGGGCTGCCGATCGCGCGCGCCTGTGGGGACGATCTGGTCTGCGCGAAGTGCGGCGTGCGGATCGTGTCCGGCCGGGTCGCGCGCGAGGCCCCGGTCGAGCGCCGCGCCAAGGCGCGCAATCGCGTCGCGGCGGGACTTCGGCTCGCCTGCGCGCTGCGCGTCTCGGGCGATCTCGTCCTCACGGCGGACTACTGGTGAAGCGCGCGCTCCTGATCGTCGATCACGGCTCGCGCAAGCCCGAGGCCCGCGCGCACCTCGAATGGGTCGCCGAGCAGGTGCGCCGCCGACGCCCCGACCTGCCCGTGTACATCGCGCACATGGAGCTCACCGCCCCCTCCATCCAGCAGGCCGTCGACGCCTGCGCGGCCGAGGGCGTCGAGGACCTGCTGGTGCACCCGTTCTTCCTGGTTCCGGGGCTGCACGCGGCCGACGACGTCCCGCGGCTGGTCGACGCGGCGGCGCTCGCGCACCCGCGCCTGCGCGTGCGCGTGACCGAGGCCACCGGGTCTGTCGCTGGTGTCGCGGATCTGATACTGGCTACGGTCCCGACCGATTGAGGATCCCCGCATGGCCCGCGTGAACGACCACTATCTGAAGCTCGCTGGCGGCTACCTGTTCCCCGAGATCGGGCGCCGCGTGCGCGTCTTCCAGGAGGCCAATCCGAAGGCCGCGATCATCCGCCTCGGCATCGGCGACGTGGTCCTGCCGATCCCGCCGTCGATCCGCGACGCCATGCACCGCGCGATCGACGAGATGGGAGCCGAGGCGACGTTCCGCGGCTACGGCCCCGAGCAAGGCTACGACTTCCTGCGCGACGCCATCGCCGAGCACGACTTCAAGGCGCGCGGCGCGAGCGTCTCGCCCGACGAGATCTTCGTCTCCGACGGCAGCAAGTGCGACAGCGGGAACATCCAGGAGATCTTCGCCACGAGCGCCCGCATCGCGGTGCCCGATCCGGTGTACCCCGTCTACGTCGACACCAACGTGATGGCCGGCCGCACGGGCCCCGCGAACGAGAGCGGCGCCTACGAGGGCATCACGTATCTGCCGTGCACGGAGGCCAACGGCTTTCGGCCCGCGCCTCCGGACCGTCCCGTCGACGTCGTTTACCTGTGCTTCCCGAACAACCCCACCGGCGCCGTCGCGACGAAGGCCGATCTCGAGGCGTGGGTGCGCTGGGCACGCGCGAACGACGCGGTGCTGCTCTACGACGCCGCCTACGAGGGGTACATCCGCGATCCCGCGCTCCCCCATTCGATCTACGAGATTGCCGGCGCGCGCGAGGTCGCGATCGAGTTCCGCAGCTACTCCAAGCTCGCGGGCTTCACGGGTCTGCGCTGCGGCTACGTCGTCGTCCCGAAGGAGCTCGTCGGCAAGGACGCGAAGGGCAACCCGGTCGAGCTCCACCGGCTCTGGCTGCGCCGGCAGTCCACGAAGTTCAACGGCGCGAGCTTCCCGATCCAGGCCGGGGCGGCTGCCTGCTACACCGATCAGGGACGCCGCGAGACGCGCGCGAACATCGCCTACTACATGGAGAACGCGCGCATCATCCGGGAGGCGATGAGCGCCGCGGGGCTGCGCGTGTACGGCGCCGAGAACGCGCCCTACGCGTGGATCAAGACGCCCGAGGGCGTGGGGTCGTGGGAGCTCTTCGACCGCTTGCTCACGCAGGCGCACGTGGTCTCGACGCCGGGCGCCGGCTTCGGCGCCTGCGGGGAGGGCTTCCTGCGCCTCTCCGCGTTCGGCAAGCGCGACAAGATCGAGGAAGCCGTGACGCGCGTGCGCCGCGCGCTGGGCTAGCACGACGGTGGATTTCCGCGATTCGCCCGAACAGGCGCGGCTACGCGCCGAGGTGCGCGAGTTCGTCGCAGCGGATCCGGCGGTCGCGGCGCGCCGGTTTCTCGAGGACGGCTGGATCGCGGGCTTCGATCCCGGGTTCTCGAAGCGCCTGTCGGCGCGCGGCTGGCTGGGCATGACCTGGCCGAAGGCGTACGGCGGGCGCGAGAAGAGCTACATGGACCGCCTGATCGTGACCGAGGAGCTGCTGCTCGCGGGCGCGCCCGTCGCCGCGCACTGGTTCGGCGACCGGCAGATCGGCCCGTCGCTGCTCGCGCACGGGACGCCCGAGCAGAAGGCCGAGCTGGTGCCGCGCATCGCGCGCGCCGAGATCAGCTTCTGCATCGGCATGAGCGAGCCCGGCGCGGGCAGCGATCTCGCGGGGCTCTCGACGCGCGCCGACGTCGTCGGCGACGAGTTCGTGATCCGCGGCCAGAAGACCTGGACGAGCTTCGCGGAGCACGCCGACTACTGCTACCTGGTCGCGCGCACGAACCCCGACGCGCCGAAGCACAAGGGCATCAGCGAGCTGCTCGTGCCGATGCGCGCGCCCGGCATCACCGTGCGGCCGATCAAGGACATGGTCGGCGAATCGCACTTCGGCGAGCTCTTCTTCGACGACGTGCGCGTGCCGCGGAGCGCCCTGATCGGAAAGCTCGACAACGGCTTCTACCAGATCATGCAGCAGCTCGACTTCGAGCGGAGCGGAATCGAACGGCTGGTCTCGAACGCGCCGCTCTGGCGCGACGCCAAGGCGCTCGCGCGCGAGCGCGGACTGACGCGACGCGATCCGGTGTTGCGCGAGAAGATCGCCGAGCTCGAGATCGCCTGGCGCGCCGGCCGCGGCCTGATCTATCGCGTTGCCGAGATGCTCTCGAGCGGGCGCGTGCCGAACTTCGAGGCCGCCGTCGCCAAGACCTTCTGCACGACCCTCGAGCAGCGCATCACCGAGCTCGTCTCGCAGATCCTGGGCGCCGCCGGCGCGCTCGATCCGTCGGACCCGCGCGCGCCCTTCGCCGGCCGCGCAGCGCGCACGTTCCTGTACGCGGCCGCGTACACCATCCAGGGTGGGACGAACAACATCCTGCGCAACATCATCGCCACGCGCGGGCTCGGCCTGCCGGGCTGATCCGATCGCTACTCGAGCTGGACGTCCTCGACCAGCACGAGCTCGCACGCGCCGTGGCCCGAGTCATTGCGCGTGAGCGAGCTGCGCCACTTCCAGCCCTCCGCGGTCTTCGCTTCGATCAGCCAGCCCTTCAGATGGATGAGGTTGCCGGCGCGCGCATCGAGCAGCGTGGCGCGCGTCCCACCATCGAGCGGAACCATGTGCATGTTGGAGCTGTGGCGCTGGATCTCGCTCGGCCCGATCATGGGCTCGCTGCTCGACCAGTAGTAGAAGCGTCCGCCCTGCGAGATGTCGAGCGTGTCGAGCACCGCGTTCGACGACATCGGCCCCCAGCCCAGCGCCAGGTCGACCGGCGCGAGCTCGGCGCCGGGATCGAAGCGATAGCGCTCGGCGGCGAGCACGCGCGCATCGAGCTCGAACCGCGCCAAGGCGCGGACGGCGTATGGGCCGATCTCCCAGGTCGGTCCGTCGTCCACGCTCTCCTGCAGCGGATCGTTCGGCGCGAGCACGCCGGGCGGGCGCGCGATCGCCCGGCCGCCGAGGACGCAGTACCCGATGAACAGGGCGGCCAGCAGAGCCACGGCGTACCGAGCCATATGCGCAGGTGTCGGCGCACCGGCGGACGAGATTGAGGTGTCAGTTAGCTGCGGGGCTGCGGTTCGCCAGCGCGGCTTCGCTGTCGGCGCGGCGCGTCTCCTCATCGGCGCGAGCGCCGCCGACGAGGACGTAGTCGGCCGCGAAGGCTTCGTGAACCCGGCCGTCCTCGTCCACGAGCCAGGGCATGGCGAGCCGGCGCGGGACGCGCACCGGCTCGGACGGAAGGCGCGTCCCGAAGACCCGGTCCCACACGGGGCTGGTGACGCCGTGCGCGCGGCGTGGGTCCCCGAAGTGGTGCGCAAAGTGATTCAGGCGGCGCCAGCGACCGTAAGGTCCGCGCGGCGGCTGCGTGTGTGCGCGACGATGCAGCACCTCGTAGAGCAGGTACATCGCGATGAAGCCGAGCGTGAAGCAGAGCGAGGTCTCGGCCCCGGCGACGAACGCGACTCCGGGCAGCATCGCAGCGGTCACCGCCACCGCCGCCAGCGCCTTCTGCCACCACGGCGCGAAGTAGTCCGGACGAGCGTGATGCTGGCGGTGCTCCACCGCACCGATCGACTTCGGCGACGTACCGTGGAACACGAAGCGGTGGAGCAGGTACTCGACCAGCGTCCAGGTCGCAGCGCCCGCGGCGAGCGACAGGACTGGCGCGATCACGGGGCGCTCACGCGCGTGGTGCCAGCCGGTAGCGCATCGGCAGGTGCTTGATGCCCGCGACGAAGCTCGCGGCGAGCCGCTCGATCGGCGCGTCGAGCGACACCTCGGTGAGTCGGCCGACGAGCTCCGAGAACAGCGCGCGCTGCGAGCGGCGCGCGAGGTGCGAGCCCAGGCAGAAGTGCTCGCCGATGCCGAAGCCAAGGTGCGGGTTCGGGTGCCGGTCGATCCTGAAGTCGTACGGCGCGTCGAACACGTCCTCGTCGCGGTTCGCCGACGCGTAGAACAGCAGCACACGATCGCCGCTGCGGATCTTCGTGCCGGCGAGCTCGTAGTCCCGCGCGGCGGTGCGCATCATGTAGTTCACCGGCGTCGACCAGCGCACGATCTCCTCGACCGCGTCGGCGACTCGGCCGGCCGGGTCGCGGCGCAGCTTCTCGCGCTCGGCGGGATTCTCGATCAGCGCGTGCATGCCGCCGGCGAGGCTGTTGCGCGTGGTGTCGTGGCCGGCAGTGAAGGTGATCAGGTAGTAGCCGAGCGTCTCGATGTCGCCCATGCGCGCGCCGTCGACTTCGGCGTTTGCGAGCACGCTGGCGAGGTCGCCGGTCGGGCTCGCGCGCCGGGCGCCGATGACCTTTCCGAAGTACTGCAGGAACTCGATGCCGAGCGCGCGGAACGCTTCGTTGCGGTCCTCCTCCGAGCGCTTGAACTCGGGATCGTCACCGGCGAAGAGCTGCTGCGTGAGCCGCAGGATCACGGGCTCATCGGCCTCGGGCACGCCGAGGATCGAGCACAGGATGCGCAGCGGGTGCGGCACCGCGATCTCGGTCACGTAGTCGCACACGCCCTCGCCGTTCCTCTGGGCGTCGTAGAGCCGGTCGACGAGCCGCCGCGCGCTTGCGGTCACCACTTCGTCGACTCGCGCGAGCGCCTGCGGCGTGAAAAACGGACTCGCGACCTTGCGGTACTTGCGGTGCTTGGGTGGATCCATGGTGATGATCGTCTGCATCACGTCGAACGGACCCTTCTCGCCGCGCGCGATCCGCTCCGCGACCTCGCGCGTCGCGGGCACGATCCCGGGACCGGACAGGAACGCGTCGGGCTGCTTCGAGATCTCGGAGATGTGCGCGTGCTTCGTGATCGCCCAGTACGGCACGTGCTCCGCGGACTCGCACCAGTGCACCGGCGACTCGCGGCGCAGCCGCTGCCAGATCTCGTGCGGGTAGCCGTGGCTGGCGTAGCGGTTTGGATCGAGAAGCTCGGTTCCGTCGGTGATCGGCATGGCGCAATCATCACGCGCGGCGCGCCCGGCTTCAAGCGGCCGCCAGCGGGCGCAGATTGGACTCGCCTCCGCGCGACGTCTACGATTTGGCTATGAGCCAAAACGTCGCAATCACGCCCTCCCCTGTCCTCTCCGAGGAGTACGTCACCGATCCCTACCCGATCATCGCGCGGCTCCGCGCCGAGGATCCGATCCACTTCGTGCCGGCGGCGCCCGGCTTCAGCTTCTGGATGGCGACGCGCTACGACGACGTGCGCCAGCTCTTCACCGATCCGAACGTCACCAACGACCCGCGCGCCTACGAGAACTACGTCGCCCCGCCCGAGGGGACGTACATGCGCTGGGCGTCGGACAACGGGCTCTTCTCGCTGCCGCCCGAGGAGCACGCGCGCGTCCGCCGGCTCGTCTCCGCCGCGTTCACGCCGCGCGCGGTCGCGCGCATGGACGACCAGGTGCTCGACGTCGTGGAGCAGTTCGCCGCGCCGCTGCGCGGCCGCACGGGCGTGGTCGACATGATGAGCGAGTTCACCGACCCGATCCCGAACGCGGTGATCAGCCGCATCGTCGGCGTGCCTCCGAAGGGTGGCGAGGAGGTGCGCTTCCGCGAGCTCGCGCAGGCGACGATCCGCGGCTTCTTCGCGTTCGCCGACCCCGACGCCAAGAAGCAGGGCGAGCTCGCGTTCACCGAGCTCGCCGAGTGGGTCCGCAAGCTCGCCGACGAGCGCCGCCACTCGCCGCGCGAGGACCTGGTCAGCGATCTCGTGCGCGCGAAGGACGAGGGCCGCGCGATGAACGACGACGAGATCGTCACGCTCGTCACCGGCCTGATCGGCGCCGGCAGCGAGACGACCGCGATCGGCGGGCTGGTCTCGCTCACCACCTTGCTGGCGCACCCCGATGCCCTCGCGCGGCTGCGCGCCGATCGCGACGCGATCCCCAACGCGGTGAACGAGATCCTGCGCTTCGCCTTCGGCGGCGGCGGCGGTCTGCCGCGCTACGCGATCCGCGATTTCGAGCTGCGCGGAAAGCAGATCAAGAAGGGCCAGCTGATCATGCTCTCGTTCACGGGCGCGCACCGCGACCCGAGCGTGTTCCCCGACCCGGACCGCTTCGACATCGACCGCGACAACAGCGCGCTCACGATCTTCGGCCACGGCCCGCACTACTGCATCGGCGTGCACCTCGCGCGCTCCGAGATGCGCGCGACCATCGACGCGGCCCTCGACCTGCTGCCGGCCGGCGCGCGCCACCGCCTCGACCTGGTCGAGTGGCAGCGGCTGGGGTCGTTCCGCCGGCCGCTGAACTGCCCGGTGGACTTCGGCGGGTGAGCAACGCCTGGATCTGGCTGTGCGCGGGACTTCTCGCGCTCGCGCCCGCGGCGGCGCACGCGAGCTCCCGCGAGGTGGTCGTGCTGCTGCACGGCCTTTACCGCAGCGATCGCTCGATGCAGCCGCTCGGACAAGCGGTGGCCGCGGCCGGGTTTGAGGTCGTGAACCTCGACTACGCCTCGCGCTCGCAGTCGGCGGACACGCTGGTCGCCGAGCTCGAGCGCCAGGTCGATGCCTGTTGCAGGGACGCGGAGAAGCTCCACTTCGTGACGCACTCGCTCGGCGGCATCGTCACGCGCGCCTGGGTCGCGCAGCACCGGCCCGCGAACCTCGGCCGCGTGGTCATGCTCGCGCCGCCGAATCACGGAAGCCCGCTCGCCGACATCGTGGCGGGCTCCGCGGCGCTGCGCTTCTTTCTGGGACCGACCGCGGCGCTGCTCGGCACGGATGCCGCGAGCCTGCCGAATCGCCTTCCGCCAGCCGACTTCGAGCTCGGCGTGATCGCCGGCACCGCCAGCCGCAATCCGTTCAGCGCCTTGTTCGTGGACGGCGAGAGCGACGGCACCGTGACGGTCTCGAGCACGCGTCTCGAAGGCATGAGCGACTTCGTCACCGTGGACTCGTCTCACACGTTCATCATGCGCTCCGATCGAGCGATGGCCGAGACCATCCACTTCCTCCGCTCCGGCGCGTTCCAACACACCCCCTCCGGCGAGTAGGTCGGACATGCGGGGATCCGCGCTCGCCCTCCTAGCCGCGCTCGCGTGCGGATGCGCGTTCCCCGCGGCGAAGTCGCGGATCGAGCCGCAAGAGCGTGTGCTGATCGAGATGAGCGAGGACGCGCCGGCGCTGGCCGTGCCGGGCGTCGAGCTCGACGCGCGCGAGGTCGAGGCGCGCTTCCAGGAGCTGATCAAGCGCGACACGATGAAGAGGCGCAGCCTCGCGCCGAATCGCACGCGCGCCGACGCGCTGCTCGCGGTCCGCCTGATCCGGATCTCGCTCGAGCAGAAGCCGGACGAGCGTGCGGCGCTGCGCATCACCGCGGCGGCGCGGGTCGAGACGGGCGGCAACGATCCGGGCAAGCCGCGTGGCCCCTGGCACGCGAGCGAGCACGAGGGCGCGGCGCGGCCGCGTTCGGAATGGAGCGACACGAAGGTGCTCGACGAGGAGCTCGGGCTCGGCCTCGAGCGCCTCGCGGGCGAGCTCGTCGCGGGTGCAATCCGCTCGAAGGAGACGAAATGACCGGAGTCGAGATCTCGGGCCACTGCGCGCCGCGCTTCGCGAAGGTGAAGGACGCGTTCGCGAAGAACTTCGCGGTCGGGGGAGAGGTCGGCGCGTCGTTCGCTGCGACGCTCGGCGGCGAGCTGGTCGTGGATCTCTGGGGCGGCTCCGCCGACGCGGCGGGCTCCCGGCCCTGGCAGCGCGACACGATCGCGAACGTCTGGTCGACGACGAAGGCGATGAACGCGCTGTGCGCGCACATGCTCGTCGACCGCGGGCTGCTCGACCTGGATGCGCCGGTGGCGCGCTACTGGCCGGAGTTCGCGGCCGCCGGCAAGGAGAGACTGCCCGTGCGCTACGTGCTCTCGCACCAGGCGGGGCTCGCGGGCTTGTCGGAGCCGATGCCGGCCGAAGGCGTGCTCGACTGGGCGCGCATGACGCGCGCGCTCGCCGCGCAGGCACCGCTCTGGGAGCCGGGAACGCGCAGCGGCTATCACGCGCTCACGATCGGGTTCCTCGTCGGCGAGCTCCTGCGCCGCATCGACGGCCGCACGCTCGGCGAGTTCTTCCGGCGCGAGGTCGCGGAGCCGCTCGGCGCGGAGTTCTGGATCGGCCTGCCCGAGTCCGAGGAGCCGCGCGTCGCAGAGATGATCCCGCCCGATCCGCCGCAGCCGCTGGTCGAGCCGCCCGCGGCCGACGACCCGAACGCGGCGTTCAAGCGCGCGCTCGGCAGTCCCGCCGTCACGCAGTCGATCGCGAACACGCGCGCGTGGCGCGCCGCCGAGATCTCCGCCGCGAACGGACAGGCCAACGCGCGCGGCGCCGCGCGCGCCATGGCCGCGCTCGCGTGCGGAGGAACGCTCGACGGTGTACGGCTGCTCTCCGAGGCGACGGCGAACGGCGCGCTCGCCGAGCAGTGCTACGGGCGCGATCTGGTGCTCGGGCCGATGCGCTGGGGGCTCGGGTTCATGCTCGTCTCGAAGGACCTGCCGCTCTCGCCCAATCCGCGCACGTGCGGGCACGGCGGATGGGGCGGCTCGTTCGCGCTCGCGGACCTCGACGCGCGCGTGAGCCTCGCGTACGTGATGAACCGCATGAGCCGCGGCACGACCGGCGACAAGCGCCTGGGCCGGCTGCTGCGCGCGCTGTACGGCGGGCTGCCCGCGTAAGGTCTAGCGGCGCAGCTTCTCGGGCACGCGGAGGCGCTGCGTCGCCGATTCGGCCGTGGTGCGCGTCGCATCCAGGTCTCCGAGCCCGCGACTTCCCGCTTCGGGCCGCAGCACCTCGATCGGATCGCGCAGGTCGTCGACGTAGCCCAGCGCGTACGCGCCGCGTGCGTAGCCGATCAGGCGCAGCAGCGGCTCGGGCAGCTCGCGCGCGATGTCGTGCGGCACCGACAGGTACTGGTTCTCCTCCTGGCGGAGCCAGGAACGCGCATAGGTGATGTTGAGCCCGAAGCGCGTCGCGTCGGACCGGTTCGCGCCGCCGCCGTGGTAAATCGCGCCGGTGTAGAAGAGCACCGAGCCGGCCGACATCTCCGCAGGCTCCGTGTCCTTCTCCTCGAACTTCAGGCCGTCGTCGTAGACGTGGCTCCCGGGAATGACCCGCGTCGCGCCGTTCTGCTCGGTGAAGTCGGTGAGCGCCCAGATCGTGTTGCACTGCACCTCGTAGCCCTTCGGGAACGGGAAGAAGTCGAACGCCCACTGGTCGCGGTGGATCATCTGCGCGGGCTCGTCGGGACCGATCGCGATCACCTGGGTCAGGTGCAGGTGGAAGCTCGTCGCTCCCTTCAGGAGCGCCTTCACCGCGCCGAGCACCAGCGGGTTCTGGACGATCTCGCGCGCGGTCTCGGAGCGCGCGACCAGGCCGCCCGTGCGCTTGGTGCGCCGGCCGCTGAACGAGTCGGTGCCCATCGCGGTCGCTTCGATGTACGGCGCGAGCTCCGCGCGGAGCTTGCCTAACACTTGCGCATCGACGAGCCGATCGACGATGCACGCGCCGTCGCGCTCGAGGATCTCGGCGATCTTGTCCGCGCTGGTCGAGGGGTCCAGGTGTTCGATCGCCATGGCGGGCCTCCGGGGGTTGATCCGGACCGGAGGATGCCACGTCGTGCGATCATGCGCGCGTGGCGGAAACGCAGATCCACGGCTGGGTCGAGCGGGCGCGCGCGGGCGCGAACCCGGCGGTCATCGCGCGCGTCCGCTCGGGCTGGGCGCTCGTGGGCGAGCAGCAGGTCGTTGCCGGCTACTGCCTGCTCGTGCCCGATCCGGTCGTCGCCGACCTGAACGCACTGGTCGGCTCCGCGCGGAGCGAGTTCCTGGAGGACATGGTCGGGCTCGGCGACGTGCTGCTCGAGGTGACGGGCGCCGCGCGCATCAACTACGAGATCCTCGGCAACGTCGAGCGCGCGCTGCACGCGCACCTGTTCCCGCGCCGCGACTCGGAGCCCGAAGCGACCCGGCGCGCGCCGGTCTGGCTGCACGACTGGGCGAAGGCGCCCCGCTTCGAACGCGCCGCGCACGAGCCGTTCATCGCGCAGGTCGCGAGCGCGCTTGCCGCCCGCGGCCGCACCCAGGCGTTCGTGGCATACTCGCCGGCATGAGCTCCGTTTCGCAGCCGACCGTGGTGATCCTGGGCGCGGGTGTCTCCGGATTGTGTACGGGGATCCAGCTCCTCGAGGCCGGGATCACCTCGTTCACGATCTTCGAGAAGTCCGACAGGGTCGGCGGCACTTGGTACGAGAACCAGTACCCGGGCGCGGCCTGCGACGTCCCGTCGCACTTCTACAGCTACTCGTTCGAGCAGAATCCGAACTGGACGCGGAAGTTCTCGGGCCAGGCCGAGATCCAGCGCTACCTGCAGCACTGCGCCGAGAAGTACCAGATCCTGCCGCACATCCGCTTCGGCACGGAGGTCACCGGCGCGAGCTTCGACGAGCGGACCGGGCAGTGGCGCATCCGCACGAGCACGGGCGAGGACGTCACCGCGAACGTGCTGGTCTCCGGCGTCGGCCAGCTGAACCGCCCGCACATTCCGGACCTTCCGGGCTTGTCGGATTTCGAGGGCTTGTCGTTCCACTCCGCGCGCTGGAACCACGCGCACGACCTCACCGGCAAGAACGTCGCGGTGATCGGAAACGGGGCGAGCGCGATCCAGTTCATCCCGTCGGTCGCGAAGAAGGCGGCCAAGCTCACCATCTTCCAGCGCTCGGCCAACTGGATCGTGCCGCGCGGCGACTACGCGTACAGCGAGCGCGCGAAGAAGATCTTCCGCGCCTTCCCGGCGCTCCAGCGCGTCTACCGCTGGTTCTTCTACTGGCAGCTCGAGAAGAACTTCCTGGCGTTCGGCGGCAACGGCGCGATCGCGCGCACGTTCGAGAAGGGCGCGAAGGCCTGGCTCGAGCAGGCCATCCCCAACGAGCGGCTGCGCGCGGCGTTGACGCCCGACTACCGCGTCGGCTGCAAGCGCATCCTGATCGACGACGACTTCTATCCCGCCTTGGCCCGGCCGAACGTGGAGGTCGAGACCAGCGAGATCGCGCGCATCACGCGCGACTCCATCGAGACCAAGGACGGCGCGACGCACCCGGTCGACACGATCATCCTCGCGACCGGCTTCGGCGCGACCGAGTTCCTGGCGCCGATGCAGATCGAGGGCGTCGCCGGCAAGAAGCTCGAGGAGGTCTGGGCGCCGGGGGCGGAGGCGCATCTCGGGATCACGGTCTCGGGCTTCCCGAACTTCTTCATGATGTACGGCCCGAACACGAACCTCGGCCACAACTCGATCATCTTCATGATCGAGGCGCAGGTCCGCTACACCGTACAGTGCATCCAGGCGCTCGCGCAGCGCGGGCTCCGCTACCTGGATGTAAAGCCCGAAATCCAGGCGAGCTACAACCGGGAGCTGCAGCAGGCGCTCTCGCACACCGCCTGGGCCGCCGGCTGCAAGAGCTGGTACAAGACCGCCGCGGGCAAGGTCACGAACAACTGGTCGAGCTTCACCGTCGCGTACTGGTGGCGGACGCGTCGACCGAACCTCGACGAGTTCAACCTGGTTCCCAGGAGCTGAGCCGGGTCGATGGCCAGCGTCAGGGACGTCGTCGTCGCGCTGATCCTCGCCGCGGGCCTTGCGCTCGCGGGCTACTTCGTCGCGCAGGGCTTCATGGCGGCGCGCATGGCCGACCGCTTCGTCACGGTGAAGGGGATCTCGGAGCGCGAGGTTTCGGCCAACATCGCGATCTGGCCGCTGCGCGTGGTGGCGTCCGACAACGATCTCGCCCGCGCGCACGGACAGATCGAGAGCAGCATGGGCCAGATCCGCGAGTTCCTGGCGCGGCACCAGATCGACGCGTCGCAGGCGCAGGTGAGCGGCTTCTCGGTGACCGACGCGCAGGCCAATCAGTACCGCTCGGGCGACGGCGGCAATCGCTTCGTGATCAACCAGACTCTGGTAGTGCGCTCGAGCGAGCCGCAGACGGTGCTCGACGCGAGCGCGAAGGTCGGCGAGCTCGTCGCCGCGGGGGTGGTGCTCTCGTCGGGCGGCGAGTACGGCGGCGGCGGACCGACGTTCATCTTCACCGGCCTCAACGACCTGAAGCCCGCGATGATCGCCGAGGCCACCGCGCGCGCACGCGAGGCCGCCGCGCAGTTCGCGCGCGACTCGGGCAGCGCGCTCGGCGGCATCCGCCGTGCGAACCAGGGCATGTTCGAGATCCTGCCGCGCGACCGCGCGCAGGGCATCACGGAAGAGGGTCAGCTGCAGAAGACGGTGCGCGTCGTCTCGACCGTCGACTACAACCTCGAGTGACCACGCGCGGGAGCTGTCTCTGCCGCGCGGTCTCGTTCGAGATCGAGCCGCCGCTCGTGCGCTTCGTCCACTGCTACTGCTCGCGCTGCCGCAAGGCCACGGGCGCGGGACGTGCGTCGAACCTGGTCATCTCGCCCCATCAGCTCCGCTGGCTCTCGGGCGAGCAGCAGATCGCGCGCTTCGACCTGCTCGAGGCGCGCAGCTTCGCGACGTGCTTCTGCCACCGCTGCGGCAGCTCGTTGCCGCACGCGACGCGCAGCGGCCGCGAGGTGATCGTGCCCGCGGGCGCGCTCGATGGCATGCTGCCCCACGGCCCCACGCATCGCGCGCACTGGAATTCCCGTGCGGCCTGGATCGCGGAGCGCGACTGCGATCTTCCCGACTTGGAGTGACGCGATGAGGACGCCACGGCGGTGACGGCAACGCGTTGGCTGGTGATGACGCTCGTCCTGCTGGCGGGCGCGGGCGCGGCCGTCGCATTTCTGTGGCAGCTCCAGCGCCAGGTGCTGTTCCCGGCGCCGTCCACGCGCGGCGCCGAGCTCGACCTCGCGGCGCGCGCCGGAGAACGGCTCTGGCTCGACGCGGGCGGTGCGCGCGTGGAGGCGTGGCTCCTGCCCGCGCGCGCGGGGTCGCCGGCGCGCGGCCCGCTGATCATCTACGCGCACGGCAACGGCGAGCTGATCGACGACTGGGTCGACGCCTTCGACCCGGCGCGCGAGTGGGGCGCGTCGGTGCTGCTGGTCGAGTATCCCGGCTACGGCCGCTCGACCGGTGTGCCGTCCGAGGCGAGCATCGCGCGCACGATGCTCGCGGCGTACGACCAGTCGCTGGCGCGCGCCGGCGTCGATCCCGCGCGCGTCGTCGGCTACGGGCGCTCGCTCGGCGGAGGCGCGATCTGCGCGCTCGCGCGCGAGCGTCCGCTCTCGGCGCTCGTGCTCGAGTCGACGTTCTCGAGCGTTCGGACGATGGCGAAGGGCTTCGGCCTGCCGTCGCTGCTGGTGCGCGATCCCTTCGACAACCTGGCCGTCGTCACGCCTTTCAGCGGGCCCGTGCTGCTGGTCCACGGCGAGCTCGACTCGATGATCCCGATCGCGCACGCGCAGCAGCTTCGCGCCGCCGCGAAGCGCGCTCGCCTGGTGGTGCAGTCCGGTTGCGGGCACAACGACTGCCCGCGTCCTTGGAACGAGCTGCGCGAGTTCCTGCTCGAGCACGGCCTGCTCACGCCGCGCTAGGCCGGCCGTCCTTCTCGAGCGCCCCGGCGAGGAACGACGCCTGCAGCTCGACGTTCCTCTCGAACACGTCGTCGAGGTACAGGTCGAAGTGCCCGCATTCGTGCACGCTGAGGTTGCAGGCCGGGCTTCGCAGGCGCGCGTATGCGTTGCGGACCAGCGCGCTCGGCACCATGTCGTCGCGCTCTCCGGCGATCAGGTACACCGGGCAGCCGATCCGCTCCACGTGATCGAGCGCTGGCGCGCGATCGAGCGTCGCGAACACGCGCGCGAGCAGCTTGTTCTCCCAGCCGCCGCGCAGATCGCGCGGCATGCGGCCCCAGAAGGCGTGTCCCGCGGCCGGGTCGAAGCCGAGCGCCGGCGGGTTCTCGGCGCTCTTCGCAAACACGAGCTCCCCGGGGCGGCCGACGGCGGGCAAGTAGATCGGACGGAGCCCGAGCCGGTCGCGGAGCGAGTCGAGCACGGTCCAGAAGACGAACCACACCATCTGGCGTGGCCCCGGCTGCTGCGACTCCGAGGTCGAGAGGAAGGGACACTGGGCGACCACCGCGCGCACGCAGGGATCGTTCGCGGCAGCGACGAGCGCGGTTCCGCCCGAGAAGCTCGAGCCCCAGAGCGCCACGCGCTCGGCGTCGACGCGCCCCGACGGCCCGAGGTCCCGGCGCACGAAGGCGAGCGCGGACGCGTAGTCCTCGCCGTGGCGCGCCGGGTCGACCCAGTGCCGCGGCTCGCCGGACGATCCTCCGAACGATCGGAAGTCGAACAGCAGCACCGCCAGCCCGGCGCGCGCGAAGCGCCAGGCGAACGGCTCCAGGTGACCTTCCTTCGTCCCGGTGAGACCCGGCGCCATCAGCACCAGCGGCGGCGGCGCAGCGGCATGCGGCAGGAACAGCCAGCCCTCGAGCCGCGCCCCGTCGCACGCGGGGAAGTGGACCGTGCGCAGCGAGCCCTCGGCGCGCTGCTCGTCCGCGCGCGGCGCGGCTGGCCGGTGCGCGAATCCCGCATGGCCGTTGTCGTAGAACACGAGCAGCCAGAAGGCGGCGAGGACGAGAACCGCGAGAGCGAGCGCGATCGGCATGAGCGCATGGATACGCGCGCGGCGCCGCGCGCGCAGTGACCCCGCGCGCCACTTCGATGGACGGGAGGCGCCAGCCATGTGAGGCCGTGACGGGCCGCTGAGAAAAAATCCCTTGACTCGGGGAGGTCTCTCGGGCAAGAAATGACCATGGTCATGATTGATAGTGGTCATCCCTGATGCCGACGCGAGCCCGCCGAGGGGTCGCCGCCCGGACGCCGGGCGTCGCGGAGCAGCCCGGTCGCCGCGAGCGCAGCAAGCTCGAGAAGCTCGACCGGATCCGTGCGGCTGCGCACCGGCTCTTCGCGCGACAGGGCTTCGAGGGGACGACGACCAAGCAGATTGCAGCGGCGGCAGACATCGGCGCAGGCACGCTCTTCCTCTACGCGCCGACGAAGGAAGACCTCCTGGTCCTGATCTTCCAGGAGGAGGTCGGACGCGCAGTCGACGCGGCATTCGCCTCCGTCCCGGCGAAGCCGATCGTCGAGCAGGCGATGCACGTCTTCAATGCGTTGATCGTGCACCATGCCGTCGACCCGGCTCTCGCGCGCGTGTTCGTGAAGGAGCTGCCCTTCGTCGGCGACACACGCCACGGAGTGGCGCAGTTCGTGGGCGACCTCTACGCGCGGCTCGGCGGGCTGATCGACGCTGCCAAGAAGCGCGGCGAGATCGCGGCCGACGCACCGTCCAGGTTGCTCGCACAGAACTTCTTTGGCGCGTGCTTCCAGCACCTGCAGATGTGGCTGGGTGGAGGGATGTCGGCGCTGGAACCGGGCGACGAACGGCTGCGCGCGGCGCTGGAGCTCCAGCTCCGCGGCGCGCGCGCCAAGGGGTGACTCGATGGCAGCTCGAAGTGGCAAGCAATATCTGGAAGGTCTCGCGGACGCGCGCACGGTCTGGCTGGGCGGCAAGAAGGTCGACGTCGTGACCGAGCCCCTGTTCGCGGGCTCGCTCGCGGGCATGGCCGGCTACTTCGACTGGCAGCTCGAGCACGCCGACGAGTGTCTGGTCACGGATCCGGTGACCGGGGAGCCGATGAGCGCGAGCTCGATCGTGCCACGAACGGCCGCGGACCTGACGCGGCGGAACCGCTGCTTCGATCGCCTCGCGCGCTATTCGGCGGGCATGCTCGGCCGCACGCCCGACTACGTGAACGTGACCCTGGCCGGCTTCGTGGCGCGCGCCGACATCTTCGGGGGCGGCGCGGAGCGCCTGCGCCGCTTCCAGCGCCAGGTGATCGAGAAGGACCTGTCGCTCACCCACACGATCATCCATCCGGTGATCGACAAGGGCATCGGCGAGCTCGAGGGCGTGAACGGCGAGCTGGCCACGCGCGTGGTGCGCCGCACGGACGAGGGCATCGTGCTGCGCGGCGCGAAGATCCTGGCGACGCTCGGGCCCTTCGCGGACGAGCTCTTCGTGTATCCCGGACAGCCGCTTCCGCGCGAGGCGAGCCCTGACTACGCGCTGTGCTTCTCGATTCCGCTCGCGACGCCCGGCCTGCACACGGTCTGCCGCGATCACTACGGCGCCAGCGGTCCCATCGCCGATCGGCCGTTCTCGTCCCGCTTCGACGAGCAGGACGCGTTCATGATCTTCGACGACGTGCTCGTGCCGTGGGAGCGCGTGTTCATCGATGGCGACGTCAACGCGTACAACGAGCTGATGCGCGAGGGCTGGGCGGCGAACATCATGCAGCAGACGTGCATCCGCGCCGCGGTGAAGCTCGAGTTCGCGTACGAGCTGTGCACGCGCATGGCGCGTGCGACCAATTCGGAGTCGCGGCCCGAAACCGCGCAGATGCTGGGCGAGATCCTGTCGTACGCCACGCTCACCCGGGCCGCGATCCGCGCGGCCGAGGCGGGCGCGCGCGACTGGGGCAACGGCGCCTTCTTCTGCGACGACAACCCGCTGCGCGCCACACGTGCCATGATGCCGGGCTGGATGGTGCGCGTGAACGAGATCATCCAGCTGGTCGGCTCGCACAATCTGCTGGCGACGCCCCCGCTCGAGGCGTTCGCATCGCCCGAGCTCGCGCCGCTCATCGAGCGCTACATGCCCGGCGCCAAAGGCATGGGTGCGCGCGAACGCGCGCAGCTGTTCCGCACGGCGTGGGACTTCGCGGGGTCGGCCCTGGGCGGACGCGTCGAGCTGTACGAACGGTTCTACCTGGCTAGCGCCGCCCGCAACCTGGCGCTCGACCACATGCTCGCGCAGAAGTCGGGCGAGTGGGGAGAGCTGCCGGCGTTCCTGGCCGCGGCCGGGATCGAGTGAGGAGAGCGAGATGACGGTACGAGTCGCGGGAGTCGAGGTCTCGACGGAGCACTGGATCGGCGGCAAGCGCGTGGCTTCGCGCGACACGTTCGCGGATCTGTCGCCGATCGACGGTGCGCACCTCGCCGACGTGTCTGCGGGCGGCGCGGCCGAGGTTGATGCCGCAGTCGCAGCCGCGCGCGCTGCGTTCCCCGCCTGGGCCGAATGCGGGCCGAACGGCCGGCTGCCGATACTGCAGCGATTCGCGCAGGGAATCCAGGCGCGCGCTGCGGAGCTGGCCGCGGTCGAGACCGTGGACAACGGCTCGCTCCTCGCGGGGAACCTGCAGCGCGTGGTCCCGCGCGCTGCGCTGAACATCTCGTTCTTCGCCGACTGGGCGGCGACCAAGCTCCAGGGTCACTCGATCGACTCACCCGAGGTCACGAACCACGTGCGCTACGACCCGGCAGGCGTGGCCGCCCTGATCACGCCCTGGAACGCGCCCATGATGTTGACCACCTGGAAGATCGGCCCGGCGCTCGCGGCGGGGAACACCGTGGTCGTGAAGCCGCCGGAGTGGGCGCCGCTGACCTGTTCTCTGCTCGCCGACATCGCCCGCGACGCGGGCGTACCCGACGGCGTGCTGAACGTCGTGCAGGGGATCGGCGAAGAGGCGGGCGCCGCACTCGTCGCGCACCCGGACCTCGACCGCATCAGCTTCACGGGCTCGACCGACACCGCCAAGTCGATCGGCCAGGCTGCGGCGCGCTCGATCACGCCGCTCGCTGCCGAGCTCGGCGGCAAGTCGCCGTTCATCGTCTGCGCAGACGCCGATCTCGACGCCGCCGCGCAAACCGTCGCGGCTCAGTACGCGAACGCCGGCCAGGTGTGTCTCGCCGGCACACGCGTGCTGGTAGAGCGGAGCATCGCCGACACGTTCCTCGACAAGGTGCGCGCCGCGTCAGCGCGCATGACGGTGGGCGACCCCCGCGACGCCAAGACGCGCGTCGGTCCGCTGATCACGCGCGAACACTTCGCGCGTGTGTCGGGCTTCGTCGAGCGCGCGAAGGCCGCGGGCGGTCGGCCGCTGTTCGGCGGCACGCGCGACAAAGCGGGCGAGCTGTACTTCGAGCCCACGCTCTTCGATCACGTGACGCCCGACTTCGAGATCGCCCAGCGCGAGGTGTTCGGGCCGGTGCTGACCTGGCAGACCTTCACCAGCGACGACGAAGCCGTCGCGCTCGCCAACGGCACGCGCTACGGGCTCGCGGGCGTCCTGTTCAGCAAGAACGAACGGCGCGCCATGGCGATCGCCGAGCGCGTCGTCGCGGGCACGCTGTGGGTGAACTGCTTCTTCGTCCGCGAGCTCGCCGCGCCGTTCGGCGGCGCGCGCGACTCGGGCCTGGGACGCGAGGGCGGCAACTGGAGCTTCGACTTCTACTGCGACGTGAAGAACGTCGCCGTGCGCAAGGGATCGTTCGCGTAGCGAACGGCCCCGGCGAGGGAGGACCGACATGGCGGTGACCGAGCTCGGCTACATGGGTCTGGGCGTCTCGGATCTCGAGGCCTGGAAGACGTTCGCGCGTGACGTCCTGGGACTCCAGGTCGTCGACGAGGGAGAGCGCGACCGCTGCTACCTGCGGATGGACTACTGGCATCACCGGCTGGTGTTGCACCGCGACGAGAGCGACGACCTCGCGTATCTCGGCTTCCGCGTGGCCGGACCCGACGAGTTCGTCCAGACCCAGAAACAGCTGGCCGACGCGGGCATCGAGTTCCGCGTCGCGTCGCTCGAAGAGGCGGAGGAGCGTCGCGTTCTCGAGCTCCTGAAGCTCGCCGATCCCGACGGCAATCCGATCGAGATCTTCCACGGGCCGCTCGTCCAGTTCAGCCGGCCCTTCCATCCCGGCCGCGGCATGCACGGCCGCTTCGCCACCGGCGCGGGCGGGCTCGGTCACTGCATCATCCGCCAGCGCGACTCGGAGGCGGCCGTGCGCTTCTACCAGGCGCTCGGCATGCGCGGCGGCGTCGAGTACAAGTTCGGCGCGGGCGGGCGCGCGCTGCAGCTCCGCTTCATGCACTGCAACGAGCGTGATCACTCGGTCGCGTGGGGCATCGGCGCGCCGGGGAAGCGCTTGAACCACATCATGCTCGAGGTCGACAACCTCGACGACGTCGGACTCACCCACGACCTGGTGCGCAAGGCCAAGATCCCCGTGCACATCCAGCTCGGCAAGCACTCGAACGACCACATGTACTCGTTCTACTTCCGAAGCCCGTCGGGCTTCATGATCGAGTACGGGTTCGGCGCTCGGAGCGCGACGCACCAGTCCGAGTACTACAGCGAGGACTTCTACGGCCACGGACCCGAGGATGGCGGCTTCTGAGCCGCAAGGAGCACGAGATGACGGCACTCAGCGGTTGGACCCTTCCACAGACGCCAAGCGGCCGTTCGGCGACCGTGCCGCCGCCTCCATGGCACTACTCCGGCGAGGTGATCGCCGTCGACTTCACCGCCGATCCGGCGCGCGTCGCCGAGCTCGTGCCACCGGGCTTCACGCCACGCGGTGACGGCGGCTGCACGATCTTCTTCTGCGACTGGGCATCGGCGGCCGAGCGCGATCCGCGCGTGCAGGCGGACCCGGCGAAGGGTCAGTACAAGGAGGCCTACATCGTCCTGCACGGCCGCTTCGACGGCCGGCGCGCGGGACGCGTGCCGCACATCTGGGTCGACTCGGAGCTGTCGCTGCTGCGCGGGTTGATCCAGGGGTTCCCGAAGAAACTCGGCGAAGTGCACATGACGCGGCCCGTCGAGATCGGCCGAGGCGGCTCGCGCAAGGCGCCGGGCGAGCGCTTCGCCGCGCACGTGTCGAGCCTGGGCCGGCGACTCGCCACGGTGTCGGTCACGATCCGCGAGGAAGCGCCGGGCGCGCAGCCTGCGAACGGCGGAACGGGGCCGCTGGTGCACACGCGCCACTGGCCGTCGCTCGAGGGCGAGACACCGGCGATCCACGAGCTCTCGCTCGTGACTGTGACCGACGTCGAGAACGGGACGATGTGGCGGGGCGACGCGACACTGGAGCTCGGCAGCTCCGAGTTCGAGGAAGTCGAGCTGCTCGCGCCGCGCGCGATCGGCTCGGGCTGGGTCTACTCCACGGCGTTCAGCGTGGTCGGCGGGAAGACACTGCCGTTGGGAGGTGAGCGATGAGCGTGTTCGACGGTCCGCGCACGGAGACGCGGCGGATCCTGCACCAGGGCGTGCCGGCATGGGTGACACTGGAGGGTGACGAGCTCGTCCTTGGCGATGGCCGGCGAATCCAAGAGGCGCAGGCCAGCTACCTGGCGCCGTGCGAGCCGACCAAGATCCTGTGCATCCACCTGAACTACGAGTCGCGGCGCATCGAGTTCCGCGCCGAGCCGCTGGTCACGCCGACCTACTTCCAGAAGCCCGTCACCGCGCTCAACGCGCACCGCGGCGCGCTGTGCCGGCCGGCGAACTGCCAGTACCTGAACTACGAGGGGGAGGTCGCCGCGGTCGTGGGCCGTCCGATGCGCAACGTCGCGCCGGCCGACGTTTGGAACCACCTCGCTGGCTTCGCGCCGGCGAACGACGTCGGCGCGCAGGACTTCCGCGACACCGACGCGGGCTCGATGCTGCGCGTGAAGGGTCAGGACGGCTTCTGCCCGATCGGACCCGGACTGGTGCGCGGCGTCGACGTGCGCCAGAGCGTGCTGCGCACCTACCTGAACGGGAAGATCGTGCAGGAGGGGAAGGTCTCGGAGATGACCTTCGGCATCGACTACCAGCTCGCCGACCTGTGCCGGCACATCACGCTCTTGCCCGGCGACATCGTGCTCACGGGCACTCCCGCGAACTCGCGGCCCATGAAGCCCGGTGACGTCGTCGAGGTGGAGGTGAGCGGGATCGGCCGCCTTCAGAACAGCGTCGTCGAGATCCCGGCGCCCGCGCACGACGTCGGTCATCAACCGACCGACACCGACTCCGTGCGCCGCGTGGCACTCGGCAGTGACTCGCGCAAGGAAGGAAAGCGATGAGCGGTGCGCAGCCCGACCAGAATCCTGGCTGCGCCTACGACCTGCAGACACCGTCCTTCGACGAGGAGCGGCTCGTGACCAGCGACAAGGGCATCGTGCTGCTGCGCCGCCTGCTCCGAGCAGATGGCGATCGTGAAGGCGGGAGGAGATCCGCTGAACACCGCGTTCGATCCCTCGGCGCAAACGATCGTGCTCGAGGCGGGGAGCTTCGCCGCGCCTGCGCCCGCATGAAGAGGAGACCTCGATGTCCTTCGTCCGAAACCTCTGGTACGTCGCTGCGTGGAGTCACGAGGTTTCGGGAGAAAAGCCGCTGGGAGTGACCCTGGTCGACGAGCCGGTGGCGTTGTATCGGCGCGGCGACGGGACGGTGGTGGCGCTCGAAGATCGCTGCCCGCACAGACACGCCCCGCTCTCGTTCGGGCGGATCGAGGGCGACGACCTGCGCTGCATGTACCACGGCCTGCGCTTCGGTCCCGACGGCGCATGCGTGGAGGTGCCCGGCACGACGAAGATCCCGCCACGGCTGTGTGCGCGCACCTTCCCCGTCGTCGAGCGCTCGAGCTGGATCTGGGTCTGGCCGGGTGAGCCCGCCAAGGCCGACCCCGCGCTCGTGCCCGAAGCGTTCGGGCTCGACAACCCAGAGTGGGTGATGCGCTCGGGCGCGATCGACTACGACGCGGACTACCAGCTCCTGAACGACAACCTGTGCGACCTGTCGCACCTCGATTTCGTACACGAGACGACCTTGGGCGGATCGACCGGGGCGAAGTGGTCGCGCGAGGCGCCCAAGATCACGCCGCTCTCCGACGGCATCCTGTTCGAGCGTTGGTTTCGCGATCACCCGCTCGGCGGAAGGGCGGAGAACGTCGACACCTGGAACGCCTACCGCTACCTGCTGCCCGGCATCTTCCTGATGGCGACGCAGGCCTACCCGGTAGGGACGGCCGAAGCGAGCGGCTTCGGCGCGCCGAGTGCGAAGCCGATCTTCCGCCGCGTCGAGCAGCAGGCTGTGACACCGATCGGTGAAGGCAAGACGCGCTATCTGTACGCGTCGGGCATCGACGCGCGCATCGCGACGCCGAAGTTCGTCGAGGCCGTATTCGCCGTGATCAACGCGTCGTTCGCCGAGGACCGGCGCATCATCGAGGGACAGCAGCGGATCTGGAGCCGGACGTCCCCTGAGCGCCAGAAGGCCTTCGTTCCCCAGGACCACGCGCCGGCCCTGTTCCGGCGCATGCTCGCGCAGCGCCTCGCCGACGA
>Ga0210377_10001145_pt1 | contig 24429 bp, 35 predicted proteins | sample PLM4_65_b1redo_FD_155480 | JGI IMG/M metagenome (GOLD analysis project Ga0210377, IMG submission 155480) | Groundwater sediment microbial communities from an aquifer in East River, Colorado, USA - PLM4_65_b1 redo | ecosystem: Environmental > Terrestrial > Soil > Riparian zone | place: USA: East...
GCGTGCAGGTTTGTCCCGGTTGGCTGTATTACGGTGACGGTGCTGCGATTCAGACTAAGTTGAGCCTTCGCGCAGAAGCAGCAAGCCAGCAACAGCACCGTGAAATTTCTGGCGAGACGCATGGATTCCTAGTTCTGATAGGTGTACCGCACTCCCTCTCCGTTCACTGTTGAGTCGATGAAGACGTCAGCCAGGTTATCCACATTCAGGGTATAGGCTTCGCCCGGCCCGAGCAGTACGCCGGTACCGGTAGCGATGGTCGCATCCACGCCAGTCGCACCGACCGCGATAAACCCGGTATTGTCCGTCTGGGCCTGAATGGTCACTATCTTGGCGGCCGTGGACCCCGCCAGCGCCACGTCAGTTCCGGCCGTCGTGACTGTCGTGACTCCGTGCCCAATGCCCGTGATGTCGTGGCCGACCCGGCCAATAGCATTGGTTCCAGTGGGCAGCGCTGTCGCCACGGTGACGTTGATCGTAGATTCGTCGGAGGCCAGCGTGACCGGGAGCGAGTTCGTCATGGTCTGCTGGCCGATGAGCTCAGTCGCCGCTCCCGAGGCCGAGCGCCGCAAGTTGACCCCGGCCACATAAATGGTGCCGCCGCCGGTGTCAATATCGAACACGCGGGCGCCCTGCATGTTCGTGCCGTCATTCCAGCCGGCGGCCGTGCCGGTAGCTGGGAAGGCGGCACCAAAGCTGGATGAGGTGCCTCCTGCTGCGGCGCCAGCCACCACATTCACGCGCAGGGCGTTGTTGGCGTTGTCTCCGGCCGTGATGACATTCGTGCCATCCGTGAACCGGACAATGTTGCCGCTAAGTTGCCCGAACGCTGGCAGGCACACGAGCAGGAAAAGCAATAGCTTTCTCATTTACTCTCCTTCGAGACCGGCCCCGCCGGTCCCACTAGCTTCCAGGTCATGTCCCCCTGAAGCCTGTACCCGGTGGGGATGCCGTACTTGACCCTCAATTCCCCTTCCCGTTTGTCGATCTCCTGGTTGAGGGCGGTAAGCCTTACGTCCGACTTCCGCATCTCGACTTCGGAACGGAGCATGGAGACCTCGTGCTCCTTCAGCTGTAGGGCCACCTGTAGCACATTCACCTGCATCCGGCGCATCTCAAGTTCATCGTCCGAACCAACTGGGGGATGGCTGGCGATGGCGGCCGGCGGATCTGCCGCGATACTCACAAGAGGAAAGCTCCCACTCACGATGAACAGGAGGCAGGCAAGACCGGCCACCCGACGCAACCAGTTCCATTTCGATTGCGGTGCAACAACCTGTGGCCGCTCCTCCAGACTGGTAGCGCGTTTGTCTATCTCAACGACCTGGTCCCTCAAGTCGTCATACCGCTGCGAGGATTCCTTGAGGCTCGAGATGAATTTCTCGTAGAGATCGTTCAGACGACTGCCCATAGCCTCTTGCTGCTCTGCGGCATGGCGCGATTGCTCGATGGCGCCGGCGTGGAGCTTTGCCACCTGCCCTTGCAGGCGCTCCCATTGCTGGGCGGCATCCGCCCTGGAGTCGGCGAGCGCCAATTGGAGTTCCGATAGAAAGGCCCTGGTCCCGGCAGCCTGCTCCGATTGCCGGGCCTGGATGGTCTGGACTGCCACCTTGAGAGCCTCGAATTCGTCCGGCCGGACTTCGCGCTGGGGCTGTCCGACGAGCCGGATTATGCCTCGCGCAATTCCTACCGACAGCCCCTCTCGTTCGCCCTGTGAGACTGGCAAGATCACCTGTACCCGATTCTCTGAACGGCTGGTATCGTCTGGCGAGAGGACGACTGGCAGCGCCGTAACCTCTCGCATAGCGGAAGTGATCGAGCGCTCCAGATCGGAGAGCTGCCCTCGGATCTCGACATACTCGCCGGCGTCCTTGGGTTCATCGATCATGACCGAGTAGAATGGCGCCAGCGGATTCTCTGGGGCATTCTCGGAGACGCTCAACCCGGACTTCCCAAGCAGGGTACGGACTGCCCGGGCCGACTCGCAATCGCCTTGGATTTGGATTCTCATGCTTGATAGGTTATCACCGCCACAGGGGTTCCAGAAACGGCCTGGAGATACGCGACGATCTGCCCTTTCGAGAACCGCGGCCACGGCAACGTAAAGTTGCCCGTGATCGTCTCTGTGACATCGGCACGAAGGAGGTCTTCAGTGTCAGCGTCATTGTTATCGGTACGGAGCTTCATGTCGATTCCAAGGCTGGTATTGCGAATGATGATGGAGCTGCAAGCCATCGCTGCCCGAATGGGAGTCCAGGTTACATCGTCAAGGGTGATGCGCTGTTTTAGGTAGGTGGGAATCTTGGCGAGAACTCCGGCACTCAAGGAAGGACTCCCGTTAGCGTCCACGCATCAAAAGCGCAGCCCGTTACGATCTGGTCGATGTTGGCTACCGTCGCTGTAAGGCTCGCCACAATGTTCACCGCAGCAGACGTATCAGATCCCAGAAGGAGCGGGACAGCCTGGCGCAGGTTGGTGGCTGAGACTGCCACCTTCAGATCATAGCCGGTGGTCGCAGAAACCAGATAGAAGTCGGCGCTGGAGGCAGTTCCGAGACCTGTTAGAAGAGTGGTGGTCCCGGTGCAAGCTGTCGAGGATTTCATCCGGTAGGCTACCAGGTAACCATTGGCAGCAAGCTGAAAAAGTGTTACGCTCTGGGTCAACCCGGCAGCCTTATTGGCCCCCAAAACCCCGTTGATCTGCCAGCAACCATTGGCATTTGAACAGCCGTTTGTGCCGTTGCCGATCGCTGCAACCGAGTACTTGGACCAGGATGGATACGCGCTGGCCACCTTGCCATCGAGCTTCGCTACCGTGGGACTCGGATAGCTACCGGCGAGGTCCCCGCCAGCCACACCTCCGGTCGTGGCGCCGGGCGTGCCTCCCTGCGGACTTGCGGATTTTGCAACCAGCAAGAGAAGCAGGACGCTAGTGAATAGCCATCGACCCATAGACCCCTTCCCCGCTCACTTCGGCGTCGATCCAGACTTGGCGAATGTCAAAGGCATTGGGGGCCCCAAACAACCAGGACTCCACGATACCTCCAGCCGTGCGGCTGGCAATGACGCCAAAACCTGTTGTCCGGTCCATGTTTGGAACTACACCAACCCAGATTTTCCCAGTGTTGGTAGTAAGGGCCTGCATGACCCACTTCTGGCAGGGCATCGCCAGTGCGCCCGATCCGGCGATCGGACCACTCACCAAGGTTGAATAATTCACGGTCGCCTGGGTTGGCGAGGTCAGTATTCCGGCACCAGCAAAGGCATTGGCAAAGACCACATCGAGAGTCAGGTGGGTGGTATCCCGAACTTCAACTACCAGATGCGTACCATTAGACTCTGTCGTTCCGGTCACCCCGCTCACGGTCACGTAATCGCCAACCGACTTGCCGTGCGCCGTCGAAGTTGTGAGTTCGACGTTCCCGGTGTAGGCACCAGCGGCCCGAGAGGCTGCTCCCGATACGACCTTGACGGTGACAGCAATCAGGCCAAGGGACTTGATATTCCCGCCCGGTGGATATGCCAAGGTGCCCTCCTACTTCTTCATCCGCAGGTCGCCGTCTTCGGCTACGTTCCCGCCGACGCCGGCATTCGGCACCGGGCCGTGCTTGAGTTCCTGGCACGGCACGGTCGGGTGACCGTGAAACCTGCCACCCGAACAGGTGGCGTCAAATCCCAGGTCGGTCGGCCCCTTGTCGGGCACCGGCTTGATTTCTTCCATCGGGCTGTTGAGTCCCATGATTTTCTCCTTTAATAACTCGGTGTCCAGCTCGCATGCTGCTGGAGCCACTTGCCGTCCAGGATTGGTTGTCCCTTGATTGCATCGTAGTGGCCGAGCCACTGCTTGTTGAAAATAGCGCCGTCGCGCCGCTTGAGATCGTTCACACCCTTTTTGTACTCAGCCTGCGCCGAACCGGCCATGAAGCGCCAGTCGGTTTTGCCGAGATCGGCCGGGAAGCGTGACTTGTTGGCCTCCGCCCACTGGTAGGCGAGGTAGAGGCCCCGATGCTTCAGCAGGTCATCATGCACCACGAACGGCAGCGGGTGGGTGTCATCGAACGTCGTAACCTTTACCCGGTAAGCGAAATAGTACTGCCGCGCCGTCACCGGCCAGGGCCACATCTCGAAGATCGGATAGCCGAGGGTCGCGGGGATCAGACTGTTCGAGTGCGAGACGAGGTAGAGTGGCTGCGCCCGTGCCTGCCTGCCGGGGTCGCGCTGGTCGATCCAGGACTGCGGATAGCCTGTGGTCAGCGGGTACTGGAAGATCGGGTCAACGAACGTCACCCACCGGACGAAGTTTTGCTCCGGCACCGTGATGAACACCCGGATGACCGTGTAGCTCGCGGTGGGGTTAGTCGCCTCAAAGTAGGGCCGGTCCAGTTCAAGCGTGCTGGTGGCCCCCACCGTGTAGGACGCCACCATGTAGTAAGGTGGCCCGTTGGTGTCGATGAAGATGGTGTACCCGGCTATGGTTCCAGCTATGAGGTCGAGGGCGGCCTTGGCTGCGGCATCGAGCGTGACCGTAGTTGACCCATTCACCACCGAGAGGGCTCCCGTGGTGATGGCATCGATGGTGGCTACCTGACCCTGGACGGTGAGCCACGACCAATCCAGATCCTCTTCGCAGATGTCCGACCAGGCGGCCTGAATGAGACTCTTAGAGAGGGTCGGCGGCAGGACGGGAACCCAGCCGAGAAGGTAGTTCCACAGGGTCGAATACTGGGATGCCAAGGCTCACCACTTCCTACCCGCCAAGTGCCAGAACCCGCACGATAACGCCGGTGAAGCTCTGCCCGGTGATGGCCTGCGCCGTCGTGTTGTACTCGATCGACACATCGTCGCCATCGGTCAGGGTCCCGAGCAGCACCGTCTGGGTCGCCACGGTGACCAGCCCTGAAGGGGACAGGAAAGCTCCATTCTTCGTGATGGAGATGACTGAGCCGGTGGCCGTGAACGGTTGCGGGAGGCCAAGTTGAGACCCAAGGCCAGCCCCGACCGAAAGAGTCGCTGCCCCCTCATTGGTGACCGTAATCGACGTGATTGTGTCGAACGGCTTGAGGCCGTACTTGGCCCGGAACTTAGCCGCTCCCACCGACTTGTTCCCAGCAGTCGAAGTGATGGTGATGGTCTCGGTCTGGGCGAGACCTCGGAACGTTCCGATGACAGCAAAGCTCGACACGCCCTCGAACAGGTTGAGGGCGCCGCCGGTCGTGTTCTCGATAGTGATGCAGACGTTCCTGGGAACATCCGGGTTGAGGGCGATGAGCAGCGCCCCGGCCACCAGGGTCGAGAAAGCCGCCCGGGTCGAGACGTATTCGCCGTTGGTGACGTCGGACGCCGCATCGGTGTTCTCGGCGTTGGTATTGCCGGAACCCTTAATGTCGCCGCCTCCTGGCGAGTAGGACTGTAAGCCGCCAGCCCCTTGATTGATGACGAGTTTGCCGGTCTCGTAGTCATAGACCGGGCGGATTCCAGCCGTGATCCCAGCGGTGTTCATGCTGAGGAGATCCAGGCCGTACAGAAACGACATGCCGAAGAAATTGGCCCCGAGCGGGTAGCCCCCGGCAGGGTAGGAGCTATCCAATGTCACGTCTACGACGTGAGCTCGCGTAGAACCAAAAACGTCATGCCGCTTGAAGGTTCGTGTGGCTGCCATCTACTAATCCCCCACAAATCTCATGCGCCAGGTGAGCGTGGAGATGTTTCCGGAGACTTCCGCCCCAGCTTGGGTGACGACGATCTTGCTGTTCACCTTGTCAAATTGGGCCATGTAGCCGCCTTGACACCACGCCGCGTTGCCGCCGCAGAGGTGAACCTCCCGAATAGTAGAGAGGCCCACCGACTGCGGGACGATGGAGTAGCCGTTGCTCGGGTAGGAGGTATCTCCAGTGAGATCCCAGATGGTCGTGAGGTGCTTGCCCCACGTGTCCTGTCCGCCCGAAATGAAGGTTTTCGTGAGCGCCATGGCCCCGCCTTACGGGATGAACCGATGCGGGAACAGGTTGAGCAGCTTGAGCGATCCGGCCACCGGCAACTCGATGAACGAGCCGACGACCAGTGCTTCGGTCGCTCCGGTCACCGCGTCATTGGTATCGGTCGTGTCAACCGTGCCGGCCGCCGTGACCGCAATGCCGATGATTCCGACCGCGGCAGTCCGCGTGAGAGACGAAGCTTTACAGAGCACCGTCGCCACGCCAGAGACCTGGATGAATCCGTAGTTTCCCTTGGTCACGGAATTCAGGCAGACCCCGGCGATGCTTCCCCCTACGGTCGGGGCGTCCATGGTCACCGCGCCCTGGCCGGGCAGATCCGGGTCCCAGTAGCACACGAGGCCCTTGGTCGGGGCGAGGGTCGTCCCGGCCTTGAACTTCACGTACTGGTACCGGCCCGAATACAGGACTCCGATGGTCGAGTCGTAGCTGATGACCTCCCCGGTGCGGAAGTCGATGGTCTGCCCGACCTGCCCCGGAAAGCGCCCGACCCCGCCGTCTTCGGCCGCCGAGTACGCGCCGCCAGCAGCGGCGTCGTTCACGTTGTTGATGCCAGTGGCGTTGATTACAGCAATTCCGTTCATCTGTTTTCTCCTCTCCTTTAGGCGTTGTAGCCGAAGCTCTGCAGGTTCAGGCGGGGCGCAATGCACTCCAGTTGGACCGCCGCTTTGAGGTGCGCGACGACCTTAGTGTTGTCCTGCGCCATGATGAACGGGGTGAGTCCGAAGCCGAACTCGGCATCCTCGGCCACGCGCATCAGCCAGCTACGAGTCCGCAGCCAGAAGAACACTTCGCCCGGCACGATGGTCGTGGTAGCGGGCAGGTTCGACAGGGCTGACGGCGCCGAGCCGGAAGTGAAGTTGGCGGTCAAATTCGAACCCAGGATGGCGTTCGAGGAGCCATAGACTAGCGACGGAGCGTACTCATCCTTCAGGATGATCGCCTGCATGAACCGGAAGCCAGTCGCGCCGTACACCGGGTCTTTCTCTTGCGCGAACCGCTGTTGTGGCTGGATGCGCTCGAGGATGTAGGCGAACAGGGCCTTGTTCATCACGGCCAGGTTCGGCTCTTCCTTGCCCACACACGCCCGCTGGTAGGTCTCGATCAGGTGCCGGTACTCGATCGGTCCGGCCGCTCCGGTCACGCTGTCGCCACCGAAGTAGGGGATCGAGTTCAGGCCGGCCGCGATGGCCCCGTTGCGAGCCTGGTTCCCATACGAGGTGTAAAGCCCACCGTCGTAGCCGTTCGAAACGCCATCATTCATGGCCTCGGCGAGTCCGGCGGTCTGCTTGATGCGCCCGGCAGTTTGGCCCTCTTTGTACTGCGCGATGGCCAGGATCGCGTTGAGGGTGTTCATCGCGTTCCGCAGGTCGACGTCGACCAAGGAGATGACCGCGAGCGGCCCGCGGTTCTGGACCTGGATCAACTCCTTGTACTCGGGGACGGCCACGTAGTAGTACTTGGGCAGGAAGTTCGCGCCCGAGAGCGTCTGGACGCGGTTGATGTTGAAGGAATCGCCAGGCGAGTAAGCGCCGCCGATCATGGGGGCATACAGGAACGGGAAACTCATGCTCGCCCCGCCGCCGAACGGCACCAAGCACTCGCGGCGCAGGTACGCCGTGAAGGGCGCACCTTTGAAGAATTCGTCCTCCACGACCTTCGGGTAAATCTCGCGGAGAGTTGTTGCGTTCAGTTCGTCAAAGAGTGGATCGGCCAACGTGAACTCCTGAAATCAGGCTCTTATCTGCCCCCTGTTGCGCCGGTAGCGAAACGCTCCATCATGCCCTGAGCCGCTTTTGCAAGGTGGTTGTGGTGCTGTAAGGCCGTGTCCCCTTCGGGCGCACGGTTCTCTCGGTCGGTCAGGCCAAGCACGGGCGAGTGTGGCATCTCGGAGATGGAGCCGGGGACCCTCGTCATGCGCTGCACGAGTTCCTGCTCCTTGACCTTCATTTCCGCATCGACCCGCTCTTTGACCTTGGCTTCGAAGTCGGAAGTGGCCCTCTCCTGGAGCTTGGCAGGGACCCCGTAGGCCTCCGACCAGACATCCTCCAGCGGGCGCCCCTGCTCCATGGCTTTCTTGAGCACTGGGGTCAACTCCGGCTCGGTCCCGAAGATGCTTCGATGCCGGGCGGCGATGTCTGCCACCTCGACGGCCCAGGCTGCTTGCCTGGACTCCATCTGCCGCATCTGATCGGTGATCTGCTCGGCCGTCAGGCCAACTTCCGCCGGCTGACGCCGCCCGCCGCCACCGCCACCCCCACCCCCGCCGTTCGCCGGCGCCGGGCGCCAGTCGGTGTCCATGGGGGAGAGAATGGCGGGGTCAACGCCGACTTCCTTGGGATCGAAACCGAACTCCTTTGCAGCTTTTACGAATCCTTCCCGCAGGGATTTCTCGCGGGCCTGGATCTCTTCCACCTTTTGGTTCGCTTCCAGCAGTTGTTGGTTTACGCCATCTTTCCACTGGGTGAGGGCGCCATAAGAGTTGACGGCCTTTTGTCGCAACTCTGTGATCTTCTGCATCTCCGCGTCTTTTTCACGCTTGAAGGCGTTCATCTGACGGCTGTAGTCTTCCTGCCGAAGGGACCCCGCGGCCTGCTCTTGGAGCGACTTCGCGGCAGCTTCCGACCCGAGATGCTTGAGAATGACTTGCCTTTCGGCGTCGGGGATCTTGTCCGCCCCGCCGACGACTCCGGTAAGCCACTCTTCTACTGTGAACGGCATGTTTTTCTCCTGCCTTCCGGCTGATGCCGGTTCCGGCGACTTGCAAAATTCTCAACCCGGCTCGGCTTCTGGCGTCTACCCCATGGTTCCTGGGGGCGTGCGCTGTCGGCTTCCGGTTTGAGCTGTGACCAAGACGTTCTGTGCCATATCATCGATCGCATTTCCAGCTACCTCGGCTTGATCGGCCACGCCAGGAAACTGGCGGGCAACCCCGTCGATGATGGTGCGTGCCTGGAAAAGCTGTTCGAGGATGCCCCGGACGGCTTCCATCGGGTCCTGCTGGGGCGGCTGCGGTTGAGCCGACAAAGCCTGCAGAGCCGGTGGTCCGCCTTGTCCGGGCAGAGCGGGGAGCGGTTGTAGAGGAGCGCCCACTAGCGTTTGCCGCCGGGCCGCTTCGGAGGACCTTTCGGTGCCCCCTTCGAGCCCATCGGAGTATTCATGCACTCGCCCTTCATCTTCGCCATGGAGCCTCCTATCGTTTCACTGGGCTGCGACGTGCCGAGGTCCGTTTTGGCTGGCCGTAATGCACGACCGAATTCGCCGCTCGGATGGCTCTTGCGTCATCCCCGGTTCGCTTGAGAACGGAATCGGCGACGTGAGCCCACTGGCGAGATTTCGTTGCACCGCCAGAGAACTTCGTGTGCCTCTTCGCATCTTTCGCTTTCCAGGGCATAGCCCCAATAAAAAAGGCCGGCTGGCGCGGGGGATCAGGGTCCCGCACCAACCGGCCAGCAACGCTCACCGCATTTCTGCGGAACGTGCTTAGACCTTTACAGCCAACTAAGTGTATGCGCTATTACGGGTGGGATGTCAAGTGGATTCTAGATTTTAGTGGCCCGGCCCGATCGTCGCGCTCAAGCGTCGTTGTGACCTGGCCACCTGTTCGGAAGTGAGTTGACCTGAGTCTACTTCCAAAGCGCGTCCCAGTCAACCTCAATCTCAATTACCTTCCGGTCCCCCATGCGCCAGGTGAAGTTCTCACAGAGGCCGCCGCTGTTGAAGTTCAGCACCAGCTCCCCGGTCAGCTTGCGATCCTTGATGATCTTTGGGAAGCACCCGGAGATGGAGATCATGTCCTTGGCGTTCTGGCCGTGGAGTTCGCGGGTGACGCGGGCCTTCATCGGCTTTCGGATATGATCGGTCTCGTGCCGCCATCACGGGTTTCCATGTGGGGCGCGACCTGCGCTGAAGGCTGCCTGCCTTCGTTCCGGTGGGGCATCCCGGCTGGAGGCTGTTCTGATCCGTTTGTCGGTTGCCCTCCACCTGGGGCCGGAGGCCCGCCCATCCCGGCCTGCGATAGAATCATGGACGCGATCAATTGAGCTTGGGCCTGCGTTGCCGCCGTGAACTTGGTGCTCTCTTCCATCCACGCCTTCCACTTGTCGTGGATCGTGAGCGCGTTCGCGGGCGCTTCACCGAACGGGATGTCGAACTCCTTGCCGATGGTCCACGGGTCGATCGGGTAGCCCGAGCGCCACAGTTGCAGAATTTTCAACTGGCGCTGGGTCTGGGTGATCTGGTGCGCGGTGTGCGGGACCACGTTGAAGTTGAACAGCTTGTAGAACTGCCGCAGGCGCTCCCCTATCGGCGTCGGCGAGGCTTTGCTTTGATCTTCCCCGGGCAGGTGTGAGGGGCAGATGCTCCCTGGCTCATAGGTGAAGTCCTCTTTGCTCAGGCCGTCTTTGCCGCGAATGTCAAAGCGCCGCCGGGCCGTGTAGTGGGTGAAGAACATCGGGAGCCAAAGCTGCCCGAGTTGTCCCAGGCTGCGCTCGATCGACCGCGAGATGTCCGTGACGATCGGCCCAGAAGCCTCGAGCAGCCGCTCGACCGACTCGCCGGCTGGGATCTGCGCCGCCCGCGCCATGGCCGAGATGTCGGGCAGGGCCAGCAGGTAATCCATCTGCTGCGGGTAGAATTCCATCAGCATCTTGAGAGCTTCTGGAGGGATGCGGTAGGCGTTCTCTCCCATCAGGGTGCGGATGGGATCCTGGGACATCGTGAAGTCCATCTTGACCTTCACGCCGGGCTGTCGTGGATCGAACACGTCCATTAGGGCCTGGTCCACGGCGTTCTGGTCATAGCCCATTGGTGGACGTAGGCCAGCGTTGAGCCGGTCCTGAATGTTCCGAGCCACCTCGTTCATCCCCTTTTGGAGCGGTGCCCCATCCTTGACGGCTGAGAAGCCCAGGAACTCCCACGGCCAGTCATCGGTCGAGAACTTGGCGAGGGGCACGCGGCCATCCCACCGCGGGGAGGTATTGTCGTAGAAGATGCAGGACGAGCAGCACTCGATCAGACGCCGGTAGGGATACATCCGGCAGTCCTCGAAGTCGGATTTGCGGGTCAGGACTCGGCCCTGCTGGTCTCGGATGTTGGTCGGGATCTCCTGGCCCAGGTAGGGCACCTCGTAGTACCAGGCGCTTCCCGGCTCACCCATCGGGATCATGTGGCCTGAAGTGTTGATCGAGGTGTCGAGCACGTAGCCGTGGCAGATATCCACCGTGGGGTAGCCGACTGGGACATCTTCTTTCTCGCGCTCGGAGAGCTGGAGCACGGGCGACATGAACCGGCTCAGACGGGTCATGCCCCGGCGTAGCATTGAGGGTTCGTCGCGGTCGGGCTTGATGCGGCCCTGGAACCGGGGATACATGGCACGAGCTACGTTGATTGGCGTCTCGATGATGACCCAGACGATGTAGGCTTTCTGGATGTCCATGTCCCGTGGAAGCTGGACCGGCTTGACGTCTTTGGGGCCGAAGATGTTGAGCCGGATATCGCCGCGCCCGGGCGCCCAGAAGTTGTTGTCCCAGGTCGGGTAGGCCCAACCGGTTCCAAGCGAGACCGCCCACTGGATCGCCTTTTTCACATCCTGATCGGCGAACGTCCCGGTCCACCAGGACTCCCAGCACTTGTTGACGATATCCTCTTCGCGGATGTAGTTGCGATCGCCGACCTTGTAGTTCCACTCGGGCCGGATGTTCGATTCCACCGCGACGATCTCGCGCACCTGGCGCTTGAGCCGGTTGATGTAGATGTCGCTCAGGCTGGACGGGATCTTCTCGGACTCTTCCCCGGAGAGGATGTCGAGCGCGATCTTGTGGTCCTTGTAGCCCCGCTGGGACTTTAGGAAATTGTCGCCTTCCTGGATGGACTCGCGGATGTAGCCGAGGCGCTCGGTTTCCGGGGCCGTGCGGGGAGGGATGATCCAGTCACGAGGCATCAGGCGCTCTCACCGTTGAATAACCGCATCTCAGCCTCCCGCCGTGCCGTCAGGCCGGCGAGTTGCTTACCGCCGGACTTGTCCCATCTCGTGAACTCGCGCGACGCCCGCTCGTATTGGTACTCGTTCAACAGTTGCAACAGGGTCGAGCCCACGAATGCTCCCACGCCGATATTGTAGATGAGGTTCACTAGGGCGTCGAACTGCTCTTGCTTTAGGGGCACCTTGACGTACTGGTTGACCACAAGTTCGGCTTCTTGAATGTCTACCTGGAGCAGTTCGGCGGCCTCTTCCGGCGTGACGACGCTGCCCTCTTCGATCTCTTTGCCGTGGTGCCCGTAGCCGATCGAGAAGCCGTCCCCGTCCGGATAGGCGTAGGCACTGAAGCCTTCGGAGTGTTTCAAGAGGGCGAGGCCATGCTCAGAGAGTGTCAACTTCGCCCTCTCTTTCTTGCCGCGTGATTTCTTCTTCGTCGCGGCGCATGTGCGCGTGGTCGCACTCGCAGAGGCGGGGCTGGCCGCACTTTGAGCACCGGTCCACTTTATCTTTGGTGCGCTCGCGCCACCTAACGAGCATCGCGTCCATTTCTTCGAGGGTCACGATTTGGTACGGCACGCCCTACCACCGCTGCCCCTTCCAGTCCGTGTCCCGGTCCCGATAGATCGCCCGGTTGGACTGATCTTTGTGGAGGACCTCCAGGAAGAAGTCCGACCCGTTGCCGTTCTTCCGTGGCATCTCATCGGTGCGGCGCATCGCGGCTTCCGCCATGGCCCGCCCGAAGGAGCTCATGTGCTTGATACCCGGCAGCGTCTTGAGGGTCCCGTCCGGCATCCGTTGCGAGAAGCCGTTCCGCAGGTCTGACCGCAGTTTCGACCGAGCCTCTTCCGACATCTGCTGCTCGCGCTCGACGTAGCGCTGGTTACGGCTGCGCTCGGAGGCGTTGAAAGTGCGCTCGAATTGCTCCATCTGCCGGATGGTCGTGAGTTCCACGCGCTCGAATCCCTTGGGAGGCTTGGCGTCGGAGCGACCCGGGAAGCTCACATTGCCGGCACTGTCGCGGAAGACTACGACGGGGCGGAAGCCCGCCCGGCGAGCCGGTTGGCCATGGTCGGCTGGATTTCCCTTGCAGAACGGAAACATCCCCACTTCCAGTTTAGCCTTGCAGTTTTTGCAAGTCATCGCGGCCACATCTCCGGGTCAGAAGGCTTGGACCAGTACAGCAGCTCCGGCTTCCCGGAGGGCGGAGAGACGGCGCTGTAGATCGGAAACTTCTCGTTGTCCACACCTTTCAGGGTGAACAGGGTGTCGGGTAGGTATGGGCCCAAGTCGAGATAGCCTGGATTCTTGTCTAATTCGGATTGAGTTAGATTTCGGACTAACTCGTAAGGGCCAGTACCGACCTGTTTCCAGACCTGGATCACGGTCGGGTCTGGGCCTCCGGCCGCATCTACGTGGATGGTGAAGCCCCCTAGAATGCTCCTTGGTGCCGGAGGCGTCGGTGTAGCCGCCGGCGTGGCCTTCGCCAGCCCGAGGGCCGCAAGGATCGTGCCGAAAAAGGTGCGCCTGGTGGTTGTCATGGTGGTTTGTACGCTGGGCGACTTCGCTACGAAGTTATCATCCCAAGAGATGGCGCGCCGCCCAGCGTGGCTCTGACTTATCCGACCACCTCCTTCCCGATGAGGGTGTTGACGTTCACGATATTACACCGAAAACGGGTCCCGCGGGGACTGTCCGAACAACTCCCGGCGCTCGGCGCTCCCTGGCAGCAGATCCCGGACCTGTTGCCCAAAGCTGTACTCCTCATGCTCGACCACAACCTGCTGGCCTTCGATGCGGCGGTGCCCGAACATGGGAAGGAAGTTGTGCCCCACATAATGCAGGCTCAGAAACGCATAGGCGAGCGCCATCACCCGATCATCGAAGCCGCCGTAGGCGGCCTGAACATTGCGAACTGCCGTGTCTTTTTCAAGGTTTGAGAACTCGCCCAGCAGCCACGGTGAGTCGATTTCGATGTTGTAGTCCTTGAGGGCCTTGAGGGTGAACTCCAGGGCCATCGTCCTGAACCAATGGACGCCCATCACGCCGAGGCGCGTTGCCTTGGACTGATCGATGATCTTGCGATCCGTTCGCATCCACTGGTGGAAGTGACGCCAGCCGAGGTTCCGCAGCGCCACCTGGGTTGACTCGCCGTTCGCGCCCACGTCGATGACCATCTTGGCCTGCACGCGCCGGCCGGAGACCGTGGGCGAGTAGAACGTCCCGATCGCGTAGGCGAAGGGGGTCAGGTCAGAGGCAGCCACCGAGTCGCTTGCAAATTCTGCAACCTGGCCGGGGTAGCGGTCGACAGCGGCCCGGCGCAAGACTTCGAGAGCTGAGCGGTCTTGGGCCACACCCCAGCCGGTATCTACGCCCATGCCGTACTGATAATTCTTATTGGGCCACTCCCAGATGTAGATACGGCCCATCGGGTCGTCGAAGTCGTAGCCGCGGAACTTGAGCGGCAGCATGGTGTACCGCGCTCCGCTTTCGGTCTTGACCTCGAAAGGCTTGCGCTCCGCGTCGACGTCGCGGCGATTGGCCTGGAGGCGCAGCGGGATTTCGTCGGTCTTGCCGATCAGGCCGTAGACGCCGAGCGGCGCCCGCGCGTGCTCGCGGTAGACTTCAATGGTCTCGGTATCGAAGATTGAGTCGTTGGCGTGCTGGAAGGACTGCTCGGCCGAGGCCGGCATCTCGCTGAAGAATTTGTTGAGCGTCTTGTTCTCGCGGGCGCTTTCGTATTCTGATTCCCAGAACCACATCTGGTGGACAGGCATCTGCCATCCGGCACCCAAGTGCTTCTTCAGGAGCGGCTGCTCGTCCACGTACTGCGTGGCCCGGCGGGCGTGATTCACCGTCATCTCATTGGGCTTCCACTGGTAGGGGATGGGGTGCTTCTTGAGCCACGTTTCGGTGGGATAGAGGTCGGAGCCAACGAACCAGGGCAGAAACACGGGCCGCTCATCGGCGGTGCCCTTGGCCCAGTTGCGGACGTTGGCCCGCCACTTCTCGTGCCACCAGTCGTTCATCATGCGGGCGGTGGATTCGTAGACCTTGAGCATTCCCGGCGAGGCGTGCATGGCGAACTTGAGGCCCGCTTCGATCTTGTTCTTCGGGTCGTCACAGTAGGCCGCTTCCGAGACCAGGGCCAAGCGCTTCGTCCCGCTGCGGCCGAGATCGCTCTTCTGGTTGAGCCACTCGATACGCAGGCGCGAGTCCATCTTTCCGAACTCGATCAACTCCCCCGCCTGGTAGCCGGTATTCTCGGGGACCAGGTACCAGGGCTGGTTGAGCCACATGCGCATCGGGATCTGGGAGAGGTCCGCCGACTTCTTTTCGTCCTGCGCCGCCATGAGCGCCGTGGTGTGCTTATAGAACTGGACGCGGTGGACGATGGCCGAGAGGACGATGGTGCTCACGCCAAGCTGGCGGGCCTTGTCGGACTGCTGTTCGGTTGCGACCCCGCGCTCTTCATCCTCGGCCCAGGTGTCGAGCAGGATGTTCTGAGCGATGTTGGGGACGAGGTAGACGAGGCTCCCGCCTTCCATCGCCATGATCTTGCAGTAGCGCTCGGCCCAGTAGCGCCACCAAAGGGTGCAGTAGAGCCGCTCCTGCCTGATCCACAGGATCTCTTCATCGGTGAGTGGCCGGCGCAGCTTGCCGTTTTCTTCGGCGAGGGCGTGGATCTCGGCAGCCCGCTGGCGCACCTCGGAGGCGGGCCGGATGTCCGGCGTCCAGCCGCGTTTGGTGCAGGCTTTAGCTATATGCTCTTGGGAGAGTCGGTCGGAGTACACGGCTTAGGCATCTCCCGCCGCATCTTCCTCGGGGCTTGGCAGCTTGGGAGCCATCACGGGCGGACCGCCGGCGTTGACCTGCTGATTGAACTGGAAGGTATGGCCCTGCGGCATCGGGAACCGGCCCGCGGCGCGGAAGGCCATCTCCATGAACTTCGGGTTGGTGGACTTCAGGGCTTTATCAACCAGCTTCGCAGTCAACTCCGGCTGCGCGATCGCCAGCATGAGTTGCCCCATGTCGATGTGGAAGGCGATACCGCCCTTGACGAGCTCCCCCATGAAGTCGGCGTGGCTGATGCGGACCTGCGAGCACAGGGTCTCGATCCTGGTGGTCTGCTGGATGCCGGGACTCAGGCCGTCCCACAGGGTCACCATCTCGGCGAGGCGCTTGTCGCTCGAGCGCCTGGCGAGTTCCATCATCTCGTTCCGGCCGCCAAGCAGGTCGGCATAGTAGTCGAGGCCGGGGTGTCCCGAGAAGCGCACAAGGGCGTTCGGGCCGGGAGGGACCTGACCCTTGGCGATGTCGTAGACGCGGCGGCTACCTTTCCTCACTCCCCCTCCGTAGCCCCGAGCCTGGCATCCTGCTTCCCGAACTTCGGCTTGTTGGGGCCGTATAGCCCTTCCCAGGTTTTCATCTCCTGATCGTAGGCTTTGGCGTCAGTCATCTGGCTCAAGGCTTCCACCCCGATCTTACCCGGTTTCTTGACCAGTGGCGCAGGGAAGGCTCGTTCGGCACAGGCGGCGAGACGCTCCAGAGCATCGGCGATCCGGCCTAGTTGAGTCCGCGAAATTTGCAGGTTCAGCAGGGGTCCCATACTACCTCTTGTCCCACGGAGCCTCCCCGGCCTTGTAGTCAGTCATGTCCTGGATCACTCCGTCCCGGTGCACGATGTCCTTCGACGGTGGTTGGATGCCAGCCTCTTCCCGCGCCGCCCCGGGCCGGGTCTGAAGGGCCGCCCCGATCTTGAGTTTGCGAGTGACTTTCTCTCCAGGGAAGTCGGCCGGGATGGTGTCGGCTTCGACGTGTCGCTGGACCTCGGTGGTTGAGCTATGTGGCGTCGTGAGGGTCAGGTCGCAGGAGAAGGCGAAGTGGGGGTGGGTGATGGCGACGGAGAACTCGGGCATCTCGGAGAGGTCGCGGCGCAGCTTCGCCAAGATGTATTCGAGTACTTCGTGACCGCAGAGGGCGGTGGCTGCCATCTACGCCTCCACCGTCTCCGGCGTGAGTTCCAGTTCTTCCTGGGTCTCGCCGCCCTGCAACTCACCCTGGACTTTGAGTTCCGGGATGGGGTTGCGCTTGAGTTCGAGCAGGACGTTGAAGGCGTGCTTGTCGGCGTTCATCGTGAACTTGATCTTGCAGAGCGCGATGCCGTCACGTTCGAAGAAGATGACGGCTTTGACCCGGCCCTTGAGCGCCACCGGCTCGGCGCCGGGGTATATCGTGACCGTCACCAGGGCATCCCGGACCTGGAGGCCCGGGTTGAAGGTCTTGAAGGGGCGCAGGTAGGGGTTCTCGCCTTCGCGCCAGAGGGCGTGGTAGGCGTTCTCGCACAGGTCGCGGCAGTTGGCCGGGGAGACCTGGGATTCAAAGTGCATGGTGACAAACACATCGTCACCGGCGTACCCGATGCCGCTACCGGAGACACGGGCGCCTTGGAGCGTTACGTCGATGTTGGACATCCTGACTCCTTTGGTTGCAAAATTTTCGAACATCTCTCGCAAAGGATGGCGGCCTGAATCACCTGCCACCACTTCAAATCCAGGAGCACGGTCTCACCGCACATGGCGCACGGGTATTCGCGCTCCATCAATATCTCCAGTCCACCGGATACTTTCTCTTTTCAGTCTTACTCATCACGCTCTCGACCGTCTTGGCCAGGTCCCGGATCCTCCGCGAGTGCAGCCGGCGGGGAACCGCTAAGTTCGACTCCCACCTTGACACTGTAATCTTGTGCGCCCCTACCTGCTTCCCGAACTGGCCCTGGGTCAGTTTCATTGCCCGGCGGAGGCTCCGGATCATCTGGCCGGAAGTTTTTGTCGGCGCGTCTCTCATAGAACTTGACCATTTTCCGGAGCGCCCGCCCGAAGGTCGGGGCCGTCTGCATGAGCCAGGCGCGAGCCCGGCCGCAGCGGAGGCAGGGGCAGTAGGGGTTCTTCGGATCGTGGGGAAAGCTGCGCTTGCGGCCTTTTTGCCACCCGCGGCGGCGCATAGGGTCCCTGGTTCTGGCAAGAAATGACGCGATCTCCGATCGCGTGATGGTCACTTCTCCTGAGCAGTGGGGGCATAGGATGCGGAAGGGGGAAGGCACTCACGTTCCTAGCTTTCCGGCGAACAGGTCGGTGATCCATTTTCCGGCGCCCTCGAAGAACTGCTTGGCCGCAACGCGGTCTTTGATGCCTTCCATGATGAGGGCCTGGCCGGCGGGAGTCTGTGCCAGCTTACAGCCTTCCGAGACAGCCTCGGAGACGGCCTTAATGGTGAGCAGGATGGTTTCAGGGTTCATCTTAACAGCCTCCGGCGACCCGGGCGAATTGCTCACGGCAGAACGAGCGGTCGGAGATCATGGCATCTCCATGATCTGCCTGCCGATGAACTCAGAGTAGGCTGGCGGGATGGCTTGGCTGAGTTCCGCAACTGTCATCCACGGGATACCGAGGGCTTCCCTGGATTCGGAAACGCAGCCCTTGTATCCCTTACGGTTTGGCGCGAAACGATTTTGGAACCCGCCTCCGTTTCCATAAACTCCGATCTTCTCGATGCCATCACACTGGCAGCAGGGGCCGATTATCAGCCTACTGCTCTCAAAGAGCCGGTGCCTGCGAAGCGGCCGGCGTATGCCATCCGCGCATTGCGCCCCAAGGCCAAACGAGGCGCCGCAAAGAACCAAAGGGAATCGCATGGGTGCCCCCGGCACGTTTTCGATGCACCACTCGGAATCGGACCCCATGAGTATGTCTCGTAGCGCATTTACCAGCATCGGGTATTCTTTACGTTGCTTTGGGCGCGACTGCGAGACGCTGTATGCTTGGCACGGCGGGCTAGCCCAGATAAAGTCGAACCAAGCCAGCGGGAAGATCATTGCGTCGGCCTGCACGAAAGAGTCTCCGCAGTACCGCGGCTGCGGCTTGATATCCACGCCCGTGACGTGGAAGCCGGCGCGCTGTAAGCCCTTTGTTGCCCCGCCCGCACCGCAGAATAAGTCAAGGGCTCGCAGCCTCATATCCGGCTCAGCCTTTCCCGCTCCGTCTCCTTTAGCAAAATCATCTACTCATCCCCAGGCAGACCGCAGCCTGCAATCTGGCGGGGCGACATTCCGCGATAGGGGTCGGGAGCATCCGGGCCGATCGGCCGGCAGAAGGGGCGGTCCTCCGGGATGGGGGCCTGGCGGTCGCCGCCCGGCAGTCCCAGGCGGCGAAGGCGCTCGCGCTCGGCGACGGGATCTTCGAGGGCGGTCCGGGGAGCCCCCGCAGGCTCCCCGGGCTCAGGCTGCTGCGGAGCTTTCACCCTTCCTGCAGCAGAGCTGTTAACGCCGGGGACCTTCATGCTGTCGATCCAGGCGTCAAGATCGGCTGCGGCGAACATCCACTGGCCCCGGACTTCGAAGTGGGTGGGTGGCCGTTCCTCGACGAGGGCCAGGAAGTCCTTGGTTTTGATCCCGAGGTAGCGGGCGGCCTGGAGGCGGCTCAGGAGTTTCGTCGGCATCGTCTAAGGTCCTCAAGGTCTTTCTGCGCTCTTGCCAGCAAGCGCTTGTATCTTATGGCCCTTTGTTCGACTGCCACAATCCTTCGTTCATCCTCTCTACGCTTCTGCCGCTCGAAGATTCCGGTCATGGCGATTCTCAGCCACTCCTGTTTTGCGGCCTTAGCCATCGAGCTTCTCCCAGGCGTCGAGGGGCCAGAAGCGGGCGTTGCCGGGTGCTTCACCGTCTCTCGAAACCAGGACTTGCGGCCGGCAGGCACCGCAAGTGGGGCGCTTCTCGCCGAGTCGAACGACTTTCCCGGTTCGAAGGTGGGCGGCCGGGAAGCTGCCGTGGCGCAGCCGGACTGGATCGCCTGGAGCGAGCGGCACGGACGCGGGCTTCATGCTGAGACGACCTCCCGCTCCAGGCTGGCATCGGACGGTCTGCGAGCGTCCGATAATTCGATGAACATTTCGGCGGCGACCACGCAGGGGTGGGGCAGCCTATCCTTATATAGGGCGCCGCCGTCGACGCCGGCACAGAGGGCGCCGCGGTACTGGACCTGGATGACGAGGTAGTGGAGCTGGACATAAACCCCATCCACGAAATAGCCTGGCGTTCTCGGGACCCATTCTGGTCGATCGAGCAGGATGTGGAAGCCGGCCGGATACTGCTCTCCGGACTCGGCCAAGATTGGCTGGCCGGCATTCCAAGCCTGCGCCCAGGTGCCGGGAGAAGGTGGAGATCCGTGGGCGATGTTGTTGAATTCTCTGGAGAGTAGCCGCCAGCCATCGGCTGCCCACCGATCGGTCCGGAGGATCACCTTCCATCCGGTCCCTTCGGACCGGATGGCTTCGGTGGGGAATTCGACGAGTCGTGCCAGCATGTTACGCCCCGATGATCTTCGAACGGATGCCCTTGATCCAGGACTGGGTTGCCTCGGAGCCGAGGTCCAGCAGGCGGTCTTCGATCTCTTTGCGGCTGAGAGACACCCCGCCCGGGAAGGTCCAGTGGGTGATGCAGACGAATCCGCCTGTTTCTCCCTTCGGAACGACCTGGGCCCAGTGGGAATGGAGCATCCCTTCGACCGTAAGATCGGCCTGGCCGGCAACCGGCTGGGCCAAGATTGGAAGCAGCACGGACATGGGGGCGAGTTGCTGCGAATCTAGCAAGGCGTAGACGCTCATGGCTCCGCCGTGGGGTTGGCCGGCACCCGCGGTCAGGTAGCGGCCGTTCGGGTCGAGCCAGTTGTAGGGTGCACCCTGGTCCTCGAGCCCGGCCAGCTTCGACAGCATGTCGATGTTGCGCTTAGCTCCGTAGAGTGGGAAGTAGACGAGCGAGCCATCCCACCATGGCTCGCGGTGGATCTGCTGGCCGACGTCGTGGGGTCTAGAGGGTGGCTCGTACCAGCTTGGATTGTCAAATGGTCCCATGTTGTTGATTCTCCTTAGCCGGGTTAGCCGGCGGGGTGTAAATTTTTCTCTCTACTATTGGCCTGATGCTGCCTCCGGAGCTCCTCGCGTCGACTCATGGTCCGGCGGACCTCAAGGTGCATGCCCTGTGCTGGCCGGGTGGTTGAGGAGTAGGTAAAGATCCACTTCATAGCCGGGCCCTTGCGCTCGGCCACCAGGCACATAGGGCAGTTGCGAAATCCTGTGAGGTGGCCTTTCGAGCAGATTTTCATCGGGCACCGTTGAGGCCGGAGAGAGGCTGGTAGTCCTTTCTAATGGACGTCCCCTCTCCAGCCGGAAACCGGGAATGGCGGCCCCGGCCCCGAAATGCGCCTCCCCGCCCGGAAGCTGCCCGTCTTTCATGGGCACACGGCATATCAATGCTGGTAGCGGGCATGGGTGTCGATCCCATCTTACTGGGGTTATGGGCCCCTGTCGGTCCCGGACCGCCCGCAGTATTCACCTGGCCTCCGTGATGGGCCTGGTCAGGAAATGCACCCCGGCCCTCTCGAAGCTATCGAACCAAGCCCTACCCTGTTGGACCCAGCCAGGCCCAAAAGCCAGCAGTATCCAGATAGCGATCCCGGCGGCTGGAAGCAGGATAGGGTGGGTTCGAAGCATGGGTTAGGGGGTCGGGACGATCGCGACGGCGGCGCCGAGTGCGGCAGCCGAGGCGTTGAATCGGGCGGTCACGGTGGCGATGGCATCCTTGGCAGCCTGGATCGAGATCGCATCGGCCGCGTTATCGGCTTCTAGGGCGGCGGTCACCGCGACGGTGACTTGGACTGCAAAGCCGTTGATGAGCGCGATGGCGCTCGCTTCGGTTCCCTCCGTTGCGGTGACCTGATCGGTCAGGGCCGAGACGGCGGAGTCAAGTTCGCTGAAATCTGCTGGCATGTCCTATCTCCTTTATTGTGTGCTGTCTACTGCTTGTTTCAGCCGTTCGGCCGAAGTCTGAATCTTACCAGTCGCCTCACGCACCCGGGCTGTGAGGTCATCGATGATGCTCTGGTCGATGTCGGGAAGGTCGGTGACCGTCACCAGAGCTTCGATGCGCCCGAGTTGGTCGACGATCTCGGTCTCTCTCTGTAGGATCAGATACGTATTCGTCTCGATCCTGACCAACTGGCTTCGCCTGGTGATGAGCTCGTTCAAGATGTTGAGAAGAATGCTGGATATACTCACGGCTTCACCTCGGTTGCGGATTTTGCAGGTTCGCACATGCACCGGCTCGGGACTGGTACGTAACTCAATCGACGGATGAACGCGCACGGAGCCTGTATCCACGTCTGAAGCGCGACAGAGAAGAATATCAATCCTAATCCCGCGATTAAAATGGTGGCAGCATCCCTCATCCCCGTCGCCCCCTCCGTTCCTGACTGAAATCCTCGTCCGGGAAGTCCTGACTCACCGCTTCCCCGGGCCGGACCCTGGCGCCCGCGAGCCGCGCTTCGTTCCGGAGCTGGAAGGCCGCTTTCGGGAGCGGGGCGATCGGCCGGCGCTCTGGCTGTCCAGGAGAGTAGGCCCCTCCGGCTTCCCGCTCAGACTCCCCTCGAGCGCCACCGCTGCGTTTGCCATCATCACTGCTTCCCGGACCTTCCCCAGCGAGTCCACCATGTCGGCGCAGTCCGGCGTCTCCCGGAGTATCACCCCCGCAAACACCTTCGCAGCCCGCCGTATCCGCTCGTACTTCCCCCCCTGCTCCTTCGTAGGCGCGTGATACTCGAACACCCAGTCTAGATCGATCCAACTCCCCCGCTTCCCCCGTCTCACCACCTTGCACCTCCCCGGCCACCAGCCCAGTCGAATTTTTTGCCCACTCCACCAACGCCGCCTCCACCGCCTCACCCCACCCCAACTCCAGCCTCACCGCTTTCTGCCTCGCCGCGCGTGCCACCTCTCGCGCTACCCACACGTTCAACCTCGTGTGCGTCGCCGGTGCATCCCGCCGCTTTTGCTCCATTTGCTCCATTTGCTCCACGCGCCGTATTATGCGCTCTTGCTCCAAAGTTGTCAAGAGCCGCTTTTGCGCCGCGCTAAAAAATGTGGACGCGTGAGCAGGTACCTTCCCCCCTTACCTTGGCTCACCCCTCGGACAACTAGCGCCCTACCTACCCCAACGCCGCCCCATCCATCAACCGGTTTCGACTCGACCGCGGGGGGCCTGGCTGACCTCTCTGGCCTGTGGATCAGAGCACTCGGCAGGGAAGGATATGCTGGCATAGTCGCTAGGTGATAGAGATGATACGGAATGACTTACGCATGACTACAGGACTACTGCGCGCCGCCGACAAGGGGGCCGGACGGACAACGAGTGGGCGCGGCGGTGGTGGGCTGCCCATCCCGGCCGGCGTCGGCGACATAGAGCAGGCGTGACTGGTGTCAGGCTTGACACGTTTATCTAAGGTGTCAGATTTTGCTGACAGTGTCAGGTTTGGCTGACGGTGGTGTCAGGTTGAGGTGTCAGTAGATTATTCTTCTATCCTTCTGTCTACTCCTGTCATTTTTGCGCTTGACATCGGGATGGGGTGGGAGTATGGTGTTTTTGACGATGTTTTCAGCATCCACTTATATGATGCAACTACTGGTGGTTGCTGACTGTATTGCTAACTTTCACTTGGAGGCTTTTGACCTGTGATAACAGCACCTGAAGCAAGAGAGTACTTCTTGCGCTGCGCGGTGGACACCCACACAGGACGTGACATCCTGCGACGTCTCGGATACTCTGCCGTGATCCCTGATCCTACCGGCGGAGAAGACGCCAGCACTATCACCATCGCCACCCGAGTGGCTGCCGAGTTCTCGCGCCGCTATCTGGGGGTGGCCCGTTGAACCCCCTACACCTCACCGAGGCCCAGGCCGCCGAGCTCGCAGAAGCCCAGGCCAGCGACCTCGCCCAGCGGCTCAGCTTGGAGCTTGCCCAGCCGCTTCCGGCGCCGGCCGCCTCGCGGTCAGGCCGATACACCGCTGTTTGAACAGCAGGAGGAGTTATTTCGATGAATCATGACAAACTCTTTCAGTTTCAATGCGTTAAAGAGGGAACTCTCTTTTATTACCAAACTGGTTTGACTGTCCGCAGCAGTCGCCAGTACGTCATAACCCGCTGCCCTGTCTGCGGCAGCACGCGAGTTCTTGAGACCGGCCGCTCTTACCCGCCATTGAATGAGCAGAAGAGAAAGCGGAAACTTCGAGGTAACGGCATATGAGCCGCGCCACCGCCCAGCGCATCGCTGAGAACTTCCACCGCATCCAGGCTCATGTGGCCCTGGTAGCTGACATCCAGCAAGCGCGAGACTCCGGCCGCACACCCCAGGATGGCTGGAGGTGTCTGGAGGATCGGGCCCGCCGGCTCGATGCCGAGATTATCGCCCTGGAACTCGCCGACCTGGAACGGGCCACTTGCAACCTCTAACCGGGCCTTTGGCCCAGATTGGACCTTTACCGCCATGACCTTACAGTTTTGGAACGTCTACAACTACATCGCCAGGAACTGGTACGAGTTCGAATATGGCCAGATCGAGGACCGCGAGCGCTG
>Ga0210377_10001146_pt1 | contig 24409 bp, 22 predicted proteins | sample PLM4_65_b1redo_FD_155480 | JGI IMG/M metagenome (GOLD analysis project Ga0210377, IMG submission 155480) | Groundwater sediment microbial communities from an aquifer in East River, Colorado, USA - PLM4_65_b1 redo | ecosystem: Environmental > Terrestrial > Soil > Riparian zone | place: USA: East...
TACGTGATGCCCGCGCCCCAGATTTCCGGGGGGTCGAGCGGCGCCAGCAGGTGCGGGTACCGGAGCGCCGGCGCGCGGTCGAGCGAGGCCCACGGCATCCGGGTGCGCGCCGCCCGGGCCAGGGTCCGCACGCGGCTCTCCAGCCGCGCCGCGGTGCCGGCGGCGGCAATGAGCTCCGTCACCGACCCGACGCCGGCGCGCGGCGCGGTGATGTCCAGCACGGCCTCGCCGACGACCACGCCGACGCGCTTGCCCTTGCCGGGCACGAAGAACTGACACAGCTTCATCACGAGCCTCCGATCGGTCTGACGGCCGGTCAAACCGTAGCGGGTCGACGCGGCGCCGTCAACCGAGCGACGTCGAGACGAGCTCCAGATTGGCCTCGACGGTCGCCGTGCCCTCGATGCGCAGGACCGGGCAGGGCAACGCCGCCAGCCACGTCTCGTGCAGCCGCCGGCACCGCTCGGGGACCTCGAGCCCCTCGTCGTACGCCGCCGCCCAGGCGAGGAAGGCCTCGGACCTGTCGTGCTGGGGGCCGCCGGGGGCGAGAGCGTCGCCGTAGCGCGCGCGCTCGCGCGTCCGCAGCCGGGTGAGCCGGACGTCGGGCGGCACCCAGAGGAACACGACCAGGCCGAACAGCGGGATGAAGACGTCGCCCCAGCCGCACAGCGAGCCGGACAGCACCCAGTCAGGCTGCGCTTGCAGGGCGGCACCGAGGCGGGCCTGGCGCTCACCGCGCTCGCGGATGCGCTGGAACGGTGGCTCGCTCGGCAGCCAGAAGTAGTCGTCGGTGTCGAAGAAAGGGCAGCCGAGCCGCACAGCCAGCGCGCGGCCGAGCGTGGTCGTGCCGGACCCGGAGGCGCCCACGATGTGCACACGCATCGGCCGTCAACCTACCAGACTGGCGCGATCCCGAGGAGCGCCCCGGCCGTGCCGGGGCGTGACGAGCGTCGGGGGGTTTGGGGGCCATCTCGGGGCCCCCAACTCGATCAGAACCGGTAGGCGAGCCCGACGTCGATGTGCAGGGGGAGCGCGGGGGTGAGGAACGGCTCGATCGGGGTGCCCGCCCGCTTGGCGTTGGGCCCGAACGTGCCGAACGTCTCGTACTTCTCGTTCAGCGCATTGTTGATCGTGACGAACGCGCTGAACGCCTTGATCTGAAGCCGGGCCCCGGCGCTGACCACGCCGTAGGCATCGAGCGTCCGCTCGACGTTCGCCTCGTCGCCGCGCAGGCGCTGGGTGCCGACCCAGGCGCCGGCGACCCACAGCGTGAGCCAGGGGGTGGCGTGATAGTCGCCGCCGGCACCGAGGCGGTGGCGCGGGATGAGCGGAAGATCACTGCCGGCCCGGACGTGCTGAATGCAGGGCGAGGCGACGCAGCCGGGCGTCAGCCGCGGCGTGGCGAGGTCGACGTCGTCGAGGAACGTCGCCTCCGTGTACGTGTAGCTGAGACGCAGGTCCCAGCGTGTATCGACGCGCGCGTCGGCCGCGAGCTCGAGGCCCTGGCGGCGCGTCGCGCCGACGTTCTGGAAGAAGAGCCCGGTGGTGCCGGTAGGTGAAACCGAGAAGATGTCGTCGCGCAAGTCGGTGCGATACGCCGCGAATTCCAGCCCCAGCCACGGGCGCGGCGACACCCGCGCGCCGATCTCGTAGTGATTGGCCTTCACGGCCTTGAGCGGAGGGTCGGGGGCCACGCCGGCCTGCAGCCCGGGGCAGACGGTTCCCGGGCTGGCGCACGTCAGCTCCAGGAACGCCGGCGCCCGGAATCCCTGGGCGAAGGTGAAGTAGAGGCTGGCCGCCTTGCTCGGGTTGTAGTTCACGCCGAACCGCGGGTTGACGCGGGCGAACGTGCTGGTGCCGCCCACGCGCGGCCCGTTCCCCGGGCCGAAATCGCCGATGTGGTGACGGAGCCAATCCCAGCGGGCCGCGGTGGTGAGCACGAGGACGTCGCCGGGACGGAGCAGGTCCCGGGCGAGGTCGAGGCTGTCCTGGGCGTAGACGGCGAAGGCGTGCTGATCGTCGTGGACCTTGCTGTCGAGCGACGCCGCCCCGCTCTCTTCCTCCAGCACCTTCACGGTGACGTCGTGGTGAACGTAGTCCAGCCCCAGTGTCAGGCGATTGGCGCGGTCGAGCACCCGCCCGTCGTAATCGAGCTGCACCGTGCCGCCGGCCGTGGTCGTGCGCGTGAACGAGCGGGTGTCGGCGCCGAGCAGGTTGACGTTGAACTGCTCGGCGTCCAGCGTGCGGGCGAAGCCGTTGACGCTCACGCGGGCGTGCTCGGCCACGGTCTGATGCACGTTGAGCGTGACCTGGTTGAGCAGCGGCGCGAAGAAGTCGCCGCCGGTGAAGTTCTGCCTCCGGTCGCGCCGGAGATCGCTGATCGGCAGCGAGCCGGGTTGCTCGATCCGGTTCTGGGCGCGCTGGAAGGACAGGGTGGCGTCGGTGTCGCCCAGCGACAGGCCGAGCGTGGCGAAGAGACGGCCGAGCCGCACCGCCGAGACGTCGCGCCAGCCGTCCTCCTCGCTGTAGGTGCCGGCCACGTAGTAGTCGAAGGGGCCGGCCGGCCCGCTGGCGCGCAGGCGGTACTTCTGGCGGCCGAAGCTGCCGAACTCGAGCTCGGGCACGACCTCGTGGGTGTCGCCGCCCCGGCGCGTCAGGATGTTGAGGCTGCCGCCCAGCGTGTTGCGTCCGAAGAGGACCGACGGGCCCCGGATGAGCTCGATACGCTCGACGTCGTCGAGCGGGATGAGGTCGAAGTTCACTTCCTCGACGGTCGGCTCGTTCACGCGGACGCCGTCGACGAAGACGCTGATCCCCTGCGGCACGCCGGTCACCGAGGTCGCCTGGAAGCCGCGGAAGGTCACGTCGGGCTGCGCGCGGTTGCCCTGCTCGTCGCCGAGGGTGACGCCGGGCAGGCCGACGAGCGCATCCTGCACGGTGACGACGCCCCGGCCGCGGAGCGTCTCGCCGGAGATGATCTGCACGCTGCCGGGGACGTGGTCCAGGGGCAGCGGCTCGCCGGGCAGTCGGGCCGGCGCCAGAACGCGCACCGTGGGGAGCTGGATCACCTCGTCGGGAGGAGTCCCCGGCCGCTCCTGGGCCGCGGCGAGCGCGGCCACGGCGAGACCCACGCCGGCGAGGGCCGGGACGAGCGCCGCACGCATGCCTGTCTACCGCTCCGGGAGGAGGCCCCGGCGCAGCGCCACCACGGCGGCCTGCGTGCGATCGGACACCGCGAGCTTGGCCAGGACGCGCTGCACGTATTTCTTGGACGAGGCCACGCTCCAGCGCATCCGCCCGGCGATCTCCCGGTTCGTCAGTCCGGCGGCGATCAACTGCAGGACGTCGTGCTCGATCGGCGTCAGCGGCTCGGGGCCGACGGGGCCCGTGCCGGCCGACGGACGGTCGGGCGCCTCGCGAGTGAGCGCCCGGAGCAGCGCGGGGTCGATCACCGCCTCGCCGTGGTGGACCGCCTGCAGCGCCGCCAGGAGCTCCTGTCGGCTCACGCCCTTGAGCAGGTACCCGGCGGCGCCGGCCTGCACCGCCCCGCGGACGAGCGCGGGATCGTCGTGCATCGTGAGCACGAGCACGCCGACGTCGGGCCGCGCCTGCTTGATCCGGCGGAGCGCGCTCAGCCCGTCGAGGTCGGGCAGGGTCATGTCGAGCAGGACGACGTCGGGCGCCGCCTCGCGGCTGAGGCGGACGGCCTCCGCCGCGGTGGACGCCTCGCCAACGACGTCGATCGCGCTGGCGGTGAGCATGCTGCGCAGCCCCTCGCGGACCACGGGATGGTCGTCGACCACGAGCGTGCGGATCGTCACGACGCCGCCGCCCGGGATCCGCCGGCCGGCCGTAGCGGCAGCTGCACCCGCACCCGCGTCCCCCGGTCCGCGGCGTTCTCGATCGCGCAGGTGCCGCCGACGAGATCGGCGCGCTCCTGCATGCTGAGCAGGCCGAGGCCGCGGCCCCCGCGGCCCTCGTCGGCCCCAAGCCCGACGCCGTAGTCGCGCACGTCGAGGTAGAGCCAGTCGGCGCGGCGCTGCAGCTCGACCTCCACGCGTTCCGTGCGGGCGTGCCGGCGGACGTTGGCGAGCGCCTCCTGCAGGATGCGGAACGCCGCCGTCTCGACGGCGGCGGGCAGGCGCGCGTCGCCGAGGTCCTCGTGGAAGGCGACGGCCCATCCCGCCTCGGTCGCCGTCTCCTCGAGGCTCTGCCGCGCCGCCGGGCCCAGGCCCCGCGCCGCCACCACCGAGGGCTGCAGGGCGCTCAGCACGCGCCGCATCTCGACGATCGCCAGGTCGAGGCGCGCGACGCCGGTGTCGAGCTGCGTGCGGGCCCGGGCGGGATCGAGCGTCCACAGGTCGCGGCTGGTGTCGAGGTGCTGCTGCGCGCTCACGATGAGTGGCGAGATGCCGTCGTGCAGCTCGTACGCGATGCGCCGCCGTTCTTCGTCCTTGGCGAAGACGACGCGCTCGACCAGACGCGCGAGGGCTTCCTCGTGCGCCGTCTTGCGCCGCCAGGCGCGGAAGGCCACGGCGGTGGCGGCCAGGATGAGGACCACCTGCAGGGCGTGGATCGACAGGGCGAGCGAGCTCGCGCCCGGCCCCTCGAGCATCCTCATCTCCGCCGCCTCGTATCCCGCCATGCCCAGGAACGTGACGGCGAGGACCAGCTCCTGATATCGGCCGACGGCTCGACGTACGACGCGCCACATGCGGTGCCTTCCTTAGTAGTCGCGCGGATCCAGGACATCGCGCAGGCCGTCGCCCGCGAGGTTGAACGACAGCGCCAGCAGGAAGATCGCCAGCCCCGGCCAGTACGCCATCCATGGCGCCTGCTCGAGGAACTGCTGGGCGGCGTTGAGCATCGTGCCCCACGACGGCAGTGGCGGCTGCACGCCCAGGCCGAGGAACGACAGCACGGCCTCGGCGATGACCGCGGTCGGGATGGCCACGGTCGCCTGCACGAGGATGGCGCTGGCGACGTTGGGCAGGATGTGGCGCGCCATCACGCGCAGGTCGCCGGCGCCCAGCGCCCGCGCGCCTTGCACGTAGTCCTCCTCCTTGGTCGACAGCACGAGACCGCGGGTGAGCCGGATGTACGTCGGCGTGGCGCCGAGCCCGATGGCCAGCGTCGCGTTGGTGAGCGAGGGTCCCAGGATGGTGACGAGGCCGATGGCCAGGATCAGGAACGGGAAGGCCAGCCAGGCATCGGTGAGCCGCATGATGATCTGGTCGAGGGCGCCGCGATAGTAGCCGGCCATCAGGCCGATCGGCACGCCGATCGCCATCGCCAGCACGATCGAGAAGACGCCAGCCTGCATCGAGATGCGGGCGCCCCACACCACGCGCGAGAAGCCGTCGCGGCCGAGGTCGTCGGTGCCGAACGGGTGCGCCCACGACGGCGCCTTGCGGATCTTCGCCCAGTCGGTACGGACGGGATCGGTGGTGGCAATCCACGGCGCCGCCAGCGCCATGACGACGAACAGCACCACGGTCGTCGCGCCCACCAGCGCGGCCGGCCGGCGGCGGCCGACGCGCCAGGCGCGCTGCAGGGGGCCCGAGCGCGGCGTGGCCTCGGCCGCCAGCGACAGCGGATAGGCCGGGCTGGCCGCGCTACCCGCCATCGGCGGCGCCCCGGATGCGAATGCGCGGGTTGAGCACCGTGTAGGAGACGTCGACGAGCAGGTTGATGAGGACGTAGGACGAGGCGGTGATGAGCACGACGCCCTGCACGACCGGGTAGTCGCGCGTGAACACGGCCTCGACGATGAGCCGCCCGAAGCCGGGCAGCACGAAGATCTGCTCGGTGACGACGGCGCCGCCCATCAGCGCACCCATCTGCAGCCCGAGGATCGTCACCACCGGGATGAGGCCGTTGCGCAAGGCGTGTCGCACCACGACCGCCTTCTGGGCGAGGCCCTTGGCACGCGCCGTGCGCACGTAGTCGGCGCTCAGCACCTCGATCATCGCGTTGCGCGTCTGGCGCATCAGCACCGCGGCCAGGCCGGTGCCGAGCACCAGCGCCGGCATCAGCATGCGCTTGAGGTTGCCGAGCGGATCCTCGCCGAGCGGCACGAACCCCGAGGCCGGCAGCCAGCCGAACCGCACCGACACGAGCAGGATCAGCATGATGCCGAGCCAGAAGTTCGGGACCGACACGCCACACAGCGACACGCCGCTGGCCAGCACGTCCCACACGGTGTTGCGGCGCACGGCGGCGATGACGCCGGCCGGAATGGCGACGGTGAGGGCGACCAGTAGCGACAGCAGCGTCAGCTCGATCGTGATCGGCAGCTTGATGGCGACGGTCCATGCGACGGGGGAGCGCGTGCGGATCGACTCGCCGAGGTCGCCGCGCACGGCCAGGCCGAGCCAGCGGACGTACTGCAGCGGCAGCGGCGCGTTGAGGCCGTACTTCTCGCGGATCTCCTCGAGGCCGGCGGCGTCGGCGTCGGTGCCGGCCAGGACGCGGGCCGGGTCGCCCGGGATCATCCGCACGCCGGTGAAGACGATGAGGCTGATCAGCAGCAGCGTGACCGCCGAGATGAACGCCCGGCGGACGAGGAACTCGATCACGCGGCTATTGCCAGGCCGTCCCCTTGATCCGGATCAGCCCGTCCGGCACCGCCTTGTAGCCCTTGAAGCTCTTGGGGAACGCCACGATGTAGTTCGGGTGATAGAGGTAGAGGGTGTTGCGCCGGGCGCCGATCAGGTCGATGGCCTCGCGGTAGATGCCGCGGCGCTGCGCGACGTCGCTGACCTCGCGGGCCTTGTTCAGGAGCGCGTCCACCTTCTCGTCGCACGCGAGCGTGGCGTTGAGGCTGCCGCCGCACGCCTGGCCCTGGTGGATGTTGCCGTCGGGGTCCACGCGCCCGCTCCAGCCGATGAGGAACGCCGCGTGCTTGCCGTCGTCGTTGTCCTTGAGCGCCGAGGCGAACTCGGAGGGCCGCAGGCTGATGTTGAGGCCGGCCTCCTTGGCCATGCCCTGGATGATCTCGCCCACGCGGCGCTGCTGCGGGTTGTTGACGATGACCATCTCGAACGCGTAGCCGCCGGCGTGGCCGGCGTCGGCCAGCAGTTTCTTGGCCCGGGCGACGTCGCGCGCCAGGCACTTGCGCGTCTTGTCGAAGAACACGCTGTTGGGCGAGATGGGGCCGCAGCCGACCGTGTTCTGGCCGTCGTAGGCCACCTGGTTGAGCGCCTCGCGGTCGATGGACAGCTCGAGCGCCTCGCGCACGCGCGGGTCGTTGGCCAGGGGGGTGCCGAGGTCGCCGGGCGGGTTCGTCTTGCCGGTCTTGTTGCGCAGGTTGATCGTGACCGAGTTGAAGCCGAGCCCGGTCACGCTGGAGACCTCGAACTTCCCTTCCTTCTTGATGCTGGCGGCGTCGCTGGGGGCGACCAGGTGCATGACGTCGATGTCGCCCGAGCGCAGGTTGGCCAGCCGCACGTTGTCGTCGGGAATGATGCGGAACACGATGCGGTCGAACCTGGCCGCGCCCTGGTCGAAGTAGTGGGGCGAGCGCTCGAGCACGATCCTGTCCTGGGGCACGCGCTCCACGAACTGCCACGGCCCCACGCACACCGGCGCGGTACCGAACTTGTCGCCGAGCTTCTTGTCGGCGGTGGGAGAGACCGGCATGCCGGCGCGGTCGGCAAGCTGGGCGGTCAGCGGCGAGAACGGCGCCTTGAGCTTCAGGCGCACGGTGAGGGGATCGACCACCTCGACCGCGGTCACCGACTCCAGCTCGCTGCGCCGGTTCGAGCCCTTCAGGCTCTGGTGACGATCGATCGAGTACCGCATCGCCTCGGCGTTCAGCGGCGTGCCGTCGTTGAACTTCACGTTCGGCCGCAGCTTGATCGTGACCGTCTTGCCGCCGTCGCTGATCGCGGGCATGGCGGCGGCGAGCTGCGGCAGGATGTTGAGGCCTTCGTCGATCTCGTACAGCTTCTCGCACATCTGCGAGAAGATGATGCGTCCCACGTAGGTGCGCGACAGCGACGGGTCGAGGATGTCCGGGTCCTGGTTGAGGGCGACGACCAGGGTCTTCTTCTGCGCGTGCGCGGCGCCGGGCGCCAGCGCGGCGAGCAGGAGTACGCCGAGGACGAGACGGAACGCCTGGGGCAAACGGCTCATCATTTCCTCCGTGTGGTCGATCCGGTCGAGGCGACGCATCTTAGACCACCGCTCGCCGGGCGCGCAACCCGCCGGCCGGGGCCGTGCGTCAGCCGATAGGGACGAGCAGCTTCACCGCCCGCTCCCGCAGGTCGGGCGGCAGGGGCGTCCCCCGGCGGGCGTCCATGTCGAGGTGGACGCCGGATTGTTCGAGCGTCGCGACGCGCTCGCCGGTGCGCTCGTTGGTCATCACGTGCAAGATGCGCATCGACGAGTTGCCGACGTGGGTCAGGGCGCTGCGCACGAGCAGCGGGTCGTCCACGCGCACGCCGCCCTCGAAGCCGAGCTGGAACTCGAAGGTCGAGAAGCCGCGGCTCTGCTCCCGCATGTACCGGGGGGTCAGGCCGAACCCGGCGAGGACGTGGCCGTTGGCGGCCGAGAAGCGATGGACGGCGGCGGAGGGCGTCAGGCGTCCGGTTCCGTCGACCTCGGTCGCTTTGGCGGCGTCGCGGCAGGAGTCGCGGAAGCCGTCGAGGGTGAGCGGCCGCGGCCGGCGCTCGCGGGTGGGGCCGTCCCAGGCCACGCGCCGGGCCTCGGCGGCGCGGCGCTGCTCGGGCGAGAGCGTCATCGCCAGGCGGTGCTCCACCGTCGTGCACAGGCCGCCCTCGGTGGACTCGACGAGCTTGTGGCCGAGCACGAGACCGTCGGCCTCGGCGGCGAGCACACCGCTGGTGACGTGCATGAGGTCGCCAACACGCAGCTCGCGACTGTAGTGGATGTAGCACTCGACGGTGGGGGCCGGGCCGAGGCCGAGCGCGTGCAGGACGGTGATGGCGGCGTCGCCGAAGCGCGAGAGGTAGTAGGCGACGGTGAGGTGATCGTTGCTGTCCACTTCCCAGGGGAACACGGTGCCGCGATAGGTCTCCATCCAGTGGTCGGCCGGCATGCGCGGTATGCTATCGCACCATGAACGCGCACGCCGACCTGATCTTCACCGGGGGCCGGGTCCACACCGTCAACGCGACCAACGACGTCGTCCCCGCGCTCGCCGTGGGCGGCGCTCGTGTGCTCGCCACCGGCAGTGACGCCGACGTCCGCGCGCTGGCCGGGCCGGGCGCGCGCGTCGTCGAGCTACGCGGCCGCTCGCTGCTGCCCGGCTTCATCGACTCCCACTGTCATCTGCCCAGTATCGGCATGGCCGTGAGCTCGATCGACTGCAAGGCGCCGGGCATGCAGTCGATCCGTGCGCTGCAGGAGGCCGTGCGCGCGCGGGCGGCGAGCGAGCCGCCGGGCACGTGGATCCGCGGGCGCGGCTACGATCAGTCGCGCCTGGCCGAGAAGCGCCATCCGAATCGTCTGGACTGGGACGTCGTCGCGCCCGACCATCCGGTGATCTTCACGCGCACGTGCGGCCACATCTCGTCGGTCAACGGCCGCGCGCTGGCGCTGGCTGGCATCACCGACGCCACGCCCGACCCACCCGGCGGACGCTACGACCGCGAGGGCGGCCGCCAGCTCGGCGTGGCCTACGAGACGGCGCACACCCCGCTGCAGGTGGTCGCGATGCCGTCCGCCGAGGAGTTCCGTGGCGCACTGCTGCAGGCCGACCGCGCCTACGTCGCCGCCGGCGCCACCAGTGTGCACGACGCTGGTGGCTTCGTCGGCCCCGCGTTCGTGCCGGGCCAGGACCTGGCCGGCGCCGGCCGGCTCCGGCTGCGCATCTACGCGTTCGCGACGGTGAACAGCCGCCAGCATCCGTTGATGGGATTGCTCGGCACCGGCGTGCACACGGGCCTGGGCGACGCGCGGTTGAAGCTGGGCGCCTTCAAGGTGATGACCGACGGGTCGTCGAGCGGGCCGACGGCGGCGACGCGCGAGCCGTACACGTCGAACTGCCAGGACCACGGCATCCTGTACTGGGACCAGGAGGACCTCGACGAGCTCATCGGGCGGGCGCATCGGCAGGGTTTTCAGTGCACGGTCCACGCCGTCGGCGATCGGGCGATCGAGCAGACGCTGAACGCGATGGGCCGGGCTCAGCGCGAGGCGCCGCGGGACGGGCTGCGCCACCGCATCGAGCACTGCGGCATCTGCCCACCCGACCTGCGCGCGCGCGTGCACGCGCAGCACATCCTGCCGATCATGCAGCCGGCGTTCTTCTGGGAGTTCGGCGACGGCTACATCGCCAACTACGGCCAGCACCGCGCCGACACCATGTTCCCGGCGAAGAGCCTCATCGCGGCCGGCGTTCCGGTGGCGGGCTCGTCGGACGCGCCCGTCACGCACGCAGCACCGCTGTTCGGCATCGAGCAGTCGCTGACCCGCGCGACCTCCGGCGGCCAGGTGTGCGGTCCCGACGAGCGCGTGGATCTGACCACGGCGATCCGCATGCACACGATCAACGGCGCGTTCGCCTCGTTCGAGGAGCGCGTCAAGGGGAGCCTGGAGCCCGGCAAGCTCGCCGATCTGGTGGTGCTCGGCGACGACATCGCGCGCGTGCCTGTGAAGGACCTGCGCCACCTGCCGGTCGCCATGACGGTGGTGGGTGGCGAGGTCGTGCACGAGGCCTAGCAATGTGACGCGGGCTGCTCCGGTGCCGCCGGCGGGCGGATGTTCAGCGTGCGGGGGACGAGGCCGGGTGGGGTCGACGACTTCCTCGAGCGGCTGAGCCGCTGGGCGGCGCGCGCAATCGTCACGGCGTGCCGCCCCTCGGAAGTGGCGCTCGAGCTCGGCGAGCAGGCCACGGGATCTTTACCCACTACCTGCTGGAAGGGCTCGGCGGCGCCGCCGACCGCGACCGGGACGGGATCGTGAGCCTACGAGCTCCCCGGCGCGCTGCTGCCCCTGGTCAAGCTCCGGCCATAGTCCTAGCGGCGGGCGTCGGGCCGCGACAGCAGCCACCAGTGCCAGGCGAAATGGGCGACGACCCCGAGCGCGACGGCCCCGATCACGATGAGGACGAGCAGCCACCACGGCACGCAGACCATGACGCGGCGCGACGCCTCCGGGCTAGGGCCCCTTCGGCTTGTCGCCGGCCAACGTGATGCGATGCAGCAGTCGGCGATGGCCCTGGTAGTCGTTGATCGCATTGTGCTGCGCGCACCGGTTGTCCCAGAAGGCGAGTGAGCCGGGCCGCCAGGCGAAGCGGCAGGTGAACTCCGGCCGGACCTGGTGCTGGTAGAGGAAGCGGAGGATCGGCGCGCTCTCCTCCTCCGTCATCCCCTCGAAGCGCACGGTGTGGGCGGTGTTGACGTAGAGCGCACGGCGGCCGGTCTCGGGGTGCACGCGCACGACCGGATGCGCCGCGCTGTACTCCTTCTTGGCGTCGGCCCGCGCGCTGTCCTTGAGCCGGTCCTCGCGCGTGCGCGACACGTCGGCCGCCGCCGAGCTGTTGATGGCCACCAGCCCGTCCAGCAACCGCTTCATGCCATCCGAGAGCGTCTCGTAGGCCAGGTACATGTTGGCGAACAGCGTGTCGCCGCCGGCCGGCGGGACCTCGCGTGCCACCAGCATGCTGGCCATCGGCGGCACGTCGAGATAGGCGGTATCGGAGTGCCAGATGCCGCCGAAGTTGACGCGCTCGGTCTCGAGCTTCAGGACCGGGATGATCTCGGGGAAGTCGTCCAGGCCCTTCACGAACGGGTACTCGATCGGCTCGCCGAAGCGCCGGGCGAAGGCCAGAAATCGCGTGGGGGGCAGGTCCTGGTCGCGGAAGAAGATGACGAGGTGCTCGAGCCAGGCGCGCCGGATGGCCGCGACGGTGTCGTCGCTCAGCTCCTTCGAGAGATCGACACCGGAGATCTCCGCGCCCAAGGCTCCGGAGACCGGACGGACGGCGACGGGTTGGCTCATTGTCCCCTCCGGGCCGATTGTATACGGGCACGCCGGTTGAGACGCCTGAGGCTGGCGGCCACGGCCGGCCCTGCTGGGGCTCGATACCGGCCGCCCGGGCCGCCTCTTCGCGCGTCCATGGGAGGCCCCGGATGTGGTACCGCAGATCGGCCAGGGTCTCGTACACTGGGTCGATGGCCTGGGGCGCGAGAGGGGCTCGCGTCGCAGTCGCGAGGCAGAGCCAGGGAGGTCGGCGTCGCCCGCACCGACGGGCGGAAAGAGGGCGCGTGATGGTCAAGCACGGGCTGGTGATCGGAATGTCGATGGCGGTGCTGCTGACGGTGGGGTGCGCTCGGCAGCCGGCGACGACGATGTCGTCCGCGCCCGCTCCGACCGGCGCCGCGGCGAGGGGGTCGTCGATGGGAACGCCGACCTCCGGGGCCCGGAGCGCCGCGGACACGCGGCAGGCGGCCCAATCGGGTCGTGCGGGGGGAACCGCGGGCCGGCCGTCGCCGAGCGAGTTCTCCGAGGCGCGCGAGCTCGCCGACGTTCATTTCGACTTCGACCGGTACGACATCCGGGCGGAGGACGCGACCATCCTCGACGCCAACGCGGTGTGGCTCAAGGCGAACGCCAATAGCCTGCTTCTGATCGAGGGCCACTGCGACGAGCGTGGCACGAACGAATACAACGTGGCGCTCGGCGACCGGCGCGCCAAGGCGACGATGAACTACCTCGTCGCGCACGGCGTGGCGTCGACCCGGATCAGCATCATAAGCTATGGCGAAGAGCGCCCGAGCTGCGCGACGCACGACGAGGCGTGCTGGGCCAAGAACCGGCGCGCCCACTTCCTCGCGAAGCGCGGATAGGACTTGGGGGGCGACCCCGCGCCGCGTTGCGCGATCTGCGCGGGAGCGATCACGTCGGACGAGGGCGTCGCGCGTGTCGGCGAGGCCTGGGTGCATGGCGAGTGCTTCGTCAAGGCCAGGGGGGAACAGGCGGCGCCGGCGCAGCCGCCGACGGATCATCCCGGTCGGGTGCGCCGGTTCGTCGCTTGGCTCAGGAGATGTTACTAGATGTAGACGCCCTTCATCGCCGCTTCGGGATAGCGGGGGCCGGCGGCCGCGCCCGTCGGCACCGCCTCGCCGATGCTCGCGACGTCGGCGGGACTGAGCTGGACGTCGAGCGCGCCGAGATTCTCCCGCAGCCGATCGATGCGCTTGGTGCCGGGGATCGCGACGACGTGTGGCCCCTGCGCGAGCAGCCACGCCAGTACGAGCTGGCCCGGTGTGCAGCCCTTGGCCCGCGCGATCGCCTCCAGCCGATGGACCAGCTCGATGTTCTGCACGAGGTTCTGGCCCTGGAAGCGCGGATGGGCCAGCCGGCGATCGCCCTCCGGAATGTCCTGCGGCTTCTGGACCTGGCCGGTCAGCAGGCTGCGCCCGAGCGGGGAGTAGGCGACGAACGACACGCCCAGCTCGCGCAGCGTCGGTAGCGTCTCCTCGGCCTCTTTGCGGTAGAGGATCGAGTACTCGCTCTGCAACGCGGTGATCGGATGCACGCGGTGCGCCCGCCGGACCGTCTCCGGCGCCGCCTCCGACAGGCCGAGGAAGCGGACCTTGCCAGCCTCGACGCAGCGCTTCATGCCGCCGACCGTCTCCTCGATCGGCACCTTGGGATCGACGCGGTGCTGGTAGTAGAGATCGATGACGTCCACGCCCAGGCGCTTGAGGCTGGCGTCGCAGGCCTGGACGACGTACTCCGGTCGTCCGTTGACCAGGTTGGGGCCGCCGGGGTTCTGCACCTGGCCGAACTTCGTGGTCAGGATCACCTGGTCGCGCCGGCCCTTGAGTGCCTTGCCGATCAGCTCCTCGTTGTGGCCCCAGCCGTACATGTCCGAGGAGTCGAGGTGATTGACGCCGAGGTCGATCGCCTTCTGGATGAGGGTGATCGACTCGGTGTCGTCGGCGGGCCCGTACACGCCCGACATCCCCATGCAGCCGAGGCCGATCGCCGAGACACGTAGCGCGCTCGTGCCGAGCTGCCGTTGCTCGAGCATGGCGTCAGGCCTTCACGTCGCCGATGTGCGGGGCGCCGACCGTGCGGTTCGTGAGGTCGACGTGCAGCAGCTTGACCGTGATGCCTGATGCCATCGTGTATCCTCCTCGCAGTTGCCGTCGCTGGGAGCGGCCTCATCCTAACACCGGCGGCGGCCATCGCAACAGAGGAGGTCCGGATGCGTGCGCGCGTGCGCGTCGGCTGACGATGTCCCGGAGCGTCGAGGGTCTCGATCCGACACACGCGCCTCTGCCGGACGTCGTCGCAGCCCTCCGCGCCGATGCCAAGACGGGGTTGGCGGACGGCGATGTCCAGGCACGGCTCGATCGCATCGGCCCCAACGAGATTCCGGAGCGACCGCCACATCCGTTGCGCGACATCCTGAAGAAGTTCTGGGGGCTCTCGGCGTGGATGCTCGAGCTCATCATGGTGCTGTCGTGGCTGCTCCACAAGTATTCCGACCTCGTCGTCGTGGGTGGGCTGCTGCTCGTCAACGCGGTGATCGGTCTGGCCCAGGAGCGGCGAGCGGCGGGGGTGATCGAGACCCTGCGCCGTCGCCTGCGCGTGACGGCGCGCGTCCTGCGCAACGGCTCGTGGCGGCTGATCCCCGCCCGCGGACTGGTGCCCGGCGACATCGTGCGGCTGCGCGCAGGTGATTTCGTACCTGCCGATGCCCGGGTGCTGTCGGGGGAGCTCAGCGTGGACGAGTCGGCGCTCACCGGGGAGTCGCACGACGCCGACAAACGCCAGGGCGACTTGATCTACTCCAGCTCTGTCGTCCGTCGCGGCGAAGCCACCGGGATCGTCGTCCTGACGGGCGACCGCACCTACTTCGGCCGCACGGTCGAGCTCGTCCAGCTTGCGCGGCCCCGGTTGCACGTGGAGGCGGTGGTGGCCACCGTGGTCGGTCGGCTGTTCATCATCGTCGGTGTGCTGGTGGCCATCGCGGTCGGACTTGCCGTCCTGCGCGGCTATCCACCGATCGAGGCGGTGCCCCTGGCCCTCGTTCTGCTCATGAGCGCGGTGCCGGTGGCGCTGCCGGTGATGTTCACCGTCAGCACCGCCGTCGGGGCGGCGGAGCTCGCGAGGAGGGGCGTGCTGGTGACGCGGCTGAGCGCGGCCGAAGACGCGGCGACCATGGACGTGCTCTGCGTGGACAAGACCGGCACGATCACCACGAATCGGCTGAGCGTGACCGACGTCGTTCCGCTGGACCGGTTCACTCGCGCGGAGGTCCTCGCCGCCGGGGCGCTCGCGTCCGAGGAGGCGAACCAGGATGCGATCGACCTGGCCTTTCTCGCGGCGGCGCGAGATCCCGACGTCGCCACTCGGCTGGCGGCGGCGCAGCCGATCACATTCACGCCCTTCGACCCGCGGACGCGGCGGACCGAGGCTCTCGTCGACCAGGCCGGCCTCCGCATTCGAGTGATGAAAGGGGCCGTCGGGGTCGTCGCCCCTGCGTGCGGTCTCGACCCGACCAGCGTCGCCGGCCTGGAGACCCGGACCCGCGAGCAGGCCGAGCGGGGCGCTCGCGTCCTGGCGGTGGCGCGGGGTACGGAGGGTGCCCGGCTGGAACTGCTCGGTCTCGTCGCGCTGGCCGACTCGCTCCGGCCAGACGCGGTCCACCTCATCACGGCGCTCCGCGACCACGGCGTCGCGGTGAAGATGCTCACGGGCGACGCCCTGCCGGTGGCGCAGGAGATTGCCCGCCAGGTGGGGCTGCCGCCGCTTCGGCGGGCGGCCGATCTCAGGGGCGCCGTCCCGGTGACGACCGCGGGCGGTGACGTCGTCGAGCGCATCGGCGGATTCGCGGAGATGTACCCGGAAGACAAGTACCTGGTCGTGACGCAGCTGCAACGGGCCGGCCACGTCGTCGGGATGACCGGCGATGGTGTGAACGACGCCCCGGCACTGCGCCAGGCCGAGGTCGGTATCGCGGTCAGCACCGCCACCGACGTTGCCAAGGGCGCGGCGAGCGTCGTGCTCACCGACGAGGGGCTCTCGGGTATCGTGACCCTGGTCGAAGAGGGTCGGGTCATCTATCAGCGGATCCTGACCTGGGTCGTGAACAAGATCAGCCGGACCATCTTGAAGGCCGGTTTCGTGACGGTCGCCTTCGTCGTCACCGGCCGCTTCGTGATCTCGGCGTTCGCCATGCTCCTCCTCGTGTTCTTGACGGACTTCGCGAAGATCGCGCTGGCCACCGACGACGTCCGCTGGTCGCGCCGGCCCGAGACTTGGCAGTCGCGTGGACATACCTGGGTGGCGGTCGTGCTGGGTGTGGTCATGGTCGTCGAGGCGTGTGGCATGCTCCTGATCGGCGCGCGGGCGTTCGACGTCATGGCCAGCGGCGAGGCACTCCACACGTTCACCTTCCAGATCCTGTTCTACTTCGCGTTGTTTTCCATCGTCTCCATCCGTGAGCGCCGGTGGTTCTGGACGTCCCGCCCCGGCGGGCTCCTCATGGGCACCCTGGTCCTGGACGCTGTCGTCGGGACGGCGCTCTCGATGGTGGGTGTCTTCGGCCTGGCGCCGCTGCCCTGGACGCAGACGCTGCTGGTGTTCGGCTACGCGATGATCTGCTCGCTGGTGCTGAACGACGTGCTGAAGGTGGCCTTGATCAGGCGGTTCGGCCTGCAGACCTGAGTGGGGAAAGAGGCGGACATGGCGCAGCTGATCGTTCACGCAACGGATTTCTCGCCCGGCGCCGGGGCGGCGTTTCGCCGCGCCCTCGCCGCCGCGAAACGGGACCGGGCGCGCCTGTTGCTGGTCCACGTGCTGGAGCCCATCACGCTCGGCGATGCGGACTACATGGCGCGGCAGCTGCAGTTCCGAGATGCCGCGGCGGTCGCTGCCCGCAAGGGCTTCGATCGGCTGGTGGCGGCGGCGAAGAGCGCGGGCATCAAGGCGGGCTGCGTGCTGCTCGACGGACGCGCCTCCAAGCGGATCGTCGAGCTGGCCCGGAAGCGACGGGCTTCGCTGATCACGATGGGCACCCACGGGCGGAGCGGTCTGCGAAGGCTGCTCCTGGGCAGCGTCGCCGCGGGGGTGGCGGGTACCGCGCCCTGCCCGGTGCTGACCGTCCGCCTGGCCGCCCCCACGCGTCGCCGGCCCGGGCGGCGCGGCCGATCGACTCGCTGACGCTTCGGGGCGCGAGCGCCGGGGCGGGGTGTCGCGGCCCGGTTCAGCGCCGGTTCACCGCGCTGACCACCGCGCGCAGCGACGCGGTGACGATGTTGGCGTCCACGCCCACGCCCCAGCGCGTCTTGCCGCCCGGCATCTTCGTCTCGACGTAGGCCACGGCCCGGGCGTCGGCACCCTCGCCGAGCGCGTGCTCGGAGTAGTCCGTGATCTCGGTCGCCAGCCCGGCGTCGCGGCCGAGCGCGTCCACGAAGGCCGCGATGGGCCCGTTGCCGTGGCCCTTGATCCACCGCTCGCCGCCCTCCAGGCGGACGTTGGCCTCGAGCGTCGTCGCCCCGGTGTCCGGCGCGGTCGTGATCAGCGAGTGGCCGACCAGCGCCACCGGCCGGGTCGGCATCAGATAGGTCGACTCGAACGCCGACCAGATCTGATCGGCGGTGATCTCGGTGCCGCTCTGCTCGGTCAGCCGCTGGATGACGGACGAGAACTCGATCTGCAGCCGCCGCGGCAGGTCCAGGCCGTGCTCGAACTTCATGATGTAGGCGACGCCGCCCTTGCCGGACTGGCTGTTCACCCGGATGACGGCCTCGTAGCTGCGGCCCACGTGGTGCGGGTCGATGGGCAGGTAGGGGACCTCCCACACGTCGTAGTCCTTGCCCAGCGCCTCGAAGCCCTTCTTGATCGCGTCCTGATGCGAGCCCGAGAAGGCCGTGAAGACCAGGTCGCCCACGTACGGATGGCGCGGGTGGACCGGCAGCCGATTGCAGTGCTCGACGGTGCGGCGCGCGGCGTCGATGTCGGCGAAGTCCAGCATCGGATCGACGCCCTGGCTGAACAGGTTCATGGCCAGCGTGACGACGTCCACGTTGCCGGTGCGCTCGCCGTTGCCGAACAGCGTGCCCTCGATGCGGTCGGCGCCGGCCATGACCGCCAGCTCGGCGGCGGCGACGGCGGTCCCGCGGTCGTTGTGCGGGTGCAGCGACAGCACGATCGTGTCGCGGGCCTTGATGTGACGGTGGAACCACTCGATCTGATCGGCGTAGATGTTGGGTGTGGCCATCTCCACCGTGGCCGGCAGGTTGAGGATCGTGGGGCGGGCCACCGTCGGCTCCCACACGTCCATGACCGCCTCGCAGATCTCGATCGCGAAGTCGAGCTCGGTGCCGGTGAAGCTCTCCGGCGAGTACTGCCAGTGCACGTCGCACTCGGGGATCGTGCGCGCCAGCTTCTGGCAGAGCTGGGCGGCCCGGACCGCGATGTCCACGATGCCGGCGCGATCGAGACCGAACACCACGCGCCGCTGCAGCGTGGACGTCGAGTTGTAGAGGTGGCACACCGCGCGGGGCGCCCCGCGGAGCGACTCGAACGTCCGCTCGATCAGCTCCGGCCGGGCCTGGGTGAGGACCTGGATGATCACGTCCTCGGGGATCAGGTCCTCCTCGATGAGCTGGCGCACGAAATCGAAGTCGGTCTGTGACGCGGACGGGAACCCGACCTCGATCTCCTTGAACCCGCACTGCACCACCAGGTCGAACATCCGGCGCTTGCGCTCGGGGTCCATGGGATCGATCAGCGCCTGGTTGCCGTCGCGCAGGTCCACGCTGCACCACCGGGGAGCCTTCGTGATCACCCGGTGCGGCCACGTCCGGTCCGGCAGCGGGATCGGGGTGAACGGCTGGTAGTGATGGAACGGCATCGGACTGGGTGGACCTGCCTTCGGCGCCATCGGGCGTCTCCTTTCAGCGAACACGCACGCGCTCGGCAAAAACAAAAAAGCCTCCCCGGGCTACGGGAGAGGCTTTCAGGCGCGCACCCGGCGAGGGTGCGCGCCTAGGTCAGAAGCAGGTTCGCGAGCGGAAGTGCCGCGCTCGTCGACCTCACTGTCGCAAGGGTCATGGGCTGCATGTCCCGGTATTGTGCAACGGCTGGGGCCGGCCTGTCAAATCCCCCGGGAGATCCTCCGTCCGATGCGCTTCTCGATGACGTGGGTGACGGCCGAGAAGTCCTCCTTGCCCCAGCCGCCGGCGACGGCCTCGCCGTAGGTGCGCTGGGTCTCTTCCAGCATCGGCACCGGCACCTTGACGGAGCGCGCGAGGGCCAGCGCCAGCCCGGCGTCCTTCAGCATCAGCTCGGCGGCGAAGGTCGGCGAGAAGTCGCCGTCGAGCATTCGCCGCACGCGACGGTCGAAGTACGTGCCGAAGGCCATGCCGCCGCCGGTGCGCACGACCTCGTCGAACACGTAAGGATCGACGCCGGACTGCACGCACGTGGCCAGCGTCTCGGCCACCGCCACCGCGACCACGGCACCGAGGCCGTTGTGCAGGAGCTTCACCCGGTTGCCGGTGGCCGAGGGGCCCACGTACATGTGCAGGCGGCCCATGATGTCCAGGTACGGCGTGATCGCGGCGAGCTTGTCGCGCTCGCCGCCGACGATGAAGAAGATCTCGCCGGAGACGGCCTGCGGTTGCGAGCCCAGCATCGGCGTGTCCATGTGGACGATGCCGTGCGCCTTCAGGCCGGCGGCGACCTCCAGCGTCGCCTCCGGGCTCACGGTCGAGCAGTCGCAGGTGACGAGGCCCGCGCGCCCGCCGGCGCCGACGCCACCGGGGCCGAGATAGACGGCGCGCACGATATCGTCGTTCGGCAGGCAGGTGAACAGCACGGCCACGTGGGCGGCAACCGCGCCTGGCGAGGCGGCGATCGTCACGCCGGATTGCTTCGCGGCCGCCGTCGCCGCCGCTGCGCTGGCGTCGTACACGACCAGGGGCACGCCGCCCTTCGCGAGATTGGCGGCCATGGGACCGCCCATCGTGCCCAGCCCGATGAATCCGACAGCGTCAGCCATCGCGGTTCCTCCTAGGTGAGCGGAGGCTTCTTGTCCGCCCAGGGGCGCGCGGTCTCGAAGGCTCGCGCCGCCTGGAGCACGGTGAGATCGGCGAAGCGACGGCCGACGATCTGCAGCCCGACCGGCAGCCCGCCCGGCGTGAACCCGGCCGGCACCGTGGCGGCCGGCTGGCCGGTGAAGTTGAACGGATAGGAGAACGACGCCCACGGAAACCAATCCCAGGCGTGCTGCGGCCAGCCGACAGGATTGAGCCGGCCGACCTCGAACGCGGCGACGGAGGTCGTCGGCGTCAGCAGCAGGTCGTAGCGCTCGAAGAGCGGGCGCACGCTGTCCCAGTAGCCGATCTTGCGCCCGCGCATGGCGACGTACTCGGCCGCGCTCCAGCGTTTCGCATCCTCCATGCAGGCGACGAGGCCCGGATCCATCCGGTTGCGCCACTCGTCGAGATACTGGCCGTAGTTGCCGATGTAGTGGGCGCCCCAGATCAGGCGGATCATGTCGGTGGTGTCGGCGAAGCCCGGCTTGACCTCCTCCACGCTGGCACCCAGCGACTCGAACGCCCGCGCCGCGGCGGCGACGAGCGTGGCGACCTCGGGGTCCACGCGCAGGGTGCCGAGGTCGGGACTGAACGCCACGCGAAGGCCCTTCACTCCGTGGTCGAGCTGGCCGACGTAGTCTGCGGGCGGTGCCTCCAGGCACGTCGTGTCCGCGTCGTCGGGCCCGGCCATGACGCTCAGCATCAGCGCGGCGTCGGCCACCGTGCGCGTCATCGGACCGGCGTGGGTGGCGTAGTCGTTGTTGGAGACGGGCCACAGCGGCACGCGGCCGTAGGTGGCCTTGACGCCGACGATGCCGCAGAACCCCGAGGGGATGCGGATCGACCCGGCGCCGTCGGAGCCCTGATGGAGCGGTCCGAGCCACGCCGCCGCGCCGGCACCGGCACCCGCGCTGGACCCGCCCGTCGTGACGTTGGTATTCCAGGGATTGCGGGTGATGCCGGTCAGCGGGCTGTCGCCGAGCGCCTTCCAGCCGAACTCAGGCGACGTCGTCTTGCCGATCATCACGCCACCGGCCTCGTGCAGCCGCCGCACGTACGGCGCGTCGACCTCGCCGACCCGGCTGGCGAAGATGTGCGAGCCGAACTTCGTGGGCACGCCCTTGGTGAGGGCCAGGTCCTTCACCGAGAACGGCAGCCCATGGAGCGGGCCGAGCCGCTCGCCCTTCATCACCGCCTGTTCGGCGGCGCGGGCGGTGGCCAGCGCCGCGTCGCCGGTGACCGTGCAGAACGCGTTCAGCGTGGGATTGAGCCGCTCGATGCGGTCGAGCACGGCGCGCGTGAGCTCGACCGGCGACAGCTTCTTGGCCCGGATGAGCGCGGCCAGCTCGGTCGCCGGCGTGTAGGCCAGATCGGCGGCGCTCATTGTAGCGGGGTCCGCGAGCCCGGCTCGACGCGCAGGTGGCCTGTTCGGGGAACGCGTGGCTTCATTGTCCGGTGAATCCCTTGCCCTCGTCGGCCAGGCGGTTGAGCAGGGGCGCCGGCGTCCAGAACGCGTCGCCGCTAGCCTTCTGGAAGTTGAGCATCGTGTCGCGCAGCGCCCGCAGCCCGATCTGGTCCGCCCAGAACATCGGGCCACCGCGGTAGACCGGCCAGCCGTAGCCGTACACCCAGATGACGTCGATGTCGCTGGCCCGGATGGCGATCTTCTCGTCCAGGATCTTGGCGCCCTCGTTCACCATCGGGTAGAGCAGGCGCTGGAGGATCTCCTCGTCGGTGATGTGGCGGCGCGTGATGCCCTGCTCGGTGGCCACCTCCACGATGATCTTCTCGACGTCGGGATCGGGGATCGGCGTGCGGTCGCCCTTCTCGTACTTGAAGTAGCCGCTGCCGGTCTTCTGGCCGAAGCGCCCCAGCTCGCAGATGCGGTCGGCCACCGGCGACTTGGTGCCGCGGCCCTTGCGGATGCGCCAGCCGACGTCGAGGCCGGCGAGATCGCCCATCGCGAACGGGCCCATGGGGAAACCGAAGTCGGTGAGCACCTTGTCGACCTGGTGCGGCAGCGCGCCTTCCAGGATCAGCTTCTCGGCCTGCTGGCCGCGCTGGTGGAGCATGCGGTTCCCGACGAAGCCGTAGCAGACGCCGACCAGCACCGGCACCTTGGCGATCCGGCGGCCGATCGTCATCGCGGTGGCGATCGTCGTCTTCGACGACTTCTTGCCCCGCACGTTCTCGAGCAGCCGCATGACGTTGGCCGGGCTGAAGAAGTGGGTACCGATGACGCTCTCCGGCCGCTTGGTGGCGGAGGCGATCTCGTCGACGTCGAGCGTGGAGGTGTTGGTCGCCAGCACGGCGTCGGCCTTGGCGAGGCCGTCGAGCCTGGCGAAGACCTCCTTCTTGATCGGCATCTCCTCGAAGACGGCCTCGATGATCATGTCGGCGTCGCGCACGGCGTTCCAGTCGGTGGTGCCGGTGATGAGTCCCATGCGCTTCTCGACGTCGGCGGCCGTGAGCCGGCCGCGGCTCGCCGTCGCCTCGTAGTTCTTGCGCACGATGCCGAGCCCGCGGTCGAGGTTCTCCTGGTTCATCTCCACGACGGTGACGGGGATGCCGGCGTTGGCGAAGTTCATCGCGATGCCGCCGCCCATGGTGCCGGCACCGATCACCGCCGCCTTCCTCACGTCCTTGGCCGGCGTGTCGGCCGGCACGTCGGGGATCTTGGCGGCCTCGCGCTCGGCGAAGAAGAAGTAGCGCTGGGCCTTGGACTCCGGCGAGGTCAGCAGCTCGGCGAACAGCTCGCGCTCGCGCTTGAGGCCCTCGGCGAACGGCAGGCTCACGGCGGCTTCCACCGCCTTGATGATGTTCTCCGGCGCCCGGAAGCCGCGCGTCTGCCGCGCCACCGACTTGCGGAAGTTCGCGAAGACCTCGGGCTTGCCGCGCACCGCGGCCACCTTGTCGTCGAGGTCGCGGATCTTCTTGAGCGGCCGCTTCTCGGCGAGGACCTTCTCGGAGAAGGCCATGCCGGCCGCGGCGAGATCGCCCTCGACGATCTCGTCGATGAGCCCGGCCTTGAGCGCCTCGTCGGCCCGGATGGGATCGCCACTGACCATCATCGACAGGCCCTTCTCGACACCGACCACGCGGGGCAGCCGCTGGGTCCCGCCGGCGCCGGGCAGCAGACCGAGCTTCACCTCCGGCAGGCCGAAGCGCGCGTCCTTCACGCCGACGCGATAGTGGCAGGCCAGCGTGACCTCGAGCCCGCCGCCGAGCGCCGTCCCGTGGACGGCGGCCACGACCGGCTTGAGGCTGTTCTCGATGAGGTCGAGCACCTCGTGCAGCCCCGGCGCGGCCGGCGGCTTGCCGAACTCGGTGATGTCGGCGCCGGCGATGAACGTGCGGCCGGCGCACACGATGACGATCGCGCTCACCGCAGGGTCGGCGATCGCCTGCTGCACGCCGTCGCGCAGTCCCTGGCGGACGTGCTGGCTGAGCGCGTTGACGGGCGGATTGTTGACGGTCAGCACCGCCACGCGGCCGCGGCGGTCCAGATCGACGGACTTGGTGATGGCTGTCATGGCTGTTTCCTCTCGGTTCGACGGGTCGGCCTGGCGACGGCGGGATGGTACCACGCGCGGACGCGCTACAATCCTGCGCGTGAGTGGCCTGGCCGGGGTCCTCTTCGACATGGGCGGGGTGGTGATGGAGTCGCCGCTGCACGCCATCGCCCGCTACGAGCGCGAGCAGGGGCTGGCGCCGAACTCGATCAACCGCGTGGTGGCGGCGTCCGGCGATGCGGGCGCGTGGGCGCGGCTGGAACGCGGCGAGCTGACCGTCGCGACGTTCTGCGCGCCGTTCGAGGCCGACTGCCGCGCCCACGGCGTCGACGTGGACGGCGCGGCGGTCATGGCCGCCATTGCCGCCGCCGGCGTACCGCGCCCGGTCATGCTGGAAGCGATCCGGCGGATCCGGGCGCGCGGCCTCCGCGTCGGCGCGCTCACCAACAACTGGCGGCGGGAGGGTCCCGAGGACGACGTCATCCCGCACCGCCTTCGCGCCCACTTCGATGCCTTCGTGGAGTCGCGCGTCGTGGGCCTGCGCAAGCCCGACCCGCGGATCTACGTGCTGGCCTGCCGCGAGCTGGGTGTGGAGCCGGCGCGCACCGCGTTCCTCGACGACATCGGGGGGAACCTCAAGCCGGCCCGCGCGCTCGGTATGGCCACGATCAAGGTCGACGACGCCGCGCTCGCGCTGCGGGAGCTGGGGGCCCTGGTCGGCTTCGACCTGCTCGGTGCCCCCGCCGCCGCCGACGTCACACGCGCGCGCGAAGCACCGCGACCAGGAACGTCAGGAGTGCGGCGGCCAGCAACAGGAGCTTGACGACCGCGGCGGCCGCCGCCAGCGCGGCGAGGACGCGGCCGGGCTCA
>Ga0210377_10001147_pt1 | contig 24387 bp, 24 predicted proteins | sample PLM4_65_b1redo_FD_155480 | JGI IMG/M metagenome (GOLD analysis project Ga0210377, IMG submission 155480) | Groundwater sediment microbial communities from an aquifer in East River, Colorado, USA - PLM4_65_b1 redo | ecosystem: Environmental > Terrestrial > Soil > Riparian zone | place: USA: East...
CTATGCCCAGATGGGCATGCCGCCGCTCAAGACCATCACGGTAACGAAAGAGGAGAACAAGAAAATGACGGAGACGAAAGCGGTCATCGAAACGAAGTCTGGAAATATCACGTTGAAGTTCTTCCCCGATGTGGCTCCCGGGCATGTAAAGAACTTCCTTGACCTCGCGAAGAACGGGACCTATGACAACACAGTGTTCCACCGGGTCATTCCCGGATTCATGATCCAGGGCGGAGACCCGACCTCCAAGGACGCTGCCAAACGGCGCGCGTACGGCACCGGCGGCCCGGGCTACACCATCAAGGCCGAGTTCAACAAGAACCCCCACAAGCGGGGAACGCTTTCCATGGCCCGTTCGCAAAGCCCGGACAGCGCCGGCTCCCAGTTCTTTATCTGCGTGAAGGACTCATCGTTCCTCGACGGGCAGTATACGGTCTTCGGAGAGGTGGAAAGCGGCATCGAGGTCGTGGACAAGATCGTTGCCCAGCCCCGGGATTCCAACGATAATCCCAATGAGCGGATCGAGATGAAGATCAAAATAGTCGAACCGAAGGCAAAATAACAGCGCGGAATGCGGAGTAACCTGTGAAGCACAACATCAAAAAGGTCGTCGTAGCCTATTCAGGCGGCCTGGACACCTCGGTCATCATCACCTGGCTCAAGGAGACCTACGGCTGCGAGGTCATCGCCTTTACGGCGGACATCGGCCAGGGCGAAGAACTGGAGCCGCTCCGGGACAAGGCCATCAAGACGGGCGCGAGCAAGATCTATATCGACGACCTGCGCGAGGAATTTGTGCGTGATTTCGTGTTCCCCCTGCTCCGGGCGAACGCCGTCTATGAAGGCAGGTATCTCCTCGGCACCTCCATCGCGCGGCCGCTCATTGCCAAGCGCCAGATCGAGATCGCCGGGAAGGAGAGCGCCGACGCGGTCTGCCACGGCGCCACGGGCAAAGGCAATGACCAGGTCCGGTTCGAACTCGCCTATTTCGCGCTCAAGCCGGACGTAAAGATCGTCGCGCCCTGGCGCGAGTGGACCATGAAGGGCCGCGAGGAGCTCATTGACTACGCAGCCAAGCACGGCATTCCCGTGACGGCGACGAAGTCCAAGCCGTTCTCGACGGACCGGAACCTTCTCCATATCAGCTACGAAGGCGGCGTGCTCGAAGACCCCTGGAAAGAATCTACCGAAGACATGTACACCATGGCCGTTCCCGTCGAGCAGGCGCCGGACCGGGCCGAATACGTCGAGGTGGAATATGAGTCAGGGAATCCCGTTGCTATCAATGGAAGAAAATTTGCTCCAGCAGCCCTGCTTGCCGAGGCGAACCGCATTGCCGGCGCCCATGGCGTGGGCCGCATCGATCTTGTCGAGAACCGTTACGTAGGCATGAAGTCCCGCGGGGTATATGAGACGCCGGGCGGCACGCTGCTCCATGCAGCCCACCGGGCCGTGGAGTCCATCACCATGGATCGCGAGGTCCTGCACCTCCGGGAGAGCCTGATCCCGAAGTACGCGGAGCTCGTGTACTACGGGTATTGGTTCGCACCCGAGCGGTTGATGCTGCAGGCGGCCATCGACGAGGCGCAGAAGAATGTGACCGGCACGGCAAGGATCAGACTGTATAAGGGGAATTGCGATACGGCCGGACGGAAATCGCCGGTTTCTCTCTACCGGCCCGACCTCGCGACCTTCGAGTCCGAGACGGTATTTGACCAGAAGGATGCCGAAGGCTTCATCCGGCTGAACGCTCTGCGGCTGCGAGTAGGGAAACAAATAAGCTCCAAATAACAAGCTCCAAAGCACAAATAAATCCCGATCATCGAAATTCCAGAATTCAGGTATTGGAATTTGGAAATTATTTGAGATTTGATAATTGGGATTTGGAATTTCCGTACATCGATATGTCAAAGAAAACGACGATAGCGAAAAAACGAAAGATGCCGAAGAAGCCCGCAAAGACGGCCAAGCCCTGGGGCGGCCGGTTCAGTGAGGCGACCAACGCGCTGGTGGAGGAGTACACCGCGTCGATCCAGTATGACTGGCGCCTGTTCCCCTACGACATCGCCGGCAGCGTTGCTCATGCAGCCATGCTGGGCAAGACCGGCATCATCGGCGCGAAAGAGTCCCGTCGCATCATTTCCGGTCTCAAGAGCGTCCTGCAGGAGATCGCCGACGGCAAGCTCGAGTTCAGCATTGAACTGGAAGACATCCACATGAACATCGAGAGCAGGCTGATCCGGAAGATCGGCCCTGTTGGCGGCAAGCTCCATACCGCGCGGAGCAGGAACGACCAGGTGGCACTGGATCTCCGGATGTATCTGCGCGATGAGATCATCGAGGTCCTGCAGCTTCTCCGTGAACTGCAGAAGACGATCATCGACTTGGCCGGGCGCAACCAGGACACGGTCATGCCGGGATATACGCACATGCAGCGCGCGCAGCCGGTGCTGTTCGGTCATCATCTGCTTGCCTATTACGAGATGTTCGAGAGGGACCGGGAACGTTTGACGGACTGCTACGGTCGGGTGAACATCATGCCTCTCGGCTCGGGCGCGCTCGCCGGTACGGTCCTGCCGATCGACCGCAAGATGGTCGCGAACCTCCTCGGGTTCAGCAGGGTATCCGAGAACAGCATGGACGCAGTGTCGGACCGCGATTTTGCCATCGAGTTCGTTTCCGCATGCAGTCAGATCATGGTGCATATATCCCGCCTGGCCGAGGAGCTTGTCCTGTGGTCGACGGCTGAGTTCGGCTTCATTACCATCACCGACGCGTTCACGACCGGCTCATCCATCATGCCGCAGAAGAAGAACCCCGATGTGGCCGAACTGTCCCGCGGCAAGGCCGGCAGGGTCTTCGGGAATCTCACGGCGCTTCTTGTTCTCATGAAAGGCCTGCCACTCGCCTATAATCGGGACATGCAGGAGGATAAGGAGCCGGTATTCGACACTGCCGATACGGTGACGCAGACCCTCGCGGTCGTTACCGGGATGTTATCCGGCATTGAAGTGCACCGGGATGCCATGAGGCATGCGTCCGAAGATGGATTCATTACGGCCACGGACCTTGCCGACTATCTGGTGCGGAAGGGGTTGCCGTTCCGGCAGGCCCACGAAGTGGTGGGGAGGGCGGTGCTCCGTGCCCTGTCGCTGAAATGCGGATTAAAAGACCTGTCGCTCGCAGAATACAAAAAACTTTCTTCTCTTATCAAGAACGACGTCTATCAGGCCCTGTCCGTTGCCGCGTCGGTGGGGCGCCGGACATCGTACGGCGGTACCGCGCCGGCGAACCTCAAGAGGCGGCTTGCAACGCTCAAGAAGCTTGTAAAATGAGAACGCGTCATTGGAGGCTGGTGACAGCTGGGGCACTTGTTCTCGTCGTTGCTGCGGCGGGCGCCTGTGGAAGGAAGACCGATCCCCTCACGCCCGACAGCCCGCGCCCCGAGGCGGTGAAAGACATCAAGATAGCCGTCCGGGATGTCGTAGCGTATCTTTCCTGGCCGATCCCGGTGAAGAACGTCGAGGGAAAGACCCTGAGCCCTGCCGATATCAAGGGATTCCGGATATACCGGGCAGAGCAGAGCCGCGAACGCAAGCGGCCGCTCTACCGGCAGGTTGCAGAGATCGATATGGCTGATCCCGCACCCGCCCAGGTGAAGAATGGCGTCGTAACGTGGAAAGACACCGGCTTGCAGTACGGCAAGGTGTATGTCTATCGCATCAGGGCCGACAGTGTCAAGGGAGGGGCGAGCGGGTACTCCGATGAGGTCCGCGCCGCGCCGCTTCTCTCGCTGGCCGCCCCGAAGAACCCCAAAGCCGCAGGTGGCGACGGTTCGGTGACGCTTACCTGGGAGCCGGTGACCACGCGGTCGGACGGAAGCGTGCACCAGGGATTTGTGGGGTATTTGGTCTACCGCGGAACAGAACCGGGAAAATACGATGAGTTGCCGCTGAACAAGGAACCGGTGACGGGAAGCCCGCACCAGGATACCACCGCTGTTAACGGTAAGCAGTACTTTTACCGCGTTCGTGCCGTTGACAGCCCGGTGAGGCCGTGGCAGGAAAGCCCCGACTCAGCCGAGGTCCCGGCCACCCCGCATGACATGACCCCGCCGGCGCCGCCGACAGGCATCACGGTGGTGCCGGGCATCGGGAGGGTGTTCCTCACCTGGAACGAGAACAAGGAGCAGGACCTTGCCGGGTACCATGTGTACCGGTCGATGAAGGCCGGCGAAAAGCAGGAGCGTCTCACGGACAAGCCCTTGAACCGTACGACCTTTTCGGACGAGACGGTGAAGCAGGGCGCGACGTACTACTACTCGATCAGCGCGGTGGACAAGAGCGGGAACGAAAGCGCCCGGTCAAAAGGGAAGAAGACCTACACGGAGAAGATCAGGTAACGATATGCACGATTTCCAGTATAAGAATGGAGAGCTCCACTGCGAAGGCGTTCCGATCAGGACGATCGCCCAGCGCGTGGGAACGCCCTTCTATTGCTACAGCAGCAGCACGCTGGCGAACCATGTCCGCGCCTTTGACCAGGCATACGCCGGGGTGCCGCACCTCATCTGCTTCGCCGTGAAGTCGAACCCGGGGGCGGCGATCCTCCGGATCATTGGCCGGGAGGGCGCCGGCGCCGACATCGTCTCCGGCGGCGAGCTGTTCCGGGCGCTTCGTGCCGGCATCGCTCCCAAGAAGATCGTGTACGCCGGCGTCGGCAAGCGGCGGGACGAGATCGAGTATGCGCTCAAGATGGATATCCTCATGTTCAATGTTGAGTCCGGCGAGGAGTTGCAGGCCATCGACCGCGCGGCCAAGGATATGCATACGAAGGCCCGGATCGCCCTGCGCGTGAATCCGGACGTCGATCCCCGGACCCACGCCTATATCTCAACGGGTCTCAAAGAGAACAAGTTCGGCATTCCCCTCTTGCAGGCGCTCGAACACTACCAGACGGCAAAATCCCTCACGAACGTCGAGATCGTCGGCATCCACCAGCATATCGGGTCGCAGATCACCGAGATCCAGCCCTTCGTGGACGCCCTGACCAAGGTCACGGGGTTCGTAAAGGAGCTTTGGGCCGCGGGCATCGCTATCCGGTATATCAACATGGGGGGCGGCCTCGGCATCACCTACAAGGACGAGACCCCGCCCCTGCCGAAGGACGTGGCCCAGGCCGTCAAGCCGCTTCTCAAGGATTCCGGCTGTACCCTCGTCATGGAGCCCGGGAGGGCGATCGTTGGCAATGCCGGCATCCTGATCACGAGCGTTCTGTATCACAAGGACTCGGGCACGAAGAAGTTCGTGATCGTGGACGCGGGCATGAACGACCTGATCCGCCCGAGCCTGTATGAGGCCTATCACGATATCCGCCCCGTCATTCAGCAGGAAAGGCCGGTGAACGTCGTCGCGGACGTGGTCGGGCCGATATGCGAATCGGGAGATTTTCTTGCAAAGGACCGCGAGATGCCCGCGGTGAAGCAGGGGGAGCTGCTCGCGGTCATGGGAGCGGGGGCCTATGGGTTCTCGATGGCGTCCAATTACAACTCGCGGCCCCGGGTGCCCGAGGTCCTGGTGCGCGGCAACGACTACTATGTCGTGCGCGAACGAGAGACTTACAACGACCTGGTGAAGGGCGAGAAACTCCCCCGGTGGCTGGAAGGGTGATCCGATCGCGGATTGCGGATTGCGGAATATAAATCATGAAGAAGATACCTTTTCATAAGATCCACGGGAACGGGAACGATTTCATCCTGATCGATGACCGGCGGGGCGTTCTGAAGGGGAGGGGCTTGAGTCCTCTCGCGAAGCAGGTGTGTCACCGGAACCGGTCCGTTGGCGCTGACGGCCTCATTGTCATCGTTTCTTCGAAAAAGGCCGATTTCAAGTGGCGGTTCTTCAACTCCGACGGGAGCGAGGCGGAGATGTGCGGCAATGGATCGCGCTGCGCAGCGCGCTTCGCCGTGCTCAAGAAGATCGCGCCGAAGAAGATGACCTTCGAGACCCTGGCGGGCATCATCCATGCCGAGGTAAAAAAGGAAACGGTGCGGGTCCAGCTTACCGGCGCAACGGGGCTCCGGATGAACGTCCCGGTCCCGCTTGCCGGCCACTCCCGGACAGGGTATTTCATCAACACCGGCGTGCCGCACCTCGTGTACCTGTCGGACCATCTTGACGGAGAGGACGTGCAGGCGGTCGGAAGCGCCACGCGCTGGCACGAGGTGTTCAAGCCTGCCGGCACGAACGTGAATTTCGTCCAGATCAATGGGCCGCACAAGCTCCGCATCAGGACCTACGAGCGCGGCGTGGAAGGTGAGACCCTCGCGTGCGGGACCGGAGCGGTGGCTGCAGCGCTTGTCGCGGCGGCCTTGCGGAAGACCACGTCGCCGGTGACCGTCACCACTCGCGGGGGCGACAAACTCATCGTGTCCTTTATTCAGGACGGTGAGGAATTCACGGACCTGCACCTCGAGGGCGCGGCAGAAGTCGTGTGCGAGGGAACGCTGTACTTATAACGCTTGCATCAGAGCAGATCGGGTCAAGCAGAGGAGGCAAATATGTTCAAGGGTTCAATGGTTGCGATCGTGACGCCGTTCAAGAACGGCAAGGTGGATGAGAAGGCGCTGGGCGACCTCATCGAGTTCCAGATCAAGAACGGCACGGACGTGATCGTCCCCTGCGGGACGACAGGCGAGTCCGCTACGCTGTCCCATGAGGAACACCACCGCGTGGTGGAGTTCACGGTCAAGACCGTGAACAAGCGTGTCCCGGTCGTTGCGGGCGCGGGCTCGAACTCGACCTCCGAGACCATCGATCTGGCAAATTACGCGAAGAAGGCCGGTGCCGACGGCGTCCTGCTCATCACTCCCTACTATAATAAGCCCACGCAGGAAGGTCTGTTCCTGCACTTCAAGAAGGTGACGGAGTCCGTGGACATCCCGGTCATCCTGTACAACGTGCCGGGCAGGACCAGCGTGAACATGCTGCCATCCACGGTGGCCCGGCTCCGGGCGATCAAGAACATCGTCGGCATCAAGGAGGCCACGGGCGACCTGAAGCAGATCAGCGAACTGATCCGGCTCTGCGGCCGCGACTTCGACGTGATCTCCGGTGATGACTTCACCACGCTCCCGATGCTGGCCATCGGCGGCGTCGGAGCGATCTCGGTGACGACCAACATCGTTCCGGGAGATGCCGCGGCCATGTTCGACGCGTTCTTCGCCGGAAAGATGGACGAGGCGCTCAAGTTCCACTACAAGATGGAGCCGCTCCACAGTTTTATGTTCATCGAGACGAACCCGATCCCGGTGAAGACCTCGCTCGCAATGATGGGCAAGATCGGCGAGGAGTTCCGGCTGCCGCTCTGCCCCATGGCGGATGCGAACAAAGACAAGCTCAAGAAGGCGCTGAAGGACTACGGACTGATATAGTCAACAACTGTTTACCACAGAGACACTGAGGACACTGAGGAAGACAAGGTAAATGCTTTTCTCTGTGTCTCTGTGCCTCTGTGGTGGAATTGAGGTGAACAATGATAAAAGCGGTCGTTACCGGCGCTGCCGGCAGGATGGGGTCCCGGATCGTCAATGTCCTTTCGACATCGGAAGGGATCCGTCTATCAGCGGCAGTGGAGCGGAAGGGTCATCCCCTGCTCAAGCAGGATGCGTGCGGACCTGCGGGGATCGCCTCGAGCGGCGTCCTGAACCTGATCACCGATGACCTCGCGGGCTCGCTCAAGGTGAGCGACGTTCTGATCGACTTCACGCTGCCCGAGGCGAGCCTTGAAAACCTCAAGGTGTGCGCGGAACAAGGCAAGGGCATCGTCATCGGGTCCACCGGGTTCACCAAGGAGCAGCTGGCCGAAGTGAACAAGTACGTGCAGAAGGTGCCCTGCGTGCTGTCACCGAACATGAGCGTGGGGGTGAACGTCTGCTTCAAGGTGCTCACCGACCTCGCAAGGATCCTGGGTCCCGAGTTCGACGCCGAGATCGTGGAGTGGCATCATCGATTGAAGAAGGACGCGCCTTCGGGCACGGCTGTGCGTATGGGAGAGGTCGTGGCGAAAGCGCTCGGCCGCGATTACCACAAGGCGGCCAAGTACCACCGCGAGGGCATCACGGGCGTGAGGACAGACGAAGAGATCGGTATGCAGACGGTCCGCGGCGGAGACATCGTCGGAGAGCACACGGTCTACTTCATCGGAATGGGCGAGCGGATCGAGCTCACCCATCGTGCTCACACGCGCGACATGTTCGCCCGCGGCGCGGTGCGCGCTGCGAAGTGGGTCATCGGGAAAAAACCCGGTCTCTACGACATGCAGGATGTCCTGGGCCTGAAATAGGGGGCGCGGGGATCGGGTGTCGTAAAGAGTTCTCATCGCCGAAGGAATTTCTGAAAGGAGTCTATTGTGAAAAACGTGCACGTGCTGTTGATCGGATGTTTGCTGATTCTCGCTCCGGCAGGCGTGCAGGCATTCCCGCCGGACAAGCAGGGGAACTGCCTGGACTGTCATAAGCTGGAAAAGAAAGACGCCGAAGAGATCGTCAAGAAACTGCTCCCGGCGGCAACGGTGCACGACGTCAAGGCGGCGCCGGTGAAGGGCTTCTGGGTGATCGAAGTGGAAATGAACGGGCAGCGGGGCGGGATCTATCTCGATTTCAGCAAGAAGTTCCTGACATCGCAGATCGTGCCGCTGGAGATCGCGATACGCCAGGCGGAGCAGCAGGCAAAGCCGCAAAAGATCGAGTTCTCCAAGGTATCATTGAAGGATGCCCTGGTGCTGGGGGCGAAGAGCGCCAAGAAGAAGGTCGCGGTCTTCACCGATCCCGACTGCCCCTATTGCCGGAGCCTGCATGAGGAAATGAAGCAGGTGATCGCGAAGCGGAAGGACATCGCGTTTCATCTGCTCCTGTATCCGCTCCCGATGCACAAGGATGCCTATCCGAAGTCGCAGGCCGTTCTGTGCGAAAAGTCCCAGGCCCTGCTGGACGACGCATTCTCCGGCAAGGCAGTGCCCGCGCCGAAATGCTCCAATGAGGCGCTTGAACGGATCCTCGCCATGGGGAAGGAGTTGACCATCAATGGAACGCCGACGCTGGTCCGGGAGGACGGCACCATGATGAGCGGCACCCTGCCCGCAGACAAGCTCATCGAGTGGATCGACGGCAAGTAAACGGAGCGTACCATGCGGCTCGTTCGGTTCCAAGTGCAGGGCAGACCGGCATTCGGCATCCTGAACAACGATGAGGTCGGTGAACTGGACGGTGAGGGATATGTCTCCCTGACCTCGCTCCGTGCGACGCACAGGACCGCCGATTTGAACTTCCTTGCGCCCTGCGTCCCGACGAAGATCGTCGCCGTCGGTCTAAACTACCGTGATCATGCGCGTGAACTGGGCATGGCGGTACCGGAGGATCCCATCCTCTTTCTGAAGCCGCCGACAAGCCTGATCGGTCCCGATGCTGCGATCATCTGGCCTTCTATGAGCCAGCAGGTGGACTACGAGGGAGAGCTCGGCATCGTCATTCGGGACCGCGTCCGGGGTATCGCTCCCAACGAGGTACGGGACCATATTCTTGGTTACACCTGTGCAAATGATGTCACGGCCCGGGACCTTCAAAAGAAGGACGGTCAGTGGACCCGGGCAAAGGGGTTCGACACTTTCTGCCCTGTGGGGCCCTGGATCGAGACCGACCTGGACCCCGCTGACCTGCTTGTTGAGTCGTACCTGAACGGAGAACGCAGGCAGTCATCACGGACCTCGCAGTTAATCTTCGGCATCGAACGTCTGGTGAGCTTCATCTCCCACGTCATGACCCTGCAGCCCGGCGATCTCATCATCACCGGCACACCCGCGGGGATCGGCCCCATGCGGCCCGGCGACGAGATCGAAGTGCGGATCGAGGGGATCGGGAGCCTGAAAAACAGGGTCAGTGCCGAGTTCGGAGTGCGGAGCGCGGAGTAAAGGTTGCCCCTGTTCGCGGACCCGGGAATCCCCAAACCCCTATCAGCTTGAAGCTTCAACAAGGAATGAACGGAGGAGAACGTACGTGAGCCAGGCTACTGAATCCTACATCCAGTCCCTTTTTGCCGGGCGCATCGGCGGGCCGATGTTCGGCAAGGACACGAAGATCTACAAGTTCGAGAAGATCAAACGGGCGAAGCGCGCCGCCCTTGCCGCAAATCCGGGAACAGAGCTCATTGACTTCGGCGTGGGCGAGCCGGATGAGATGGCCTTTCCCGGCATCGTGAAAAAGCTGCAGAAGGAAGCGGAAAAACCGGCGAACCGCGGGTATGCCGATAATGGCATCGCGGAGTTCAAGGAAGCCGCGGCGCGCTATCTGGCGAAGGTGTATAAGGTCAGGGGCCTCGATCCCGAAACCGAGGTGCTGCACGGCATCGGCAGCAAGCCCGTGCTCGCCATGTTCCCGGCGATCTTCATTGATCCCGGGGACGTGACGCTGATGACAGCCCCCGGCTACCCGGTCATGGCAACGCATACCCGGTGGTACGGAGGCGAGGTCCATATCCTGCCGCTGATAGAGTCGAACGGGTTCCTGCCCGACCTTGACGCCATCCCCGTGGATATCAGGCGTCGGGCGAAGCTCCTGTACCTGAATTATCCGAACAACCCGACTGGCGCGGGCGCCACCAAGGAATTTTTCGAGAAGGTCGTGAAGTTCGCCAATGAGAACAACGTGATCGTGGTGCACGACGCCGCTTATGCCGCACTGATGTATAAAGCAAAGCCGCTGTCCTTCCTGTCCGTCGCCGGGGCGAAGGAGGTGGGCGTGGAGCTCCACTCGCTCTCCAAGGCCTATAATATGACAGGCTGGCGGCTTGCCTTTGTGGCCGGCAACGCACGGATCATTGCCGGATACGGGAATGTGAAGGACAATTATGATTCCGGCCAGTTCAAGGCGATCCAGCAGGCAGGAGTCTATGCACTCGATCATCCCGAGATCACCGACAAGATCAACGCCAAGTACGAGCGCAGGCTCACTTCGCTTGTGGCGACGCTCAGGGAGATGGGATTTAATGCGCGGATGCCGGCAGGTACGTTTTATCTGTACGTGAAAATGCCGAAGGGCGTGAAGAACGGGCGGCGATTCTCGAATGCCGACGAATTCTCAGAGTTCCTCATTACCGAGAAGCTCATCAGCACCGTACCCTGGGACGACGCCGGTTCCTATATCCGCTTCTCCGCCACCTTTGAGTCCAAAGGTCTCGCCGATGAGAAGCGTGTGCTAAAAGAATTTAAAAAGAGGATGAGCGGACTGCAGTTCGAGTTTTGAGCCTCAAATCATTTACCGCAGCCGGAAGCAGGCGCTTCTCAGTCGAGGGCGCAGAGGAAAGCATACGATGCGAGGGGGAAGGGACGAGTAAAAGTCGAAAAGACTGAATGCTTTTTTATCGTGTCACCGCGTCTCCCTAGCGGATTTAACATGCCAGTCATTGCATATATAGGAATAGGATCCAACATCGGCGATGGAGCGGCCAACTGCCGGAAGGCGATCGAACTTCTTTCAGAGGCCGGCAGGGTCGTGTGTGTCTCCTCTCTTTATCACACCGAGCCAGTTGGGCGTCATGAGCAGGAAGATTTCATCAATGCCGTAGCCGCTCTGGAGACGGACCGGTCCCCCGGGGACCTCCTGAAAGTGTGCCAGGCGATCGAGGACCGCCTCGGCCGGAAACGCGGGATCCGGTGGGGGCCGCGAACCGCCGACCTCGATATACTGTTGTACGGAGACCTGGTGTGTAATCAACCGGAACTCACGATCCCGCATCCGCAGATGGCCTTGCGGAAGTTCGTGCTCGCGCCGCTTGCCGAGATCGCGCCAGGCGCAATACATCCGCAGTTGTGCAGGACGGCTTCGCAGCTGTACCGGGAACTGAAGGACCCCCATACGGTGATAAAATGCCGGTAGGAAACAAAGACACCATGAACCGGAACGCTGCAGGTTGCCATGCCCGGTACATCGTGATCGACGGGCCTATCGGTGTGGGAAAGACCAGTCTCGCAACGCTCCTTGCGCCCGAGCTGAACGCGCGCATCATCTTCGAACGCGCCGAGGAGAATCCTTTCCTCACGGATTTCTACCAGGATCCCGCCCGGTTCAGGTTCCAGACCCAGATATTCTTCCTTATGAACCGGTACACCCAGCAGGAGGAGTTCTCCCAGCACGACCTGTTCAATCAGGTCACCATCAGCGATTATCTCTTTGCCAAGGACCGCATTTTTGCCTATCTGAATTTGAGCGACCACGAATTGTCCCTATACGAGCAGATCTATAAGATGCTCGAGACGAAGATCGTCAAGCCCGATCTCGTCATTTTTCTCCAGGCGGACACGGAGACCATACTCCGCCGCATCAAGCAGCGAGGCAGGCCGTTCGAGAAGGATGTAAGCCGCGACTATATCGAGGCCGTGAATGACGCCTATAGCCATTATTTCTTCCGCTATTCCGAGACCCCCCTTCTGGTCATCAACACTTCCGAGATCGATTTTGTCCATAATCCTCAGGACATGGATGATCTTATCCGTCAGATCCTCAGCATGCGCCAGGGCACAATGTACTATGTTCCAAAATCCCGGGGCAAATAAGAACAGCTCTTTAAGAGATCCGACAGTCCAAAATCCTTCCCCTATTGAAACTCCCGCGGCATAGAAGTAGGAAAACATTCTATAAATCAATTAGTTATGTTATTAGCACTCTACTTGACAGAGTGCTAAATAAGTGGTATAAAGAAAATGTCAATGATAGCAGCATGATAGGAGGTGGTGGGGCTAATAATGGATATCGAAGCACTGTTGGCCCTTCTGCTCGCTTGCAGGCCTGATTGCCTGAGGGTAAGGATGATCTAGACCTCACCCGAACAGAAGGAAGACGAATCCGGCCGCTTCATCTGATAGAAAAGGTGGTTACCGTAAAGAGGAGGGATTACTATGAAAAGCTTAATTCGTTTGGACCCGTTCAGGGCAACACGAACAGGGGATCCATTCAATGAGCTGAGGACCATGCAGAGCGAAATGGACAAGCTGTTCAACCGCTTTTTGGGCACGGAGAGGGCAGGTGAGGGCGCAAATATCGGACTGTGGTGGCCTTCGATCGAGAGCTATATGAAAGAAGGGAAGCTGTTCATCAAAGCCGAGCTGCCCGGTGTCGATGCAAAGGACCTTGACCTGACAGTCACCGAAAGAGATCTCGTGATCAAGGGTGAACGGAAAGCAGAGAAGGACGAAAAAGAGAAAAACTATTCCTATCGGGAGATCTCCTATGGTTCCTTTGAGCGAAGGTTCCTGCTTCCCGAGGGGGTCAAGACCGAAGAATTGAAGGCAAAATTCAACAACGGTATTCTCGAGATCTCGGTCCCCGTGCCGGTTGTTCAGAAGGCGAAGAAGATCGAGATTGAGACCAAAGAGCCGAAGCAGATCGAGGCCGAGATAAAGAAGGCTGCATAACCAGGTTCATACTTCATGGATCATGCGGTCTAAAGAGATTGAGCCACCCCCGGAAGAGACTGATGGGATGAGGGGTGGCTTTTTTCTATTCTCAAATTTGACAATAGGACACTCAAGGCTGGATTACTAATTTCTTGACACAAAAATGTCGACATGTTAGAGTATTGGCACTCTTGGGCAACGAGTGCTAAGGAGCGTTTTGGACCGAGTATTGATCCCTTAGGGTGCTGTATGGATTTGAACGAACGAACAAAAAAGGTCCTGCAGGCGGTCATTGACAGTTATATCCAGACCGGCTCCCCGATCGGGTCCTCGGTCCTTGCGAAAAGCTATGATTTCAGTCTGAGTTCGGCGACCCTGCGCAATATCATGGCCGAACTTGAGGAAATGGGGTTTCTGATGCACCCCCACACATCGGCTGGCAGGGTTCCCACGGAAAAAGGTTACCGGTACTATATCGACTCGCTGATCAGCTTAGACCGGGACACGCAGGGAATTACGGAGCAGCTGGACCAGGCGTCTGCGCTTCAAGGCGGTGACCTGCACCATATCATGGAGGAAGCGAGCCAATTCCTGGCAAAGCTTTCCCGGCATACCGGCGTTGTGGTGGCGCCCGCGGAACCAGAGGGTACGTTCAAACACATTGAATTCGTCCGGCTCCGCGGCAACCAGGTGCTGATCATTTTCGTGACGAACACCGGGACGGTGCTGAACAAGCTTGTCGAGATCGAAGAGCAGATCACGCAGCACGAGCTGATCTCCTTCAGCAGTTATCTCGATGAAGAACTCGAGCACCAGACCTTGGCCGAGGTCCGTCAGCGGCTGTTGGAGAAGCTCCGCGAAGAAAAAGCAAGCTTCATGCGGCTCCTGGAGCAGACGTACCGGGCAAGCCAGCAGGTACAGGAGCGGGATTCGGACAAGCTCTTTATCGGAGGCGCCTCACAGATGTTCGAGACGCCGGAGTTCGCCGATGTGGAAAAAATGCGGTCGTTGTTCCGCGCCTTTGATGATAAGTACAAGCTTCTCAAACTTCTTGATAAGACTTCGACGGCCGAAGGGATCAAGGTCTTCATCGGATCGGAAAACCCGTTCTTCGAAATACAGGGGTGCAGCCTGGTTGTCGGCAACTACCATGCAGGAAACGTGGTTGGGACCCTGGGGGTCATCGGTCCCGTCCGTATGCAGTACAAACAAGTGATCCAAGTCGTGGACTATACGTCCAGGTTGCTCTCGCGCATTCTTGACGAGCGGTTGCAGAGGGGTAGAGAACGATGACCAAGAAGCACAGGAGCAAAGAGCCGGGTCCTGAGATGGATCCTCATCCGGACCCGGAGGTGAGAACGGACCGGAACGTTTCGGAAGAGGCCTTCCCGGAGATGGCTCAGGCGGCCGAACCCGAAGCGGCGGCCGGCAGCGTCGCGCGGGAGATCGAAAAGCTCGCCATCGACCTTGAGCAAAAAAAGCAGGAAGCCGCAGAGGCAGATGACAAGTACCGGCGGACCTACGCCGACTTCGAGAATTACCGGAAGCGCATGCAACGCGACCAGGCGGAGTTCAAGAAATACGCCAATGAGCAAATGGCGCTTGAGCTTCTGACGGTCATTGACCATCTTGGCCTCGCCCTCAAGCATGCCTGCGAAACCCCGGAAAAGAGCGAAGGCCTGCAGCAGGGTGTAGAGATGGTGCATAAACAGTTCCGCGACGTGCTGGAGAAGTTCGGGATCACGCCGTTCAAGGCAGAGGGAGAACCCTTCGACCCTGCGAAGCACGAAGCCATGATGCAGGTGGCGACAAGCGACGTGCCGGAGAATATGGTCGTTCAGGTGTTCCAGGACGGGTACCTGTATCATGAAAAGATCCTTCGACACGCGAAAGTGGGCGTTTCGACGAAGCCGTCTGAATCCGAGGGTGATACTGCGGTGACACAAGAAGAGGGCGGCAGGGAAGATCAAGAGAACAGCAAGGCGGCGAGTGAATGAGCTGGAGGATGCGAAACAATATTTTCCGTTCACCGGCTCTCATCGTTCCCGCATCATTATCAGGATAGTTCTAAGGAGGACAGTATGGGTAAAGTCATTGGTATCGATCTGGGCACCACGAATTCCTGTGTTGCCGTGCTGGAAGGCGGAGAGCCTGTGGTCATCGCGAACTCAGAAGGAAGCAGGACCACACCGTCGGTCGTTGCAATTACCGAGAGCGGAGAGCGGCTGGTGGGCCAGATCGCGAAGCGGCAGTCCATCACCAATCCCGACAACACCATCTTTTCCATCAAGCGGCTTATCGGGCGCAAGTATGATACGGCTGAAGTGCAGGAGGCCATGAAGCACCTGCCTTACAAGATCGTGAAGGCTGCGAACGGCGATGCCCATGTGGAGATCCGGGGCAAGGTCTACAGTCCGGCGGAGATCTCGGCCATGATCCTGCAGAAGATGCGGCAGACCGCCGAGGATTATCTGGGCGAGAAGATCACCGATGCCGTCGTAACGGTGCCCGCCTACTTCAACGACAGCCAGCGGCAGGCAACGAAGGACGCAGGCAGGATCGCCGGACTGAACGTGCTGCGCATCATCAACGAGCCTACGGCGGCGTCGCTTGCCTACGGGCTGGACAAGAAGAAGGACGAGACCATCGCGGTCTATGACCTGGGAGGCGGCACTTTCGACATCTCCATCCTGGAGCTGGGCGAGGGCGTGTTCGAGGTGAAGTCGACGAACGGTGACACATTCCTGGGCGGTGATGATTTCGACGAACGGGTTATCAACTGGCTCGCGGATTCCTTCCTGAAGGATTCGGGCATCGATCTCCGCAAGGACAAGATGGCCCTCCAGCGGCTCAAGGAAGCTGCGGAGAAGGCCAAGATCGAGCTGTCCACGGTGGCGGAGACCGAGATCAACCTGCCCTTCATCACCGCCGACGCCACGGGGCCGAAGCACCTGCTGTACAAATTGCCCCGTTCCAAGTTCGAACAGCTCGTCGACGATCTGGTCGTGAAAAGCATCGATCCCGTGAAGAAAGCGCTGGGCGACGCCGGCAAGACAACCGAGCAGATCAACGAAGCGGTCATGGTGGGCGGTATGACGCGCATGCCCAAGGTGATCGCAGCGGTGAAGGATTTCTTCAAGAAGGAGCCGCATCGCGGCGTGAATCCCGACGAGGTGGTTGCCATCGGCGCGGCCATCCAGGGCGCCGTCCTCACCGGCCAGGTGAAGGACGTTCTGCTCCTCGACGTGACACCGCTGTCCCTGGGCATCGAGACCCTGGGCGGCGTAGCCACCCGTCTCATCGAGCGGAACACCACCATCCCGACCAAAAAGAGCCAGATATTCTCAACAGCGTCGGACAATCAGACGGCGGTGTCGATCCACGTGGTGCAGGGCGAGCGCGAGATGGCCGGCGACAACAAGACCCTCGGCCGGTTCGAACTCGTGGGCATCCCGCCGGCGCCCCGGGGCCTGCCGCAGATCGAGGTGACCTTCGACATCGATGCCAACGGCATCGTCCATGTCATGGCGAAGGACCTGGGCACGGGCCGCGAGCAGTCCATCAAGATCACTGCGTCGTCCGGCATGAGCAAGGAAGAGATCGACAAGGCGCTGAAGGAATCCGAGATGCATGCCGCTGAAGACAAGAAAAAGAAGGAGCTGGCCGAGGCCAGAAACGAGGCGGACACCCTTGTCTATTCCGTTGAGAAGGCCATCGCCGATTACGGCACAAAGCTTTCGGACGCGGAGAAGGCCGATATCCAGAAGAGCATCGAGGCTGTGAAGGAAGTGAAGGTGCGCGATGACGTCGACGCCATTAAGAAGGCCGTTGCCGATCTTTCGAAGGCCTCCCATAAGATCGCCGAGGAGGTCTATACGAAGATGAACCAGGAACAGCCGGCCGGCGGCGGTGCAAAACCCGGCGCCTCAGCAGGCGGAGCCAAGCCCGAGGAAAAGGTCGTAGACGCCGAGTTCGAGGAAGTGGACAAGGATAAGAAGTAGAGCAGCGCGGAATGTACCAGAGGATAGCGGACGTATCAAGGTCTGCTGTCCTCTTTTTTTGAAACAACGATACAAAACATTCTGCCACGAAGACACCAAGCCACGAAGTCTGCGCTCCTGCTCCTTTTTGAGCCTTCGTGTCTTTGTGGCATAATTGACCGTGTAAGGAAACCATGGCGAAAGACTTCTATGAACTGCTGGGTGTGCACAGGAACGCCACCGAGCCTGAGCTTAAAAAAGCATACCGCAAACTTGCACACCAGTATCATCCCGACAAGAATCCGGACGACAAGGCCTCCGAGGAAAAATTCAAGGAGATCAGCCATGCCTACGAGGTCCTTTCGGACGCAGAGAAGCGTGCGTACTACGACCAGTACGGCATTGCTCCCGGTGCGCAGGGCGCGGGGCAGAACGGCTTCGGCGCCGGTATGGGCATGGGAGACATCTTCGGAGACATTTTCGGCGAGTTCTTCGGAGGCGGACGTGGACGCACGCGCGCGATGGCCGGCGAGGACCTCCGCTATAATCTCACCATAAGCTTCTCCGATGCGGCCTTCGGCACTTCGACCAAGATACGGGTCCCCCGTTGGGAACGATGCGATACCTGCGACGGGAGCGGCGCAAGATCGAAGGACGACATCATCACCTGCACCACCTGCCGGGGAGCGGGCCAGATCCGTGTACAGCAGGGGTTCTTCACCATGACCCGCACCTGTTCCCGCTGCGGCGGCGAGGGGAAGATGATCAAGGACCCCTGCCCGTCATGCAAGGGCAGGAAACGGGTGGAGCGGGAGCGAACGCTGTCCGTCAGGATCCCGGCAGGCGTAGAGACCGGGAACACCATCCGGCTCTCCGGCGAGGGCGAGCTCGGTGAACATGGCGGCCCTCCCGGCGACCTGTACATCTACTTAAGCGTGGAGGAGCATAAGCTCTTCAAGCGGGAGGGACAGGATGTCATTCTCGAGGTTCCGGTCAGCTTTTCCCAGGCGGCCCTGGGAACGGAGCTTGAGGTTCCTACGCTTTCCGGGACCGAGAAGCTCAAGGTCCCGGCAGGCACGCAGCCCGGCCATGTCTTCCGTCTTCGCGGCAAGGGTTTTCCGCACCTCCGGGGCTCCGGCGCCGGCGATCAGGTCTGCAGGATCCTAGTGGAAGTGCCGACCAAGCTCTCGTCAAAACAGAAGGAACTGCTCAAAGAGTTTGACTGCCTCACCAAAGATGAATGCACACCGATCTCAAAAGGATTCTTTGAGAAGGTGAGGGATATCTTCGGAGATAAGGGAAAGAAGTGACGTTGCCGGGTATCGCAGCTGTACTGCTCATAAAGGGAGAATAGCGTATGAACAAGAATGTGAGTATCGTGCTGTTGGTCATTGGCGTCGTTCTGCTTGTCCTGGGACTTCAGGAATTCGGGGCCTTCGGTTCGAGCATATCTCGCGCGCTGGGAAGGGGTCCTTCTGAACGCACCTGGCTCCTGATGATCGGAGGAGTGGTCTGTACGGTTCTCGGCGGCATGGGGGTTTTCAAAAAATAATGGAAAAAACCTAATAGCATCATGGGTTCCAGCCTTCCGACTTTTTATCCAGGAAACGGCAGTTGACGCTCCCTGCAACAAGTTCAGGGAATATCGCTCGCTAACCCCGAAGCAAGCTGCGGAAAGCGCGCTCGCTCCTGGATTTACCGGTTGGGTGAGGGCTTTACGAAAGAATAATTCGATTTTTATCCGCCTCTATCATTCAGTTAATCCGCATCTTCAGTGTCCAAATGCCGCTTCTCTGTTTACCCTTTGCACTTTCCCCTTTATCATTGACAATTCACTACTGTTTTGTTAAATTTGCCGCGTTACCTTGAGTAACGTTCCCGGTTTTTCAGCAGTTCAAAACATTCTGTGAAAGGGAGGCAGGCATGGCAGGAAAGCTTGCAATTGTGGTCGGTGGCGGACCGGCGCCCGGGATCAACGGGGTGATCAGCGCGGTCACGTTCGAAGCCTTCAAGCAAGGGCTCGAGGTGATCGGTATCTATGACGGCTTCAAGTGGTTGTCCAAAGGCGACACGTCGCAGATCAGAAAACTCCATCCTGACGAGATCTCGCGCATCCATATGCGCGGCGGCTCCATCATCCGTACGTCGCGCGAAAATCCCACAAAAGACCCGGCCAAGATGGCCAATGTCATCAAAGCGCTGACGGAACTGGGAGTCAAGTACCTGGTCACTATCGGCGGCGACGACACGGCATTCACGGCGACGCAGGTGGAGAAGGCGGCGGGAGGCAAGATTGCCGTTTGCCATGTACCCAAGACCATCGACAACGATCTGCCGCTGCCTCACGGCGTGCCGACCTTCGGATTCGAGACCGCCCGTCAGCTCGGCGCGCAGCTTGTCGAGAACCTCATGGAGGACGCCCAGACCGCGTTCCGGTGGTACATCGTCGTTGCCATGGGCCGGTCGGCCGGCCACCTCGCGCTCGGCATGGGTATGGGCGCCGGCGCGACGCTCACGCTCATTCCTGAGGAACTGGGGGACAAGATATCGTGGAAGAAGGTCGTGGCCATCCTGACGGGCGCGATGATCAAGCGCCTGGTGCTGGGCAGGAACCATGGCGTGGCGGTCATCGCCGAGGGAGTGGCCATCCGCTTCGATCCCGAGGAGATGACGATCCTGAAGGACGTGCCGCGGGACGAGCACGGGAACATACGACTTGCCGAGATCCCGCTGGCCGATATGCTGAAGCAGCATGTGCTCGCCGAGCTTGCCTCCCTGGGGCTCAAGATGACTATCATCGGCAAGGACATCGGGTATGAGCTCCGGTGCAATCCCCCGATCTCCTTTGACCGGGAATACACACGCTATCTGGGCTTCAGCGCCGTCAAGTTCCTGATCGGCGGCGGTTCCGGCGCCATGATCATGCTGAAGGACGGAAAGAGCCTCCCGATCAAGTTCGCCGATCTCATCGACCCAAAGACGGGTAAGACCCGGATCCGCACCGTGGAGATCGACTCGGACGACTACCACATGGCGCGCCGGTACATGATCAGGCTGGAAAAGGAAGATTTCGAGGGCGAGATGCTCAAAAAGCTCGCCGCGGCAGTGAAGATGGGTCCCGAGGACTTCAAGAAACGCTTCGCGCTCGCTGTGGCGTAAAGGCGGACACGGGGCCAGAAGTAGGCGCTTCTAAGCGACGCAGGGACAGGGTGACGCGGGGATAAAACAAGTTTCACGAAAATACAGAGGGATTGTGGAAGGGACGGCCGGGAGGCCGTCCCTTTGTTGTCAGAGCATCACGCGTCGTTCTCGGGCCGTGTTCCGGAGGATGATGATGGCATTATGCAAGCGCTGGAGCTTCATGTTCTTCTGGCGCATGGCGAGGATATCGTTCAACGGAACCGCTATGTTCCGGGCGGCGTTCATGGTCTTATTCAGATGTTCGTACAGGTCCTTGATCATATCCTTGTCGAACTTTTTCAGGACCAGGGGGTTGATCATCATATATCCATCGCCCACGTCAGCGGCAACGGCCTTCATGCTTTTTCCGCCGATCCCGCTTCCTCCCCCTGATGCCATACCTTCCCCTTTGCTCTACGTACCGAGTGATTGAACAGCCTTATCCAGCGCCGCTTGTTTCTTCTGGATGGCTTCCGCCTGCTTGAGCAAGTCTCCGACCGAGGCACCCATCCGGATGTTCTCCTGGAGCGCGGTCATATCGCCGAAAAGCTCCCGGGCAAGATCCTGCACCAGGCTATGGGATTGCCTGGTCTGCTCGCAGAGGGCGCCGATGGTGCGTACAAGGTCCTTGAGCATGGGATCGTCCGCGTCCCGCAACCTGAGCGTAACCGAACAGTCCCCCGCGGCGACCTGCTCGAGGGTCTTCCGGATGCGGACCATGGGTCCTACAAAGCGGTGGGAGTAGAGCGTTCCGGCGAGGCCGATGAAGGCCAGGAGCGTTACCAGTGCAATGGGCAGAAAGACGGGGAGTTCAACGATGGCGGCGAGCTTCTGAAATATCCTGAGCAGGAGCGTGTAGAACACGAGGAGGAAGATGAGAAAGAGAATGAACCGCGACTGGGGCCCTGTTGCGCTGAAGATCCCTTTGCCCCGTTTGGAATTCTCTCGTTTGGTTGTTGGTGTCATCGTCTTCCCCCCACGAGGGGCTGGAGCATACCGCAACTGCACGTGCGATCAAGCGGTCACCGTAAAAAAAGTATACTCACAAACAGATGGCAGGTCAAGGCGATAATTTAACCTTGCAGTTCACGAGGCCCTATGGTACATTTTTTCATGCCTCTTGTCGATCCTCGCAACCGGCGCATCGATTACCTCCGGGTTTCCGTTACCGACCGCTGTAATCTTTCCTGTGCATACTGCAGGCCGCCGGGGCGCATGCAGGTCCTGCCCCACCGGGACATCCTCCGGTACGAAGAGATCCACCGCCTTGTTTCCGTGGCCGTACCTCTCGGCATCTCCCATGTGAGGATCACCGGCGGAGAACCGCTGGTGCGGCGGGGGATCGTACCCTTCATCGCGTCGCTCCGCAACATCGCCGGCATCGAGGACATCAGCGTGACCACCAACGGCGTCCTTCTCGAAGAGATGGCAGCCGGGCTCCGGGACGCGGGGATAGCACGGCTTAATATCAGTCTCGATTCGCTTTATCCGAAACGGTTCGCCGTGATCACCGGCAGCGACGCCTGGCACAGGGTCTGGCGGGGCATCGAAACGGCAGAGCGGCTCGGATTCGATCCCATCAAGATCAACGTGGTGCCGGTCAAAGGCGTGAATGATGATGAGGTCGTTGAGTTCGCGCGCCTGACCGTGGACCGGCGGATCCATGTCCGGTTCATCGAGTTCATGCCCATCGGCGCCAATGACCGCTGGCACACCGACGCCTGCGTGCCGGCCGGCGAGATCCGGGAGAAAATCGAGAAGGTCTTCGGTCCCCTTGAGCCGGCGGATCCCGGCAAGGGCGCCGGACCGTCGCAGAACTACCGGATCCCGCGTGGACAGGGCGTCATCGGCTTCATTGCTCCCATTACCAAGCATTTCTGCGAATCATGCCGCAGGCTCCGGCTGACGGCCGACGGAAAGATCAGGCCCTGCCTGCTGTCGGACACCGAGATCGACATCAAGTCGCCCATGCGGGGCGGTTGCAGCGATGCCGAACTGGAACGCCTTCTCCGGGTCGCCCTCGAGATCAAGCCCGAGCGCCACTATGTCACGGAGTCCCCGGGCGGGTGCACCGCGAGGACGATGTCGCGCATTGGGGGTTGACGACAATGCGGAGTGCGGGGTCATACCAGCAGCACACCGTTTTGCCGGTTGATAACGAAGGAATCAAATTCCACTCAAAATGGCAAGAATATTTGCCGCAAAAAAGCGCAAGAGACTCAAATAAGTATGGGATCCTTTGTGCTTTTTGCGCCTCTTTGTGGCTAATAGATTTTGAATTTTTCGTGCCTTAGTGTCTTCGTGGCAGATTTGGTCCCGGCTGGCCCGGGTCGAGGGAAATATCTCTCGATGAAGAAGTTGACCCATTTCGATAAAGACGGCGCGGCCCGCATGGTTGATGTTTCGGGCAAGAAGGAAACCGCCCGCGAGGCGATCGCCGGCGCGCGGATAGCGATGAAGCCGGCAACGCTCAGGCTCATCGTGGGCCGCAAGATCGCCAAGGGCGATGTCCTCGGCGTGGCCAGGGTCGCGGGAATCATGGCCGCGAAGAGAACGCCGGAACTCATCCCGATGTCCCATCCCCTGAACATAGCCTCCGTTGAGATCGCCTTTGAGCCGGACCAGAAGGCTTCCTGCGTGAACATTACTGCCACGGTCAGGACGACGGGAAGGACCGGTGTCGAGATGGAGGCTCTTGTGGCCGCCGCGGCCGCGGGCTTGACGATATACGACATGTGCAAATCGGTGGACCGGGCCATGACCGTTACCGACATCCGATTGCTCAAGAAGAGCGGCGGAAAGAGCGGAACCTATGTACGGGGCGGCGGCAAAGGACCGGCGTTACAAGACAGGAAGAAGGGACCGGCCTGATCGGAGGACCATGAGCTGGAAGCAGGACGACAAGCAAACCGCTTCGGAAGAAATGGTGAACGTCATCACCCATGCGATCGGTGCGGCCTTGGGCATAGCCGGCCTGAGCGCCCTCGTACTGGGTGCGGCGCGTCACGGAGATCCCTGGCGGCTGGTAAGTTTCAGCATCTACGGCGCAACGCTGGTCATTCTCTATCTTGCATCGGTCTTTTATCACGGTGCCCGCTCGCCCCGGGCCAAACGCTTTCTGCAGTTCTTCGACCACTCGGCGATCTACCTGCTTATCGCCGGTACCTACACGCCATTCACTCTGGTCAGCATGCGAGGTGCCTGGGGGTGGACGATGTTCGGGCTCATCTGGGGGTTTGCGATCGCAGGCATCCTGCTGAACATATTCTTCTTCGGCCGACTGGGGTTCGTTTCCACCCTGCTCTATCTGCTTATGGGCTGGCTGGTGGTCATCGCCATAAAACCGGTCATGGACGCCGTGAGCCTTCGCGGGCTTCTCTGGCTCGTGGCCGGTGGCCTCGCCTACACGCTCGGCGTCATCTTCTATGCGTGGCACCGGCTGCCCTACGCTCATCCCATCTGGCACCTCTTCGTCCTTGCAGGCAGTGTCCTCCACTTTTGTGCGATCTATTTCTATGTTCTCCCGGTGCGTTGATCCGGCGCGAAGACCTTTACCTGCAGCGCGACGAAGCGATTGAAAAGGTTTTTGCGAAGTTGTATCATATCGGCAGTATGGACCGGGAAACCCTTGCGGAAGAAGAGAAGCGGATGCGACGGCTCCGGTGGATCGTTGATCTGAACCAGGCGGTCCTTATGCAGGCAGACCTGACCCTCCGCGAGGCCTTCGATATCATCAAAGGCACCAAGCAGGCGGCCCTGGTCCTGTTCCCGGACAAGGGCG
>Ga0210377_10001148_pt1 | contig 24380 bp, 22 predicted proteins | sample PLM4_65_b1redo_FD_155480 | JGI IMG/M metagenome (GOLD analysis project Ga0210377, IMG submission 155480) | Groundwater sediment microbial communities from an aquifer in East River, Colorado, USA - PLM4_65_b1 redo | ecosystem: Environmental > Terrestrial > Soil > Riparian zone | place: USA: East...
ACACCTGCACGTACCTTCGATCCTTACCACGATCATCGCGTTCCTCTACCGTTATCTCTTCGTGCTTGCGGACGAGGTCTTCCGTCTGCTCAGGGCGAGGGAAGCGCGTTCGGCTGCCGCGGCAGGCGCGAGGTCCGGTGGAAGCGTTGTCTGGCGTGCGAAGGTTGCAGGAAATATGGCAGGTCAACTTTTTTTGCGAAGTTACGACCGCAGTGACCGCGTCTATAATGCCATGCTGGCGCGTGGGTACAACGGTCATATGCAAACAATGAATCCCCACGAACTTCATCCCGTCGATTATTTCACGGCTGGGTGTGCGATCCTATACATTCTATTGGTTCAGGTGGTTGGATGGTTATGACAAACATTTTGCGAGTGCATGATCTGCATTTTTCCTATCATGACGGGCATGCGGCTTTGCGCGGTGTCTCGTTCGAGATGTGTCCCGGCGACAAGGTGGCGTTGGTGGGACCGAACGGCGCCGGGAAGTCCACGTTGATGTTGCACCTGAACGGGATCTTGACGGGACGCGGCGATGTGACCGTGGGCGAAAAACGCATCTCGCGTGACAATTTGCCTGCCATCCGTGCAATGGTCGGACTCGTATTCCAGAACCCGGACGACCAACTTTTCTCCCCGACGGTTTTCGAGGATGTGGCATTTGGTCCGCTCCATATGGGATTACCAAATGGGGAGGTGGAGACGCGCGTGATATCTGCCTTGCAAGCGGTGAGAATGTCAAACTATCGAGACCGTTTGTCACATCACCTGAGTGTTGGGGAAAAGAAGCGTATCGCCATCGCGACTGTGCTTTCCATGGAGCCGCAAATATTGGTGCTAGATGAACCTTCTGCCGGACTTGACCCGCGTGCCCGCAGAACGCTCATTAATTTATTGCGCGAACTTCCGATCACCATGCTTGTCTCCACGCACGATATGAAGCTGGTCGATGAACTATTCCCGCGCACCATCGTAATGGACGAAGGTTTGATCGTCGCCGATGGAAAGACAAAAGAGATCCTTGCCGATGAGAAGCTCTTGAACGAACATGGATTGGAAAAACCATGAACAATCGATTTGATGGAATGATGGATCGTTGATACGGCTGCGTTGTTGATGTTTCAACTTATTTTATGTTGTGAATGTGCGTTATAATCAATTTGTCGATTTCAGAAACGAATCGCGCGAATCCATTCCAATCAAATTAAAACATCTTAGTAGAAAGGAAAACATCATGGGACTCTTCAGTAAAATTCTGAGTAAACTTGGGTTGGGTAAGGACGAATCTGCGGGGACGTCTGCAACAACTGCGACAACGGCAGCACCGGCAAAGCCTGCAGTTGTCGCGTCAGCCAAGCCCGCCGCCACAGTCGCACCTGCCAAACCTGCCGCTCACGCGGCTGGCGCAAGCGCGAAATCGGCAGGCATTGTTCGAGGGGGAGAGGAAGACTCTGCAACCAAGTATGATGCCAAGCCGGTCGCACCCGCTGTCAAGCCGATCTCCGAAGTGGACGTTGTCAAGAAGCTGGAAGCAATGGCTTCTGGTTCAGGTCTCGATTGGAAGGTTTCCATCGTGGATCTCCTCAAAGTGCTTGGCATTGACAGCAGTCTCAATGCGCGTAAAGAACTTGCCGAGGAACTTGGCTGCCCTGCCGAGTTGATGGGCGGCGACCACAGCAAGATGAACATCTGGCTGCATAAGACCGTATTGAAGAAGATCGCCGAGAACGGTGGCAACATTCCGGCAAACTTGCTGGATTAGATTCCAAAACTTGAAGTGGGAAATGTGTGCGGGGAAGTAACAAATTGAATAAAAAGAGTCGGGCAAATATTGCCCGACTCTTTTTGGAATGCTACAGAAATGCTTGTTAGGGAAACTGATGTATGTTGGAATTCCGTGACGTTTATGATTGTCCACAGGCAGGAACAAGATCACTTTGCCGCCTGAAATGAGCGGGGAGGATTAGGCTGAGATCGCGCGTCTGCCGATCGGTTGGGAAGATCAATGCCATGACGCTCCTCATACAGGAAAAGTTCGATTTCGGATTGCGGGAAGGCAAGGTCGTGATGGTGCATACTTCTATCCCAAAAGACCATTGTGCCAATTGCAGAAACAAGTTGCTTGAGACCGGGATTTGAATTGGTAAGCAGGCTAAAAAGTAACACTCGTACTTTTTAGGCTTGTTTGTGGGTGGGGGGTACTATCTAGTGATGCGAGTCCATCACGTAAGCAGTTAGAATTATGCGAGTAAACGATATCCAAGACTGGAGAAAGAATGCTTTTTCGTTTTCGTGTAGCGCAATTCGGCAGACTTATTTTATTGCTCTCTGTGATTGCATCCGGAGTTGGTTTCATATCACCTGTTCGGGCGCAGGACAAAACTCAAATTGAACTCCGTCAGTTCGATCTATTGACCGCGTCCTCTGGATGGGTTTTGCTCGACCAAAAAATATTTTGGACTTCAGACGTTGGTCAGACATGGGATGATATTTCTCCTTCGCTTCCATCCGGCGCGGTGATTCAGGATGTCCAGTTCAAGGACTCTGAACTGGGATGGGTTTTATTCACCACGCTCAACCCTCAAGGTGGTGCGCTCTTTCATCTCGCAAATACGACAAACAGCGGTATCACGTGGATGACGCGTGCGTTGTCACTTTTTGAGTCGGGTGAGATTGCTTCGTATGCTGAGAAAACAGAGATGGGTTGGTTTGACGCGCAGAGAGGGTGGATCTCGGTCAAGCAGACAGGCGGTTCGAATTTCAGCATCGGCGCACTCTTTACCACATCCGATGGCGGCGGTACATGGAGCCGTTCTGCCTTGCCCATCGCGGATACTATTTATTTCAGCAACCCATCATCCGGCTGGGCTGTTGGCGGACCGACCGGTGATCAGGTTTTCATAACACAAAATACTGGCGTAACCTGGCAAAACGTCAGCCCTGAAAATGCAATCGAAAATATTCGATCCACAGTCTATGCTCCATTTGTTTCAAGCGCGGGAAGTTTGTTGGTGACGACGAATGTAGGTGCGATAAACAGCCTGAACGTATATCGTTTCGAAGCTTCTTCGAGCAAATGGTCATTCTTCGATCAAGTCCCATTGAACGTCGAGCCGGGGCTGATCGGGCTCTCCATCCTTGATGTTCAAAATTTTGTCGCTACCATTCCGGGCACGAAAACGATCGTGCGTATGAGGGATGGTCAACTCGATCTGATTGAGAATCAAGATGGGTTCTCGGATTCGATCGTCGCCTTGGATATGATCTCGTTGGATGTTGGCTGGGCGAAGTCGGTCGAGTCGAATTGTTCCACTATATCTTCCCTGACCGATTCGTCTGCTTCCGTTTCCTGTTCATCCACCACCCGACTTCTCGGTACAGCCGATGGCGGCGTGACGTGGCAAAGCGTGGCGCTTCCATTACCGCAATCAGGTACCACGCGTGTCACTACACTCAGCACCAGCCGCGTGACGACGATGAATTCATTGTCCAATTTGGAAAATTCGCAGATCTTGATCGGGCAGGGATTTGACGCCTGCGAAATCCCCACACTCTCGCAAATGCAAACCTGGTCGGCAAATAGCCCGTTTAAGGCGGTCAATTTGTATATTGGTGGTTCCAGCCGCGCCTGTGATAATCTTGCTTTGACTTCGACATACCTCAAGCAATTATCTCAACAGGGTTGGAAGTTCATTCCCACCTGGGTGGGACCACAGGCTCCATGCACGGGTTATTTAACAAAAATGAGCAGCGATCCGACTACTGCGTACAATCAAGGTGTTGCCCAGGCTGATCTCGCGGTGGAAAGACTTTCCGAACTTGGCTTGACCTATCCCGACAAGACCGGCTCTGTTATCTATTATGACATTGAATATTATGGAACGAATGCTGCCTGTCGTACTGCGGTTAATTCTTTTATGAACGGCTGGGTCTCGCAGATCCACACACGCGGGAATCTGGCGGGTGTATATTCTTCTCCATCTTGCAATACCGGTTTGAGCGATTTTCGAACCATCACAAATGTGCCGGATGTGGTCTGGATCGCGGCCTGGTATTACAGCCTTGGGCATCCGGATGCTCATTACGATCCCACTGCCAGCGTTTGGGACTGGCTTGGGACTTGTATGCCCGGCACAGCGTGGCCAACACATCAACGCCTCAGGCAATACTCCGGAGACCACAATGAAACCTGGGGTAACCTGACCCTTGAGATCGACAACGATGTTTTGGATGGAGTAGTAGCGATTCCCTTTATTTCAAACCCACCACTGTATATCACACCGACTCCCATCCCATCGAGACAGCGCCCTGTGTTGAAATCGCAGGCTTTGACTCCTGCATCGTTAATCACTCAATATGGGACAACAAGCGGTTCCCTCCCAAGCCTGAGCTTGCCCGATCAATCGGGAGCGCAGGACAACCCTGCCGCGTATGTCTCCTTCCAGACTCCGAACACTGTGTATTCTGGTTATCAGTCCTTTTACCTGCCAGGTGATGCCCAATCCAACTCGATCTCCACCATGTTATTGCAGGTCAACTTCAAAGGTCCATTGTCATCCACGCAAAACTGGACCTGGTCCATCTACGATTGGAATAAAAGCCTGTGGATTAAACTCGGAGATTCGATCGCTGCAACACCAAATCAATGGAATACGCTCCTGCTGAAGATTCCCAATCCACACCGATATCTCTCTCCGGGGCGCGAGATCCGCATTCAATTGAAATCGAACAATGCGAACAATGATGCGAAGATCGATTACGAAGCGATCCATATCACATATTTTTCGACCCCCGCCACACCAACACCGGTCGTGCCAATCATTACCCCGAAACGACCAGGGATCTTCTCTGCCCAAACTTCAACACCGGAACCATAGAGTCAGCAGCTTCGGCTGTGACGTTGTGTGTTTTTGTACGGATGTGGGGCGGGGCGATGAAGACCTGGCGGGGTTGGAGCAAAAAGAGATCAAGAGCGGCGCGAGCCAGTTCGTCATCCATGACATGAAGGAAGAGTTCGTCAGCGAATATCTTTTCCCGATGCTCAAAGCGGGGGCAGTCTATGAACACAAGTGTTTATTGGGCACATCGGTTGCCCGTCCATTAATTGCAAAACATCTCGTGGAAGTGGCGCACGAAACCGGCGCAGATGCCATCGCTCATGCCGCAACAGGCAAGGGCAATGACCAGGTCCGATTTGAACTCACTGTCATGGCGCTTGACCCGCGCTTGAAGATCATCGCCCCATGACGCGAATGAGACATCCGCTCACGTGAAGACGCGATCGCCTACGCCGCGAAATATAACGGTCCTGTGACTGCGACCATTAAGTCCATTTACAGTCGCGACTCGAATCTCTGGCATCTCTCACATGAAGGCGGTCTTCTTGAAGACCCGTGGAACGAGCCCGAAGAGATCATGTACCAGATGTCCACTTCGCCTGAGAACGCACCCGACGAAGGTGAGTATGTCGAGATCGAATTCGAGAGCGGCAACCCTATGTCGGTCAACGGCGAAAAGCTTTCGCCTGCGAAAATCGTTTCAACACTCAATGCCATCGGCGGTAATCACGGCATTGGGCGCGTCGACCTTGTTGAGAATCGTCTTGTGGGCATGAAGTCGCATGGCGTGTACGAAACCCCTGGTGGCACAATTCTTCTTTACGCCCATCGCGAACTCGAGTCGCTCATTCTTGATCGCGAAACCCTGCACTACAAACAAACGATCGCCGTCAAATATGCCGAGATCACATACAACAGTCTCTGGTTCACGCCATTGCGCGAAGCACTCGATGCCTTCGTCAATTCTGCGCAGGGACCTGTGACCGGCAAGGTGCGCCTCAAATTGTACAAAGGCAACATCATCAGCGCAGGAGAAAATCTCCGTTCAGTCTTTATCGCGAAGATTTCGTCACCTTTGGTCAGGAAGATGTCTACGATCAGAGTCACGCCGAAGGTTTCATCCACCTGTATGGTCGTTGGGTGGCGATCCGCGCTTCGTCTATAAAACGGGAACCGCTGATTTGAACATTGTCGCGCCTGTGTGGAAATGTCCGGCTCCCGGAGATTCGGCATTGGATCATACGCCGAATGAACATATCGAATTGGAGGACTATAAAAAACTGTGAGCGTTCTTTGTGTTTCACTTGAAAAGCTGACCAATTGACCAACTCATTTCGGGTAGTTGCCCGGGAAGCTACATCTACGTTTATAGTCTTTGTCGGTTTAACCTGATAGTTTTTGAAAAATAACGAACGCAGTTGGTTGATATATCGAGTATGATTATGTTTGGTTTAATTTGTCAGTCAATTCATTCTTAATTCTTTCTCATATTCCCAGCATGTTGAGTGCGAAACTTTTGGCATCCATCAGGGTTACGAGAAAAGAGAGATAAAGGAGATTTTATGGACACGGAGACTGTAGCAACCAAGGTCGCATCGTTCTATGATCGACCTGGTATTGAAAAGAGTATCATCCAGGTTGGAGATGGAATACCCTTCGGAGTGGAAAGTGTGACCAACCTGTCTGTGGGGATCGGTGGAGTGTATGGCACCTGGGGTGATGCTTACGATAACGCGACACTGCCCGCATTTTTGGAAAAGCGTCTTGGACGCACGCTTCAACCCAACGAAAAGTTGAACCTGTCCGAATTGGGATTCGTCAGCCGCCAACACATCCCGTTAAACCTGACACTTGAGGAGCACACTCAACTTGAGGTTGAGGTCGGGAAAAGATTCCTGACCGAGGCTATGAAAGCCTGTAACTGGCAGCCATCAGAAGTGGATGCCGTGCTTATCGGCATGAGCGCACCTCTTTCGGAGGATTACCTGAACCAGATCACCAAAGCCGCCGGGATCCGTGATGGCGCGTTGAAGGTGGCGATCCACAAGGCCTGTGATGGTTCGACGAGCAGTTTGCACCTGGCATTGAACCCTGATCTGCCGGAGAACCTGCAACTCGACCAAAATATCGCCGACTCACTCTATGGCAAAAAAGTTCTGGTGGGCGGCATTGAAGGACTAAGTCGCTTTGTTGGCTCTTCACATGATGCCAATGCCCTGCAGTTGTTTGGGAACGCTGGTGGCGTGGTGGGTGTCATTCCTGGCACGACGATGAAATTTATCGCTGGCAGGTCACGCGAAGTGTTCGATGATGAAGGTGTACTCCAGGTGGCGATGTATTACCCGCATTCTCCGCAAAAACCGGATGGCGAATACAATGTTGATGTTACGGAACCGATCGAGAATAATATTCGCGTAGCGGGGTTGATGCATGAACCAAGCGACGGGTCATCCATTACCATGGCTGGACCGATGGGAATGGTCAAATTGTTTGTCCGGACAGGCGTGCAGGTGGTACGTGATGTGTATGCCGCCTATCAGGAAAAATTGGGTGAACTGGGGATGAGTGGTAGATCGCTTGCTGTGGCGATTGTCCATCATGCCAATTACAAGATCAATAAACTTAAGGAAAAGCATTTGCAGAACGAAGGGATTGTCCTGCCGATGCCGTGGTTGGTGAGCGATTTTGGGAACGTCAGTGCAGCGTCGAATATGATCGCCTTCCTGCGTGAACTGCCCAACATGAAGCCTCTCGATCACATCCTGATCGATGGCTTCGGGGCGGGGACTTATTACGACGCGTTCGCGGTGGAACTTGGGGGGTAGATAACGTTCTGAAATAGAATCAACCGCCCCTGCATGAGAGGCGGCTTGTTATCACCAAAAAGCGCCGTCAGGATATCCATCCGACGGCGTTTTTTATCAAAATATGTAACCTAAATCTAGTGTTTTCGTCCTGTAATCGTTGAAATTAAAAGTTGCAGGGCGAGAATGGTCAATGTATCGATCAAAACATAATCAGGATATTGTCGGCCTACTTTTGAGGTTGAAGACGTTTGAAAATGAGTACCCTTACGGGATGTTTTCTTTCAGACGTTCTTCGTTCTTAATGTTGATCGCCCGATATTTGGGCGTGGTGTTATACCGATAATCGGTAATGCCTTTAAATCAAAAATCCCCGAGCAGGGGATTTTTGATTCTTTAGGAGTTATGCGTTTGCGGAATTGCGCTTGAACCAGTTCTTCCACTCCTGGTTTTCCCAGACGACCAGGATGGGTGATGCATTGAAGATCGAGGAGTAGGTACCGCTGAAAATACCCACCAAAAGGATGATCACAAAGTGACGGATGCTGTCACCGCCGAAGAGGGCAAGGGCGAGCAGTGTAAACATGACCGTCAACTGGGTGTTGATGGAGCGGTCGAGGGTTTGGATGGTGGAGTGGTTGACAAGCGTCTCGTAGCTGATACGGCGATAGACGTGAGAATTCTCTCTGATGCGGTCGAACACCACGATCGTGTCATGCACGGAGAAACCGATGACAGTCAGGAGGGCTGTCAGGAAGAGGGCATCTGCCTCCCAGCCAAGGAAATAACCGAGGATGGCTTCCACCCCCAGGACAACGAGAACATCATGGAGCATTGCGATGATGGCTGCTGTGCCATAGCGAAAGGAATGTTCCACTCCGCGGAACGCGTACCAAATGTAGGCGAGGATTGCGGCGGCGGCCATCAAGATGGCGAAGCCTGCGGCGCGGGTCACTTCAGAACCAACCGAAGCGCTGACGGAGGTAAAGGCAAGTACATTGACCGTGCTTCCCGAAACCGCGCCTAATTCAGCTACGACCTCACCTTTTGTGGCATCTTCAATCGTGCGCGAACGGATGGCATAGGAATCATCGCCGAGGGGTTGAATGATCGGATCGGCTTCGGGAGCAAATTTTAGGAAGGCAATGCGTATGATATCTGAAGAAGGACGGGTCCCTTCAAATTGAACTTCGAGCAGCGAGCCGCCCGTAAAATCGATCCCTAATGGGAACATGGATTGACTCTTGGTCACGTTGAGCACCATGAATACAATACCGGGAATGATGATCAACAGCGAAATGAGAAAGTAGGTATATCTGTTTTTGATGATATTCATTGTGAAACTCCTACAGACCAAACCAGCGCGGGTGGTCAGCGAGTTTGATGTTATCGAGAACCGTGTGCAGGAAGGTGCGGGTGACGATGATGGCAGTGAAGAGACTCACGCCCACACCTAATGCCAGGGTAATGGAAAATCCCTTGACCATGCTTGCGCCAAACGTATTGCCAAAGATATAAAGGATCAAGCAGGTAATCAATGTGGATGTGTTCGAGTCGCGGATGGAAGGCCAGGCACGGCTCCAGCCAAGGTCGATTGCCTGGCGGAGGTTTTTTCCGCCTCGCAGTTCCTCTTTGAGGCGTTCAAAGATCAGGATGTTCGCATCCACTGCCATACCCACCGAAAGGATAAACCCTGCAATTCCTGGAAGGGTTAAGGTGACGTATGGGAAAAGCCCCGGGATGCCAAATTTATAAATTGCCAGTGTGAATAATGCATAACAGATGAGAGCCAGGTCTGCGATCAGACCGGGCAGGCGATAATATAGCAACATGAAAATGATCACCACACCGAGTCCGATGGCTCCAGCCATGACGCTTCTGCGCACTGATTCTTCACCGAGCGTCGCACCGACCGTGCGGCTTTCAACAACTTTCACCGGGACAGGCAGGGAACCGTACCGCAATTGGACCGCCAGTTGATTGGCCTCATCCACAGTGAAACTGCCCTGAATGATGCCGCTGCCATCCGTGATCGGCTCATCAACCTGGGGTGCGGAGATCACGGTTTTATCCAGAACGATGCCAAGATATTGACCGGAGTGTGATGTAGTGTAGTCTCTGAAAATGACGGCCCCATCGGTGGAAAGCGTGAAGCTGACAGCAGGTTGCCCGGTTGGGCCGGTGGAGACAAAAGCTTCCTTGAGATCGCTGCCGGTCATGACGGTATGATAGGTGGTTGCAGGAGCCTGATTGGGATCAGGCGTTGCAGCCGGTTGATTCGGGTCTGTTGTCGCTGCGGTGGTTGGCGTCGCCTCGGGAGTTGAGGTATCCTCTGCGTAGTCGGTTTGGACGACAGTTCCCGCTGGGAGCGGGTTGTTTCCAAAATCGACAAATTCCAACAAGCCGGTTTGTTGTAAAGCCGCCACCACTTCTTCCGGGTTACTCACTCCAGGGAACTCCGCCACAATGCGGCGGTCACCTGCGGTTTGCATCACAACTTCACTTACACCCAGTCCATTTGCACGACTTTCCAGGATCTGGCGGGTGATTTCCAATTCTCCCGATGCGATCGTTGAACTTTCAGGGAGGTCAGCCTCCAGCAGGGTTTGCAAACCGCCGCGCAGGTCGAGACCGAGGTGGGTTTCCACGTTACGAGAGAACAAGAGCGTTTGGTTAAATGGGTTGGTTAGGCTGATTTCCTTGCTCAGGTCGATCCAGAGTGAGAAGGCAAGCAGGATGACGATCAAGATCAGCCAATTGGTATTACGACGATTCATATCTTTTCTCCATCCACGAAAATGCCAGCCTTAGGCTGGCGGCGGCGGTCATTATACTCCCATTGAGAGGGTGTGGGTAGTACAAAATGTCAGATTATGGCGGGTATACCCACTCATCGAAGATCGCCTGCAGGTTGCAGTCGCAACGCTTCTCGGCAATGGACCGCATCAGTTCTGGTGTGGCAATGCCCCAGGATAGCGTTTCGGTGTATTCCTTGAGGAACGCGTCAAAATCCTGAGCACCTATTTCGTCCCTCAACGCCACAAAGAAGAGCGGACCACGTCCATAGACGATTGAACCATATTCCGCCCCGTTGTATTCCGCCACCGGCAAACCGATGGGAATGTCCGCCTTGCCTACACCTGCCCAGCGATCTTCCAGCGATGTACGAAAACCGTCCTCACCGCTTTTTCCATACAGGTCTGAGAAATATTGCAGTGTGACGAATTGGGTAAGTGACTCGTCCAGCCAGGGGTCATCCAACTGGTCATCGCCGACGAGACTGTAGAACCACTGATGACCCACTTCGTGCGCAACAGTCGACTCTAAATATATGCTGGTGGGTGAACCGCGATATTCGCCACCCACATTGTAGATCCGATTGGCGATGGCGATCATACCGGGATACTCAATGCCAAGAGCCAGCGTTGGAGTGGCGACAATATCCAATTCGGTATAGGGATACGGCGCGTATCGTTCACTGTAAACCTTGATCGCTTTGGATGCCACCTCCAGTGTCAACTGCGCGCCGTTCTGCGAATCCTTTACAGCGTAACTATAGATCGTGACTTCTCCAAACGTTTGCGACACTTCTTCGTAATTTGGACTTGCTGCCAGATAAAAATCACGTGCGGGACCGCTCGCAACGGTCAACGCCTGAACCCGCCCGGCTTCGTCGCGGCTGATCTCCCGTCCCGAGGTGACTAGCGTTAATCCCTTTGGCGCGGTGACGCGGACGATGTAGAACGCCACGTCCCCATACGTGACGTCTCCATCCTGCGGAGGGATTTCCGCGTTCCAACCTTCGTCATCGTAGACGCAGATCATCGGGTAGGCGTGTGCCAGGGTGAGTACATCTTCGTAGTAGGCAAGCACGCCATAATTCAATTCAACCTCTTGAGGGACATTGACAGAATAATCCATTTTTAAGATTATGCTTTGGGTTGGCTCAAGCGGTTTGGGTAACTGCACGATCATCAGACTGTTTTGAAGTTCATACTTTTGCGCGACGGACTGGCCGTCCACAGTTAAGCTCGAGACTGCCATCTCTCCGCCCAGAATGTTGGGGAAGAGCCGAAATTGGATTTCGCTCAACGGAACAGGCTCCGTGTTTGTGTATCGGACCTCTTCTGTGCCTGTAATGTGATACAGATCAACTGCGATTTTGAATTCGAGATGATATACGCTCGCGCCGTTCAATTCATCGAGCACGGATCGTTCAGACTGGACCAGCCCATCTTTGAAGATGGATCGATCCTCCCAGGGAGTCTCCATGGGGTCGGCTGAGGCTGTCGAGGTGGGAAGGGGATTCGCTGGAGGGCGGTAGAGGGAACAGGAAACGAGGATCAGGCTCAGGCTTAGAAAAGAGGCGAAGAGTTTCTTCATTATGAGGAGTTCCCTGTCGCTACGCGGCACCATGTAAATAGTCCAATACTTTTTGAAGGACCTGCTCGGGAGTCATGTCGTCTGTGTCAATGATTATATGAGCATGTTCACGCGCGTGGGAGAGTCTACGGGACTGTTCGTCATAATCTTTCTCACGCCAGTTTAGTTTTCGCCGCGCTGTGCTGACTGGAAAGGATGCGTGTAAAAAGACCAAAATATCGGGCTTGGTGATGATCTGCCACATGGCTTGCACGTAGGAATGTTCCTGCGCGATGTGGCGACAGGAGAAGCCGCGCGCCTCAAGTCCTGCAATGAGGGTGGATTTGCCGGAGCCGCATGGACCGACAACACCGATCAGTAGACTTTTACCTGGAGGCTCATCGTCCATTGTTATTCGTTATCGTGCACAAGACGGTTGAGTTGCATGGGGCCGCCGAGAACAGCAAGTGTATCGCCGGGATGTAATGGGCAGGAATCGGTGGGGTGCATTTCAGAGGTATGGTCGTGACGCAGGAGCACGATGTTTAAATGATAGTTGTCCTCCACATAGCCGACCGTTTTATCCGCAAACGGTGAATTGTGGTTGATGGTCACCCTTGCCAGCCCAAGGAGTTGACCTTCCACCGAGATGGGGTTGGTGACATCTGCTCCCGCCGCCGCAGCAGCAAAGACGGGCGCTGCCATTTCGGTGGCGCTCAGTGCGATAAAGCCAAATTGATCCTGAAGGGCATGAGCGAACTCCTCATCGAATATGCGGATGACAACCTGGATCTTTGGATTCAAGCTTCGGGCTTTGAGGGCGATCTGTAGATTCATCGCATCGTTCTGACTGGCAAGGATGATGGTGCGCGCGTCCTTGATATTCGCCCCTTCAAGCGCGCCGGGGTGCCGCGCATCCGATAGAATGACCGGAATCCCCATATCACGCGCAGCGGCTGCGGTGTGTGTGCCCGCATTGACTTCCAGCACGACGATGCTTTCGCCCATTTCATGCAGTTTTTGTGCCACGCGATAGCCCAAATGTCCAAGCCCGACCAATACGATATGCTTATTCATGGTGGATGCAACAGCCATCTCCCACTCCTTACCTCGAGATTTTCGATTGAATAGTAAAACACCGAAATCGGTCAGTCCCTGTGCCAGAAAGATGACGCCGATCACGGGCATGATGAAATGAAATAATTGCAGGATGATATGTTTCGGGAAATCGCCGATGGGCTGCAGGAATGTCGCAGCGAGGATCGTATAGATGGATTCGCCCACGCTTTTGATTGGTTCGCCCAAAGTTTCCGAAAGAAGGAAATAGACAATCCCACCGCCGATCACCGTGATGGTGAATAAGGTCAGGGATGTTTTGAATTCGCTGATCAGGATCAAGGTGTCGCGCCAGGTTGCCCGAAACCTGCGCCAGCGGTTCTTCATACCTTCAAGCCTTCCAACGGAAGCCGCACGGACATGCGGCGGACATTATCTCCATTACGCGGGGCAACCTTAAGCACCAGCACACTGATATCGTCTGCCGGGCGATTATCGTCCAGATTGACTGCATGCGCTAGAAGTGTGTCCGCGATCTCCTGCGAGGTCGGATCCTGATCTTCCATCATTGAATGAAGCGTCTGGGCTGTGTTCATGGGTTGGCCGCGTCGCTCGCCTGCGTGGACGAGTCCATCAGTGTAAACCACTATGATCAGACCAACCTCGATGGCGATCTCAGTGATGGAAGGGCGTACATCGCGCGAAATTCCGAGCGGGATGCTTTCACCGTCAATGCGGTCGATCTTTGTGGGGCGGCAAATGAACATGGGGGAGGGGTTGTTGCGGGTCAGGACAATGGTTCCGCTGTGCAGGTCGATGGATGCTATATTAAGCGTGCAGATGACCTTCCCTTTTTTGTCGGTAAACAGCGCATCTGAAGCCGCCCTGGCTGCGGCTCCATCACGGACGCCTTCTGCCAGCAAGCCTATCACTTTGCGGACAACCATCTGCGAAACAGCCTTGGCTCCGCGACCGGAAGTCTGTCCGTCAGCCAGCACAACGGAAAGCCCGCCGTTGGGGCGCTCAACGACTTCCAATGTGTCGCCACTCTCCGATGTGGCGTATTTGTTGACCTTGGCAACAGCGATCTGAACTTCCATGTCTTAATTTTACTATGGGATTGAATTGTTATCGGGCCAAGGAAGAATCGCCTCTGCTGAGGTTCATCAATTCTTCCTTGTTCGTGATGACCATATCCCCGAATTGACTTAGTGCCAGCGCAGCCAATGTGACGCCATACCGTAATCCAAGCGCGATATCATCATCCAGCCAGCCATGGATGACTCCTGCCGCGAGCGCGTCGCCGGCACCGAGCCGGTCAAGGATCTGCGTGGCGCGGGAGGGTCCGTGCATCCATTCTTTTCCGCTCCACAGCAACGCACCTTGTTCGCCTGTGGACATGACAACATAATGCGCCTGACTGAGTTTCAACAATTGATCTGCAATTTCCTGAGCTGAACCCTCACAATGAAAAACGCGCAGGGCATCGTTCATGCTACAGAACAATATCTCCACGCCCTGTATCATGGGCGTCAACACTTTTTCGGCTTCGGATTCGGTCCACAATTTTTGTCTGTAGTTCACATCGAAACTGACGAGTATTCCTCGTTCCTTTGCCTGTTTCATTGCTTCGAGAACGATCTCGTAACAAGATGTGGAGAGCGCGGGCGTGATGCCGGTTAAATGGAGCAAGCGCGTATCGAGGAGCGTATCCCAATTGACATCACTCGCACTGAGTTGTGTAGCGCAGGAATGTGCGCGGTCATACGTGACCTGGATCCCGCGTGGGGGTGCGCCGAACTCCACGTAATACGTGCCGATGCGTCCGCGTTCGTGCCAGATGATCCCGTTTGTGTCCACGCCCGCTATTCGTAAAGCGTTTGATGCGAGTCGTCCCAGTGGATTCTTCGGCAACGCGCCAAACCAACAGACGCGCCTTTCGAGCCGCGCCAGCAATGTGGTCACATTGGCTTCCGCACCTGCGGGATACATGTCCAGATTTGTTGCGGCTTCGAGCCGCTTACCGGAAGGCACACTCAGGCGCAACAACATTTCGCCGAGGCTTGTCACATCGAAGCGCGGCTTAGCCATGTTTGCCTTGTTCCCATGCGGAGCGCAAATCTTGAGCGCGTGCTTTCAGGTCTTGCGAAGATTGTTCCTTGTTCAATACCAATTTACTTCCCAGTCCCACCGCGACTGCGCCAGCACGCGCGTAATCTGCCATATTTTCCAGCGATACGCCGCCTGTGGGGACAAAATCAATATCGTTGAGCGGCGCGCGGATCGCTTTGAGATAGGCGGGTCCTCCAATATCCATCGGAAATAATTTCATCATCCGGCATCCCGCCGCGAAGGCGGTCTGCGCTTCGGTGGCGGTAAAAACTCCGGGAAGGTGGAGCAGACCTTTCGTACGCGTGAACGAGATGGATTCCAGATCCAGATTGGGTGAGACCAGGAATTGCGCACCCGCTTCCAACGCCAGCCGCGCCTGATCCACATCCCGGACCGTTCCCGCACCGATGAGCATCTCCTCCTTAAAGTGACTCCGCAATTGCGGAAGTGCCGTCAGCGCGGTGGGACTGTTCAACGTAACTTCCATGCTTGTGACGCCGCCCGCGAGAAGCGCCTCGCCGATGCGGAGAGTGTCCTCGACGGAATAATCACCGCGGATGATGGCGATGATGCCGCTCTGTTTGATGCGCCGACTGGTTGACTCAATCAAATCCATATTACCTCACTGTGCCGCGTGCCGCGACCTTCCAAACCACTTCCACTTGATCGCCGCGCACGCCAACGACTTCATCGAAAAGACTCGTGACCGTACAACAATGATTGGGGATGATGCTCACTCGTTCGCCGATCTCGGGTTTTTGTTCGCACGCTGAAAAATCGACGTGACCATGTTCTTCAGACAAATTATAGATCTTTGCATCTGGATATTCGCAGATAAAGCCATATCCTTCCAGCCCATGCAGATCGGACGATAGCGATTTACTCCCCGCGTCGAGAATGCCACGTTCGGATGTGGGTTTGCTGACCACGGTGGCGTACACGCGAAGCGCACAAGTATCGAGGGTCACTGCGCCAGAGCGGAGCGTCAGCCGGTCACCGTAGACATAGATTCCGGCGCGATGTTCTGTGACATCAGGGTGCAGGTGAGACTGCCACATGGTCGGAGTCCCGCCGCCGCTGACGCGTTCAATTCGGATGCCGTCTTTTTCCAATAGAGAACGAGTTTCTTGGATGAAGACATCGGTCGCATCACTGGTGGGATAGGTCATCAAGCCGCCAAAATGCAGATTGGGAGATTGGCTGATCAATCGCGCCAGTTCTATCGCTTCCTGTGGAGATTGAACCCCACACCGATGCAAACCTGTATCACACTCAACGAGAACAGTAAGTGTTAGTCCCGCCTGTAGTGCAGCGGTGGAGAGTCCGCGAATCACGTACGCTGAATCAGCAGTAACGCTGATCGTTGCCCGTTTGGCAAGTGACATCAATCGATTCAATTTGCTTTCGCCGATGATGTTGTAGGGAATAAAAATATCCTTGAAACCGGCATCTGCCATCACCTCCGCTTCGCTGACCTTTTGACAGGTGATGCCGATCGCGCCTGCCTTGACCTGCATCTGCGCGATCTCGGGAATCTTATGCGTCTTGATATGCGGACGGTTGGCTATCTTGTGTCCATCGAGATATGCCTGCAGGCGTGCAATATTTGCTTCGAGTCGGTCTATATCAACGACAGGGACAGGTGTTTCCAGATCATCGATGCGCATTGGCTAATCCCTGCCCACGTATGCAATAACGTCGATCTCGACCAGAAATCCAAGCAATTGACTCCCAACCGTTGTACGCGTCGGCTTCGGGTCGGGGAAGTAGGTAACGTAGACTTTGTTATAGCGTTCAAATAGTGTGAGATCGGATAAATGAGCGCTGACTTTGACCACGTCTGCCAATGTCGCTCCACCTGCGGCAAGTATGGCTTTGATGTTTTCCAACACCTGCGAGGTTTGTTCCTCGATGGTTTCGCCAACGATCTTTCCTTTCATTGGATCGCGTGGAACCTGACCGGATACAAAAATGAAATCGCCCGCGCGTAACCCTGGTGAGTAGGGGCTTGTAACCGGTGATGAACTAGAGTCGGTTCTGATCTGGTGTTTGGGCATCGTGTTCTCCTTTGTGTTTATTTCCACGCACGGCGTAACAATCTCAACCAATTGCCATGCATAATAGATTCGTTATCTTCTTGAGTATAGCCGCGCTTCGATAAAATATTTGGGATGATCTGTAAATCAGCGATGGTATCGAGATCGGCAGGGGACTGCTCACGACCAAAACCGCCATCAAGGTCACTACCGATCGCGGCGTGATTGCTATTCCCTGCAAGTTGGCAGACGTGGTCAATATGATCGACAACATGCTCCATCGTCACATGCGGATTTTCTTTGGCACCGCGCACCCAGCCGGGTCGGATCATCCAATTATCAAACGCCGCACCGATGACTCCGCCGCGGTCAATGATGGCGCGGAGTTGCGAATCGTCAAATTGGCGTTGATGAGGGACGAGCGCGCGGCAATTGTTATGGCTTGCCAGTACAACCCCGTTGAAAATTTCCAAGGCCTGCCAAAATGCCTGATCAGATAAATGTGTCAGATCCAGGATCATTCCGAGTCGTTCCATCTCTCGAAGCAGGGATTGCCCATCGGGAGTCAGACCGAGTTCGGTGGATGTACCACCTGCATAACGACCCGGTCCGTAATGTGCGGGACCAATGATGCGGACGCCCATCCCTGCCCAAGCCGGGAGTTGATCGGGGTTCGGGATCGGGTCTGCACTTTCCATGCTGATAACGAGACCAAGCCTCGGCTGAGAGAGATGCGGATTCTTCTCCCATATCTGCCACGTGGCGATGTGTTCATTCAGAACAGCCAGGCTCTTGATGATTTTAATTTCCGTGTCTTTATGTAGATCGTAATAATATGCGAGTTGACCAAGCGCCGCGGCTTTGGCTTGCTCTGCAGATGGGTAATCAAGGTTCGGCACAGGCCGACCAGTGGAGCGTGCAAGCAAGGTGGCGAAACTGAGGACGACGCGTCCCTGGCGCATCTCAGGAAATGCAACCGTGCCCTGACCACGCCCCGGCTCGGTCAGTTGACTCTCCTGAGTGCGGATGGTGTACACCGACTGCTGAATGTTGCGATTCCACTGCAAGGCGTTCCACGCCAGATCGAGATGGGAGTCAATGATGAGCATGGTCTGATTTTATTTCAAAATGGGATGATGGATTTTTGGATTTTTTGTTTTCACCCACGGAAGTCGATCGAGCGAGATCGTTTCATTGCCCCGATAGATTTCACGAACCACCTTGTTGTCTTTCTGTAATGTGGATGGGTCATGCCAATACATGAACCATGTCCAGCGTGGCTGTTTGCGCAAGAGTTTTAATGTTGGAATATTGCCGACTTCACCAAGCGCGATGGGCTTGTCCCCTGCCAATTTGAGTAGCGCGTTGTAATCCTTTGATGAGAATTTATTGCTATATACATCCGTGGCAAGGATATCCACCACGTCATCGCCCGGATAATACATGTCGTATGAGTCCACTGTCAATCTGATTTCGTTCGCGTTGAAGACCCAGAGCAGATGATTCAACTTGTGGAAATAAGTCAGCCGTTCGAAGAGCATTCGATACAGCTTGTGGTATCCCATCTCGCCGGTCTTCTTTCCCCACCAGAACCAGCTGCCATTCATCTCATGGTATGGACGCCACAACACAGGGACACCCGCTTCGCGCAATTGTTTGAGGAAGAACGCGATCACATCCACCTGCGACTTCCAACGTTCGTGGACCTCAGTTCCCGGAGTGAGTAGTTCGGTCCATTGCTTGTCGGTGAGTTCCCCTTGAATGGAGTCTTCAAAGACGACCGGTTCCTCTTCAGTAGGGCGAACCGCATGCCACATCAATGTAATGATAAATCCCTCGTTGTGTCGACGGATGGCTTCATCCACAATTTGCTGGCGGAAATTGATCCCATCCCATGTACCCGCCGCGCTGAATCCAAAATCCTGCCCGAAAACAGCGGGATAATAGCCTGTCAGTTTTTCCACGCCAGCCAGACGCGTGGAACCAACTAATGGATTGCAATGCTGGCCGGTAAGCGTCTGTTTGCCGGAGATGGAATATAGGTAGTTGAGAAGATCAACCGCCTCGGGAGATGGATTGGGAGTGATGGGTTGGGGCATGGGTAATCCGCCCCAATCACTTCAAACCCACAAATCGTACTTGATCCACCCAGAAAACAGTTCGGTCCGGGGATGAGTTCTTGAAAGTAATACTATTGATCAACCGCGCGTCTGCGGCGATTTCCTCCAACGGAATCAAGATGCGGTTCCACTCGCCTACAAGCAGGGACGTTTGGTTATCAAAATAATTGCAGTGCGTTAGATCGTTGAAATAAAATTCCTGCCAATTCAGATCGCCGACAACCACACTTGCGCTTTTGCCTACATCCGTTTCTGCGTAAATATAGAATTCAAGCCACTGATACGGGCTTGTATCTAGCGGTGGTAAAAACGCGGAAAAGCCGCCCCAGCCCTGAATATCAAATTTCAATGCCTGAGTACCCATATACACTGGGGATGAAACCATGCTTTGTTTAATACTCCAGCCTCCATCTGGATTGACATTTCCGAATTCGTCCGTGAATATGGAAAATGCCACAGTTTTACTTTCATCGAAAACTGGTAGGGGAGCCGGGTAAATAAGTGTAGCAGGCGCAGCACCATATTCTGCCCGGAGGACATTTTCGGCTAATTTTCCCTTGGGGGTATATTGGGGGTTGCACATACCACCTGCGTAAACGCTATCTTCCCACGCCCACCAGAATGTTCCTTGAAACCATTTTTCGTCACGAAAAACATTATATAGAGATTGATAGGCATTCGCCTGCGTTTGTGGATCGAGTCTCCCTAGTTCAGCGCGTTCCATGTTCCGGCCACAACCGCCATTGCAGGCTGAATATTCCTGTGCGTTAAACCCAACTTCTGTAAAGATAATTGGTTTGTTCCATTTTTGGGATAAGGCTTTTAGTTTTGCCACGATAGGCTGCCAGCCTGCTTCGAGTTCCTCGAGACTGGGGGAACTCTTTTTCGTGACCCAATAGTACGCATCGATGCCGATGTAATCGACCTGATCCCACCATTCGGTATTGGGAGCGCTCCAATCAGCGGCATATGTGACCGGACCAGGGAAGACCTGACGCACATCTTCAATCAGTTTTGTATAATGTTCCGTTTGCATCTGCGCACGGCCCATTTCAGTACCGATGCAGATCATTTCCACGCCATTCTCTTCCGCCAATTTTGCGTAGAACAAAACCAATTCTGAATAAGACTCAAACCATGCATCCCAGTCTGCAGGGCGGAATCCTTCACCAATACTTCCACCCCAGGCGGCAGAATCGTTTAGAAAAACGACACTGATCTTGAGCATAACGTTCATATTGAGTCCGTGCGCTGTTTGAATGGCGTGTACGACTCCCGTATCGTCATATACGTGTGAGTCAATCACAGTGGACGAGCGATCATTCTGCCTGCCAGATACATTCAGCGATACCCATTTTGTTCCCGTATCTGCCAATGCTTTCAAGCTAAGATCGGATAACGGATGCCCGTAATTCGTGGGAACAAATGACACGTAATTCATGCCTTTGAGAAAGCCTAGATCGTCGCCCGATTTAACACGCGGACGCAGGGCAGTGGTAGCTGTGGGGAGAATGATAGGCGTGGAAGGGACAACGGTTGCGAATGGCGTGTTTGTTGTTGTCGCTGTTTCTGAAGTGTTTGTTGCCACAGGTGCACATGAAACTACCAAAATGGCAATGAGTGTGAGTGTAACGAGTGCTGTTTTTTTCATTGATTCCTTATGTCCAGATCATGGAGGAAATTGCCCGAAGATGGTGGAACAATTTCCAGTCAGTTTTTTCCACGCCCGCAAGATAGATTGGGGCATTGTGCAAAGGAGATTACGGTGCCCAATGGTTTGCGTTATACTCCTTCGGGGTACTGGTGGGCGGGGCGAGGCGACGACGCTTTAACGGAATCAGCGTTGAGCCAAGAAAACAGTCTGTCTGCACCTTGCCGCACATCGTCCCGATGTTCCTCGGGAGGCACAGGTGAAAAAGCGCACGCAAAGCGTCCCACCGTCATGACCCTAGTTTTGCCAGGAATTGAGCGCTCATAGTAGGATGCCAACTACTTTTCGGAAATAGCCCTCGATTGCCAAATGCCTGGATAGTCAACCACGAAACCCGATCGATTAACTTTTAGATCAGCGATAAATTGACCGCCAGCGCTTTCATATCGGTAGGTGCTCTCGTCCATTCGCCGGTATTGCTGTGGGAGCAGTTCAAGCTCAAAACTCGGGAATCGCAGCCAGGCAGCCTTGACTTCTGCCGTCTCCCCAATTTTTAGATCCAACCGACGAATGGGAAGAAGATTTGTCGATGGACTGAAGTTAAGGTCTATATCGATGCAACCTTTTATGTCCTGTTGCTCAACCCCATTAAGGAACCAAAGTTGTGCGGGATCGGTAATAATCTGAATGTCTATGGCAGTATTACCAAGCCAGCCTTCTACGAGCGCGGAAAGGGTTCGCCAGGTTTCATCACAAATGACTTGATAATTTAGTCGACAAGGTTTCTGTTCGTGTGAGATTACGGCGGTTCCTTCCAGATGCCAGCGCGAACGCTGGAAAAAAAGTCGGCACGCCTCATAACCGGGTAAAGCGAAACCTTGCCAAAGGATGGATTCCATCGCTACATCACCTCTATTTGATTCCATCGGCATGAAAAAGCGCTCAACGATGTGGCACATCGTGCCCGTTAGGGGATACCCGTCGAGTAGCCTCCTGGTGAGGGCTGATGGGCGGGAGAATCCAAGCCGATTTAAGCGTAGTTTACTCCTGTTCTCGCGTGACGAGTCCCACCAGTTGGATGCGTTTTGAGAAAAGAGCAGACATTTTCTATTTCAAAGGTCAAGCTCGGACAAACCTTACCCATCTGGCGTGTTGGTCAAATTCCGCTACCATCCAACCATTGTTGAGCCAGGCTGTACGATGGCTCTGGATCTTGGGTTGTACATTTGTCCACCAGGTTTTCAGCTTGGTCGCCGATGCAGGCAAAGGTGCTCCCAGAATTGCTTCGACTTGGTCAAAGGTCATCTCGATTTTTTTTGCTGCTGGTGGTTGTTTGCGAAACCACTCCTCTAAGGGTAGATACTTATTAAACTCGGGTTGCTTGGCAATAGAAGTTTCCTCCAAAGTTGTATTTTGACCTGTCCTCGGAATGAGTCACCGAACCCAGAACTGGGAGAGGCTGCACCGATTTCCTGGCACGTTGCCTTGAAACTGACAGGAAAACCGCATAAAAAAGTCGGAGTTGCCAGATACCTAAAATCATGTCTAGAGTTAAGAATCGACCAGAGCAATATCACTTCATCTCGAAATTCAACGCCATAGTCTTTAAACACGGGGCTAAAAACGTTATTTATTGATCCCGCCAACTGAAGCTTATGATCTATAGGCATCAAATCTATCCTTAAACGCGGCGCGTACCCACCTTTCCACTGTACGCATTGTTAGGCGCAGTTTTGGCTCACGAAATTCTACAAGGTTTTCACAACCAATTCTAACTCAACAACCTTTATACGACCCCAATTTATGGTATTATGCGGTTAAGTACCTCTGTATAACAAAAACCGAAAGGGGATCCCAAACCGCTAATTCCAGCACCATGTTGCAATTGTAGATGTCCACTTCCTAAAAATCAATTTTCAATTCGTTAGAACAACGCCAATTACGCCGAAGCGTGAAACCTGCCCCACGAGGGCGAAAACTTGCGCGACCAGTATAGCGAAGTCCCCCACACCGGATAAACACATGTTTCTTGGGTACGACAGAACATCCTGTACCATAAGAGATGGCACCTTTGCGAAAGGCGTGAGGTTGAGATCGAAGTGGCACCTACGAATTCAATCTTTCGGCATTCGTAGATTCTTTCTTATTGGATGCTATGAACTTCGAAGTCAGCGGATATGGAATCAATGCAGAGTCAAATAATCAATCAATTGGCGAATCCTTTGATCAAGGAATGGATATGAAACCAAGAATCAGATTTATCGCATTGTTCATCATTGTCATTCCAGTTGTATTCGCCTGCAGCTCTCCTGCGCCCACGGCAACTGCTACGGCAACGCCTTCGCGAACGCCAGCGGTATCTCCAACTGAAACGACCGCGCCTACGGAAACCGCCACCCCTGAACCTTCGCTCACGCCAACACCCGTCGTGCTTGATCTGGAAATTGTCGAATGGTCCGAATGGCCTTATGCCAGCCCGGCAGATCCTTCGAATACGGACACCCACGTGGAAGTGCTCATCCGCAATCCGAATGATTTCCCGGTGAGGGTGAACAACGATGAAGATGAATTGAGATTTATAAACGCGGCTGGCGAAGTTGTGTTTACAAACCCCAGCTCGTTCTTCTACATCTGGCAGGGCGACTGGATGCTGCCCGGCGAAACCGCAGCGCTCTCCGCGTGTGTGTGTTTCTGGACTAGCGGCATGGAAAAGCAGGATTGGGAGTCCCTTGAACTGTTCGCGCCGCTTGAGATCGCCACCGATATTGCCTACACTCCTGACGTGGAGGTGACGCTGGGCGAGATTGTCAACATCGCTGAGGCCCACCTCGGCGGAAGTGGACTGGCTCTAGAGACCACCCTGACCAATACCAGCGATCAGGCGCTGGAAAGCATCCCCCACCGTGTGCTCGCTAGGGATGCCAGCGGACGTTACGTCGGAGTAGCGTTCGCCGGAAATGCCGTTGTAAGCTTCACTGAAAACACAGCCATACAACCCGGCGATACCGCCACCGGCCTCAATGTTATTGAGATCGACTACATTGACATAAATGTGCCGCTGAATTATGAGGTCGCGGCGATCGGCATCCCCACCCAGCCTGCTACGGCTGCGGAGACAATCGCCTGGCCCACAGGAACCTCACCCGGTGAGTGGAAAGGCATCCCGCTCATGCCGGATGCCATTGGCTCGGAAATCTTTGATAATGAATATCAATACGCAACCCAGGTAGACCTCGAGGAGATCGTGCGTTTCTACGAAACGGAACTTTCAAACGGTGGCTTCGAGTTTGAGTTGACTGCGGATGAGAACGCACGTGTTGCGCGATTGGCTTTTCGACGAGGGGATGTGACCGGCGAGGTTGCGATCGCGCCACTTACTGACGGCATCTATGCTGTTGTTA
>Ga0210377_10001149_pt1 | contig 24379 bp, 19 predicted proteins | sample PLM4_65_b1redo_FD_155480 | JGI IMG/M metagenome (GOLD analysis project Ga0210377, IMG submission 155480) | Groundwater sediment microbial communities from an aquifer in East River, Colorado, USA - PLM4_65_b1 redo | ecosystem: Environmental > Terrestrial > Soil > Riparian zone | place: USA: East...
TGGACATCACCTACATCCCGATGGCGCGCGGAAACGTGTACCTCACGGCCGTGGTCGACTGGTACTCCCGTCGGGTGCTGTCGTGGCGTGTGTCCATCACGATGGAGACCGACTTCTGCATCGAGGCGGTCGAGGAAGCCATCCATCGCTACGGTACACCCGACATCTTCAACACCGACCAGGGCAGCCAGTTTACGAATGAGGCGTTCACCGGATTGCTCAAGCGCCAGAATATCCGCATCAGCATGGACGGCAAGGTCGCCTGGCGCGACAACGTGTTTGTCGAGCGGCTGTGGAAATCGGTGAAGTACGAGGAGGTATATCTCAAGGCCTACAACACGATCAGCGAGGCCAAGGCCTCGCTTGGGAAGTACTTCGGTTCTATAATCGCCGCCGACCGTACTCGAGCCTTGACCGGATGACACCCGAGCAAGTTCTACTTCAACCAGCGGCCTGTGCCCAGGGCCGCGTAAACCAACCGGCAGGGATCCACTTATCGGACTGGGTATAGTTGTTCAGATGGGTGGGGCCAGCTCTCCGGTCGGTCCTCGATAAACAGTCACTTGGAGGCGCGATGAAGGTGATAAAGGAATTATGTGCGATCTTGGCTAGAGGATAAATTCAGCAACGGGGGTAATGATTCATTAAATCGTTTCGCGGGGCGTGGCGTAGACAATTGTTTAGGCGGCAGTCCCAGTAGCGCTTATGCTCATCAATACTTCGATTGCTATTTTACGGTATTTATATAAGACGGCTTCTGAAGAAGAGGGCAGGTATCAGCGGGACGAGATTTGGAAAAGTGTGTTTGCCATACTGGGATATATTGTAAGGCTATATCAAAGAACCATGCGCAGAATAACGATGATATACCAGTAAATTCACTCAATTTTCTCGAATTTTCAATAGCTTGGCATGAAATTTGCTCAATCCTAGCAAGCCGTTTTAGTCAAAGCACGCCCAGAGGGGGAGATTGGAGACCCAGGACCTCAATGGTCCGGCACTCAACAATCCTAAAGACTGACTAACGGAGCCTTACTACATGGATTGACTAAGATGCTCTTATGATCAGACTTTTCAGGCATTACGTGCCCTTACCGCTTCTGCTGATGGCCGTCACAGAGGTGATCGTTCTCTTTTCCTCGGTATATGCAGGGGTCGCCGTGCGATTCATGACCACTGACATCGAAGCCCACAGTGAGTCCGTGGGTCCGATCTTTCCCAAGGCCTTAATTTTTTCCTTCGTAATGCTGGTGATAATGACGGCTTTCGGGCTGCATCAGCGCGATGGGAAGCAGGAAGGACATGGGGGCTATTCCGTCCGGTTAGTGGCCAGTTTTGTGCTTGGTCTGGTAATCATGCTGTTGCTCTTCTATGTTTTTCCGAAACTTCTTCTTGGTCGCGGTGCGTTTGGCTTGGTGTTCCTGTTTGCTTTTGTAGGCACGGCCCTGGCCCGGCTGAGCTTTGTGCGGTTGTTCAAACTGGATGCCTTGCGCAGCCGAGTTCTGCTGTTGGGATCTGGGAGCCGTTCCGCTCGGGTTGAGGGGCTGGAGCGGGACGAACATGGTCAGCGCAAATTCAATCTGGTGGGTTGTCTGCCGCTCACCAATGCGGAATGCTGTCTCGACCGGACCAGAATACTGGACGACAAAGGCCCCATTCTTTCGATCGCCAAAAAGTACAAGATTGACGAAATCGTTGTGGGTGTACGCGAACGGCGGGGGGGAGGCTTGCCTGCAGATCAGCTGCTGGAATGCAAGCTGGCGGGCATTAATGTTGTCGATCTGCCGTCTTTTTTCGAGCGCGAGACGGGTCAGATCCAGATTGAGTCACTCAATCCAAGCTGGATGATTTTTTCCGACGGTTTTCGCCGTGGTTCTGTGAAAGATATAAGCAAACGCTTTTTTGATATCGCTGTAAGCGGCGTGTTGCTCCTGGCGACCCTGCCTGTGTTTCTTGTGACAGCGTTGCTGGTTTGGGTAGAAAGCGGCAGCCCCATTTTTTTTCAACAGGAACGCGTGGGCGAATTCGGGCGTGTTTTCAGGATACTCAAGTTCCGCAGTATGCGCAAAGATGCCGAGCGTGACGGTGTGCCGCAGTGGGCAAAAAAAGGGGATGAGCGGATTACGCGCATCGGAAAGGTCATACGCAAGCTGAGGATTGACGAATTGCCCCAGGTGTTCAACGTTTTCAATGGTGACATGAGTTTCGTCGGGCCACGGCCGGAGCGGCCATATTTTGTAAAGGACCTGACGCAGAAAATTTCATATTACCCATCGCGACACACGGTAAAGCCTGGCATCACCGGGTGGGCCCAGATACGCTATCCCTATGGTGCGACCATCGAAGATGCAGTGCAGAAACTGCAATACGACCTTTATTACGTCAAAAATCACACGTTGTTTCTGGACCTGATCATTCTCGCTCAAACCATGCAAGTGGTTCTGTTCGGCAAGGGCGCGCGTTGACAATCCGCTGCAATTCTGTCAATGCCGTATTTTGAGCGGATTGAGCGGCGTCTCGTGCCATTCCGTCACGCGGTCATTGTTGAAATAGATCCGCGATGCACCGTAATCCCACACGCTTCCCGCGTCACGGTCAGGCGTACCTTGTATGGCCAGCACCTCTTCTTTCGACGATCCCTTGCCGAAAAACAGCGCATGGGATTTTTCCGTCTCCGCGATGATCTTAACCCGGAGTGGATTTTCGGGATTTTCATTCCAGCGGAACACTTTACCTTTTGAAAAATAGACTCTCGATTTTCCGTAGTACCAGATATCGTCTTCGGTCCTGGTCGGCACGCCCTGAATGGTGTATACCTCGCCAAGCGAAGAGCCTAATGTAAACAACTTATTGGAGACGCCGGCGTCCGGGTTTGGATTTTCGATACTGGACCCGTCGGTTGCCTGATTCTTCACGTTTTCGGTCGTGGCCGGTAAATTGCCATGGCGCATCGAAGCTTCGAGTTGCCATATGATATAAGCGATGCCTGCGAGCGCTGCGGCGGTGATGACCCGCGCCGTAACAGAGGACAGCCGAGATTTCTGGGCTGGAGCGGATGTTATGACGGTAGCAAGGTCGGGATTACGGCTTTCAGGGACGGGAGGCGTATCCGAAGTGCTTTGTGACGCGACATTTTTCGCGACGGGGATTTCCGTTGAGCTGCCAGCGAACGGCAACACGCCAAATTCTTTATGGTATTCAGCAAGTGCCTTGTACGATTGGGTGATTTCCTTTGTCTTTTCTTCAGCTCGTTTTTTCTGATGGGTATCTTGGAAGCGATCAGGATGCCATGTATTGACTAGCTTTTTGTAAGCTTGCCGCAATTGCTTCCAGTTGACTCCCTGCTGAACACCCAAAATGCGGTAGTTTTTAACGAAATCATCAGTCATAACAATATTTTACGTTTGGATATTATTGAATTTTCACGGCCGCGCTTCTATTACAGGGCATTCTTCTTGACTGGGCGATGGATTCAGGGAGAGTGATATAGCATTCGCTTCAGCTCTCAATTATAGGGGTAGCGTGTAGATATTGCTTGCTAATACCACCAGGTTCGCTGTAGTTAATATATGATAACTTCATGTTTCGTTATGCAATTTCCTTGCCGGTTTCCGGTGGATCACATTTTTCGGGATTAACTGTATAATCACGCTGGTCGTTTGCGGACCGGTTGGGGCAGGAAGCGCGTCATCGTTGTTATCGGTGATTGATCTGCCGGTTTGTATAGCCTGGCAAACAAACAGACGGTTTATTGCCCTCGCCATACCAAACAAAGCGCCCATAGGTGAACTACCTATCAGGATACCAGACCGGTTCATGGCGCCTATGTTAGTGGCGTTTTTTACGAAATAAGCAGGTAAAAATGAATTTTTTTCGCATTGTTTCAGTATTGTTGGCAGGGATGATTGTATTGTTTTCCGGTTGTAAGTCCGTGCCGGAAGACACTGGAGGAGAGAAAGGGGCAAATCGATTTGCCGCGAGTTTCGAAGGAGATTACCGGATTGGCGTCGATGATCGCCTGCAGATAACCGTATGGCGAAATCCGGAACTGTCGGTGCCCGCCGTGCCGGTACGTCCAGACGGTAAAATATCGGTGCCACTGATCGGTGATGTTCAGGCCGGTGGAAACACACCCACGCAAGTAGCGGCGATCATCAAGGAAAAGCTCTCCGCCTTTATCCGCGAACCCAATGTTGCGGTTATCCTGATGGAACTGCGCAGTCACGAGTTCCTGTCGCGGGTGCGCGTAACGGGAGCCGTGCGCACGCCGCGTTCCATGCCGTATCGACCGGGTATGACCGTGTTGGATGCGGTGCTGGAAGCCGGCGGTATCAACGACTTTGCCTCGTCCAATCGCACCAAGTTATACCGTAAAACTAAAACTAAAACCGAAGTCATTGATATTGATCTTAATGACGTCCTTACCAAAGGAAGCCTCGGTACCAATTATGATCTCAAGCCTGGTGATGTAGTGACCGTTCCCGAGAGACTGTTCTAACGTTTGGGGTTGGGAGTAACGAATGAACCTGCGTCCGGAACAGTTGGTCAAAGTGCTTGTCGATGAGGCCTTCTATTATCGCAAGGCGTTTGTAGTCGCGTTTATTGTCATTAGTCTCGCGATCCTGGTGTTTGGCTTGCTGTGGCCCAAAGGATATACCGCCTATTCCAGCATTGTGGTGGACGATAAAAAAGTGATTCAGCCCCTGATGCAGGGCGCGGCAGTAACCACGGATGTGGCGGATCGCGGGCGGCTGGCGCGGGAAGTTATTTTCGGCCGTAAAATGATGAGTCATATTTTGGAAGTTGGCGGTTGGATGAAAGACAACCCTTCTCCGACCGAACAGGAAAGAATTATTCAAAAAATCACCAAGCAAACAACGATAACGAACGTCGGCAAGGATATCATCAAGGTTGAATACAATGACGACGATCCGCAACGGGCGTTCAAGATCGTGCAAAAATACACCGATCTGTTTATATCGGAAAGCCTTGGAGCCAAGTCGGCGGAGAGCCAGGCCGCTTACGATTTCATACACAAGGAAACCGAGTCATATCATGACAAGTTGACCAAAGCGGAGGACCAGCTTAAGGATTTCCGTTCCGCCAACCTGGACGCACGGCCGGGCAGCGATGCGGATATCGGAACGCGTTTAAACCAGCTGCAGCAGCGGATTGAGCAAGCAACGCAGGAGTTGAAAGAGGCGGAGGTCAAGAAATCCTCCCTGGAAAAACAACTCTCCGGCGAGGCGGAAGTAACCACCGCACTCTCCCGCGAAGGCCAGTTCCGGTCCCGCATCGCGGAGCTGCAGTCGAGGCTTGAAACGCTGCGACTCAGTTACCTCGACAGTTATCCGGACATCATTCAAATCAAGCATCAGATTACAGACCTGAATCAGTCGATTGTCGAAGATCGTCAGCGCCGCGAAGCAGCCAAGGCCGCCGGCAGGGTGATAATTGATGAGGGTGTGATCAACAACCCGATGTACCAGCAGCTCAAGCAAGAACTGTCCCAGACGCGTGTTAGTGTCGAGATGCTCAACGCGCGCATCAACGAAGCCAAGCGTCAACTGCACTCGGAGTTGGAACTTGGCAAACGTGTACACGGGGGAGAAGCGACGCTGGCGGAGTTGACGCGTGATTACCAGGTGAACCGCGATATCTATCAGGATTTGCTGAAGCGGCGTGAAAATGCGCGCGTCTCCATGAACCTTGACAAGGACAAGCAAGGTCTCACGATCAAGATCCAGGAGCCGGCCACGTTACCCCTGTCGCCGAGCGGTTTGCGGTTTTTGCATTTTGTCATCGCTGCTCCGCTGCTGGGCGTCATTTTGCCGTTGGGATTGATCTACGCCAGGCTCCGCCTCGATCCGCGCATCCGGTTCGGGGCGGTGATTTCGGAAAAGCTCAAGCTGCCGTTGCTGACGGCGGTGCCGCATTTATGGACGCCGATCGAAGCCCAAATAATCCGGCGTGAATTCCAATGGATATCGCTTGCCGTCACCGGAACTACTCTGATTTTTGCCGTCGTGATCGCGCTGCGTCTCATGAAGATGATTTGATTATGAGCAAGATTGAAAAAGCCCTGAACAAGGCCCGCACTACGGGAAGTCTGCGGGTGGTTTCACCGCAACCGCTGTCACACGACAAGGTTACCGATGACGCATCCGCTGTCAGTAATATGACAGCGCTGATCGAACAGCGCGCCAGTGTGAATGAAGCCATTGCGTGCATGCAGGAAAAATCCCGCCTTGCCAGACCGGTGTTGGACCAGAACCGGATTATCTATCCTGATCTCGGCGAGAATGGTGCGGTGCGCGCTTTCCGGGAGATCCGAACCAAAGTCATCCAAAAATCCCAAGGCCGGAATTGCGTGATCATGGTGACTTCCGTAACGGCAGGCGGCGGCAGCACCTTTGTAGCACTTAATTTGGGCGTGGCGTTCGCCTTCGATGCCGGCAAGACGGCGCTCTTGTTGGATTGCAATTTCAAGAATCCTTCACTACATCGTCTGTTCGGTGCCGGCATCTTTCGTGGATTGACGGATTATCTGGAAAATTCCGATATGGACATTGCCGAGATTATCCACCCCGTTGGAATCGAGCGGCTCCGTATCATTCCTTCGGGTGGCCGTCCTGAGATTCCCGCGGAATATTTCACCTCACTCAAGATGAAGCGGCTTCTCGACAGTGTCAAGCAACGTTATCGGGAACGCTTTATCCTTATCGATGCGCCCCCCATGACTCAGTCAGCCGACACGCAAATTCTGGCCGAGATGTGTGATTACGTGGTATTGGTAGTGCCGTATGGGCGCGTGACCGACTCCCAGGTTGATGCTTGCGTCAAGGCCATAGGTGACAAGAAATTGCTGGGTGTGGTTTTTAACAATGAACCCTCGCCCCCCACATTTACATGGCAAGATTTTCTTAACCCCTTGAGAGCCTTGTGGCAAATTCTCTTCCATCGATTAAAAACCACCCGCGCGGGCTAAATGAGAAACAATAAGCAGGAAAATGGGGGAAACGGCGGGTTAACCGCATTAGCGGTCCTTCTGTGTATCGCCATCGCTCCACCGTTGCACGCAAGCGAATCCGCCTACGGTTTAGGTTATCTGTTAACACACAGCGACAACGTCGCGCGCGCGCCGACGAATGAGCGCAGCGATAATATTCATTCCTTGCTCGCCGGATTCGCTTATCAGGAAAATACCGTTGATCTTGTTGCCCGCGTGTTAGGCCAAGTGGAGTTAAACAGATACCAAGACAATACATTTGGCGACCAGACATTGTATTATTTAACTTCTTCCGCTGTCTGGACCCTATCCCCCCAACGTTTTTTCTGGACCGTGGAAGATACCGCCCGGCAGGCCTTGATCGATAACACGGCCGTGGATACACCGACGAACCGCGTAGGTATCAACGTGTTTAGCACGGGCCCCGACCTTCTCATACGGTTCTCGCCGGTGCAGACGCTCGCGCTTGGCGCGCGCCTGGGCGATGTCTATACCGGACGTGCCAATGCGGACAGCCAGCGTATCAACGGCACGGCCGGCTGGTTATATCAGGCGTCGTCTTTTTCCACTTATTCCTTGAACTATCAGACATTGGGTGTCAGGTATGACGACACCTTGCTCAATGATGATTTTACGCGCAACGACATGTTCGCCCGCGCTCAATACCGCCCATCGCGTTCACAATACACGATTGATCTCGGCAAGAGCGACATCAGGCGCGATCGCGGTAACGATGTGGAAGGCACCTTGGCAAGGTTCATATGGGACCGCCAATTGACGCCTGAGTCCAGATTCGGGATTTCCGCCAGCAGGGAGTTTTCGGACACCGGCACCGATCTGCTGGCGGCTTCTCAGGTCTTGGATGCACCCACGACGACGACGGAACAGTCCGCTCAGAGCATAGCTTCCACGTCTGATATCCTTACCAGTGACGTATATTTGGCCAAGCGGGGCGAAATCTTTTACGATCGTCGCAGCAGTCTGGTAAGACTGCATCTTGTGGCGAATCACCGTAATTTAGATTTTGAAACGACCCTGCAGGATCGCAAGGAAGATTACGCGCGGGTGGAGTTCGACTATTTTTATTCCGGTTCAACCACGGCATCGCTGTTTTCGGAGTATACCAAAACCGATTATTCCAGCTTCGTCCGGCAGGACACCGATCGGAATTCCGGCGTCCGTCTCAGTTTCCGCCTGACGCGCACCATCAGTCTGGGAGTGGAAGGACGGCGCATAGAACGTGCCAGCACCGATCCAACACTGGAATTCGTCGATAACCGCGTGCTTATATCCGTTTTGTACAGCAGTGGGAAACTTTTTACGCCGATATCCGGGAGATGACATCGTCGTGTATCTTGAGTTTTTCAAGCTGAAAGAACTGCCGTTCAGGCTTACCCCCGACTCCGACTTTCTTTACATGAGCAAGGCGCACAGTCGCGCCAAGGCTTACATGGATTACACCATTTGGAACCGCGAAGGCTTCGTGGTCATTACCGGTGAAATCGGCTGTGGTAAGACAACGTTGATTCAGAAACTTCTGTCGGAATTGGACGAAAACGTGCTGGTGGCGAAGGTATTCCAGACACAGCTCGACGAAGTCGAATTCCTGCAGGCGGTTTTGGTTGAATTCGGCCTCAATCCCTTCAATGCCAAAAAGGTCGAGCTGATCGACATGCTCAACACTCTTTTGATTGATAATTTTCTTCAACTGAAGCAGATAGTGTTGATTGTCGATGATGCACATAATCTCAGCGTGAAGGTACTGGAGGAAATCCGGATGCTTTCCGGCCTCGAGACGCGCAAGGAGAAAGTACTTCATGTGATACTCGTTGGCCAGCCCTCGCTCAGCGATATGCTCGACAGTCCGGAGATGGAGCAACTGATGCAGCGTGTCCGGTTGCGATATCACATCCGGTCGTTATCGGAGCACGATACTCGTGATTATATTCATCATCGACTGCGAATTGGCGGGGCGGACGATCCCGATAGTGTTTTTGAGCCTGACACGTTCTCTGTCATATTCAGATACACCGGAGGCCTTCCCCGGCTTATTAATACGTTATGCGACACGGCCCTGACCTGCGCCTTTGCGGACAACATTCATACGGTCTCCACCGAAACGCTGAAAACGGCCATCGGAGAACTGCAGTGGTTGCCTTATGCCAAACGGGTCAATAAACGCCGGATGGAAACCGTAGTTTCCGACGGACGCGGAGGAAATGGCTTTACGAGTGCCAATGCCAAGGCGCTCGTAAATCTCAGCGACCAACTCGAAAGATTCGGGAACATCGTGCCTGCTTTAACCTCCCTCTCAGGAAAAATAGCTAATATTGAAGCGTTGTTGAAGCGCATTGCCGATTCGCTGGAGTCGAGCAAGCCGGGTCAGGAAAGCAGCATCGCCAAACGCATCAAGTAGGGGTGATTTGTCATCGATAAACAGAGACAGCAGATTATTTTAAACCGAATAACCGGATTTATTCATTGGCGTCGGGTGATGGTAAATTCTGTTTGACGGGGTAGACGGTAGTGCAGGCGCCGTTTACCGCGTTACCCCAACCAGACATGTTGTCTGAGTGCTTGAAGCGGACGCATTACCTGGCGGATGAAGATTATGAACGTTTCACATGAGAAACCTGATGTTTCGCCAAGGTCAAACGGCGTCATTAATGCATTATCCTTTGACGTAGAGGATTACTACCACGTTTCGGCATTCGCAAATGTCATTAATCGCGGCCAGTGGGACGAGTATCCTTCGCGTGTTGTAGAAAACACCAAGCGGATTCTGGATGTGCTGGATCAATTCGGCACGCGGGCGACTTTCTTCGTGCTGGGATGGGTTGCCGAAAGACGTCCCGCTCTTGTGCAAGAAATTCATGCGCGCGGACATGAAGTGGCTTGCCATGGCTATTCACACCAGCTTATTTACAATCAAACGCCCGAAGTTTTCCGCCAGGAAACACGGCAGTCACAGCAGATTCTGGAGGACGCTATCGGCAACCCCATCCGTGGATATCGCGCCGCCAGTTATTCCATTACGCGGCGCTCCCTGTGGGCGCTGGATATTCTGCATGATCTGGGGTTCCGTTACGATTCCAGTATTTTCCCCGTACGGCACGACCGCTACGGCATACCGGGCGCCCCCCGTTTTCCTCATAATATTGTTCTGGGGGGCGGCAAAAAAATACTTGAATTTCCCGTGTCCACGCTGAAATTAGGAAGTTACCGATTGCCAGTCGGCGGCGGCGGTTATTTTCGCATTTTTCCCTATTCGGTAATCGCGTACGCGATTTCTTCTTTGAACAAGAATGAAAGACAACCGGCGATGTTTTATCTTCATCCCTGGGAACTGGATCCGGATCAGCCCCGGATACAGGCCGGACTCCTCTCCCGCTTCCGTCATTACCACAATCTCGGGAAATGCGAGCAACGATTGCGAAAATTGCTGCGCGATATACCGTTCACAACGGTCACGAAGGCTCTTGAGCGCTACAACCAGCCACTCGTAAATATTACTTACTAGTAGGTCAGCATGGTTTGCAACCAGGTGCACAGCAAATACGTTTGCCCGTGCCATCATGCCGACTGAGAAACAGACGAAATGTCCACGTTATCAGATAAAACCGGCTTTTTAATTGTCGCGAATCTTGTCAAATACTCGATTGGCTTTATGGTGCCGATCGTGCTGGTGCGCGCGTTGAACCAGCAAGAATATGGCAGCTATCAGCAATTATTGCTGATAGGCAACGCTTTGGCGGGCATCATGACGCTGGGGCTGCCAGCCTCTATCTATTACTTCTACCATCACGTATCGACCACTGGCAGACGTCCGGCTCTCGTCCTGCAGACTGTTTTCATGCTTGCCATAATGGGCCTGGTTTCCGGGGCGTTGGTTTATCTGGCGGCGCCCTTTCTGGCGCAGCGCATGAGTAACCCCGACTTGACCGGATTTCTCAACATATATGCATTTTATGTCGTGTTCTTCATTGCCAGCGAGCATTTTATTCATTTCCTGATTTCCCAGGATCGCTATCGTCTTGCCGTCTGGTTTGAGGCGGGGGAGACAACCTTACGTGTCGTTATTCTTTTCCTTCCATTGCTATTAGGTTTCGGTCTTGTCGGCCTGGTATGGGCTACTGTCGTATATGCTTCTCTGCGATTCACCATCCGCACGGGCATCATACTCAGGGCCGTGAAAGGGTTCTCCGGCCCATGGGCGGCATCGCTGTTTCTATCGGAACAGTTGCGTTATAGCTTCCCGCTGTTCCTGTCCTCGCTGATTGGTTTTATTGGCGCCTTGCTGGATAAGGCGATTATTGCGTTATTTTTTACTCCCGTGCACTTCGCCATTTATACCGTCGGCGCTCTTGAAATCCCCTTGGATGTTATTTTTCAGGCCTCGGTCGCCAATGTCCTGCGCGCCTCGCTCCCGCCTCTGGTGCAGGAAGGCAATCTGGCAGAGATAATACGCATTTGGCGTGAGTCAGTACGGAAGCTCGCCATTATTCTTTTGCCGAGTTTCGTGTTCCTGTTGGGGTTCTCTTACGATTTTATCACCCTGTTATTTACCAATAAGTATGCGGAAAGCGTATACGTTTTTCGAATTTATCTTTTCCTGATGCCGTTTAATATTTTTGTATTCAGTCTGATGCCGCAAGTCTTTGGTAAGACCCGGATCAACCTGTATATTTCCATCGGCGCCATCCTGGCCCATGTTGCCTTGAGTTTCTTGTTGCTATGGGCGATTGGATTCTACGGTCCAGTACTGTCGACGGTGATCACCGTACTTTTCATCTCCATCGCCTATTTTGTCGTCACCATGCGGCTGGTAAAGGCAACCAGCGCATGGGAATTATTACCGTTGGCAAGCCTGTTAAAGATTTTCACGCTGGCGATTCTGTCTCTGATCATGGCTTACCTGGTTCGTGGCTTCTTCGACGTCAAATGGATCGACTTCATGGCGTGCGCCATAATCTACTCCGTCAGTTTTTTACTGCTTGCCATATGGTCCGGTGTGTTAACTGGGGAAGACAAGAGATTAATGTGGCGCTGGATTGCCAAGGTTCTGCCACGGAACATGCGTTAGCCGGATATGGACAAGCCCATTCATATCCAGCATGTGATCCTGAGTTTGCAGCCCGGAGGGCTGGAAAACGGAGTCGTTAACGTGGTCAACGGGCTGAATCCTGGTCGTTTTCGCTCCTCGGTTTGTTGCCTTCAGAAGGCGGGTGAGTTCGTGGGCCGGTTGCAGCAGTCGCATGTTCAGGTTCATGAAATGGGATTACAGGGCGGCAATGACTATGTCTTGCCGCTAAAACTAGCGAGACTGTTTCGCCAGACCAGGACGGATATCGTTCACACCCGTAATCCCGAAGCGTTTTTTTACGGTTTTCTGGGCGCGAAACTGGGAGGAATCAAGACTGTTATCCATAGTGAGCACGGAAGGCTTTTCCCCGACAAGCGGCATCGGATGCTGGTACAGCGCCTTTTCACGCGGTTCACCGACAAGGTGTTTGCCGTGTCCGAGCATCTGAAACGCGACCTGGTAACACACGTCGGTTTGCCAGCGTCGCAAATCGAGGTGATTTATAATGGTGTTAATGCGGATAAATATCCCGTGGACAAGACCGCCACCCGAGGGGCACTCGGAATAAGCGACGGCGATATCGTCATTGGCAGCGTGGGAAGACTGGCGCCGGTGAAAAACTACGATCTGTTATTGCGGGCGGTGCCGGGTCTTCGGGGCCGTCATGAAGTAACAGTCATATTGGTGGGCGATGGTCCGGAACGCGCCCGCCTGGAGGCGCTGGCGGAGAGTTTACAAATACGCGAGCAAATTCGGTTCCTGGGACATCGAGACGATGTGCGCGATCTGTTGGCTGCAATGGATATCTTTGTCTTGCCCTCGCACAGCGAGGGCATGTCGAACACTCTGCTGGAAGCCATGGCGTCAGGAACGCCTGTCGTGGCAAGCGCCGTTGGCGGGAATACGGAAATTGTGCTTGATCGTCGAGATGGGCTTATTTTTCCGCCAGACGATCTGGAGCAGCTCCATGCCCGCCTGGCCCTGCTGTGCAACGATGAGGCTTATCGCAAGCGTTTGGGAGAGGCGGGTTATGCGCGGGTTTCGCAGGCATTCGGTATTCGAGCGATGATCGCCCACTACGAACAACTGTATGATCGGGCCGCTGGAGGCATTGAGGAAGGTCGCGCATGAAATTGATCAAGCGATCGCTGCAAAAGATGTTCTATGCCGGCGGAATCATGCAGACGATGCTCAAGGTTCGTGCCGGGTCACCCATGATCTTGATGTATCACGGTGTTTCGACCGGCGGTTCCGCAGGCCTGAGAAACTGCGAGGGAAAGCATGTTCCGCGCGATTTGTTTACCGAACATTTGCGTTTTCTCAAGAAATACAAGAATGTCATCAGTTTGAATGACATGGTCGAAGGAATCCAGCATGGCGACGACCTGCGCAATGTGCTGGCGCTGACTTTCGATGATGGCTATGAAAACAACTGTACCGTCGCGGCCGAAATTCTGTCGGATTTCAACATGCCGGCGGCATTCTTTATCAGCACTGGGTATATCGGAGTTAACCGCTGGATGTGGACTGACCGTGTCGAACATGCCCTGGATCGGACTGATCGCGACGCCGTCACTGTCCCTGGTGTGCCGGGGGTTCTCTCCTTGGCGACATTTCCGCAAAAGAAGCTGAGCCTTCGCAGGATCAAGGCTTATTTAAAGCAACAACCCGGCGAAAACTGCGAGTCGTACGTTCGGGAATTGGAAAATGAACTGGGCCTGAGGGAAACCGATCCCAGCGGCGATTACCGGTTCATGAGTTGGCAACAGGTAAGGGATATTGCCACCGCAGGTTTCGAAATCGGCGCGCATACCGTTAACCATCCGATCCTGTCTCGTATCAAGCGCGAGGACGCCCTAAACGAGATACTTGCCAGCCATGAAAGAATCTGCGCCGAAATTGACAGGTGCAGTGAAGTTTTCTGTTATCCCAATGGAAAATTGACGGATTATACTGAGGAAATCAAGGACATATGCCGGCTGCATTTTCGCGCAGCATTATCGACCAACCGAGGTCCGGCACGGCGCGCGGATTTGTATGAGTTAAACCGTATCGGCATAGATAGCAGTACTACCTTGTCGCAATTGGCCTGGGTTCTATTCCGGGAAAAATAAAGCAGCATGGATTTTTTATACACATTCCTGAATTTTCTCCAGCCCGGAATCCTGTGGCCCGAGTATGCAGACTTGCGGCCGCTTTTCATCCTATCGGTAATCGTGGGGATCATAGGTTTTCTAAAGTATTCGCAATACTCCCGTGCCGAGGCGTTTCGCTATCCGGCGTTTGTGTATCTGGTTTTTTTTATCATCGCTCAAGTCGTATCGGTTCATTACAGCGGTCTTAACAGCATGCTGGAAGAGTTCAATTACTGGAATGTTTATATTTTGTTTGTCGTCATATCGATTTTAGTGATCAATAGCCCCTCCGCTCTGGAGCGTTACGTGTGGGGAATGATCGCCGGCAGCATGGTAATCGTGTTCTACGGGATCTACGCTGTGTTTGCCGGCCTGCCGGCCGCCGTCGGTGGACGGGCGGGCGCCTACGGTATGTACGAAAATCACAACGATTATTCATTCATCATTATCATGGTGCTGCCGTTTGTTTATATGTTCTGGAAAACCCGGTCAGGAATAATCCGTCTGTTATTGTTGTTTCTATTTCTGACCTGCGTCACCGGCATGTTCTTGTCGTTATCCCGCGGAGGGATATTGGCTATGGTGCTGGAGATGGGGCTGATCGTGATATTTGCGTTCGATAAAGAGAAACGTTTCCGTTATCTCTTCCTGATTTCCATCATTGGAGTGGCGGCGATTGGTTATCAATGGGCGGCACGCGAGGCCAATCAGGGCGAGAGTTATACTGCCAAAGACGCGGAATATTCACGAATCGAACTGTGGAAAGCCGGAAAGAACATGATCACAAGCAAGCCATTGCTCGGCGTGGGCAGCCGGCGGTTCGGGGAGGTAAGCGAGGAATATGGGGAGATTAGCGGGTGGGACAAGGGAAAGAATGCGCACAACACGTACATTGAAATTGCGGCAACCTCGGGGTTGATTGGTATCACCTTATTTATGCTTATGTTGCGGAGCGTTTTGCGGGGACTGAAGACGCCCGCGACGTGCCCCGGGCTGGAATCACTGGAGCCGATACGGACGGCTACCCTGATAAGTCTTTATGCGATCATGTTTCGGGCGCTGTTCGATGCCAAGGCGCATGACTGGAGTTTTTATGTGCTGTGCGTGATAGGAATCACGTATGTCATGCTGTTGCGTAGCGCCAAAGCGGCGGAAAAGGACAAAGCTGACGCTACCCCTCTGCAGAATGTGGTCGACGTCTAGCGCGTGCAGCCGGTGTTCCATCACGATAGCAACAAGATTTGAAGCACATTGGTGAGCAGGATGGCACGCAAAGACAAGCCACAAGAGAAATATGGCAGCAAAACATGGCTTGAGTCGCAGTATGCCATCTCGGACGGCGATCCATGGGGCCTGGACTGGCGACCGTCGCAACAATACCGATATCGGGTCATGCTGAAAACTTTGCTCGAGGCAATGCCGGTGTCGGCGTCTGTTCCCCCGCGGCGTATCCTTGATATTGGATGCGCAACGGGGCTCTTCACCGCGATGCTGACCACGCTGGCTGGCGACAAGTCATCCGCCGTGACAGGCATTGATGTCGTCGAGGACGCGATTATCCAGGCGCGTCGCCTTTATCCCGATATTGAATTTATCACGATGTCACTGGATGAATGCGCCTCTCGATTCCAGGCGAGCGCCGACATCGTTACCTGTTTGGAGGTGTTGTATTACCTGGCTCCAGATCAGCGCCAGAAGGCGTTACAAAAACTGAAAAAGATGTTGCGGCCGGGCGGAGTGATTCTGGTTTCTTCCATGATTGCGCGCAGGCCCTATATGTCCGCCGTAGAATTGCGCAATCTCGTCGGCGGAGAATTCGAAATAATTCGCGCTGGAGTGCTTTATCTCAAACCCATCATTCTGGTGGAAAAATCCTTGGTGCGCTTCAAAGCCCTCACCGGGCATTTCGGAAAGAAGACCGTCGTAGGCAGAAAGCTTCGTGATTGGGTTAAAACACATACCGTGGAATGGATAGCGCGCCTGTCGCAGGTATTACTTGAGTCGCACGCGCAATCCCATGCTTACATTCTGGCTCGCCGAGCCGAGCCCACTGAACCGGTATTGCCTGATCCAGCGCCTATGGAAATTCTCACGGTAACCACTTTTTTTCCGAATTCTGCGGATAAACATCGTGCCGTGTTTGTCCAGAACCTGGTATCCGCGATGCGGAAGCTATGCCGCGTCAGCGTGGTGTCGCCGGTCCCCTTTGTGCCTCCGCTGTTACGTCTTCCCAAGTGGAATGCCTTGAGCCAGATTGCACGAAAGGAAACTGTCGATGGAATGGATGTTCTGCATCCCCGCTTTGTGGTGATACCCAAGCTGGAATGGTTGTCCGGTGTGAGCTATTTTATGGGGGTGCTGCGTTTATTCCGGTGTGCCCGGAAAAAGGGCACGGGTCTGTTGATCCATGTGCATTGCGCCTATCCCGACGGCGTGGGTGTTGCGTTGGCGGCGCGAATAGTGGGATTGCCGTACGTCATTACGGCGCATGGGAGCGATATCAATTCATATTCAACGAGGCGCGGTCTGCGCTTTCAAATCCGCTGGGCCATCAGCGGCGCCTGTGGCGTCATTGCAGTAAGTCGCGATCTTCGGAAAAAAATCCTTCGTTTGACTAATGCGCGCGTGCAAAAGATTGAACATATACCTTGCGCCGGATACAACCCCGATCTTTTCTTTCCGCAAGATCGACACGTGGTGCGCAAAAGACTCAACATCGCCGATGGACGGTTGGTCATATTCGTCGGATCATTGGTGCCCGTCAAGGGAGCGGATATTCTCATCGATGCCTGGTCACGGTTATACCGCGCCGGGGATGTGACGGAGGCCGACCAACTGGTTTTCATCGGGGAGGGGAAATGCCGCGAAACCCTGGAACGCCAGGTGGCGGACGCCGGCGTCCAGCGTTGTACCCGATTCCTGGGGGCCCTGCCCCAGGCTCAAGTCTCGCATTGGGTCGCCGCGGCTGATCTGCTATGCCTTTCCAGCCATAATGAGGGTACGCCGAATGTTATCGTAGAGGCGTTGGCCTGCGGTGTGCCGGTGGTGGCCAGCCGCGTGGGCGGTATCCCGGAAGTTCTTTACGATGATGTCAATGGAAAACTGGTGAAACCGGGCGATGCCTGGGAATTTGCGCAAGCAATCCGCGGTGCATTGTCGCAGTCTTGGGACAGAGAGGCTGTAAGACGCAGTGTTTCGCATTTGACCTGGACGAGCATCGCTGAAAAGAACCTCCGGTTTCTGCAGAGCGTATACCAAGAGAAAACAGAATGATTCCGTGGATTAGAAACTTAAGCAAGGAATTTCTGCAGACCTTGTATCTGCGAAAGAACTTCATGTGGCGGCTGCCGGGAGACGTCAACAACGCCATAGGTTTGACGTTCGACGATGGACCCGATCCGGGGTATACGCCGGCAATTCTGGATTTGCTTGCCCGGCATGACGTCAAGGCCACATTTTTTGTGATCGGTAATAATGTCGAACGCCACCCACGGCTTGCGCGCGAGATTGTGGAACAAGGCCATGCCATCGGCGGACACACGCACACCCATTGCGTGATCGTGAACCTCTCTCGTCAGCAGCTCGAGGACGAGCTCGGTCGTTGCCGCGCGGCAATTCAGGATGCCACGGGCCTTGATACGAGACTTTTCAGGCCGCCACGTGGTCAGGTTTCTTTCTCTTCGGTTAGACGAGTGGCGCAGTTGGGATACCGGTTGGTGCACTGGAGTAAAACGTTCAGCGATTACAAATGTGACAGCACGCAAAATCTGTTAAACCGCATTCAGCACGGCTCGGTCAGGAACCGCGATATTTTACTTTTTCATGACACCAACCCTCATACGGTTGAAGCGCTTTCTAACGCCATTCCGCGGTGGCAATCGAGCGGATTCGGCTTCCACCGTTTGTGAGCAGACGCGGTTTCATTCTTGGATTGCAAAAAAAGTTTTTCCAGGCGTCTAGGCAGGGCGTCTTTCACGATAATTAAAAACTTTTCATGAGAATAATTTATCATCATCGTACCCAGGGAGAAGAGCCGGAATCGATTCATATTGCCGCTATCGTTCGCGCCTTGAGGGATTTGGGGCACGAAGTGCTCCTGGTGGGCCCCGCCAAGGTCCACCGAAGCGGGTCTCTGGCCAAGCCCTCTCTGTTGGCCAAAATTAAGCGCTTGGCACCGGGGTTCATATTCGAGTTACTGCAACTCGCCTATAACATCGTGGTTTATGGAAAACTCCACAGAGTCGTCAAACGGTTTCGACCTGATTTTATTTATGAGAGATATGCCCTTTATAATTTTGCCGGCATACTGCTTGCCCGCCGCCGGTGTATTCCATGTATTCTCGAAGTGAACACGCCTTATGCGCACGCTTGGGCCAAATACTATGGGTTGAAATTCCGCCGCCTTGCCGAGGCGATTGAATTGCGTACCTTGTCCGCCGCAAATCATATCGTAACGGTGACGCATGCACAGAAACATTTTCTGGAAAAATGCGGAATACCATCGCAATCCATCGACGTTCTTCACAATGCCATCGACCCTGAAGAGTTTGATCCTGATCGCTTTCCGGCCTCCCGGGCGGAACTCGGTTTTACGGCACGGCATACGGTCGTGGGCTTTGTCGGTACAATGAATCGTTGGCAGGGAATTCCCGAATTCTCAAAGGTGATTCAAGTCGTGTTGTCCGCGAATGATAACGTAAGATTCCTGTTTGTCGGAGATGGAGAACACAGGGCTGCACTGGAAGCCTTCTGCCAGGCTGAGAGATTCAATGACAAGGTTTTGTTCGTTGGACGGCAACCGCACGACAGGATACCGGCCTTGATCGCCGCCATGGATATCGCTGTGTTGCTTAATTCGAACAGCTACGGTTCGCCCATGAAAATTTTTGAATATCACGCAATGAAGAAAGCGGTCATTGCTCCTCGGGTCGGGCCGGTTGAGGAAATTATCATGGATGCCGGTACTGGTCTTCTCATCGAACCTGGCAGCGCCGAACAGATGGCTGAAAAAATCGTTTTGCTGGCGGGCGATCCGGAGTTGCGCCGTCGTTTGGGAGAGGCGGGCCGCAGCTATGTATTGGCTCATCATACCTGGACGGAGAATGCCGCCAGGATCGTGGCCCTATATCATTCTCTCTCGAACGTCGGAAAACGGTTGCAATAAGACATTTTATGCTGAAGCGACGACTCGATCTGTGGTTACCGACGTACCTCCTGTCGGCGCCGGGACGTTTGTATCGGAGGAAATCGGGCAGCCACGGGACCCGGCACATTATTTTTCTGGTGTGCGACCATTTTGAGCCGCGGCACGGCATTATACGGGAAGAGCAGGCCGGTGCCCGCCTGCAACGGTGGGCGAAAGAATATGCAATTTTCCAGCGGCGCTGCCAGGAGTCTTTCGGGATTTCACCGAAGCATACCTGGTTCTACCCCCCGCATCATGGCTATGAACACCTTCCGGATCTCGCGCGAATGACGTTCGACGGTCTCGGCGAGGTGGAGCTTCATTATCACCATGATGGCGACAATTCCGCTTCACTGCGCGCGAATCTTCAAAGCACTCTTCTTGAATATCACCGATGGGGACTGCTGCTGGAGTCTGGAGTGGACCCCAGGACCGCATTTGCCTTTATTCACGGAGATTGGGCGCTGGATAATTCCGCCCACGGGAAATACTGCGGTGTAAACGACGAATTGACGATTCTCCGGGAACTGGGCTGCTGGGGCGATTTCACCATGCCTTCCGCCAATGAGTGCCAGACACGGAAGATAAATTCGATCTACTATGCGGTGGACAATCCGGACCGGCCCAAATCGCACGATTGGGGTGTGAATGCGCGCGTGGGGAGGGTTGGCCAGCCCGGTTTGTTCATGATGCAGGGTCCGCTCGGGATCAACTGGCGTGCGCCTCGCTATCCGCGCATTGAGAACGCCAGTTTAACTTCGGCCAACTGGGGTCGCCCCGACAGGATACGCATGTGGCTGGACTGCCATGTGCACGTGAAGGGCAGACCGGAGTGGATATTCGTGAAACTGCATGCACATGGTGCGGTCGAGCATGATTTTGATGCCCTGTTTGGCGAGAAGGCGTTTGAAATGCATCGATGGCTGAATGAAAAGTATAACGACGGAGAACAGTATCGTCTGCATTACGTCACGGCGCGCGAGGCATACAATATCGCCAAGGCGGCCGAAGCCGGCCGCGCCGGCGATCCCGGACAATACCGTGACTTTGAGATTACGCCTTATGTCAATACCTATTATTGTCTCGATGCGCCCCATCGGCTGATCAGCTGTACCTCCAATCATCTTAAAGTATCTGACATACGAGCTTCCCGTTCTGTTCGGGTTCAGATGAAGGTAAGTCCGATCATGGGGGTGCAGGGAAAAATCCAGGCGCTGGAAGTTGATGAAGCGGCCGGTCTTGTCAGGATATCCAGCCAGGAATCGGATAACCCGGTGGAGTTGGATACGAGCCGCAGGTTTAGAATCGTTGATAGCGAAGGTGGACGCATACAACAGTTCAGTGCCGATGGCGATACCATGAGATGGAAGTTAATAGCGGACAGACAGACATTGGTGCGCTTCAAGGTTGACGGAGTTATTCCATAAAATTGAAAATAGTGGAACGATGTGCCGGAACCTCGTTTGCCGGCATCGACATCAAAAATCAAAATCCAGGGCATCTACATGGCAGAATGGATCTTTTGGACCTCGGTGTTTCTGGTAATTTATCCTTATCTCGGGTACCCGTTGCTTGTTTTTATCGGCGGCTCGATCCGCCCGCGCCCGGTCCACAGGCAATCACGGCAGTATTCGGTGACCGTTCTTATACCGGCCTACAATGAGGCTGAATGTATTGCCGAAACCATCCGCAACAAGCTCAGTCAGGATTATCATGATGAAAGTATGCAGGTTATCGTCATATCCGATGGATCCACCGACGGTACTGACGAGATTGTCATGGGATTTGCGGCCCAGGGCGTGGAGCTCCTTGGCCGTAAAGCGCGTGAAGGCAAGGCTGCGGCCTTGAATGAAGCGGTAAGGCAGGCGCGGGGGGACATTATCGTCTTCAGCGACGCGAATTCCCTGTTCGATCGCGAGACTATACGGTTAATGGTGGAAAATTTTGCCGATCCGGAGGTGGGCTATGTTACCGGGAGCCTGCGTTTTATTACTGAAAAAGTAACGCTTAGCGGCACCGGCGGCAGCGCCTATATCCACTACGAAAACAGCCTTCGTGCCCTGGAAACGCGGTTTGGCTCGATTATCGGCGTGAACGGAGGGGTCGATGCCATACGCAGGAGTCTGTACATGGAGATACCCCCGGCGCTGATCACCGACTTCGTTTTGCCGCTCCATGTTATCGCGCAACGATATCGGGTTGTTTATGACTCACGTGCAGTTTCACACGAAGCGGCGAATAAACAGCTTGGTTCCGAATTCCGCATGCGCGTACGTGTTGCGCTCCGGGCGCTCCAGGGGATTATTTATATGCGCCGTCTTCTCAATCCCTTCCGCTATCCCGCGGCCGCCTTTTGCCTCGTATCCCACAAACTGCTGCGTTACATGACATTTTTGTTTTTGCCGATAGCGTTGGGGACGAATATCTATTTGGCGTTTTCCGGACCTCTTTATCAATGGATACTGGGCATTCACCTGACGGTCTACGCCTTGGCGATATTGGGATTATCGGCGGAGTTGCCCCGTGTTCTGCGCAAGATCACGGCGGTGCCCAGTTATTTCTTGTTGAGCAATATTGCTTTCGGCCTGGCGATGCTGAAATTCTTCCGCGGTGAAAGCATGGCGACGTGGCGGCCACGGGGCGGACAATAATTTCAATTCAAATGTGAAACCAGGTTATGGAAACATGACGATAAAATCGAGAACATTTTCATTTTTCTTGACGTTCTTTATTTTCTTGTTTTCTACGCAGGTGTTCGCACTGAATGTGGCGGGATTTCCTGTTTACCCGAAGCATCCACGCATATGGTTTCTTCAGGATGATGCAGGATTACAGAATGCCACGCGGCTTCTCAGCGTTGCCGAGGTGCGCCAGCTCGCGCGAGGGCCGAATTCAAATTATTTCCGTAATCTGGGCGTTACATCCGGCGGTAATACGAATCACGCGCGCAATGCGCGCGTCCACGCGTTTCGCCATGTTGTATCCGGTTTGGAAACGGATGCCAGAGACGCTTTTCTCGAACTCATGAATATCGGAACTAATTTTAATCAATACGAGGCGGTGGACATCGTCGTGCCCGCCGCCTGCGCATACGACTGGATATATGGTTGGCTCGTCAAACCGGGTAATGAGGTCTATTTCGCCTCGGCGACCGGAAAATTACGCTCCATAGGCCGTGTTGCCATGGGCCTCGGGGATCATGGGCCTTTCAGTAACATTACCGCTGCCGCTTATCGGGGCGGCGGTTTACTGCATGCTGGAATGGCTCTGGATGACCAGGAAATGATCGATATGGCCTATGCGCATTATCGGGAGGAGTTGTTGAGAACCGCGAACCGGGTAGGCATTGACGGCGGCTGGGGAGAAGGCCTTGCCTACATGAACGAACTGTACAGTAAAAACATGATTCTGACGGCCGAACTTCTTTTTACGGCCACGGAGGGTCGGCTGGATTTATATATCAGCACCAATCCTTTTTTTGAGAAGTATATACCGTTTACCTTGTTTGCCATCCGGCCGGATTTCAGTTATCCACGTTGGAGCGATATCGAAAACTTTTCTCCTCAATACAGTCATGATTTACGGGAGAATCTGTTGCCTCTTACGTTCCGTTTTGGCAGCGGGTTGGGCCAATATTTGCTCTCGAGGCTGAAAGACAATTACGGTTACCAGAGCATGTATGAGGTCTTGTGGAAAAGAGACGCGCCCGCCGCTGTCAGACCAGAAAGCGTATTCGTTTCGAGTCCTGAACGTAGCGCTTTGTTCCGTGGCCTGGGTTTGGCCATCATGCGCACGGGATTCTCGCCAGACGATACTTATGTCAGCTTCAAGGCATCCCACTGGCTGTCTTCGCACGTACACGCCGATGCCGGACATTTTGAGATATTCAAAAATGGCCCTCTAGCCATCGACAGCGGCAGCTACGACGAATGGGGGTCGAAACACATGCGCAATTATTATGCGCGTACGGTCGCGCATAATACTCTGACAATATACGATCCCAACGAGACGTCGTTCAATTTTAGCGGCCAGGTCAACGATGGCGGGCAGCGATACTGGAATCGCAATGTATTCGACACATTTCAGGAGGGTGTTGAGGGGACCGCGCCCGGCAAGCCATTCCGCGGAGGCTCGATACAGAATTATGTTACCCATGCCAACTTTACTTATATTAATGCTGATCTAACCGGTGCGTACGGCCGCAAGGTCTCGGAAGTCGGCCGGCAATTTTTCTATTTTCCCAATAAAAAAGACGCGCTGATTGTCATTGTCGACCGGATCCTTGTAAAGGACCGGCGCTTACCGGTTTCGTTCCTGCTACATTTTGACGGCGATCTGACGCTATCCGGCAATGACTTCGGCTTAAAAAATGGTCTTTCCACCTTGTATGGCAGGGTGGTGTTTCCAAAGAAAGCCGTGCTGATGCGTCGCGGGGCATACGAAGTGAACGGACGCCATTATCCGCCGCGGGTGGAATTGCCGGAATCCGGCAAGGGGCGGCTGGAAATCAGTTATCCCCTGCAGGAATCGAATAGCGTATATTTTGTCACGCTGCTGTCTGTCGATCAGCAGGTCCCCGCCGCCAGCTTGTCGGACAGCGCGGACGCGATGATTTTGGAATTTACCTACGCCGGGATGCCCATCCAAATCACGACCGGCAAGCTACCCCAACCCTCCGCTGGTCACATCTCGATAAATGGTAAAAGAATCTTTCTGGGCGCGGGATCCTAACAAGAGTCTCCCGGCACCGCGACCTTTGCGACACAAAAGGCATAGCATGATCTTGCTGGCACCATAAACCCGGCCATGTCTTGGTGCCGGTGAATAATATTATTGATACTCATACGCCCCCACATCGGCCCGCCCACCCTGGGGACGCGCGGTCTGCTGATAGTCGTCGATCACGGTAAACGGCACTGTCGCCGCCTGATCGATGGCCGGGCTGCCGGCCAGCAGCTTCAGATTGC
>Ga0210377_10001150_pt1 | contig 24358 bp, 18 predicted proteins | sample PLM4_65_b1redo_FD_155480 | JGI IMG/M metagenome (GOLD analysis project Ga0210377, IMG submission 155480) | Groundwater sediment microbial communities from an aquifer in East River, Colorado, USA - PLM4_65_b1 redo | ecosystem: Environmental > Terrestrial > Soil > Riparian zone | place: USA: East...
AGTCATTGCCGTATTCCAACGACCCATCGGTGTCGAACAGATAGCTCCAATGGGCGTTGTCTTTGCCGTAGAGACCGTTGTTCAGCGTTCCGTCGGGGTTCTTGAACCTTACCCCCGCACCCCACCGGTGGAGCTGCTCATGAGCAAGCGTATCGAGTGTGGTTTCAAACTTCGCGGGATCGAGGGGATTCACGCCCAGACTGGCAATATTGCCCATGTCAATAGTACCCTGGAGCTTGCCGTTGCTCCCAAACGCAGCTGAATTGTCGAAAACGGTCTTTCCGATCCCCTGAACATTGTTCTTCACTTCCATGTAGAACGCCTTTGCTTCTCCTGTCGGCATGGCAAAGTCGAAATTGGAAATGATCACGAGGAAATCGTACTGGTCCTGATGCGTCCGGATGAATTCTTTCGCTATCTCCTGCGGTAGAGGTCATTGTTGCGTTCACGGAAGTCTCAGGCGAAGAAATCGGATGGCTCCATCAACTATTCCAAGCAGAAAAAAAGCCGCCGGATATTTCGATCCAGCGGCTTTTTGATATCAGTTTGAATCTTTCGGTCGTTTAATTCAATGCTCCCCAGGAGCAGCTTGTATTAACCGGGTACTTCGGATTATCAACGATAAACCCGGCCGGGCCCCATATATTAGTTCCCCGGAAAGTGTAAAAGAGCGGATAGTACCTGATGTCACACGGGGCAGTCGCACCGACTTCGGCACACTCAGTCTCATTAGTTACCTGGTAATCTACCTGGTTCTTTATGGCGCTTGCGGCTATACTTCCTATCAGTATCGCATTCGAATGGTCCGCTGTATCCTGAAACCTTATCGGAACCGCGGGCGTATAGTCGCTGTAAGTGAACAGATAATCATAGTCGCTCAGGACGTAAGCACGATAAAGGGTCCCAGGCATTATGGTTTCAGGAGAGAATGTGTAGTTCGATGGCGATGCGTATGCCGTATCCTCGGCAAAGGATATCTTCAAATGACTGCCTTCAATTTTATGAGGATATATGTCCCACCCCCCGGGCGCCTGATCTATGGCTTCCTGGCTTTCAGTGATATACCAACCACCGTTCAGGCATAACCTGTCCATGTTGTTATAAAGGTCTATCGGCGTAGGCTCGCTGATATCCTTAAAACCGACAGCAACTGCGCCGTCTTCATTCCCGAGTTTGCCGCGATAGACGATTTGTAAATAGACATCAGTGGCCCAGAACGGAAGCGGCGTCTGACCCAGATCAAAGGTGAGTTCAACTGTGCTGTCCCTCGGGATGGTCTGCACATTATTCACCTCGGAAGCTGTCAGATAAGTGAATTCCTCATCGGTAGCAACATCAAGAGATTGAAAAGGATCTTCATGAGCAAGCTTGTATCGCACAACAAGCTTTATACTTCCATTTATCGGGTCAGACATCTCCTCATTGTTGGGCGTGGTGTTTTTGGCCAGAAGCTTTATGCTTGTGAATCCGTGAGCGGTTGCTGTCGCACTCGAATAGATGCCGCGAGCGGGGAGAGCTATCTCAATATTGCCGCGAAAGAAGTAGTTCAAGAGCCCAGCGGAGTAGCCCACGGCGCGAGGAAGGAGGAAGTCCGCATACTCTTTATGGACGTGATCATTCAATGAGAAAACTTGTTGGTTTGCGAGTTTTTCCGCTTCAAAATCAAAATAGGAATACGCAGAAAGCCGTACAGCGGGAGATGTAGCGGACCGATAATGATCAGTCACATATCCTAACAAATATTTAACGACGACATTAATCTGGCCCGACTCTGGGTCATTTACTGTTTCTGTATATAGGCCGAGTTCTGGGATGCCTACCGGCAGTGCGTATTTGCGATCATCGATATTCGTGTTGCGGCTTACGAAATTACTGTTAGTAAAATCGGCAAGTCCATTACCGTTGTTAGTCCAAAAGCTGTCAAAGCTATTAAATGTTACAAGGTCTACCGGTGCGTAGCCATCATATTGAAGAGAAGGAAGCCCGGGCACTCCGTTAGCAGCATCCTTCGTATACTTTTCATACATATCTCGTTGATTCAAGAATGTATTAAAGTACGGGTAATGCGCGTCGTTTCTCACATGTGCGGGAACTGCCTTATCGTGGACGAGATGGATCAACTGCCCTAATGATCTAAACACAAACCCAAACCCTGCCACTCTAGCAGTCAAATTCGTAGTAGTAAGTGCCGCATAATAGCCATCCCGGGTTCTCGTCCAATTGAACAAATTGTTCACATAATTCTTCCCCCAGACCAGTGAAGAAACTGCGTCTCCTACTGGGTATCCTCCAACATTCAGCCCCATCCTAGTGGTAGGATCAAAAAAATGGTTCATGAATCGAAAATTCGCACTGACACCGATTGTGTCGTCTTCCCAATCACTTCCTGCTACAATCCATTCTTGGGCAGTTTTATTATAAATCACGTCAGCCCTGAATCTATCTTTGTTCATCAGGATACCCAAATTGTTTAAGAGATATTGCTCAAAGTTGGATGAGGTAATAGCATTGCCTGCTATTTGCTTATGCACGTTAACTTCATAGCACACAGCACTCAGAGGAATTAAAATCAGTGTGATCATACAGATAATAAAATGTTTTCTCATAAGATTTGCCTCCAAAAATAACTAGTTTCCGAGATAATATTTCTTAACTTTTTCTTTAGGAAGATACGAAAAATCCTCCGCGAGAGCATGATAAATAATTCTGATTTCTTTTTTTGAAAAATAATTAAAAGGAAATTGAGGGCCAGGGAAATCGATCTTTGTTTCCCAATCATGATAATTTTGGATCCTCTCTTCATCAGAATACACTTTACGCAACTTCGCCGGATTTATGCTGTGTTCTTCTAAGTTTATTTTCAGTTCTTCTCTCGTCAAGAGTTGCATATGTGGTTTTGTTATTTTCGCTTGCGAGGACCAATGAAAGCGATATCCTGGTTTATAGATTGCTACCTGCGGTGCATTCTCATGCAAAAGGCAATAGAACTTCCAAGGCTTGAAGCGGACCCATGGCAGTATTGTAAACTTCCCTTGATCGTCTGTCTTGACTAGGCTCACTTTCGCGTACCCTCCGTCGCCCTCACTTACAAGTTGCGACAGCTGCCACACCCCGACGACGATTGCGCCCCCAACTGGCTGGCCCGTTTCAGCGTCTATCACCGTTCCCTTTATGCTATTATCGTAAAAAAGTATCCATTGGGTGCCGAACAACATATTAATACCAACCAATGTCACAATTGTTATCGTTGTGATCATCAAGAATCTCTTCGCACGGAACTTCGTAATTTCACTGAACATGACACCTCCTTTATAAGCTTTCTATTTTCCAAAGTCCCTTAGCGTCTTTGATAAAGTAGACGAAATATGTGAGCTCCCTGTATATACTGTCAATCGTCTCTATTCTGCTTATCCTGTATTCGGCCACATCCTGCCTGACGTAGTCCATCTTGACCACACCCATGCTGGAGGCTATTGTCGGCAGATTTGCCGAAAGCAGAGTAAAGACGCCTCGATACTTTCCTTTCATCGCATCGTCAAAATATCCTATCGCTCCTTCTACATCCTGACTCCCTAGCCTAGTTTTCATCCCTTCCCAGTTGGCCTTCAGAAGCTTATCCAGCGCGTTCCGATTCAGCACTGTTATCGTAACTGTATCCTGATACGCATTCCCATCCGGGTCAGTTGCACTGACGGTGAAGTTATACGTCCCTTCCGCGATCATCTTCACCTTGTATTCACCGGGGGCTATTTCTGTGATCTCCGGCGCCGTCGGTCCGGTTGCATTGATACTCGCATTCATAATACTGAAAGATCCGTCTACTCGCAGCACTGCTTCAAGCGGCGCTATTCCTGATTCAATGTTCGATGTTACTTGGATGTAGTTCTCTGCTGATACGGCATTGACGGTTACGGTATTTGTAGCCGTGCTGCCTATCGTATCCGTTGTGATAACCGTTATCGTGTTCGGGCCTTCAGCGAGCGGTACATGCTCTGCGATGAACTGATCGCCGCTTACCATCGCCACGATGCCGTTGACGGTTACGCCGGTTTCATTTCCCGTACTGCTGGCTATGACTCCCTTTACCGTTACATCAGGCCGGGATATCGCTGCGCCGTTTGATGGAGATGTTATCGTTACCGTAAGGGAAGAGGCGACATCCGCAATCGATCCTTTTCCTCCTGTTAAACTAGCGAACCTCCCAGCCCATGCGCTCCTTATTGTCTCTATCCCCGCAGGCTCGTTTCCGGTAAACGTGCCCGGCTGCGTGATGAAGATGAAACCTGTCTTGAACGTCTTCTGAGAAGTCGAGGCATTCGGAATCCTCTCCCCTTCGGCCGCGATTATATCATCTATCGTCACGGTCCGTACAGTTCCGGTTATGGTCGTTCCTAAAGACGGAAGCAGTGTCGGGTCGATGCTCGCGTTCTCGATCAACGTCATCTGTGGAACCTGTGTTTTGTCGATCATCCCCATGAGATAAAGATCAAGATTGCTGTAATACTTCGCTGCGCTTACCGAGGTAAACGTCCCGTCGCCGTTCGCTTTCCAGTCATTGCCGTATTCCAACGACCCATCGGTGTCGAACAGATAGCTCCAATGGGCGTTGTCTTTGCCGTAGAGACCGTTGTTCAGCGTTCCGTCGGGGTTCTTGAACCTTACCCCCGCACCCCACCGATGAAGTTGCTCATGAGCAAGCGTATCGAGTGTGGTTTCAAACTTCGCGGGATCGAGGGGATTCACGCCCAGACTGGCAATATTGCCCATGTCAATAGTACCCTGGAGCTTGCCGCTGCTCCCGAACGCAGCTGAATTGTCGAAAACGCTCTTTCCAATCCCCTGAACACTGTTCTTCACTTCCATGTAGAACGCCTTTGCTTCTCCTGTCGGCATGGCAAAGTCGAAATTGGAAATGATTACGAGGAAATCGTACTGGTCCTGATGGGTCCGTATGAATTCCTTCGCAATCTCCTGACGCGGAAGGGCATTGATCGAGCCGTCTGCCATTTTCGCATTGTAGTTTCCGCTTGCCTCCATGACCGTGATATTGCCGTAATCACCGACGATTGTCGCCGCAAACAGGCGGGACGTCGTGAACGTGCCGTCTCCTGAAATCGATGACAACCCGTTCCCGCCTGTTGAAGTTACCCGATAATGATAGGCTGTTTCCGGAGTGAGGCCCGTCAACGTTACCCTGTGGCTCGTGACCTGAACGGGATCAATGACCGTTGTCCCGTACGATGCGGTCGTGCCGTATTCTACCTTACTGTCCGCCGGAACGTCGGTGGTCCATGCAACGGTTGCCGAATCAGCAATAACGTTCGTTACGGTGACGGAGGATATCGCCGGCGGAGCAAGGGTCGTGAATGCGCCGTCCGTTGTGGACGATGAGAGGACGCGGCTGTTCGTTGAGGTCACTTTGAAATGATACGTTGTCCCCGGGGCGAGTCCGGTCAGGGCGATGCTGTGATTGGTGGTCGATATCTGGTCGGCGACCGAGCTGCCGTAGGAAGCCGTTGTTCCATAATCGACGCGACTGTCTGCAAACTGGTCGGTCGTCCAGGTAATGGTTGCGGAATCTAGTGCTGTATTGATGACTGTAACATTGCTTATTGCGGGGGGAACAGGTGGCGTATTGATATTTTCGCCTCTCACGCACTGGACGTGACGATCGGTCACGGACTTGGCGAAGAAGGACACGACCTCGTCGCAGGAATTCATTGCAAAGGCCTGGCCGGGACTGCTCGTCCGGGTCGTTGATGACCATTGGGAACACGTGCCGTCATTGGTCACGAGCTCTTTGATGTTCGGCAAACGCCAGTCGGCATATCCCGCGTAGACCGCGCCTTCGCAAACGGAGAGGGCCGATGACCAGTCCATGGTGCTTGCCAGTTCGGTTTGCATCCACATGAGGCCGGTCGCCAAATCCGATATAGTACCGTCGTAGTTGTCTTGCCAGATACCGCTGGAGAGAGGGGTCCCCCGGACGCAGCGGACGTACGCAGTGGAACTTTGAGGCGTTTGAGAAGCGGTTCCTTCCGTAAAATTCACGTACCATGCGTTATTGATACTGGTTGTCGAGGTCCAGTAATTATCCGCATATGTGTTCGGGAATGTGATACTGTCGATCGCGGGTTGATTCGCCCCATAATCAGCAAGCCCTACCAGTTCAACCTTCGACGGGATTCGCCAATCGGAATGGCCTCCAAGCGCCAGATTGGTGCAGTAAGCGCCTGCATTCGTCCACGTCCTCTTCAGGCTGTCGTTCTGCTGCTGCCACTGAAGTCCGGTGTTGGCATCGGTAACGGTGCCGTTGCCGTTTATCGTGAAGGCCGGCGGATTCATGAGGTAGCTGCCGTCCTGCGCCGACGATATTCCCGGCGCCGGACAGGTCATGACGGCGCCGGTGCTGTTATAGCACGTCTCCTGCCCGGTGTCCTGCAGGAAATGCGCATCGGCAAAGGTCTGTCCTGTTCCACTGAGGGTTACAGTTGCCAGGGGATTGTCCGCATCATTGGACGGGATGGTCAACGCGCCCGAGAAAATTCCCTCCACGGTCGGCAGAAACCGTACCCCGATCCAGCACGTCGTTGAAGCGGAAAGCGTGTGGCCGGAGCACTGATCGTATGAAATTGAAAAGGGCGCGTGGGGCGCGCCGATATTCCCGATCACCAGGCTTCCGCTCCCGCCGTTGGAAATAACGATGCCGTATGTCGATGAACCGCCGACCGTCACCTGATGGAAGTCGGCCGCAAGGGGGTTTACGAAAATTTCCCAGGCGTCAAGCCGGGGGGTGAGCGTGACCGTAATGCTCTGTGATGCGGTCTGGCCGTATTGGTCCGTGGCAAAGGCCATTATCGGGTTCTGGCCCTCGTGCAGAAAAATGGTCGCCGAGAACGAACCGTTGCTGACCGTCACCCCTGAGCCGTTGATTGTCACTGATGCGTTATTGTTGACCGTTCCCGTGACCTCTATTGTGGCTTCGCTCACAACGGTCCCATTCTGCGGCGAGGTTATGGCAACGGCAAGCGGTGGTATTGATATCATTTGCACATTGGACGTCAGGGTTTGTCCGGAGGTCACGGTAGCGCTTATTGTCTGCGGAAAATAGCCGGACTTTTCGAAGGATGCCGTAAGCGCGCCCGGGGTTATCCCGGTTACGGAATAAATACCGTCCGCGTTGGTCGTCGTTGAATGCATTGTTGACAGGTCCGTTACTGTCACCGATACGCCGAAAACAGGCCCCCCTGTTGCCGCATCGACGACTTCGCCGATGAGCATGGCCGGAAAAGCATTCCCCCCTCGCACGCAGCGGGAATTGTTAGAGTAGTTCGCGTCAATATAATCACCTCCCGGTGTACCGAATCCACCTGTTCTGAAACTTATTGTATAAACTTCGTCATATCGGGAAGTATAGGCTGCGGCATATAGGGTATTTGTGGAGGTCCAGTAGTCAACCCCGTTTTGATAAACGGTCGGGAAAAAAATCAGGTCAACTACCGGGTCATATCGGGTGCTGTCCGTCAATGATAGAAGTTCCTTGTAGTTTGGGAGACGCCAGTCAGTATAGCCGCCCAGCGACAGGGCTTCGCAGGCATTTATGACGGCGTCCCATGCGCCGTTCACTTCTCCCTTCCGTTGCCACATCAGGCCCGTGGCGGAATCGGTGACCGTGTCGTTGCCGTTATCGACAAAAGGCCCGTAGGGTAGACGCCCGCCTCGTACGCATTTCACATAATCGACATAGTTCGGAGACGAGGATGAGTCAAGAGTCACGTAGCTTTTTCCCGCAGAGCCGGGAAAGCCTGAAAGGCTGAGAGCGCCGAACGTATAATTATAATTGGTAATAAGGACCTTCTCCTTCCATGTCGGCAGCCGCCAGCCCGTATATCCTCCCAGGGTGAGATTTTCACAATATGTTTTTGCGTCATCCCGAGTCCTTCGAATGCCATCGTCGTCACGCTGCCACATGGAAAAAGTGTTGTTGTCCGTCACCGTTCCATCAGCGTTATTCGTAAAGGACATCGGGTTTATCGTGTAACTTCCGTCCTGGGCCAACGGGCCCCCGGGCGTCGGACAGTTGATATTCCATCCGTCGGAGCTGAAGCAACGCGTTTGACCCGTGTCCGGCATCAGATATCCACGGCCGGGCAGAAGGGTCACTGTTGCCCATAAGCTTATTTTAAGGTTCTGATTATCTGCGTCGTTTGACGGGATCGTAATTGTCCCCGTATGAATTCCTTCAGAGGTTGCGGCAAATTCTGCGGTAATTACGCACGAATCCCAGCCCTGGAGTATCCTGCCGGAACATCCGTCAGCGGTAACCGAGAAGGGGAACGAAGGGAGAACGATGTTCCCTACAACGAGGGCGGCTTTGCCTCTGTTCGCAACAGTCAGGGTGCTCTCTTTGGATTCATTCATTCCTATATAACCGAAATCCAGGCCTGAAGGCTCAACGGATATTTCCTGGTAATCGAGGGGGCCGGCTTTCTGCCCTCTGACGCATATCACGCGTTTGTCCAAGTCCCCCTTGAGTTTGACAGTGGATCCTCCTCCCGGCAAAGATACGGCCCAACTGTAATCGAAATTTCCGGCGTTCGTCGTGGATGTCCAGTAATCGCCGTTTGTGAAATACCCGGATATCGAGCCATTCTCCGTAAACGACTCCAGTTCCTTTATGTTGGGGGCTCTCCAATCCGTATTCCCTGCAAGGGTGAGGTTCTCGCAATAAGTAAGAGCAGCGCCCCATTTCATCTGACCGCCTGCAGTCCACTGCAACGTAAGACCACTCGCGCCGTCGCTCAGGGTCCCGTCGCCGTTATCCCATAGATCACCCAGTTTCATATCTCCGCGGACGCATTTCGGATAAGCTCCGACAGATTTGGATTGATGTTGGATAGCGCCGTTGCCAAAGTTAATCATCCAGGCACCCGTCGAATCCTGAGAAGATGACCAATGATTAATCGATCCGCTTTGTGTAAATATGGAGGCATTCAAAGCAGGGTCGAATTTCCCATAATCGACGATGCTTGCAAGCTCATTCCTTGAAGGCAGTCTCCAATCAGTGTGCCCTGCAAAGGTCAGGTTGGCGCAGTACGCAAAGGCCTGGTCCCATGTTCCATAGAGATTGCCGATGCCTTGCTGCCATATAAGGAAGGTGTTGTTGTCAGTGACGGTCGCATCACCGTTCACGGTAAATGAGGGAGGGTACATTGAATAGCTTCCGTCCTGGGCCAGGGGCTGGTCGGGCGATGGGCAGGTTATGGCCTTTATTTTTCCTTTATCGCCGTAGCATGCCGTCTGACCCGTATCCGGCAGGAAAAAAGCCTGAGCGCAAAGCGGCGCGTTCATAATAACAAACGGTAATAAAGCAAGCATCCAAATCTTCATCATAGCGCTCTTCATAATCCGTATGGCCTCCCTGTAATGTGATCCCGCAATCAACTCAATGAACAGAAAATCCTCAAATGCGCTCTCCTAAAATACAGATTCTATTCTGAGAATGGATCGTACGGGTTTTCTACTTTAATGCTGTATGGAGCAGATGCATCACGCGAAGAAAGTATTTTACGTCTTTATAGTTGTTCGTCATGAGCTTTCAGCGCAAATTGTTTAAAGAGAATACAATCAAAGAAACACAACGTCAATCAGGGAATCCCTGATTTTCAGCTTCGTTTTTCCTTAGAGCCAAAAGTATTAGTTGTCAAAGTCAGGACAATGGTTACCAAGATTAATAAAGGACTTCTCAGATAGTATGCCATCGGGCATCCGATATTCGAACGTATCGACGATTTCGTTCCCCGACACCCCGGTTTTTCCGTTCGATCGAAAAGCCACTCTCATCATTCGAATTGTCTGTCCATGAAAGATCTATCTGTGACGAAGTTACGGCCATGACGGTGAGGTTAGAAGGAGTATTCGGAGCAGCCCAGGAAACGTTGAGAAGAAAAGCTATGGAGATAAGGACAGTGAGTAAGAAGATTATTAAATTAAAGCTAAAGCGACTGCGGCTAATGACTATTCTGTTTTCTGTATGACCGCCCATCCTGCCCTCCTCGACAATCAAGATACAAGATATGAGTCACAATGCATGACACAAGGAACAGGATGCAAAGCGCAGCATATGTGAATCTTGTGCTTTTTGTGGCAAAGAAGAACTTTCTCTTCGCCCCAGCAGTTATTTGTTCGGAAGGAGAAAGGGGACGTTGGAAGTTTAGTCGCGGGGTGCGCCGCTCAACCTGTTCTTATTTAGATTCAGTCTGTGACGCTAACGGATAATGGACAATATCAGATATAGTTGACAGGTTGTTGCTGTTTGACTTGCAGCAGCAGGACTTTCTAATTTTAACCATGCCGATATTCTCAGCAACCTTCATTCAAACTCCAGCAGATATAATCTATGCCTTCTCAAAACACGGGATGCACAGGATCTTGCCGTTCTTCTCGCGGCTGCGGGATTCCATGAACTTCTCACCGCACGCCGCGCATCGGACCGAGCTGCGTATTGTTGCCTCGCCCGGCGGAGGCGAAGACACCGGCGTTGTGGTGAATATCTCCTTCTCATCCGCCTTCAGGATCGCCGAAGTCTTTTCCATCATGAACAGCTGCATCTCGCGGGCCATGTCCTCCCCCGCCTCTTGCCGTTTCTTGAGCCCGGGATAACGCTGATCATCCTCGAACCCACGGTAATCCTCGGATATGCGAACACCCTGACCAGTGCGCCGATTATAGAACGAGTATACATGCTTGCCATAGTCGCGGAAGATGAAGTTGCCCTTCCCGAAGGTGCAGCCGGTGATGAACTGGATCGCGTCAACGGCGCAGGAGTCGTTCTCCACGATCGCTACCAGTTCCTCGTCCCGCGGCCGGTCAGCCTTGAGCTCCCGAAGCGCGGCCTTTGCAACGCGGTATCCGAGCGCAAGGCCCGGGCAGAGGTGGCCGTGGAACTGGACAACATCACGGAGATCGTTATTTTGATGTTCTTGCATATGACACCTCCCAATTTCTGATTTCGAATTGCAGATTTCGGATCAAAGCCGTTGTACCATCCGCAATCCGAATTCCGCAATCTGCAATACTCGTGTTACTTCCTCAGCACCAGCTTCGCCGCCAGTATCGCCTTCGCCCGCTTCAGATGCTTATTCACCTCTTCGCTGTCATCGATGGCAAGGTGTATCTCCCGGGACACTTCCTCTTCCCCTGCCTGGCTCGCTTTTGACGCCCATTCCCGGTAGTTCTCGGCATGGCTGACACTGTGATCAATCCAATGTTCGATCATCACCTGAAGCTTGCGCAGCGTCTCTGTCTGGTCGCGATCATCCTCATGCTCGTGACCGTGGCTGTGTGAATGTCCTTTGTGCATGTCGTCTCTTGATCCTCCGTTACGATGATAGTGGCCATAATGCCCATGTCGATGAACATGGGCTGTATCGCCGTGATGGTGCGCATGCTCATGGATCAGGTTCACCCGGAGCAGCAGTTCATCGTCAGCAATGATATCCTGGAACGCGCCATCCGCCGCGACAGCATGGTCCTCTGAAAAGACGATCGCCCGTTCTGCGATGTCGCCCGCGATCGACAGGTCGTGCGTAGCTGAGATGATGGTTTTCCCGCGATGGTGCAGTTCATTCAAAAGCTCAATGAGCCAGACCTGCGTCCTCGGGTCAAGACCGTTCGTGGGTTCATCGAGCAGAAGGACGTCAGGATCAGCGGCAAGGCTCGACGCGATGGCGACCTTCTTCTTCTGCCCGTCCGAAAGCGTGTGGGGGGCGCGGTCACGCAGGTCGGTTATGCGCAGCATCTCGAGCAACCCATCCACGGTTACTTTAATATCCGGCGCCGAATATCCCAGCTGCAGCGGACCGAATGCGATATCGTCCCAGACCGTGGACGAGAAAAGCTGCACATCCGGGTTCTGAAACACGAAAGCCACTCTCCTCCTGAAATCCATCGAAAAAGACCTGTCCTCCAGTGATGCTTCGGATAATGGTTTCGTGAAAGCATGGATACTGCCAGATTTCGGGAACACCAGCCCATCGAGCATGCACAGGAGCGTGGATTTGCCCGTGCCGTTCGCGCCGAGGATCACGGTCCGCTCACCGGGTTGAAAATCCAGCGTTAGATCGTTCAGTACTGCTTCACCGTTCGCATAAGAATACATGACATTGCGCAAGCTGAAAACACTCATTATTGGAGCATACCCCTTTCGAGCAGGATGAGTATACCACCAAAACAGAGAACTGTCACCAGCCAGACGTAGTCGATCGCCCTCGTGGTCAATCTATTGATAGATCGATAGTCTCCATGAAATCCGCGCGAAAGCATTGCGTTATAGATATCTCCGCTCATCTCTATGGATTTCTTGAATGTGACGCCGATGCGGGAGGCTGTCCAGTTCCGTTCAGCCGCTGCGGAAAGCGGCCTGATGGTCCGACTCTTCCTGGCCCGGTACATGTCCTGGATCAACCGCAGAAAAACAAAAATGTATCGTTCGGTCATACTCAGTGTCATCACGAATATGCGCGGCACGAACAGCGCACGAAGAGCCGAGAACACAACACTCCAGCGAGTCGTGAGGGTGAACAGCACGGCGTATGAAACTGACGCGGCCACTCGTGAAACAAAGGTGACTGCGCCCCACAGCCCCTGTCTGGTGATCGATATTTCCGCAGGGATGGTGTAAGGCCCCCATGAATAAGACCGTTCGAGATTAACAAGTATCCAGAGCGGGTCACCCGGAGTTACAATATTGAGGAGCGCAGGCAGGACGATTGCGGCTGAAAAGAGCGGAACGAACAGCCAGACCCGTTTCTGGAAGAACCAGAGCGGTACCCGGGATACTACTGCAATCGCCAGGCTCAGCCCGTACATCATCCATAAGGCCCGGGGAGTGTGGAGGAAACTGATCAGGAAGATGAGACAGAGGAAGCTGAACAACTTGATACGGACATCAAGCGACTGGAGCAGGCCATGCCTCCGCGCATACGCCTCGGAGAACAGTGATTGTTCCGCCACATGCGCAACCGCCAACAGTGATTTATCCAAGAATTTAGAACGCGACAAGACACCACCAATGATAAAGGTTTGAGCTACTTCGTATCATTCCTGCGCCCCAACAGCCTGGCTATCAGATACATCAAGCCTGCTGCAAACGCGACCCCGATGATCGCGGTGATAACATATCCAAGACTCTCTCCGGCAAGCCCTTTATTCTGATTCGGCAAGCCGTAGTCTGCGAGAGGCGCCTTCCAGCTTTCTGCAAGCCGCTTCATACCTGCAGGAACAAAGCCCGTTATTTTTTCGATTTCGTCAAGTCCCCACTCACCCCAGGCGCCCTCAGCGCCGAACCATTTCGGGATGATCACTCCCAATGGTGAAAGAACAATTAATATACCAATGCCGATCCAGAGTTTCTTAATTTTATTCATGCAATAAGGAGGTGTTCTCCTGACTCCTGATGGTTCGACTCCGCTCACCACCATGAGCATGTCGAATGGCTCCTGACTCTCTATCCCAGCATTTCCGGATCATTCTTCTGGAAGTACTTTATCACCAACGCCGTCACTACGGCCTCGACAATCCCGAACAGGAACAGGTGCTCGAGCGCCATGGCCGGTACCGCAATACTCAGGGGAAACGGTGAATAAAGCGGCTGTCCGGTCGGTGATTTTTCAAGCAGGGGCTGAATGCCGAACTGAATTGCCGTGATCAATGCTGAGATATTCAGGCTCAGATATGCGGCGATAGCTCCCGCGACCCATCGCCTTCTGCTTTGGATACCTGAACCTGCCGCAATAAGCCGGTAAATGCCATACCCTGCCAAACCTCCGATCACCGCCATATTAAAGCAGTTCGCACCGATAGCCGTAATACCGCCGTCGCCAAACAACAACGCCTGGATAATGAGGGCCACCGAAACTGATATTATAGCAGCCCAGGGCCCGAGGAGTATCGCAATCAGGGTGGCGCCTGTCGCATGACCGCTCGTGCCTCCTATGATGGGGATATTGAACATCATGATCACAAAACTGAATGCCGCGCCGAGTGCTAGATACGGGGCTTGCTTGGTTTTCAATGTCTTGTTCATCTTCCAAGACGCAAAAGCCCAGAACGGGATTGTTACAGCATACATCGTACCATACGTGGCCGGGCCCAGATAACCGTCGGGAATATGCATTGATACGCTCCACCGAGAGAGTACGATTAATATTCGACTGAAATGTTTAGTCCATGGAGAAAACCTGCCCATCAAGCTGTTCGGATACGCCCCTGGGCCCGCATCAGGTGAAGGTTACTCTATACCGTTAATCCATAGTGTTACTTTTTCAAAAAAAGTAGCACACATTGTATTTCTTGTCAAGATTTTTTTGGAATGCATTGACCCGAATGCGCGGCGTGGAGAAGGCGCTTGTTGCGAATTGAATATCGTGGGGTGAATTATGTGTTGAGCAGAAATTTATATTAGAATTTGCCATTGTAATTTCACCCTGGCGGCTGCCGGCCCTCTCGGACCGGCAAACGATCCATTAGAATAAACAGTGTTCTCATACATGATGATCTCATACATTCAGCCTCTCCCTGCTCCACTTGCTCCATGCCCGTACAGCAAGAAAACCAAAAAAGATAACGCTTAAAGAAAGAACGATGACCGGCGCAGTAGGTATATCGAACTTGTAGGAGAGGAATATGCCGACGATGCTGACGAGTACCCCGAGCGTCCACCCGATCATGAGCACCTTTAGCGGATCACGGGTAAAGAGCCGTCCGATCATAGCCGGGATCACAAGGAACGAAAATACCTGGAGAACGCCCGCCATTTTCACCGACTTTACGAGCACGACTGCGAAGCTTGCGAAAAACAGAAATTCGAGCCAGAAGCCGCCTTTCCCCTCATATGACAGCGCGTAGAACCTTTTCCAGAGAATAAAATGGAGCAGGCCAATCAGTCCATAAACAATGAACGTTGAGAGTATATCGGCGGGCGTGACCCAGATGATGTTGCCGTTTATGATGGACTTGAATTCCTCCAGCCCGTGCGGGCTCCTGTCGAGGATCAGGATGGCTGCGGACACGGAAAAAATATAGAGCACGCCGATAAATGCCTCTATGTTCACATATTTCGCAGCTCTCTTGGAAAATGCAAGGATGAGCGCCCCAAGCATGGCAAAGACCAGGGAGAGGACTAGGTGGCGTTCCCCTCCGAGAAGAAAGGAAAGCGCAAGACCGATGCCGATGAACTGGGCAAGGGCCAGGTCCACGAAGATGATCCCGCGCTGCAGGATGTGAATGCCGAAATAGGCGTGGATCCCAATCAAAAGAAGGCATGCCAGAAAAGGATACAGCAGAAAATTGAGTGCTTCCATTTAGTCCTCCAAATTTCATTTTGCCGAATTGCATCAAAACCCCATCCCCACCCGGCCCTCCCCTTGAGAGGGAGGGCGCTTAAAAGTTCCTCCCCCTTCAAGGGGGAGGTCAGGAGAAGGTTACTTCAATAATGTAATGATCTTGTCCCAGAACGAAATCAAGTCATCAGTCCCGGGCATCGAGCCGACGTCGTGAGGAAGCACAATGACCTTCACGCCGGTCTTTGCTGAAAGAGACTCAGCCTCCTGCATTCCGTAAGCGGGAGTGATAAGGATGGCAGCTGGCTTCTCTTTCTTCATGGTCTCTATCAGGCCTTCGATATGTCCTGCGGACGGCGGGATGCCGGGTTTCGGCTCCAGGTATCCTATGAACCGAAAACCGAACTCATCGGCAAGATACTCAAAGTACTTATGATAGGCGATGTATTTCTTGCCCTGAAGCGGTACTGCGCGCCACTGTTTTTCCTTCTCACGCAGGCGCTCAGCAAAAGCTTTGTAATTGGCCTCGTAAAACCCGGCATTGGCCTTGTCTGATTCCGCGAGGAGCCTCGCTATGCCTTCGGCGACGCGGAGCACTCTTGACGGCGAGAAGTGGTAATGGGGATTGCCGAGCGGGTGCACGTCCCCCATGCTCCTGTCCACGGTCGTCGGCTTTTCCAGAGGGGTAATGAACTGCGAGCAATCAAAATTACCCGGCTGACCGGGCATGAGCTTCGGGTTTTTCGAGGATTCTATGACGAGCGGGAGATAGCCGATCTCAAGGTCGAGGCCGTCATACATGATGATATCCGCTTTTCTCGCAGCCAGGATCATACTCGGTTTGGCTTCAAGAAAGTGGGCATCCTGACTGGGTTTTGCCAGGACCGTGACGCTGATCTTGTCCTTTCCGATCTCTTTTGCCGCACTCCCGATCCATGGTAAAGTGGCAAGAACATTCAATCCCGCAAAAGCGGGAGTTGTTAAAGCAAACAGTAACGCAAGTGATAGAACTATCTTTCGCATGTGCTCCTCCTAAAAAGAATGCGCCGGATGGGCGCCGACGGTGAAGTTAAACTGCAAGATCGCCTCATCGTTCGTTCGTCCGGTCATAGTGTCAGAACGATCGTGGCTGAGCTGAAGTCTGATTCGGGCGAATTCACTCGGATTGTACTCAAGACTGGCCGTCTCGCGCCAAGGCTTGCCGTAGTCTTTCTGAACGCCTGCTCGCTCGAAGGTATCGGAAAATACATTGAGCTCGTCATACCGTGCGCCGATCCCCCATCGGTTCATTCGATAGATCCCCTGGACATAGAACCCGTCCTGTCTGCGCCGCAACGAATCGACAGCAGCAGTGGTGAGGTCCGTCGCGGTCCCTGATTGAGTAAGAAACAGATATTCGCTCTGGATCGTCAATGCCTTCTTGCTCGTAGGCTTCCATTTCCAGACTGCTTCCAGACCATACAGGGCGCTGTCGCCTTTGACCGAACTGTTGGGAAGGATGTTGGTATTGTCGGTCTTACCGAAGAGCACGGAGGGTCCGAAATAGAGTGTCGAGTAGTCGCCCGTATCCGCAGAGCTTTTTACATAAAAGGTAAAAGCATGGGGCCCCTCAGCTGCACCCTGTCCGAACAGGAGAGCATTCTCTCCCTGGAGCACTTCAGCGCCAAATACAGTGTAAATGGGCAAGGTCGGCAGATAGGTAAGCTGTACGCCTTTTTCTCCACCCAGACCTTCGTTGCCCAGAAACGCGCGGTAAGGCAAAGCAATGTCCCAGAGATCCCAGGCATGGGGATGTTGCGCGTCGAGACGGCTGAAATTGCTTTTAAACTTGCCGCCCTTGATCTGCCAGCCCTCGGGAAGGGCGGTGGTCACGACGTATGCCTCTTCAATGCTCACGCCGTTTTCCGTTACCGGGATGTTTGTATAGAAATTGAAATAGGGATCTACCGGTGAAAAGATAAAAAGCTCCACTGAATTGAGGTTGAATCCATTGCGCTGGTCCAATCCCTGCGTCGTAAACCCGGGGATTCCACGATTCGCCAGCTCTTCATTCGTTAGATTCGAGGAATAACCGAATGTGTCAAGGACGACGGACAAGTTGGGGTTCGTGAAGGCGCTGCCGCCGAACAACCCGCTTGCCTTCTGTGAAGAAGGTGCGGGAGCCTCTGCCGGCGGACTTTGATCGTTCTTTTGATTGACCTGAGTCTTGAGTGTGTCTATGGTCTTTTGCTGCTGTTCTATGGTTTGTTGCTGACTCTTAAGCGATTCCTCGAGCTTATCCAACCGCTTATTTTGGTCCTCGGCAAAAACCGTATCAGAATAAAGTGCGAGCATGAATACCACGCAAAACATAAGGATTGGTTTCATAACTCCTCCAAGATAAATGAGTAAAAGGTACATTTAAGGCCATCGAATGCCGCTCGGAACAGCTGATGAAAGAACTCGTTGCCAACAGTCCTCCCGGTTACGCGCGATTTCTCGTAAGCCCTATGCTGCAATATGTTTTGAGAGGAGTTATGCGGGTGGAGCGCGGGTGTTTTGGAAAGAGCTGAACAGTTTTTCGACTATCAGCGGTGTGAAAGCGACATATCGTGTTTCAAGAAAGAAAGGGACGCCATCAAAAGCACTGGTCGTATGGCCTGTAGCGTGCTGATGATGGCTTACAAGACAGATTGGGCAGTCGTGATCGGCCGCTGCGCTGTCATGGTGATGAAATACCGCCACGAATGTGGATAACAGAAGCAGTGGTATGAGAAACGCAGTAAAGCGTTTGTGCCAATTCATAGTATCTCTCTTATATTTTCGAAAATACATTAAGCTTTGCAGACGATTTTGTCAAGAAGTTGTTAAAAAATACAGGGCCTGATCACCTGAATTGTCAACGATGTCGAATGAGTAAGTTTATGAGTATTTTATTATGTTAACGAATACAGATTGATAATGAATAGCGCAGATAGAGGCAGGTTTTTAAACGGGAGGTGCACGGCTGTCGACTGAGGCCGACAGGTCATCTTAAAACTTCCACGCCGTGCCTGCCAAAACCGTATAATCGTCCGCATACTTGTTAAGTCCGGCCCTGCCTGAAAGATCAATATACCAGGATCTGGAAATATCATACTTGAATCCCGCCATAAATGTAAATGGCGACGAATCGACACTCGTACCGGTCGCCCGATCAGTCGTTCTTCTGCTCTCACCGGCAAGTTCAGTCAGCAACCAGAATTTTTCCGTTATCTTGTGCTCCGCGGCCAGGCCGAACAGGAAGGCATAGTTGTCCGCGTAATGCCATTTCTTCATATCCCTGCCACTGACTTCGTATGCCAGGCTCGCATGCAGGATATTGCCGTGGCATACCTGCTGATCCATGAGCTTAACGCCCCAGAAGATCTCGTTCGTACCGAGCCCTTTGTCGACATCCCCTGTCGGCAGGGTCACATAGAACTGATACGCCATGGATTGTTTGACCTCATTTTCGAATAGCTGGTGCTTGAATCTGATCTGGACATCGCCCTTGCCGCTCGAGAACTCATTGGTTCCCGGTCTCGGATTTAGTTTTAGATAGGGGATTTCAACGGCAAGATCCATACGTTCACCAAGACCGCCGGTAAGGATACCCGTCAGATCGGTTGCTCTGTTACTGTTATCTTTACTGTAATCGTCGTTCAGTTCAAACAAAAAGTTGCCCTTTCCCTGTGTGCTTGTTTCTTCTATTTGAAACGGATGTTTTGCCCATACCGATGTCGGTATGGCAAGGATCGCGATAAGCAGGACAAGACGGATCTTGAAACCCATATTTAATTCTCCCTTAAGCCTTCTCTAAAAGACAACGGATGACAATCGAATGGATCACCGATCCCTTATACCAGCTCTTTGCCCGTTGTCGTCATCGTAAGTTTGCCATGTTTGACACCCCGGGCGCCTATCAAGCGGTCCGCGATCTTCGTGATCTCGCGGCTCTTTCCTTTCACCACCAGCACCTCTAAACAATTATGGGCATCGAGATGTACATGGAGTGCCGATATGATCTGATGAAAGGACCTGTGCTGCATGTCCGTAAGCGCATGCTCCAACTCGCGTGTATGATGGTTGTAAACGATCGTGATCGTTCCCACGGTCTCCTGATCGCCGGACTCCCACTCCTGTTCAACAAGGTTGTCCCTGATCATATCGCGGATGGCCTCCGACCGGTTGGCATAACCCTTGCGACTGATGAGCGCATCAAATTTTTTGATCAGTTGGCTGTCGATCGAAACGCCAAATCGTGTGATGCCGGCCATCCCTGCCTCCGCGATACATTTTTACGGAAGGTAATACATTCACCACCGCTTGTCAAGCAATTTCAATGGCACATTCATCTTGACAAAACCGGCATGGTTTGATAACGTTGATTGCACTGGCCCCGATCCATCTAAACTATTTTAAAAGGAGACCAAATCGTGAAAAAAATGCCATTGTACGTTGCCTGCTTGTTTGTCCTTTCCTTGCTCGTTGTCCCTTGCAGTGCGTTCGCATTTTTTGCTCTGGATGTCGGAGTGGGATACTGGCGACAGACACCTTCGGGCACATTGAATTACAAACCGGTTTCGGTCCCGGGTGTCATTGGCGATATCGACCTCAAGGATGATATGAATTTAGGCAGGGAGACCAAACCCTTCGCTCGCATCAGGGCGGAACTGCCCCTGATCCTGCCGAACATCTATCTGATGGCCACCCCGATGCAATTCAAAGGGTCCGGTCAATTAACACGAAGCATTTCATATAACAACCAAACGTTCGCTGCCACTTCCACTATTGATTCAAAGGTCAAACTCGACCACTATGATGTGGCGTTATTTTATCCCATTCCCGTGTTGAAAACTGCGACGGGTGGCAAGCTCAATGTCGATCTGGGCTTGAATGCAAGAAAGATCGATTTTGAAGGTACGATTAACAACGGCATCGTAAATGCGTCCAAGAACCTTTCGATCTATGTGCCGATGATTTTCGCCGGGATCCAGGTGAAACCGATCGATGCCTTCAGCATCGAGGCTGAAATACGGGGGATCGCATATAGCAACAATCACTATTACGATTATATCGGAAGGTTAAGGATCAATCCGGTCCCGCTGGTCTTTATCGCGGCCGGTTACCGGGCCGAGACCTTTAAGATCGACCACAGTGATGTAAAGGCCGACATCAAGATCGGCGGCCCCTTCGTTGAAGTAGGACTCAGCTTCTAATTTACGTGTAATCTATTCCCTTCTCTAACAAAAAGCCCCCGGACACGATCCGGGGGCTTTTTCTGCGCATGAAGTCGTTTTTTTTCCTGGCTCCTTAAAATGGATCACTTATTTCATCATCTTGTCTGATACCGATTGGTTGACCATGATCCCAATTGAGTTTCCCGGTTTATTTCAGTGTTCGTTCCCTCTCTTGGTCTCTATCTTTTTTTCAGCTGGTCCGCGACTGCCTGCGCAGCCTTTTTCGCCGCCTCGGGGTCGCCCAGGTAATAGCTGCGGATCGGCTTCAGATCGTCCTCCAGTTCATAGACCAGAGGAATCCCTGTCGGGATGTTCAACCCGACGATCTCCGATTCAGGGATGGTGTCAAGAAATTTAACCAGGGCGCGCAGGCTGTTGCCATGTGCGGCGATGATCACCCGCTTCTCACCCCGCACGACCGGCGCGATCGTCTCATGCCAGTATGGGAGAAAGCGTGCTACCGTGTCCTTGAGCGATTCCGTCAGGGGAATCTCCTCAGGCCTCAAGCCCGCATAGCGGGGATCCTTGCCGGGATAGCGGTCATCGTCCTTCGTGAGCACGGGCGGCGGGATATCATAGCTCCTCCGCCATATCTTGACCTGATCCATCCCGTGCTTTTCCGCGGTCTCCGCCTTGTTCAGTCCCTGAAGTGCGCCGTAATGGCGCTCGTTAAGCCTCCAGTGGTTATGGACCGGGATCCACATCAGGTCCATTTCCTCAAGCGCGATCCAGAGCGTTTTGATCGCACGCTTCAGCACCGACGTGTACGCAATGTCGAAAGTGAACCCTCCCTCGCGGAGGAGACGTCCAGCCTCCCCGGCCTCCTTAATTCCTTTTTCCGAAAGCGGCACATCCGTCCAGCCGGTGAACCGGTTTTCCTTGTTCCAGGTGCTCTCGCCGTGGCGGAGCAATACGAGTTTTTTCATGGCGCTGTACCTCCTAAACTACGAAACCTGAATTTCACTTTGACTTGCTTCGCGTCCTTCGCGCCTTCGCGATTCAAACGGTTTTTTGCACCGGCTTATGCTGTTTCCGTCCACCATTCTTCTCCCAAAGGAGGAACCCGCCGCGGAACGCAAGTGCGTTGTCCCCTGCTCGGCAACCGGACGGCAGTTTGTCCATTTTATTGACGTTGCCTCCGCCAATAACCACGTCGTCAAGCTCGAGGGCGGGGATCAGCCGGGCGACTACCTCCCGGACGAAGGCACGCCACTTCTTGATGCCCAGCCGCTCGAGTCCCTTGAGTCCCAGGTAGTCTTCGTAGGTGGCCTGCTTGTAAGAAAGGTGCCCGAGTTCCATGGGCACAACCGTACCGTCCACGACCAGGGCCGTTCCAAGCCCGGTCCCGAGACCGAGGAATAACATCGTTCCACCCTTATAGCTTCCCAGTGCCTGCATGGCAGCGTCGTTCATCACTTTGACGGGAACGCCGAAAGCCCTGGCGAAATCGAATTTGACCCACCCGCGTCCGAGGTTGAACGGTTCGGAGAACGGCCTGTTGTCGCGGACGCGTCCGGGGTAACCGATCGAGACCGTGTCGTATTTCCAGTCCTCGGTCAACTTCAGCACCCCGGACACCATCTGCCGGGGTGTTAAGGTAGGTCCAGAAGGAAATTTACGAGGATCGGTCTCCCCGGTGACAAGGACCTTAACGCTGTTGCCGCCTATGTCAATAACGAGTACTTTCAAGGGGCTCTCCACTTACTTTAATATTTACACGAGCAATGAACAACAGTCATCAATGTTCATTATTCCCGCGAAAGCGGGAATCCAGAATAAATTGAAAACCTCTGGATTCCGGGTCAAGCCCGGAATGACGGCAAGTTTGTGTGTCTACTTTATGCTCCTTAGGCCAGGGCATTGTCCACGATCCGCTGTGCTTCGGACACGATAGCTTGCAGGTGTTTCTCGTTCCGAAAGCTTTCCGCGTAGATCTTGTAGATGTTCTCCGTGCCCGACGGACGGGCAGCGAACCAGCCGCTTGCAGTGGTGATCTTCAGTCCGCCGATTTCCGCGTTATTGCCCGGCGCCCGGGTCAGCTTGGCCGTGATCGGTTCACCCGCCAGCTCTTTCGCCGTGACAGCTTCTGGTGAGAGCTTCTGCAACTTTGACTTCTGCTCGGGCGTTGCCGCTGCGTCGATGCGGGTGTAGTAAGGGGTGCCGAACGCGGCAGCCAGGTCGCGGTAAAGCTCGCCCGGATCCCGGCTCGTACGGGCAGTGATCTCTGCCGCGAGCAGGTTCAGTATCAGCCCGTCCTTGTCCGTGGTCCACACACTGCCGTCGCGGCGAAGAAAGCTCGCGCCTGCGCTCTCCTCTCCGCCAAAGCAGCAGGTTCCGTCGAACAAACCATCAACAAACCACTTGAAGCCGACCGGCACTTCGGACAATTTACGGCCGAGCGCCGCTACGACCCGGTCGATGAGGCTGCTGCTGACAAGGGTCTTTCCCACGGCAGCGGTTTTCGGCCATCCCGGCCGGTGAGCAAGAAGATAGTCGATCGCCACGGCAAGGTAATTGTTTGGATTCATCAGACCCATCGATGGGGTCACAATGCCGTGCCGGTCGGCATCGGTGTCATTCGCGAAAGCGATACCGAACCGGTCCTTCAAGCCCACGAGACCTGCCATGGCATACGGGCTCGAACAATCCATCCGGATCTTCCCATCATGATCGAGCGTCATGAAGCTGAATGTCGGGTCCACGTTGGGATTGACGACCGTGATGTCGATGCCATAGGCATCCTTGATCGGTCCCCAATAGTGTACCGATGCGCCGCCGAGCGGATCGACACCGATCCTGATGCCCGCGGACCGGATCACATCCATATCGATGACCGTGCCCAGGTCCTTGACATAGGGCATCATGAAATCATGGGGATGTGTTGTAGGCGCCTTTGAGGCGGCTTCGTAAGTTACCAACTTGATCCCGCGATTCCCGGCGCGCAGAAGTTCATTGGCGCGGTTCTGGATCCACTTCGTTACGTCCGTGTCAGCAGGTCCTCCGTTGGTCGGGTTGTATTTGAACCCGCCGTCCTCAGGGGGATTGTGAGACGGAGTAACAACAATGCCGTCGGCCAACCCTCTGCGCCGGTCCCGATTAAAGGTCAGAATGGCGTGGGAGATGACCGGCGTCGGGGTAAAACCGTCGTCCTGCTGGACCATCGTCTCGACGCCGTTGGCCGCCAGGACCTCGAGCGCCGTGCGCTGGGCCGGCCCGGACAGGGCGTGTGTGTCCTTGCCCATGAACAGAGGTCCATCTGTGCCCTTGCCGCGACGGTAGTCGCAAATGGCCTGGGTGGTTGCAAGGATGTGAGCTTCGGTGAATGTGCCGTTCAGCGATGAACCCCGGTGCCCGCTGGTGCCGAATGAGACCAGCTGCTGCGGATCGCTCAGGTCGGGCCTGCGGTCATAGTATTCCCGTTCGAGCCGGGCCGTGTCCACGAGCTGCTCTTTTGGTGCGGGTTTGCCTGCCAAGGGTGATATCGCCATGTGTTTATCTCTATCTCTCAAACCGGATGAGCCGGAACCGAAAGCTCAAAACCGAAAAGCGTCTCTCGTGTCAAAATCTTCTCTTAGTTAACCTATCTTCGCTCACAATGAACGCGTCCGGAACAAGTGACACTGCCATGGCTTCAAGTCAACGTACAGACCGGCATCCCGCATGTCGTTGCCAAAATCAAGGATCAGTCGCACCCCGCGGTCGGCGAGCCGGCGTCGCGCAACGGCCATCGCCTCGGCGCCGCCCAGATGCGCATCGACAACATAGCGGCGCACGCAA
>Ga0210377_10001151_pt1 | contig 24358 bp, 44 predicted proteins | sample PLM4_65_b1redo_FD_155480 | JGI IMG/M metagenome (GOLD analysis project Ga0210377, IMG submission 155480) | Groundwater sediment microbial communities from an aquifer in East River, Colorado, USA - PLM4_65_b1 redo | ecosystem: Environmental > Terrestrial > Soil > Riparian zone | place: USA: East...
AGACGACATCGCCCTCGAAGTCTCGGCGCTGCTCAACGTGGACCCAGTCGCCGCACACATCACACTTGCCCTCGTGCTCCTTGCGGTCGACGTCCTCGGCGTAATCGTCCCACACGGTGACGAGGAGCACCCAGAGCTTGACGGTGCCGGGCGGAGGATCGATGTGCACGCGCGCGCGGTCCTCGGCGGCGATCTCCATGGCCTCGCGCCATCGCCCCGACGTCATCGCGTCGAGCACGAGCGCACCGATACCGGGGAGCTCGATCACCAGTACGCTCGGTGGAGCGCACACGGTGCTCCGGCAAGGCAACCGCACACGGCCTGCGGCCTGCCGAACGGCATGCGCATGGGATCGGCCCGCGCGCTCGACCGGCGCTCGATGTCGTCGAGCGTGTACCTCAGCTCGCGGGCGGCGGCGCGGAGCCGCTGGGCGATCTCGATCGAGACGATCATCCCGGCGCTACCGCCGTGCGCGCCGGTGATCTCGCCGGAGTGCACGACGTTGCCCCCAGCGTTCACGATCTCGAATCGGGCGGCAGCGCCGTCGCGCTCTAGCACGACGTTGGAGTGGTTGGGCACGACGTCGGTGATCGCGAACGTAGACACGCCCAGCGGCACCGGGTTGAGTCGCCCGGGCGCCCGCGAAGGATCGCGAGGCCACGTGTACTCGTTGCCGTTGTCCGTGAGCACGTGGTGCTCCCCGACGTGGCGCAAGATCTTGGTGCAACGATATTGCCAGTGAAACGACTCGCACCGGTCGGGCTCGGGGATCCCGTCGCTCCACAGGACCAGGAGGTAGTCGCGCGGCGCACGATCGATCGTGACGCGCGAGCCTCGCTCAGAGGCGATCGCGCGAGCCTCGGCGAACCGGCCCGTGGTCAACGCGTCGAGCACGAGCGCACCGATACCGGGGAGCTGGATGCGTCTCTGGCACCCAATGCCGAGCTGGGCAGCGAGCTCCCTGACCGTCATCGCACCCGCCTCCCACTACAGCGCGTGCACCGGCGGGTGCCGGGCGCGTTGCGGGCGTTGCACGACTGGCACCGGGTCGGGCGCGTCGGGACCTCCGGGATCGCGCCCTGGACAAACTCCTCGAAGTCAGCGCCCCGCAATCGGGCGGCACGATCTCGCAGGTCGTTGCCGGTCTCCGCGCGGACAGGCGCCCCGTTGAACGGGCGCTTGTCGCGCGCTCGCGCGAGTGCACCCGAGACCTTGCGCCACGTGTTCTCCGCGCGTGCGGGCACGTCGTAGCCACGCGTCTCGTACCAGCGACACCGGGTCTCCATGGCGCGCTCGAGCTCGACGAGCTCGGCCTCGGTCAGGTCGAGGAGGATCACTTACCCTTCCAGTCTTCGAAGATCTTTCCGGCGTTGACGAGATCAACCCAGGGTGATTCCTTGAGCTTCAGTATCTCCCTAATGAAGTACTCGGTACGAGCGAGCCGCGACTCCAGATCAGCGATCCGGTTGCCCGTCACCAGACTACGCCGCAGCTCCGGGGAGATGGCAGTCGTCTCGACCTCACGCCTGATCGCGTGCTCGGCGATCAGCGTGCCTAGGCGCTCGAGGGCCGTGGGATCGACGGAGAACAGAGCCTCGTCAACCGCGTTGTTGTACGCCTCTACGAGGCGCATGACGAGTCCGCGGAGGAGTTCGAGCACGTGCTCGCCGACCCACGGGTCGCTCCACAAACGCGCGGCGGAGATGATCGTGCTGGCGTCGAGTCTCACGATCTACGCCACGGCCTTGAGTGCCGCGGGCGCCGGGTAGCGCCGGAGGAGCGCGCGGATCTCGCGCGTCACCACGATCGACGCGCCGTTCTCGATGACACCGCGGATGAACGCGGCGAGCGCGGCGGCATCCGCGGCCGGCCCGACCAGCACCGACGCGACGGGCGCCGAGGTCGGCACGTGCCCGCGCTGTTGGAGCACGGTGGAGATCGCGTGTCCTGAGACTTTTGCAGCCTCGATGACGGCCACCTGCTCCTTCTTGGGGAGCTCGACGAGCTTGCGGAGCTTCTGGAACCCGCCGTGTGTATTCCACGTCTTGACGTCGGGGACGATCGCGAGCGTCGCGGCGCGGTCGAGGAGTTCCTTGGCCTGCGCCTGGGTGAGCCTGAGCTCGACACTGCACCAGTCGATGAACTTGGCATCGGTCGGTGCGAGCGAGCGCACCTCGCGTGCCCACTCGCTCTTTTTGTAGTCAAGATCCTTCTGGGCGGCCTCGAGCGCGCGCCACGCCTTGATCAAACGCATCGTTGCATTTTTAAGAGACTCCAGAGACTTGGTCATCTACTTTTACCTTTCTTTTGTTTTGCTGTGACAACTAATGATGCCAGCTTAATCCACTGACTGTCAGTAATCTTATTTTTATTGCTGGCCCGGTAAGCCCGATTTCGCGCGTTGACTTGTTCCCGATTCGTTGCGTTCCGAATACGTTGGCGCGCGTTAATCACAACACGGTTCCTAGCGTAGTATTTTCTGACATGCAGTCTGTTGGACGCTAGATAGACCTCGCGATTCGACGCTCGCCATGCACGAGAGCGCGCATTTTCGATATGCTTATTCGCAGCGCGTCTTGCACGCCTTTTGGCATTAACGGACTCGCGATTTCTTGCGGCCCGCTGACGACTCTTAGTATTGTATTCATCCCGGTTTAGTGCATTTCGAGCACGAGTCTGTGCATTGTAGTAGTCGCGGTTTGCTGCCAACCACGCACGTTTTTGGGAGCGCTCGCGCGCTGGATCGGCCGCTCGCCTGGCACGCGCAAGAGCGTTCTTCCTGGCACGTTGCTCGGGCGTCACAGCGGGATCCCCGCGACGTGCTCGGCGAGGTCCGCGGCCCAGTGCTCGAACCTGACGATCCACGACGGCGTGAGGTTCGGCGCGGTCCCGACGTGCTGGCCCCCGCCGGGCTGGTGAGATCGCCACTGGCGGACAATGCCGTCGAGCTCGTCGGAGTGCGAGCGAATCGCGGCGGCGAGACGCCGGATCACGACGGTCCCGATCTGGATGTCGCGCTTCTGGAGATCGACCAAAACGATCGTCTCCTGGATCTTGCGCTCGACCTCGACCCACGACGGCGTGGGACTCAGTCCCAGCACGGCGCCCAGCATGCCCCGGGCGATCTTTTCGTCGAGCGGATCCGCGACCCGCTCCGGCTCGGCGAGGCGCACGATCTCGAACGTGAAGCCCTCGGATCCGAGGCGCGCCGAGAGCTCGAGGTCGACGGCGTCCTGGTAGGACGCGCACAGCTCGGCGGCCACGAGCGCCATGGGGAGCCACGAGCGCCCGAGCCGGCCCACGACCGGACCGAGGTTGCCGACGTACAGGCCCGCGGGGTCGCGCTTGTCGGCCTGCATGAACAGATCGTTGGTGCACGACACGATGCGCACGACGAAAATTTCCGCGGTCATGAATTCACCTCGATGATCTGGTCGTCGATGTTATAGCCGCGCGCGGTGTGCACGGGCTGATAGTCCTGGGTGACGGCGGCCTCGGGCCAGCGCACGAGCACGGCCGACAGCCGCGCGAGCTGGGTCTCGCGCGACGGATGACGGTAGTCGATCGTTCGTCCCTTGATGTGGACGCGCACGAGGTACCTCACTTGGTCTCCCGCTCGGCCTCGGCGACGAGCTTCTCCGGCACGTTGAAGGTCAGCGTCCACTGGTCGCTGGGGACGCCCACTCGCCCAGAGCCCGTCCACTCCTTGGTGATCGACCACCCGATCATCTCGTAGCGCGCCTTCACGGCGTCGACCACGTACTCGTCCGAGCTCGTGTACGTCCCGACTGGGCGACCGCTCGAGTAGTCGGCGAGGATCTTGGCGTCGACCTCGGCGGAGATCGAGGGCCACTCGCGATAGATCGCGACGATCCGGGCCACGGCCTGCGGCGTGATCACTTGGCCTCCCTGAGCCTGGCCTGGGCCTTGTCGGCGATCGCGGCGTATGCGTCGAGCGCTCGCGCGAGGTTGCGCGCCTGGGCGGGCGTCATGATCGTGCCGTCGTCCCACCCGTTGTCAGGTCGGAGCTCGACGACGTATCGGCCGGTCTCGAGCGAGGCGGTGAGACCCACGCGGTAGTCGGGCGCCTGGGTCATCTTGACGAGACGCTCGCGGGTCACTGGATGCCCCCGGCCACGCGCTCGAGCTCGGAGGCGACGTCGGGCTCGATGCGCCCGAGTTTCTGAGCGGACCGGGCGATGGTCTGTTCCAACACGAGCACGTCTGTCTTCTGCATGCCCGGACAATACACGGCGCGGGCGCATTATTCGGTTAGCGATCGGGTACGGGTGGGGTAGCGAGATCCTCGCACCGTCGACAATCACCCGTTTTGAGTTCCTCTTCCGCCCTCTAAAGAGGGGCGGGAAGTGAGGGAAGTGAGAGCAGGAAGCGAGCGGGAAGTGAGGGAAGTGAGAGCACCGAGGGTAATTAATTCGCTAGTGATAACGGGTTTCTAGCAATTCTTTTCGAGCTGGGAAGTGAGAGCAACTGCTCCAGAAGTGAGCAGCGGGAAGTGAGAGCGCGTGCGAGAAACAACTCCTCGAGAGCGCAAGCGCTCGTAATGACGAGCGAAAGAGACCAATTGTAACGACATCGCGACAAGTGTACGGAGACGGTGACAGGATGCGAGACAAGTCGCGACACTTGTAATATTCAATCTACGATTGGTGATTTACGGTCGCGATCCGGCGACACTTGTAACGAGATCTCTACACAGCGATCTCGAGTAGTTGGGCGCCGGGATACCCTCGTGCTAGGTAGGGTGTAGCTATGTCGTCGTCCCCGCCCAGCCAACCGAAGACCTTGGTGCAAAACCTCAGCGGCGTGAGTGTCGCATCCGCCAAGGCGCGACGCGGGATCCTGTGGGCGCTCGAGGACGCGATCTCCGACGACGAGTACGCGGAGGCGCTCGCCTCGATCGCGTTCGGCCAGTGGCCCAAGCGGCGCGCGCGCGACGGCGCACCCGCGAAGCCCAGCGGCGCGCACGAGGCGGTCGAGGGTCCGCCCGACGGCACGCACCGCATGGCGGCGTGGAAGATGATCGGCGACCGCAAGTACGGAAAGCCGATGCAGGCCGTCATGATCAAGGCGGAGCTCGAGGCGCGCTCGCGCGTGGTCGAGAACGCGGCGGACGCGATCGACGTCGAGGCGCTCGACGGCGCGGCGGCCAGCGTGATCGAGTCGGCGCTCCGGCGCGCGCTCATGCAGGGCACCGCACCGACGCCGACCCCGCGCGTGATCGACGCGCACTCCGAGGAGAAGACACCGTGAGCAAGTGCGAGGTCCCGCCCGTTGGCTGGTCGTGCTCGAGGGTCGCCGGTCACGATGGGCCGTGCGCGGCGCGGCCCGCTCTCGTCGAGACCGGCTGGTTGATCGAGCGCCAGGTCGGTGGGCGCGGAGTGTGGTGGCGCGGCACGCGCGACTGTGGTCGAGACTGGACCACGGACTCGTGCGAGGCGGTGAGGTTCGCTCGGCGCGAGGACGCGTCCCGCGTACTGGGCCTGCTCACCACGACGCCCAACTCCGAGTGGTGCACAGCGATCGCGACGGAGCACATGTGGTGCAAGCGCACCGAGGAGCAGACAACGTGAAGCCAGACGAGTGGTGTGTGATCTTCAGCAACAAGGGCGCGGTCGGCGTCGACGGGTACGACGGCCTCAACGACGGCGCCGGACCCAAGCGCCAGACCCGGGCGGTGTTCTCGAGCGCCCAGGAGGCCCACGATCATCGGGACACCCGAGCGGCGGCGAACCCCGGAACCACGTTCCAGGTCGTCAAGCTCGCCTGAGCTCGCATGGGTCGCGACCCCGTCAAGCAGCGCGCGAACCAGAAACGGTATCGCGAGGCGCACCCCGACAAGGTGCGCGATGCACGGCGCGCGTCCGAGATCGCGCATCCTGGCGCGATCCGTGCTCGCTATTTGCGTCGTGTGTACGGGCTGTCCGTTCTTGCGTGGCTGTACCTGTTCGTGTCTCAGGGATATCGGTGCGCGGTCTGCGGCGCTGGCGAATCCGAGAGCATGAAGGGTTGGCACACCGATCACGACCATAGTAAGCCCGGCACTGTTCGCGCGATCGTTTGCCACCACTGCAACACGATGCTTGGCGCGGCGCGCGACAACGAGAGCACGCTGATCAAGGGCGCGTCCTACCTCGCGAGACACCGTTGATTTCAAGGCGCTTTGACAGCTCGAACGTACGCTCGTGCTGTCTCGACGAGGGGACGGGTCTGCTCGAGGTCTCGTTCCACAACGGCGCGCGCTGGCGCTACCGCGGCGTGACGATGCGAGAGCTCGACGCGTGGTGCCGCGCGCCGAGCGCGGGCTCGTTCTTCGCCCGCGTGATCAAGGGCAACCCGCACCGCTACCCGCCCGAGCGCGTGCCCCGCGACTCCGACACGCTCGAGGTCGAGCTCGCGCGCCGGATCGTCGTCGCCATCCCGGGGCTACCCGACGAGAGCGCGCTGCAACATGCGCGCCAGCTCGACGAGGCGCACTACAGACTTACATTTCCACACGATCAGCAACACGTGGATGGTGCTGCGCGCCCACACGTGGATCGTGCGGGCGAGATCATCCCGATCGGGATGGCGGCGGGCCAAGTCCTCGAATCGAGAAGCCAGACTTCCCGATCGGGATCAGACCCAGTTGACGCCGCGGAGGAGCGAGGGCGCGAGGCGCATGCCGGCGGCGATCGGGTGGCGGGCGATGCCGACCCCGCCGTACGCGGCGCCGGTCTGGGTCTTGAGGGCGACGGCCGCGATGCGCGCGTCGGCGAGCTCGGCTCGAGTGTACACGATGTCGCCGGTGCTCGTCACGATCAGGTAGTTGGACACACACACAAGATAAGACCGCTCGAGCTCGAGTGCAACAACCAAACGAAACTAACTACCCCACCCGTACCCGACGCCGTGGTGTGCGTCGAGTGGCCGGTCGTGCTCGAGGTCGGGTGCCAGCACGAGCTCCTCCGCGCGATGAACGATGGCGCTTGCCCCGTCTGCCCGCCTCGTGTACCGTCGGAGGAGAAAGGAGGGGCACCATGCGTCGCTGTTCATAAGGGCCAGGCCCCGGGGGGTACGCCAACGCAGAGCGAGCCCGATAGAAAGGGCCGAGTTGTCGGTGCGAGCCCGGCACCCCCGACCACGATCCGCCCGCCGACCGTCGAGCAACCCACCCCCTCATCAGCTCCGGTCGGCGAGGCACACGGGTCCGATGAACCCGAGTACATGCGCCGGTCCCTCACGACGCTCACGCGCGAGGAGGCCACGCGGCTCCTGATCCGCATCGACGCGATGCGCATGAGGCACTCGATCCGCAAGTTCATCCGCGGTCGGCTCGAGGGCGGCCGATGGCGCGGCGGCGCGTGGGACGTGCTCGAGGGCGAGGTCATCCTCGATTGGAACTGGCACCACGACTCGCTGTGCATGCACACCCAGGCGATGCTCGAGGAGTGGATCCTCGCGGGCCTCGCCACGCCCGAGGAGGTCGACCGCACGCTCAGGGACTGGGAGCGCGTGCGCCGGTGCGACCCCGACCCCAGGCGCAACGAGCTCGCGATGGAGCTCGAGCTCGTGCTCGGGTACCGCGCACACTGGGAGGCCACGTGCGCGGCGGCCGGCCAGCGGACCACGTACAAGCAGCGCACCCAGGACCTCGCCGTGAACGTCGGTCCGATCTCGCTCAAGAGCCGGATCGTGATGGTCATGGCCGTGGCCTGGATGTGGACGCGCGTCCCGAGCTGGGAGGTGTTCTGCGCGTCCGGCACCCCCTCGAACGTGAGCCGCGACTCGCTCGCGTGCCGTGACCTCGTGCAGAGCGCGTGGTATCGCGACCAATTCGATATCCAGTGGAAGATCAAGGACGACCTCGACCGCGTCGACAAGTGGGGCACCACGGCCGGCGGCGTGCGCGAGTCTCGAGGCGCCGGCGGCTCGGTGACCGGTATCCACGCGGACGGCATCCTCCTCGACGATCCCGACGACGCGGCCAAGGTGTGGGGCGACGCCGCGCGGCGCGACGCGATGACGTTCTGGCTGGCGCTCGGCAACCGGATCAAGGACCCGCGGCGCCCGCTCCGAATCGTCGTCCAGCAGAATCTCCACGACGAGGACCTCACCTCGCGGCTCGTGCGGCTCGGCATGCCGAGGCTAGCGATCCCGGTCGAGTTTTCCCCGGCCGAGCGCGGGCGCCTGTACTCGGCGCCGTTCGGGTGGCGCGACCCGCGCGAGCTCGAGGGCGACCTCCTCCACAAGACGCGCTTCACGCCGGAATTCTTGGCGGCCGAGCGGATCCGCCTCGGCACCCACGGGTTCGAGGCCCAGTACAACTGCAACCCGCGACCGCTCGATGGCGGCATGATCAAGCGCGGGTGGTTTCAGTTTTTCCGCATCGAGGACGACGACGCGAACAACGGTCTCGCCGATCGCCCGCGCCCGACGGGCTGCCTCGGCGCACCCGGCACGCCACCCGTCCCCGCGCTCGTGCTCAAGACCCGGCGCAAGAGCGAGGTGCACAACGATGTCTCCTGGATCACCGGCGAGATCGGCCACATCGATCTCGACTGGCTGACCATCACGGTCGACGCGACCTTCGGGTCATTGTCCAACGACGCCAGTGCGGTCGGGCTCCTGGTCGTGGGCGGCAAGGGCATGCGGCGGTTCGTGTTCGACGACCGGTCCGAGCCGATGACGTTCCACGCCACGGTCGCGGCGATCAAGGCGCTGATCGGCAAGTGGCCCGCCAAGCGCGTGATCATCGAGCTCAAGGCGAACGGCGCGAGCGTGATCGAGGAGCTCACCAAGCAGATCAAGGACTCGAGCGTGATGGGTGTCGACGGCCGGCCCGCGATGGTCGTGGTCGAGGCGGTCAACCCCGAGGGCGGCAAGGAGTCCCGCGCGGCGGCGATGGTCCCCGCGATCGAGAGCGGGTGCGTGTACCTCCTCGACGGCGCGCCGTGGCTGGAGAATTTCGTCGGCGAGGTGTGCGTGTTCCCGAACGCCAAGCGAGACGACCGCGTCGACGCGCTCTCTCAGCTCATGACCAAGTATCGCGACTCGGACATCCGGTCGGCGTGGGGCAAGATGGGTAAGAAATAACCCGCCGTTAGGTCTGGCCCGTGGCGCTCATGCACGGGATGCTAGGCTCTGCAACATGGGATCCATCGCAGTCGGCGAGCGAAACAAGATGTTGGACGCGCTCGCGGCGCGCGCCAACTACACCATGCCGGCGGCGTTCTACGTGCAGCTCCACATCGGCGATCCCGGCGCGGCCGGAACGAGCAACGTCGCGGCGAACACCACGCGCAAGCTCGTCACGTTCGGGTCCGCGGCGGCGGCCGGCGCGATCAGCAACACGGCGGACATCGAGTGGCTCGCCGTGCCGAACCTCGAGACCTACACACACGTGAGCTTCTGGTCGGCCTCGGGCGCCGGGACGTTCGGCGGCGAGCGGCACCGACGTCGCGGGTCAGCGGGATCTACTCCGTCGTGCCGAGGTCTCTGCCCACATTTCTGCTGATGTGGGCGCGAGTCAGCGCGACCTGCATCGATCGGGCCAGGTCGGCGGCACGTCGGGTGCATCTGCGAGCGCGCTGCAAGATCTGCACCGGTCTGCAGGCATGGCCGGCGCACTCGGCATCGAGGTCACCGGCGAGCGCGAGGCGGGCGGGATCTCGCGAGCAGCGACCCTCGAGAGCGTCGGCGCGATCGTCGTCGGCGCGACCCAGCGCGACGTCCACCGATCGGCGGGCATGCACTCCGTGTCGTATATCGGGTGCCTGTCCCGGGAACCGCTTGCGCAACGCCGAGGCCATCGGCGCCGACTTCAACTCGCTGGTGCAGAACCGCATCGCCGGCGTGGACCAGGGCAAGATCATCCGCACGCACGACAGCTCGATGTAGCGGGTGACGTTATTCTCCTGGCGCTTGAGCCAGCGCTTCATCATGCCGCCGGCCGCGCGCCGGGTCACGAGCAGCTCGAGCCCCAGGCGCTTCGCGAGCCGCTCGCACGTCGGCAGCGAATCTGCCCACTCCACGTCGAACCGCGGATCGGGATCGCCGAGGTCGGCGTGAATCAGGATGCGCGGGCCGGTGTGGCCGTCCGCGTCCAGGTACGCGATCACGGCGAGCGCCGCGGCGACCGAGTCCTTGCCGCCCGACACCGCGATCGCGACAGCGGCGTTCGCGGCGATCAGCGCACGGATGGTGTCGTCCAGCTCGACGCCGCGATCGACGCGGCCCGGCATCCCGAGGGCGACGAGCTTCGCGCCGACACCGCAGGCGGCGAGCGTGGCCACCTACGAGCGCCCCAGCGAGACGTAGAGGTCGTTATTCCAGCCGCCGAACCGCACGAGCTTCGCGCGCACGAGGCCATCGAGCGCGTTCTGTACGGTGTAGATGCCGAGACTGATCCCGTACGCGTTGTAGTAGTGCGCGGCCAGGCAGTAGTGCAGCTCCTTGGTCGTGCGGGCCTCGTCGGCGATCGCTTCGAGCAGGTCGGTGCCGAGCCGGTCGAATTCGGTGGTCGTGAGCTTCTCGCGGAGCCGGGGATAGGCTTGGTCGTAGGTGGCGGTCAAGTTACGCCACCTTCCGAGCGGAGCACTGCTCGCGGCAGCTGGCGACGTAGCCGGTCCAGTGCGCCGCGAGGCGGTAGGCGTCGGTGATCGAGGCCATGGAGCAGAGCGTGTGCGAGCCGGTCTCGCTACCGGTCAGCTCGAAGAACGAGCCGTCCTCGGACAGCATGGCGGCTGCGAAGCGCTCCTGACCCGCCGGGCCGGTGAACTCGAGGTAGAGCTCCACGCCGTTGACCGAGAGGAAGCCGTCCGCGCTGCAGGTGATGCCGACCGCCAGTTTCTGGAGATTGTTCATGGGGTCGGGTAGTTCACGAACGGGGCCAGCTCCCGAAGGTTGTATCCCGCGGATCCGACACCAGGGTACCGGGACACCCGTCTCCGCAGCATCACGAGATCGGCCTGGAGTGTGCCCAGAAACCCCCACCGAAAACGGGGGGTTCCAGGGAAACTATCCGGGTTATTGGGAAGACGATTGGACCGTTTCAGGGGTCATGGGCGGTCACGGTTCTACTCTTGTCGAGTTTCTGGGAAACGCGAGTTCGACTCGTGTCGCGTCGACGCTTCACGAGGCGGTTACGTAAGCGCCTCGCGACGGGGTACTTTTTTGCTCCCACCGTAGGCGCGTCCGACGATCTCGCTGCGTGCCACGGAAGAAGAGTCCTGAATTCTCACCGTCGGAAACAGCGCGCGTTTCGTCGGGCGGATCAGCGTCGGCAAGCTAGCGCTCGATCCTCGGCGCGTCACGGCGACGATCACCACGCGCTCGAGGCGATACACGTACGAGCTCGGGCGCGGGCTCGCGCGCGTGGGCCCCGGCGTGTTCCAGGTCGACGTCGTGCTCAATGAGCCGGGCCGTTTGGTCGTGCGGTTCGACGGCGATCGCGGGTGGTCCGAGCAGACCTACCACGTGGACCCGGCGGCACCATCCATGGTGATCGCGCGCGCGGCGCAACCACAACCCGCCGAACGTGATCCGGATCTGGATGCCGATCTCGAGACGATGGTCGCCGAGCTCCGAGCGAGCGGCGTCGAGGTCGCGCCGTCGAGGTCGGGCGCGTTCGTTCGGGCGGCCCACGCAGAGCTCGAGCGTCGCAATCGCGCCAGGCGATAACCAATCGAAAACGATCGGTTAGGTGTCGATCTGGCGCGTAAGCGATCGTTCGCGCCAGATTAGCGTGTCTGGTTCGCGGCCGTGTCCTTTACTAAAATACGACGGCCGGGAAGATGACAGAATAGATCGCGCTCCCCGCACGTGGGTGAAATGCAGACCAAGCTCACCGACGTGGAAATCTCAGTCATCGAACACTCCGCCGGGCCCGACCTCGACGACATCGCCAAGGCGCTGCGCATGCGCCGCAACGGCACCGTCAAGGAACCGGAGCACGACGACTCGCTCCGCGCGCGCCTGCTCGCGGCGGCGAGCACGGCGTACCCGACGCTCACCACCCGCGAGCGCGCGGTCGCCGAGCTCCTGATTCTCGGCAAGCCGAACCGCGAGATCGCGGTCGCGCTCGACATCTCGATCAAGACCGTGGACACACACCGCGGTCACGTGATGCAGAAGCTCGAGGTCGCGAACAACGTCGAGCTCCTCCGCCTCGCCGTCCGCAAGGGATGGGCGGTGATCGAGCTCGAGGGCGATCTCGAGGTCTCGTAGTGGCGATCGCAGTCGCATTCGTGCTCGCGTGGATCGCGATCGCCTCCGCGCTGATCGCGTGGGTCGATCGCCCGCGTTCGCGATTCGGAGGAGAAGAACATGAGCAAGACAGCCAGGGACAAATTCAAGGAGCAACATCCAGAACGCGCCAGCGAGTACCACCGTCGGCGAAAGTTCGGGCTGAGCCCTGTCCAGCATCGGCAAATGGTGACAGCCCAACAAGGGCGATGCGCCCTTTGTGGTGGCGAGGAGCCTGGTTTCAGAAACGGGAAACGCAAGAGTCTGGCCGTCGATCACGACCACGTAACTGGCGTGATTCGATCCTTGCTTTGCTCGAAGTGCAACACGGCGCTCGGGCTGTTGAATCACGATATCGCGCTGATCTCGAAGGCGATTGCGTATTTAAAACAGTGAACGAATCACCCAGGATCCCCGCGGCCTGGACGGTGCGCGGCGAGGTGCCGACGATCGCCGGCGCTCGAGCTCGAGTGGTCGGGTGCCGGGCCTCGCCCTTGTGCACCGAGAAGGGTTGCCGCTACCGATGGTGATCTGTAGCCAGTGCTCGAGGTCGCTACCGGAGGAGCCGGGCACCGACCTCACGTCCGCGGGCTCGAGGCGGTTCACGGTCGCGCACGTGAACACGTACGGCAAGTTGTGCCCGATCGGCGGGTCCGACCTGTCGACCGACGTGTGCGCGCTGGTCGGCGGTCTCAAGATCAGCGGCGAGTGGATCGACGCGCTCGACCTCGGGCCCGATCTCGCGGTCGTGCCGGACGGTCCACACCAGGGGCTACCGGGGCACGAGAATTGCCGCTGGACTGGCGGCCGATGGTACCCGTGCGACACGCGCGCGCCCGACTGGGTGGACGAGCGAGACTAGACATCGTTGCGGGTCGCGCTCGCATGCCTCCGAGAGAAACCTCGGAAGGTGGGCGCGGGGTAAACACCCGGGGTTCAATTCCCGGCGAGCGCGGCCCGCGCTATCCTCGGAGCGCATGATCCCGGAGAAGGACGAACCGACGCTCGTGATCCTGGTCGTCGACGGTCGGCGCAGGTACATCAACGAGCGGATCGTGCGCGTGCCGGGCGAGACCTCCGAGGCGTTCGCCGAGCGCGTGCGAGCTCGTCTCATTCGCGTGATGGGCGGCGTGTGCGACTAGTGTGGGTGTGCAATTACACAATCCGCTAGCGGAGTTGTCGCGCGCGATCTCGTGGCATGCTTCCGGCAATGGCCGGCAAGATCTACGCGGTGAGCGATGCGACCATGAAGGCGGTCGCGCGCGACTGGTTTCTCCGCGGGTTCCGGTGCTCGGGGTACGGAGCTCACGGCGAGAGTCGGCTCCGCGACTCGCGCGCGTTCGAGCGCCTGCTCGAGGTCGAGTTCGAGCGCTCGTGGTCCGAGCGGCGCGTCGAGCCTGACACCGAGGTCGTGCCCGATCCGGATGTGCCGCGCGGTCGACCGACCCGCGAGCTACCGCCGACGCTCGCGGCACAGCTCGCGGCTCGAGCTCGACGGCCGGCTCGCTGACCGGAAATCCAGACAACAGCCGCGCGTCTGGAAATCAGGACACCTACATTTCCCTACGCGCTGGGTGGGTGGCGTGCTGATTGCATGTCAGCTAGGGTATCTGCAACATGCAGACCACCGTCGCGTCCACGTTCGTCAAGGGTGAAGCCGGCCAACTCGCGGACGGTACCAAGCACAAGGATTGCCGCTCGGCGCGCAATGCCGAGGCGTCCGCCGAGATGCCGTTCGGCCTGATGGTCGCCAAGAGCCTCGACACCACGCTCGTGTACGCCGATCGCGTGTTCACGGCCGAGGCGGACACGGAACTATTCACCACGACCGACCCGCACTCGCTCGAGACCGGCGACGGTCCGTTCCAGGTGAGCAACTCCGGCGGCGCGCTGCCGACCGGTCTCTCCGCCGCGACGGACTACTACGTCATCCGCGTCGACGTGCGCAACTTCAAGCTCGCGACCTCGCGAGCTCTGGCGCTCGCCGGGACGAACCTGTCGATCACGACGGACGGCACCGGCACCCAGACGATCGCAGACACCTCGAGTACCACGCGACTCGCGGGCCAGAACGATGTCCAGATCCTAACGTCGAGCTCCGATCTGCTCGCCGGGATCGCGGTGTTCAACCAAGCCTTCGCCAAGCCGCAAGAGCTCGGCGACGACGGCATCAAGCCCGAGACCGCGTTCTCGATTCTGAATCGTGGCAGGATCTACGTGACCGTCGAGGACGCCGTCGACATCGACGACGAGGTCCACGTGCGATTCGCGGTCGGTAGCGCCGACGAGCCCGCGGGCGGGTTCCGCGCGACGCTCGACGGTAACGCGCTTGTGAACCCTGACGACGTGTTCACGGCGGAGGCGGACACGGAGCTATTCACGGCGACGGCGCACGGCCTCCTCACCGGCGACGGTCCGTTCCAGGTGAGCAACGCCGGCGGCGCGCTGCCGGCGGGTCTGACCGCGGTCACCGACTACTGGATCGTCAAGGTCGACGCAGACAACTTCAAGCTCGCGACCTCGCGCGCCAACGCGCTCGCCGGGACGACGCTGTCGATCACGACGGACGGCACCGGCACCCAGACGATCAGCGACACCGCGGGCACCGAGCGGATCGCCACGATGAACATTTCCAAGTTCGCCCGCTGGAAGGATGCGGCCGGCGCGGGCGAGATCGCGACGCTCGAGATCAAGATGGTGAACGCGTCGATGGCAACGCTCGGCTAAGGAGCGTTCCATGCTGACCCCGAAGATCGACACGTCCGAGCTCGCGACCGCGGTCGCGACGGCCGTCCTGTTCGTCGCCGAGATGGGCGCTGGCGAGATCTGGCAGCTCGACGCCTCGGTCGCCTGCTACATCAAGCAAGGCACGCCGGCGGCGCTCGTGTTCGGTGATCTCGTGTTCACGGCCGAGGCCGATGACGAGAAGCTCACGGCGGCGGCGCACGGACTCCTCACCGGCGACGGTCCGTTCCGCATCTCGAGCGACACGGCGCTCCCCACCGGGTTGTCGGCAGCCACCGACTACTGGATCATCAAGTTCGATGCCAACGTGTTCTATCTCGCGACGTCGCTACAGCTCGCGCTGACCGGCACGAACGTCACCTTCACGACCGACGGCACGGGCGTGCACACGATCAGCGACAAGGCGGAGACCAAGCGCGTCTCCGCGTTCATCGCGGCGGCGGCCACGGGCTCGATGTACCGGCCCGCCGGGTCGTCGACGCTCCTCGAGCCCGGGTACGACCAGGGCACGCGGCTCACGATCATCCGCGCGGCGGGCGACGGTGCCGTCACGCTGACCAAGATGCGCGAGCGGCCCGAATTCGCTGGCGCCTAACCGATCGCGAGCCGGGCGCTCAGCGCGTCGGGCATCACGAGTGTGTAGTGGTCCTCGGCCCACTCCGCGTGGTCGCGCACGGCGCGGTCGTCGGCGAACACCCTGCGCGGCTCGCACGAGCACGTGACCTTGCCGTCCGGCCGGAGCCGCATCTCGTGGGCGTCGCGGTCGGAGCTCACGACACCTCCGAGATCGTCCAGCCCACCGTGTGGCGGAGGCCCGTGCGCTCGGCGCACTCGACGAGCTCGTCGCTCGAGGCATCGGCGTCCGCGTCGTAGGTCTCGGTCGTGAGCTCGACGACGATCGCCGGGCGGCCGTCCCACGCGCGCTCCTCGCGAATGCTGAGCGGCCACTCGCCGTCCGCGAACAGGGCGGCGACCGAGTCGACCGTGAGGCCATGCGCGCGGACCGTGTCGCTCGAGAACCGGATGTTGGTGGTCGTGTTCGTCATGAGAAGAGTATGCGTCCGGCACCGGGCGAATGCAACAAGAAAAAGAAACTATCCTGTAAGTGTGCGATTCCCGGTCAGACGCGGGTGTAGGTCCCGTCGGTCTCGCGCTTGTACCAGACCGTGCGCACGTTGTGCCCGGAGCTCGTGTTGTGCGCCCATGCTGGGGTCGCGGAGGGCCTGGACCAGGCTCGACATTCCGCCGCGCGGGCCCGCCAGGTCGAATCCCCACGAGCCACCGGTCACGACGCGGTAGACCGTGCGGCCGAGCTTGACGGGCGGGATCGACGCGAGGATCTCGAGGTGCGCGTCCTCGCGGCGCGAGCCCTCGGTGAGACAGTCGCGCGACATCTTGGCGAGCTCGAGCGGGTCGGATGTCGTGTCGAGCTCGACGGTCGCGGAGTAGATGGCGGCGCGCTCGGCGCTCAGATTCCACATTAACGCGTCACCTTGCTGTAACCGTGCGTCATGCGATACGCCTCGGCGGCCTCGAGCGTCACGGCGGGGTAGGTCTTGCTCGAGCGCTGGTCGACGCGGGCACCCTCGGCCATGCCGCGCGCGTGGGTGTCGACGCGAACGCCACCCGTCGCGAGCTCAGTGACCGTGTCGGTCAGCGTGTAGCGGACCGCGCCGCAGTCGGCGGTCTCGCGCGCGGCCACGAGGGTCACGTACGTGCGGGTGCGGAGCGCCTTGGTTTCCGTGTTCGTCATCATGAGATAAGACTACGCCCGATCGAGCGGATGTGCAACAAGAAAAAGAAACTATCTTGTAAGCGTGCGGAACCTAAGCGGCCCTCGCGCGGGCGATCAGCTCCTCGCGCTCGAGTTCGGGGATCCCGTGCGCGCGGGCCTTCTTGCGGGCCTCGTCGAGCCACCCGCCCAGCGCCTCGGCAGCGGCCCTGGCGCCGTCGCAGAACGCCTGCGAGCGCTTGTCCGCGGGCGTGGTAGCCAGGTCGACCGACTCCTCCCAGGTCAAGCCAGACGCCCAGTCGCGGAGCACGTAGGCAAAACCGGCCTTGAATTCCTCGGGTGCGGACATGTCAGGACTCCTCGGTGTCGCGGTAGCACGCCAGGATCTCGTCGAGCTCCGGCGCGGGTTCGAGCTCGAGCTGGCGCGCGGCCTCGTGCGAGGCGGCGATCAGCGCGGCGCGCGTCTCGGCGAGAGCGAACAGTGGGTTGATGGAGTTTTGCATGGTTAGTTATCGTTCATCCAGCGGGTCGCGGTGCGCTCGTAGGTCGCGTTTGCTTCCTCGGCCCGTCTCCGCCGCGCCGGCCTCGGTCACTTCCTCGGGTTCGACCCCAAGTCCGCCGCCGATCCGAGGCGACGTAGCGGAGGCGGGCTTCCGTGCGCGCGTCCATCATCTCGGTCCAGGTCATCTCGTCCGCGTTCTTCATCATGAGAACAGTATGCGCCCGCTCGAGCGAATGTGCAACAAGAAAAAGAAACTATCGTGTAAGTGAGCGATTTTTGGTCGCTAAAGTCTAGTGCATGAGCGCTTATTGGTCGTAAAGGCTCATGTATGAGCGATTTCTGGTCGACCTCAGATAACCGCCGATGTGAGGTCACGGCGCGCGCGAGACCTCACTTGGTGAGCGGCGGGTCGTAGAGCCGGCCCTCGCCGTCGAACAGGTCGGGCGACACGCCGGGGATCCGCGCGGTCACGACCTTGGGGTGGCGTGGGATCCCGCCGGTGACGATCGCCTGCAGCGCGTCCTCGAGATCGAGGAACAATCGCGTTGCGTGGTGGCGGAGCCACGGCGAGACCGGTTGCCGGAAATTCGCGATCGCGTAGACCGGGACCGGAGGTCGCGGATCACCCAGGCGATCGCGCGCCCCGGCTCCACGCCCTCGTCGAGGTAGCGCTCGAGGAGCTGGGTCGCGGTGTACTCTGTCACGACGCCCACGAGACGGTGAGGTCGGCGCCCGCGTGCTCGGCGATCCGGCGCTCGACCTCGGCGCGGTCGGCGGCGGACTTGGGGTCGAACCCGAGGAAGTGACCGAGGCCGGCGCGGCGGAGACGGGCGTTCGCCTCGGGGGTCGTGCCGCGCGACGCGATCGCGTAGGTGCCGTCGGTCGCGGGGGTGAGGATGACGTCGGTGGACATGTGGATCTCCTGGGTTCGTCGAGCTCGGCCGGCCGGTTGAAAGCTGAATAGTTGGCGAATCGACTCCGGCAGGGTGGCGCGAAGCGACGCGTACGCCTGGTCGGCGAGCGCGCGGCGGATCGCGTCCGCGGTCTGCTTGGCGTCGCCGTTGTGGCGCGCCGCGAAAGCCACGATGGTGAGTAGGTTGCCCATGGAAAGAGTATGCGTCCGGTGACCTGAGATTGCAACTAGAGAAAGAAACTATCTTGTAAGTTTGCGCTTTCGTGCGAGTTTCTCGGCGTATCGGCGCATGCGCTCGAGGTCCTCGTCGTGATCGTCGTTGGTGTTCGCGGGCGCCACTACACGTCCTCGAGCGCGGCGCGTAGCTCGTTGCACGCGGCCGGGAACCGGTCGTCGAATACCTCGCGGAGGTCCGCGTACTGGGCGTCGAGGATCGCGCGCGTGATCCGCTCGACCAGGTCGTGGTCGAGCTTGTCGAACGCGGGTTCCCAACCCGCGCCCTTGCGCGGCTCACGCGCGTGCTTGTGATTGTACAGGATCGAGGTCGCCTGATCCTTGGCCTGCTTGTGTCGGCGATCGAACCGGTTGACCTCGAGTCGGATCGCGAGGAACCCGAGCTCGGCGAGTTCGTACGGTCCTCCGCCGTGCTTGCCCTCGTCCGTGATGTAGTGTGCCTTCGCGAGTGCCCTCGCGGCGGCGTGCTCGCTGCCGCTCGGGTGCATGACCCCGCCGCGCTTGGCGAGCTTGATCAGAAATCGGCGCGCGGCGATCGACAGGTTGTTAACGTTCACGCGACACCGAGCGCGAGTCCGAGGACCTCGCGCACGTGTGCGGCGTAGCGACCGCGACCGCGGATCCACCCGCGCGCCGCGGGGTGCACGATCGCGACGTGCTCGATGCCGAGCTCGGCGAGACCGTCCGAGACCTTGCGACCGAGCGCCACGATCTTGACGTCGGTGCGCGCGATCTCGCGGAGCCGGCGCTTGCGATGATCGGTGACCTCGAGCGGGCGCGGCTCGTCCGGGTACAGGTTGCAGAATTCCTGCGCCAGCGGGTCGACGCTGATCCCGCGGAGCGCCTCGAACAGGGTCTTGGCAGCGAGGCGCCCGTCGCGCCAGGTCCAGCCCTTGCGCTTGGCGGTGTCGGATCGGCGCTCGCCCACGAACATGATTTTGGTTTGGGTCATGCGTCCACAGTGCGCCCGCTCGAGCGCGAATGCAACCGGAAAAAGAAACTATCTCGTAACCTCGCGTCGGAACTAGTGACCGCGTAGCCCGCGCTCGAGGTACGCCCGAAACACCGCACAGATCTCGTCGACGCTGGTCTCGTCGTCGGCGATCGCCTTCTCGATGGCGCCTCGCGGCAGGTCCTCGTCCTCGCGTCGACCGTAGTACAGAAACTCCCCGACCAGGTCGGACGTGGTCCCGAGGATGTGGAGGCGGAGCGATCGCTCGTCGTGGTCGGTGGCCTCGATCTCCGCGTCGATCGCGTCGACGTCGGCGGGCGCCAGCATGTCGAGTTCCTGGGCGAGGCCGAACACGATCGACTCGATGATCTCGGGCGAGTGCGTTGACGCCTTGAGGTCGATCGGAAACTCGACATCGAGCGCGACCGAGTCGACGATGGCGCGCGCGAGCTCGCGGCGCTCGAGGCGCTGCTCCTCGGTGGGGACGGCGGGCTCACCCATTGCCGGGCTCCTCGCCGAACGGCGCATCGCTGTCGCCCTCGAGCCACGCGCAATATTTGTCGAGTTCGGTCTGGGCGAGTTCGCGCGTGGCGTGCGGGCCGTTCGGAGACCACGTCTCGTCGTGCCAGTACCACCCGTCGGGGCGCTCCTCGATCGCGGGCGGCGTGGGCGGGGATTGCGAGATCGAGCTCAGCATGGAACCCGGCTCGACCTCGTCGGACGTGCGCTCGATGGGCTTGAGCACGAGTGGCGAGGTCAGGCCCGGGAAATCCTGACCAGTGCGCGCGTGCTCCTCGAGCAGGTCGGCGCGCATGGCCTGGGTCTCGGGCGACAGCTTGATCGACATCTCCGCGTGAACCGCGATCTCCGCGGCGCTCGCGATCGCGAACCCGGCGGGCGCCAGCGTGCCGCACTTGACCTCGTGCGTCTCGACGTCGAACGGGGGATCCTCGTGCTCGGAGTCGGGCGCGGGATAGATCGGATCCTCGGCCGCTGCGTACACCGGCGCCGCGATCGACAGCGTGATCTCGCCGCGCGCGGCGGCCTCGAGCATCTCCGCACCCCGGACCTCCTTGCCGAGCATCGCGCTCGCGAACCGCATGAGGATCCAGTCCTGGCCGAGCCCGAATTTGTCCTTGGGGTTGTGCTTCGCGGCGGTGCCCTCCCAGGTCGCGATCGCAAGCGCGAGCGCCCGGCGCTCGGCGACGTCGGGCACGAGCTCGGCGAGGTTGACCGCGTTGTTACCGGTCGTGGCGAACAGGACACCGGCGCGCTCGAGCATGGCGCGCGCGATCTTGAGCAGGGTCGATTTCTTCACTTGCTTGTCTCCGTTGGGGGTTGACCAGCGAGCGCGCACTCGCGCGTGTGCTGGTTAGCGGTCGTGTGGCACGTGCATCGCTTGGAGGTGCCGGGCCCCGGTCCGACGCCATCGAAGCGGATCACCTGGGCTAGCTGGTACGCGGCGCGCGTGCGCGGGTCGCACTCCAGGCGGTCGTCGTGGAGCACGTTGCAGTCGGCGCACATTCGGACGCGGGTCGGCGTGATCGTTCCGCCTCGGCGGAGCGGCAGGTCCCCGCGGCGCGCCGGCGGTCGCATCGCGCTGAGCACGCGATCGCGGAACGATGCGTCGGTCTCGGGATCGACGCTGCGATCGAGGTATCGACGAAGTCCGACCCATGCTTGTCGGGTTAACGCCACTAGGACACAGGGCTAGTAGTTGGATGCTGCCAATCTCCGTCATACAACTCCGCATAGGTAGGCGACTCCGTTTCGGCGCTCAAACCGAGCAGCGAGCGGAACGCGTTGAACGGGTAGAAGCGCCGGTTGAAGCGAAACACGAATTCGTTGAGGTACGCCTGCAAGTGCTTCGGGCTCACGCCGTGATGAACACCGTTGAGCCACGCCTTCAAGTTGCTGAAAATCAGGTGGATGATCGGCAGGTAGTCCTCGGCGACGTTCGGCTCACCGCGTTCCGGGCAGGCAAGGTGCTGGTACCCCATGCGTGCGAGGCCCGCGTAGCCCTGCCAGGCGTCCGTCACGACCATCTGCGTCGCCGGGTCGACCACCGACTCCACGAAGCCAGCGCAGGACTTGGCGGTGCGATCGGGGATCACGGCGAGTCGCAGTCGGCCAGCGTAACGTCCACCACGGCGCGGCTTCCCCTTGCCGTCCTCGCGCTCGGGCTTCGTGACGCGCTGCTTGACCTCGACAGCGCCGATCACGGCGATCTGGTCGTGCACGCCCTTCCCCTTGCCGCGCGTGCGACCTCCAACCCACGTCTCGTCAACTTCCACATGCGTCCGCAGTCCAATGCGGCCACTTGTGACGGCCATGCCGCTACGGAGCTTGTGGAGGATCTGGAACGCCGTCTCGTAGCTCTTGATCCCGAGCTGCCGCTGGAGTTGCACGGCGCTCATGCCGGGCGTGAGGCTCGCCACGAGGAACGCGGCCCAGAACCACGTGCTCAACGGCATGTGCGTGCGCTCCATGATAGTGCCGGCGGTCAGCGCGATGTCGCGCTTGCAGCCCTTGCAGCGCAGGACGCCCGGCTTGGCGATGCGCGTCGGAGCCGCAGTGCTCGCGCACCTGGGACACACGAAACCGTCGCGCCAGCGGATCGACTCCAAGTACAGCGCGCAGGCGTTGTCGTCCGGGAACATCTTCTGAAACCCAGGCAGGGACTCGGGGAATTTGTCGGCCATGCACATAGGCTACTTGCGCCCCGCATGGATCCGGCCGGTGCCGCGACACCCTTTTGCGCGACACTTGTGGGCGGGCGTGCCGTAATGCAGGACCGGCGTGCCCTTGATGATTCCTGTACCGCCGCACGACGCGCATGGAATCGGCTTCGCGAACCAGCCCTGAAGCGACGAACCGCAGCGCCCGCGCCCGCCCTTATCGCGCGAGGAGTACGAGGTGATCGTCCACGGCCATTCCTTACGGAACTCGGCGGTGTGACTGCCGATCACGCCGGTGATGTCGTAACCGTGCTTGCGCGCGAGCTTTTGGACTTCGAGGAAGGTCGGCTCGCCGAGCTGCGCGTGACCCGTGAACAGGTCCGCCGTGTCGCGGCCACCGCGCTCCTTGCTGACGCGGATGACGAGATAGCCGCGCATCTAACCGCGCCTCAAAAGGTTTGCGGCGTCGAGGCGGACCGCCAGGCGACCGCGCTCCGTAAGTTCGAGTCGATCACCCTCGGTGACCAACCCCTTGCGTACGAGTGCATTGGCGGTGCGGTCGAAGTTGGCAAGCTCCGTTCCGCGCACGCCCCAGCGCAAGTAGTCGCAATGCGACCACACGTCACCCCAACACTCCGAGTCGTGCTCGGCGATGACGCCCAGGACCGCGATCTGACGATTGGAGAGGCGCATCTACTTGGCCTCCGGGTTGGCGTACAGGGCCTGACGCAGGAACGTCATCGCCTCGTCGATCTCGCGGAGCGAGGCGCGATCGTTGATGTAGCGCGTTACCACGAGCCGCAGGTACTTCGCGGCTTCGATGCGCTGAGATGCGGGGTAATAGGGGACGGCAGGCCCACCGGTAGTGGATCTGCCGCTGTTCTTGGACTTGGAGGGGTTCGCCATCTACCTGCCCTCGCTCTCGTCCAAGCACAGATCGCACCACGGGCCGGTCATCGCGCACCGGCACGGTTGGACGCCGTAGATCCACGTCGCGTAGCCGTAGCCGCGCGCGATCATGCGCTTAGCGCGCTCGCGCGTCTGCTCGGTGCCCGGAGTCCACGTGCCGTCGAGTTGACGCACGAAGATCGGTGCGTCCGAGCTAACTGCGCGTTCTCCCGTAATCATGATGTTGGAGGTCTTTGCCATGAATCACATACTAGCCATGGATGCGTGTGGCGTCAACCCGATAAGCATGGTCCGACCATCTCGCCCATGCGGTCGAGGTCGGCGCCTCGAGCTTGATCCATCTGGCCGCGCGCCACCACGTACGCGATCGCGTCGGTGGTGTCGTTTGCGTCGGTCTCGGGATAGTCCTCGAATTCCTCGAACATCCAGGTTCGCGACCTGGGGTTCGGGTGACTCGGCACGCCCTTGAGCCCGAGACGCTCGTCGATCTCGTCGGCAGTCGGCGCCCCCTGGGCCTGCGCGCGCGCGTCGTGGCGCGCGTACGCGATCACGGCGAGCGCGAGGGTGAGCACGCTCTGATCCGGCGGCATGAGGGTGACGCCCCTGCCCTCGCGGCGGACCACGTCGGCGGCGATCCTCAGCGCGTCCGGGTGCGGTCGCATCTCCGCGTCCGACACGCGCCGGCGGGCCGGGTGCACCCAGTCGCCCGCGTCGCGCTCGCCCTCGTGCACGGGGCGGCAAGGCATGGTCAGCGGCGATCCGCAGGTCGGGCACTCGGTCGCGTCTCGGACGAGCACGACGTCCGGCGGGGACTCGGCGACCTTGAGCTCGAGGCGCTCGCGATTCGCGCGCTCACTCCACATCGAGAACATGCGCTCGGCTAGACCCTCGTGCTCGTACTTGTCCAGCGGGCGGAACGCCTCGAGCGTCGCGGCCTCGTTGGCGATCGCGAACGTGACCGAGAACCGGCGGTCGCCGATGCGGAATTCCTTGTCGCTCCGCATGCGGGGGTTCTCGAGCTTGAGGTCGACGGCGACCCGGCGGCGGATCGCCATGTCCGCGAGCCTCGCGAGGATCACCCACGACTCGGTCCCGTCATAGTGCCGGGTCTTGCTCACGGGCGGGCCCTCGTCTGCGCGAGCACCGCGCGGGCGCGTAGGATCAGGTCGCTCGACCCGAGCGCGCGTGCCCCGTCGCGCGTGACCCCGACGAGCTCGGCGAGGCGGTCGAGATAGGGGCCTGTCGCCTCGGAGGACGAGCACAACTGACATCGCTTGAGGTCCATCATCTCAGCGCTCCTCGACGATCCCCATCTTGGCGCCGTCCTCGTGCGCGGCGGCGACCTCGTCGGTAACCGGGTAGAGGCGCACGACCGAGCTGACCGCGAACGTGTGCCGACAGCTCGGGCACTTGTAGAAATAGAGGAACATCGTGTCGACGTGGGCCTGGG
>Ga0210377_10001152_pt1 | contig 24345 bp, 21 predicted proteins | sample PLM4_65_b1redo_FD_155480 | JGI IMG/M metagenome (GOLD analysis project Ga0210377, IMG submission 155480) | Groundwater sediment microbial communities from an aquifer in East River, Colorado, USA - PLM4_65_b1 redo | ecosystem: Environmental > Terrestrial > Soil > Riparian zone | place: USA: East...
CGATCACCTGGGCGGCGGGTTCCATCGCTATTCCGTGGATGAGGCGTGGCGCATACCGCACTTCGAGAAGATGGCGGACGACAATGCGGGGCTTCTCAGGAATTATGTGGACGGCTACGCAGTATTCGGGGATGTGCGTTTTCTCGATGTGGCACGGGGCATCATAACGTTTACGCGAGAGGTACTGTCTGATCCCCGCGGCGGGTTCTTCGCGAGCCAGGACGCGGATGTGACGCCAGATGATGAGGGCGGCTATTTCACCTGGACGGAAGAGGAGTTCAGGAAGGCGCTTGATCCCGAAGAGTACGCGTTGCTTTCTTCCTATCTGTTGCATGATCAGGGAAGCATGCACCACGATCCAGCAAAGAAGGTGCTCTTCTCAACCCGGTCAATACCGGAGCTTGCCACAGGGCTCGGCAAGACCCCTTCGGACGTTCAGCGTTTGATTCAAGCCGGCAAGAAAAAGCTACTCAACGCGCGTCAACGGCGCGAGACCCCTTTCATCGACAAGACCCTCTATACATCGCTGAACGGGATGCTTATCAGCGCCTACTTTCATACCTTTGCCGTGCTGGGTGATGAAGAGGTCAGGGTATTCGCGGTCAAGAGCCTTGAACGCATTCTGGCAGAGCGTCTCGTGGAGGATGCTCTTTTACACGCGGAGAACGTTCCTGCCGTGCTCGATGATTATATCTTTCTCATTGACGCGTTGATCTCGGGTTATGAGGCTACTGCCCGGCAACCGTTTCTCACCATGGCGGATGAACTCATGACAGTGTGTCTGCAAAAGTTCCGAGATAACAACAATGGTGGATTTTTTGATACCGAGCGCGAAGTTCTGGGTACGCGGCTCAAGAAGATCGAGGATATTCCGCATGCTTCGGCCAACGCCCTGGCGGCCCTGCTCCTGCTCAAGCTTGCTCTCTTGACCGGGAAGAACGAGTACCAACAGCAAGCGGACCTTTCGCTCCGGCTCTTTGCCGGGATAGCCCTTGAAATGAGTGTCCATGCAGGGACCTATCTCTGCGCCCTGGATGCGCATTTCAACATGCTCAAACTTACCGTTGAGGCGCAGCCTGACGGTGAACTCAGCCGGACAACTCGCGCCCTTGCCGGGAAGATATATACGACAATTCTGTATGGCGACGATAATAACCGGATCATCCCCTGTAAGCAGAACACCTGCATGGAACCTCTCTATAAATCCAATGATATCAAAAAGTTGATATAGCAACCGAAGGCCTCAGATTTTTGGAGATAGTACCTTAAAAAAACGATTTTTTTTGGTTGATATACTTTCTTTTACGAGATGGCATCCTATACATTTGTTCCCCGCCACATTTCACCCGTTTTCGGTAGTGAGATTTTCAGACTACCAGTATTTATTTGCCGCCAACAGCAGTGTCCTCCACGGCGGGGGTCCTGTCACCGCAGCGATGATTTACAACCCATCGATCGTGAAGATTGTCCCATCGTTCCCACTGGTTCCGGAAGGGAACAAAGGGGGCATTCAAAAAATCAAATGATCGCACAAGGGCGTTCCGCCGGGATGCCCTTGTCACGTTGTTCTGCGTATTCTCGCCGTCCAACTGCAAATTTCGGCTTGACAGCAGTGCGCTGTCGGGTGTATTGTACCCTGTCTCAGTAATACTCCGGAGAGTCAGAAGCCCCTCACAAGGGGCTTTTTTTGACATCGAGTGGCCACGATCATCATGAAGATGTGAAGGAAAAAGAGTGGAACGGAGAAGGGAAAAGCAAAAACGAGAAGACCGGCAGCAGCCCCATTTCCCCATGAATTCTCCACGGTTTCTGCAACATTTTTCGCCCTCGTGACCTTCCAGAGCATCGCTCGTTAATAATTCAGGGAATGTATCAAGGGACAGGACAGGAGTAATACATGTGCCGTTTGAGTGCAATCACGTCGAGTGACTTTATCTCCCCCATGGAGAACATCCTGGCGCTCGAGACCATGAAGGAAGGCCATGACGGGTCGGGTCTCGGTCTTATGCTCAAGGACATGGCCGGGCCTTTCGCGGATTACAAGAAGTTTCCAACGATGTCCGCCATTTGCTCGAACCAAGGCCTGGCTATGCTCGAAGACTACATGAAGGCGCAAGGCTTTACGGAGAAGTTCTCCTGGGAGCCGCCGATCAAGAACGTGAAGGGCGTCGAGCGCCGCGATCATTATATCGCGAAGGTCTACGACTATCCCGCAGCGTATAAAGATAAGACCCAGCTTGAAAAGGAAGACCTGCTCCTGCGCACGAGGATCGCGCTTAGGCTGATGGGTGAACCCGACGGGTCGCTCTTCGTATTCTCCTTCTATCCCGACGTGCTGACCCTTAAGGAAGTGGGCGATCCGCTCCAGCTCGGCGAGTTCTTCGGCATCGAGAAGTCCGGTATCAAGTCGAAGATCGTCCTTGCCCAGGGCAGGCAGAACACGAACTATGCCATTTACCTGTACGCGTGCCACCCTTTCTTCATCCAGGGCTACGCCACCATGACGAACGGCGAGAACACGGCCTTTGTTCCGATCCGCGAGTTCCTCATGGGACGCGGTAACCCGGGGTATATGGGCTACAACTCGGATTCCGAGGTCTTCACCCATATCCTGCACTACACGAACCGGACCCTCGGGTATCCGCTTCATTATTATAAAGACGTGATCACGCCGATGAAGGACTCCGAGATCGAAAAGCGGTCCGATGCAGCTCCGCTCCGGCTCTTGAAGAAGTCGCTCCGGCCGCTCTGCATCGACGGCCCGAACTGCGTGATCGGGTTCACGCCCGACGGCACGTGTTTCATGGTGCACGATTCCAAGAAGCTCAGGCCCGGTGCCGTCGGCGGCAAGCCCGGAAAGTATGCGCTCATGTCCGAGGTCTGCGGCGTGGACAGCGCCATTCCGGACCGGGATGAATCAACAGACATCTTCCCCATGAAGTACGACACCGTGATCATCGCGCCCGGCGCGCGGGAGGTTAAGGTATGGAATCAGCTGCACGGTTAGACCAGAACCATCAGCTCTCGTTAAAAGAGCTTCCCTATATCGTCCAGTGGCGCGAGGACCGCTGCACCCGCTGCGGCCGCTGTACGGCCGTCTGCCCCATGAAGTCCATCGAGGCCACGGTTTATACCCAGCGGGTCGTAACGTCCGAGGGTTCGAGCCCCGAACCCAAGGTCACCCGCCGGCTGACCCAGGTGGTGCGCCAGGTCACGGAGATCGAGCGTTACTGCATCGGCTGCGGCACCTGCGCGCTCGTCTGCCCCACGGACGCGATCTTCCCGGAATACAACGTCCAGCACAAGCTCTACCACTTCAGGAACAAGGGCGGCATCCCCTTCATGCGTGGCGGACGGCGGAACGACCCGTCAATATCAACCCTGGACAAACTCAAGTTCACGCGCATCTCGATGCTCACGGACCCGGCGCTCGACGCGGGCAGGCATGAGTTCCGCATCAGGACGCTTCTCGGCAGGAACCTTCCCGCGGAGCAGCTTCCGCTCAGGGTGGAAGGCGATAAACTTACGATCAGCAACCATACGTTCATCCCGCCGGTGCGCGAGATCTACCCCATCCGCATCGGCAGCATGTCCATCGGCGCCCTCTCACCGCACATGTGGGAAGGCCTTGCCATGGGCATCACTTATCTGAACGAGGTCGAAGGCCTGCCGGTGGTCATGTGCTCGGGCGAAGGCGGCATGCCGCCGAGCATCCTCAAGTCCCGCTACATGAAATACTTCATTCTCCAGATTGCGTCAGGTTACTTCGGCTGGGACGAGATCATTCGTGCGCTTCCCGACATGATCGAAGACCCCTGCGCCATCGAGATCAAGTACGGCCAGGGCGCCAAGCCCGGCGACGGCGGCCTGCTCCAGGCCTATAAAGTGCTGGGTCTTATCGCAAAGATCCGCGGAGTGCCGCAGTTTGTCGACCTTGCGTCGCCGCCAACGCACCAGACGAAGTATTCCATTGAAGAGGCGGTCGCGAAGATGATCCAGTCCATGTCCATGGCCTGGGGATTCCGCGTACCCGTGTATCCGAAAATTTCAGGGACAAAGACGGCGCGTGCCGTGCTGAACAATCTCGCTCGGAACCCCTATGCCGCGGCACTCTGCATCGACGGCGAGGACGGCGGCACCGGTGCGGCCTACAATGTGTCCCTGGACAAGATGGGGCATCCCATCGCGTCCAACATCCGTGATTGCTATCTGGATCTTGTAAAACAGGGTAAGCAGAACGAACTCCCGCTCATCGCTGCGGGAGGCGTCGGCAAGGGCGGCAACCTTGCAGCGAATGCGGCAGCCCTCATCATGCTTGGCGCATCGGCGGTGGACACCGGCAAGTACATCATGCAGACCGCCGCAGGCTGTTTCGGCGATGAGCTCAACCGCTGCAATGTCTGCAATCTCGGCAAGTGCCCGCGCGGTATTACAACACAAGATCCCAAGCTGTATCGGCGTCTTGATCCAGATAAAGTCGCTGAACGGGTCGTTGAGGTGTTCAAGGCCGCGGATGTGGAACTCAAGAAGATCTTCGCGCCGCTCGGCAGGAGCACGGAGCTCCCGATCGGCATGTCCGACGCCCTTGGCGTGAACGACAAGGACATCGCGGACCGTCTGCAGATCAGCTACGTCTGTTAGAAAAACAGGAGCTAGGAGCCAGGAGCCGGAATTTAGGAGAAACGATTTAAAGCTGCCTTCCGGCTACTGACTCCTGACTACTGACTCCTTTTTTTGAGGGAACAATGATCATCAAGGGCACTATCAAAGGGAAACGGGTCTCTTCGAAGGACCTCGAAGAGCAGCTTCAAAAGGCCATCCAGAACGGAGCCAAAGAGCTGACCGTTGTTGCTGAAGGCCAGCACGGCATCGGCGGCAGGATCTGGCCCCGCGAAGGACGGATCGAGGTCACGATCGAGGGCACTGCCGGTCAGCGTGTGGGAAGCATGGGCATGGACGGCACCGATATCCTGGTAAAAGGCTCAACGTCAGATGACACGGGCTGGCTCAACTGCGGCGCCACCATCACGGTCCTCGGCGATGTGGCCAACGGCGCGCACAACGCAGGCGCCCAGGGCAAACTCTATGTCCAGGGCGGCGGCGGAGCGCGGTGCGACACGATGACCAAGAAGAACCCGCGTTTCCCGGACCTTCAGTCCTGGTACTTCCGCGGCGTGGGCGACTCCTTTGCCGAGTTCAAGGCAGGCGGCATTGCTGTTGTCTGCGGTGTTGACGCTCGCGATCCCGAGAACGTGCTCGGCTATCGTCCCTGCGTGGGCATGGTCGGGGGTACGATCTACTTCCGCGGTCCCATCAAAGAATACAGCAAAACCGACGTGAAGCTCCTGGACTTGACGGAGCAGGACTGGGAATGGCTCACCGAGAACATGAAGCCCTATCTTCAGGCCATCGACCGCATGTCCCATTATCAGGAGCTCACCAAGGACAAGAATGCCTGGAAGAAGTTTATCTCGTTCACTCCGGCTGAGAAGACCAAGACAAAAGGCAAGCTCAAGATGGGGCTCACCGAGTTCCGCCTGAATGTGTGGGAGAAGGAAGTAGGCAAGGGCGGCATGTTCGGCGCCTATCTTACCCACGACCGCTCCGTGCTTCCTTATATAACCACCGGCGAGGAACGCCGCTGGATGCCGGTCTGGAAGAATGACAAGTATCTTCCACCCTGCGCCTATGCCTGCCCTTCGCGCATACCGTCGCACAAGCGCGCGCAGCTCATCAGGCAGGGGAGGACCGCCGACGCGCTGGCGCTCGTGCTCCAGTATAGCCCGCTTCCGGCAACGGTCTGCGGCACGGTCTGCCCGAACCTCTGCATGACCGACTGCACCCGCGCAAGGATCGACCAGCCGCTGAATATCAAGGCGTACGGTTCAGCGGCGCTGAATCTCAAGGCGCCGAAGAAGGCAAAGCCAACGGGCCAGAGCATCGCGATCATCGGCGGCGGACCGGGCGGCCTCTCCGCGGCATGGCAGCTCGGACTGAAAGGCCATAGCGTTGACCTCTATGAAGCAGGCGGCAAGATCGGCGGAAAGCTCGAGATGTGCATCCCGCGCGAGCGCCTGCCCAAGAAGATCCTCGAGAAGGAACTCTCGCGTTTCGCAGAGATCGGCGTAAATGTCCAGGTGAAGTCCCCCGTGGACAAAAAGAAGTTCGAAAAGATATACAAGGACCACGACGTGGTGGTGATTGCCGTAGGCGCACATGAAGGACGGGTTATCCCGTTCCCGGGCCACGAGGATGTAGTTGCCGGTATCGACTACCTCAAAGAAGTGAATTTCGGCAAACCCCGAAACCTGACGGGTAAGAAGGTCGTCGTGATCGGCGCCGGCAACGTGGGTATGGACATCGCCTGTCAGGCGTATGACCACGGTGCAGAGTCAGTGATCGCTGTTGACGTGCAGAAGCCGGCCAGTTTCGGCAAAGAACAGGAGATGGCCAAGGGAAAGGGGACGCAGATACTGTTCCCGAAGGTCACCGAGAAATACGATGCCAGGGCAAAGAAGCTTTTTTTCAAGGACGGCACAAGTCTCGATGCTGATATGGTTATCATATCCATCGGCGAGAAGCCCGTTCTTGATTTCCTGCCGCCATCGATCGACACCGACCGCGGCTACATCACGGTGAACGATCTGAACCAGACCTCGGACGTGAAGGTCTTCGCCATCGGTGACGCGACCAAACCGGGACTGGTCACGCATGCAATCGGCCAGGGCAAGGTTGCCGCCGATGTGATCAATGCCCAGTTGATGAACACTGATTATGTGCCCGAAGAGCGGCGTGTGATCCCCTACGAGAAGGTCAAGACCCAGTATTACGAGGTCTGCAACGTGATCGGCAAGTTCTCGGCAAAGAAGGAAGCCGACCGCTGCATGAGCTGCGGGTCCTGCCGCGACTGCGGCATGTGCGAACAGTCTTGTTACTACGGAGCTATCTCGCGAAAGACACTTCCCAACAAGTCCTACGAATACGTGGTGGACGAGGCACGCTGCATCGGCTGCGGCTTTTGCGCCGGCATCTGCCCCTGCGGCGTCTGGGACATGGTGGAGAACGTGTAATCTTGTTGCCGTGGATTTGTCTCGCAGACGAATCGATCTGGTTACATGAGACGGCATCGGATACCCATATAAAAAACATATTCAGACATGAAGTGACGTGAATTGGAATAGCCCTTTGCCTGGTACTGGCGGAGGGTTTTTTTTGTTTCGCATTGGCTCGCTGTCTCGCTTCGACACGGACAATATCGAATGACTTTTTGAGCACGTTCATGTAAAATTAAATCGGTCGCTATGAAATGGTTGCTCAATAGTGCATGGTATGTATCCCAATGTGTTGGCTGAGCACCAGCAGTAGCAACCAACAGACTGTGTCTGGCCTGTACGGCATGCAAAGATGCCGTATCGAAAAGTCGACCCAGCCGTAATAAAAAGAGGAGGATGAAATGGCGGGATTTTTCAGAAGTTTCAAGTTTAAGGCTGTTGTGACCGGAATCGTGGTTTGTATCCTGGCGGTATTGTACAGTTATTTCGTTGCGGATACTATCCAGACGAGGATAACCGACGCCCAAATGACGAAAATGGACGGAAGGTTCATGATCGCCACTGAATACCGGCCTTTTGTCAACGAAGATGTCTGGTATCGGTTCAAGTTCGACTCTGGCACGGTTCAGAACGATGCGATCCGGCTCAAGGGGAAGTTGGTGAATATCAAGAAATACGGATGGCGAATACCCGTCTATTCCCGCTACGAGAATGTCGTGAAGATCGAAGAGGTGAAGTAGAACGCGTGTTGCGCTGCTTCTGTGGCGGCGCCCCGGAAGCCGGATAAAGGCCCTTCGTTATTCCCGCGATGCCGTTCATCCCAAGGCTATTGAAAAACGGGATGCGATGAAAGAGCGGAAAATATCTCAGTTACGGTTTTGTTGACAGCGCATCGTTATTTGGATACACTGTACGCTGTGGGTTGCAGGCGCACCCCTGCGATTAGCGCCGGAGTCGTCGACCTTCACATTTCATTGCGGAGGATTGTCATGGAGGCTGTCAAGGCCCTGGAACTGATCGAACAGATGGAAGTGAACCTCGGCGATATGTACATGAAACTGCGGGCGAAGTTCAGCGGCGACAAGGAACTCGACAGTTTTTTTTACCAGCTCTACCTGGAAGAGATGGATCATATCAACCTGGCGCAATTGCAAAAGAGGGTCGTAAGGGCCAAACCGAGCGACTTTGGGGAGGTACATCTCAATCTCACCGATTTTAATAAAGTCATCTACCTGATGAAGATGATTCTCGCCATGCCTCGTGATAAGATCAATGAGATTCTCGTCCAATGCTATCTGGTCGAATCCAGCCTCGTTGAACAGTATGTCGTCGCAGCGCTGAGGGACTCCAATAAGGAGATGAGAAAGCTGCTCGAGATCCTGAACCGGGGTTTCCGCGACCATCTGGCGAAGCTGGCTGTCCGCGTACGGGACCTGGGCGCTGATCTCACGAACCTCGATTCGGTCCGGCTATTTCCGCGCGTGTCCTTTTCCGGCAGGGTGATGATCAATGAAACGATCTATGCAAAAAGCGTTGATATCAGCGAAAGCGGTATGTTTCTTCTGAACACGCAGCCCTTTCCCGAAGGGACGAGCATCATGCTGTCATTCCCGATCGGAAATGGTATGGTGGTTGCTCAGGCCAAGGTGCGGTATTCCGTGCCGAATGCCGGGATCGGACTGCTGTTCAGCGAACTTGCGGAAAAGCCCCGAATTCTGATCAGGGAATTTGTCGAGGATGCTCTTCAAACAATATCGAAGGAGTCGCGGAAAAAGCAGGGAGGGTTCGACGACGATCGGTCTGGGACAGCCTGAGCAGCCACTGCGTCTGCGCATTGCGGTGAGATGGGCGGAATAGCAAAACGATCTCACCGAGGGATCCTGTTTTTTCTGAAGCACTTGTTAAAGGTTTATAACGGTCAGCTGATGAAACCGTTGTTGAATGGTTTAATGAAAAAAATGAAAGGCTTGGAATATCATGCTGTCTTTTCAGAACAAAAAGGTCCTCGTTGTAGATGATTCAGAGACAATGCGGATGTTCATCTTCTTTCAGCTGATCAAGCTGCTGCCGGGGGTGCAGCTCATGGATGCGATCGACAAGCTGAATCAACAGGACGTCGACCTTATCCTCACCGACATGAACATGCCGGAACTGGATGGGGCCGGGGTGATTCGGACCATTCGCCAGGTGTTCAAAAAGGACACGCCGATCATCATCATTACGTCAGGGGTGAGCATCTGGAACGGGAGCGGGGCCTTGCACTCGGTGCAAACGGATACCTTACGAGCCGCTCGATATCCTCGAATTCCATAAAAAGATACTGGAATATCTCAGCTGAACAGAGATCTCCGATATTGCCCCTTTGAAAATCTTCCCGCCAGTCTCTGACCACCACAATACGCTACCACGAGGATTTCCTCTTTTTCATCTTCTTCTTCAAGTCCTGAACCGAATAAAGGTGATAGGCGCAATCCGGGCCGATGATCTTTTTTGCAGACTCAAAAGAAAGCGCTATTTTCCCATCGAGTATCAGTCTCCGATAAAGATAGCGGAGTCTGAGCTCTTCTGACGTGTTGATCATGATGTTGTTCCGTTCGTCATTTTGCACTCATGCGTGTGACCGCAAACTGTCTGGGAAATCCGAATAGCAGGGATTCTAATCGGGTTGCCGTTCTGTGAGTTGTCAGCGCTGTATTTAAGCAAATCCGTTGCAAGCCTATTGTAACCGCAGAACACTGCTAAAGCAAGGGCGCATAGCATCGGTTCCTCAGTACGCTGCTGACTAATGAACGGTCCGAAGGTCATCGATATCATATACAGTTTCCTCAAGCCGGCAAGAGGCCCTGAGGGTATTATCCCGTGCATTTCTGTGATTCTTCCGAGATGATGTATAGTACTTTCCCATTACACCAACGGCAAAAAAATCCGCAGCGATTTTCGAAGCAACCCATCATTGCAACAATGTGCTATACTATTACTAAGGGATAAAGGATTGAATATGTCCTGTCTAACGATCAAGGAGGTAACGAGGATGAAAAGCAAAAAATTAACAATCATTATGCTAGCAATCATTACAGCGCTGATCGTGAGTAGCTGTTACCGGACTCCGGAGCAGCGGGCCGAGTACATGGTGAAGCACCTTGCATCTGAGCTAAAGCTGGATGACAGCCAAAAGGCAAAGCTCGAGAAGATCAAGGACGAATTCCTGGCCAAGCGTCCGGACATGATCAAAATGCGGGAAGAGACGGTAAAAGAGGCGAATGACCTGATGAGAAGCGCTGAAATTGACAAGACGCGGCTGAACGCCCTGGCTGAAAAAAACCAGACGCAGGTGAATGATATGATCCAGTTTGTCTCCGCCAAGTTTACCGAGATCCATGATATGCTCACGCCGGAGCAGCGGGAGAAACTGGTGGTGATGATAGAAAAGCATATGAGTGATAAACGACACGCTGGGAAGGAACAGGAGAAGGGTGGCTCAGGCTACTAGGCAGTCTGCGATGGTGCGGTGCTCGTTTCCGGACGGAGGAATAAGATGTTTCTTCCGTCCTTTTTATTGAAAAATGACATCGAGCTTCACTGTGACACGTTTCGGGGCCCCCCTGTTTCATGAGCGTGATAAAGTACAAGCGTAGATAAAACAGGAAGAACACGATATACTATCATGCGTCATCGTTATATTTCACCGAGCATAAGGAGGTAGTTATGCCGAGAGTAGCGGTCATACTTGCGGATGGTTTTGAGGAAGTGGAGGCCATGGCCATTGTCGATGTTCTCAGGCGTGCAGACATCGACACGGTTGTTGCTGGTCTGCACGGCGGACACATGACGAGCGCCCGAATGGTGAAGATTATTCCCGATACCGTGATCGACACGGTGAAGGCGGAGGACTTCGACATGATCGTGCTGCCTGGCGGGCAGCCGGGTTCGGACAACCTGAACGCGGACCCGCGCGTGAAGGAGCTGATCATCAGCTTCTCGCGGAAAGGGAAACTGACCGGCGCTATCTGTGCCGCGCCCATTGTGCTCGCGAGCGCGGGTGTACTGCAGGGAAAGCGCGCGACCTCGTACCCTTCCTACAAGGACAGACTTGGCGGAGCGGTGTATGAGGAACGGTCCGTTGTGACGGACGGGACTGTGCTGACAAGCAGGGGGGCAGGCACGGCGCTTAGCTTCGGCCTGGCCATCGTCGAACGACTGGTGAGCAAAGAAAGGGCGCAGAAGATCAAGGAAGCGATGCTGATCCATTACGATTGATAACGACCGTGTTGATGATTCCTGATGATAGCGCTATGTCGTTCCCGCCGGGTTGGTGAATTGCTTCCGGAAAGGCTCACATGCGAATTGCCGTGATCGCCGACATCCATGCGAATCTTGAGGCGCTGGAATCCGTTATGGGAAGGATTGCCGAGCTCACCGTCAATGACATCGTCTGTCTCGGCGACATCGTGGGGTACAATGCAAACCCCAACGAATGTATCGATATCATTCGACGCGAGAAGATTGTGAGCGTGCTCGGAAACCACGATGTTGCTGCATCGGGAAGGGAAGCACCGAACGGGTTCAATGCGCTGGCACAGTCGGCGGTTTTCTGGACCCGCAAACACCTGACGCCGGAAAATAGATTGTTTCTTCTGAATCTGCCGCCTGAAGCGAGGGCGGGTGATTTTATTCTCGTGCACGGGTCCATTCATGACACCAACCGATATTTGCTCTCCCGGGATGCTGCCGCCGACAACTTTCGCCTGCTTGCGGGATTGCCCGGCGACTTGAAGCTCGGCTTCTTCGGACATACGCACATCGGCATGACATTCATTGATCTCCAGGGAAGCATCTCAAGCGATCACTCGTCCGAATTATTGCTTTCATCAGGGATGCATTATTTGATCAATCCAGGCAGCGTGGGACAGCCTCGCGACGGCGATCCCCGGGCCTCATTCCTCCTTTACGATAGCGTTGATCGCACTGTTCGTTTCTTCAGAGTGGAGTATGATATCAAGCGGTGCCAGGCTAAGATTGTACGAGCGGGACTGCCGCCGCAGCTTGCGTGGCGGCTTAAGCACGGACAGTAGCGATCGAGTCCGTTTCGCCGGGTTTTACTGTTTATAAGATAGTTGAAAAGTCCTTCAGACCATCCAATGCCCGTGCCATACATCCTCACGCTTCCCTGTGCATTAAAACAGGGATGGGGAAAAGCTCTTAGTTCAACGGCAGCGGCTCTCGCATCCAATAATAAAAAACTTTTTGCTCCATTGCCTAAAGTATGATAGTATGGCGCCATTGTGTGAGGCGGGTCAACGATACCTGTTAAAAGGGGTAATCATGAAAAAAATACTGGTCACCAAGAACCTTATGACGATTCTTGAGAGGGAAAAAAGATTATTTAACCGTGAAGACATCAAGCTGTTCTCGGCGGCTACAACCGAGGATGTGTTGTCCATCCACCGGGCGGAGAAGGTAGATATTATTGTTGCAGAACTGCATGCGCCCGGGATGAAGAGCGAAGAGCTTTGTTCTGCGATACGATCGGACAAGGTGTTGAGCAAGGTGTCGATGATCATTCTGTGTCCGGATAACGCGGCGGACATCGAGAAAAGCGCACGGTGTAAGGCGAACGCGGTTCTCACTCTGCCGGTGGACACCGCACAGCTTCTCGAGAAAGTGCGGCAGCTCCTGGAGATTTCCTGGAGAGAGTCCTACCGCGTTCTCGTGAGTGTCAATGTCTCGGGGACCAGTAAAGACAAGTCATTTTTCTGCCGTTCGGAAAATATCAGCATAACAGGAATGCTTATCGAAACGGAGAAGGTCTTTGAGAAAGGGGACCAGCTGTCATGCTCGTTCTTTCTCCCTGATTCGGCTCAGATAAAAACGACCGGAGAGGTTGTCAGGGTCATAAAGCAGGTCGCGGGTTCGAAGACCTGTCAGTACGGCGTCAGGTTTTCTGCGCTCCCTGCTGAGGCAAAGTCCGCGATCGAAGTTTTTGTCGAACGAAAGTCCCAGGTCAGCACTTCCAGGAGATGACTTCCACCCCCCGGTTCGCGGTCTTGCGGTCACTCGATGGTGATTGCGCGAAAGGGGCAAATTTTCGGCAGGTCTTTGTGCTCCTCGAAACGGAACATCGTGTAGTCAATGACCCATGCCTTGTCGTCCCTGATCGTGAAGAGCATCGGGTACACTTCGGCACAAGCCCCGCAACCAACGCATAGGCCGTAATCAATGTTCAAAGTCACGTCGTGATCGCCCTTTCATCGGAGAAGAGATGCCGGAGGGAAATCCCCCCCGGCTGTCGCACTCACGTTTTTGAGATCTTGACCTTCCAGGTTATCGGTCCCTGTTCCAGATACTCCCATGCAAAGAGCCCCTCCCGCTCATGCAGGAATGAATAGTAGAGCGGCTTGGGGTCATGGTCATTGGTAAGAAGGAATGCCGCTCCCTTCTCGAGTTCGTCGAAGGTCCGGAAGATCAGGGGATGCCGGTCCCGCGGGATGATCATCGTAACATCTAACTCTTTTAACACCATAATATAACACCTCCCTTTTTTATTTCAATCACATTTCTACGATAATAATCTATCGCAAACGTCTGGGGTTTGCTATGACCTACATCATATCCCTGTTTACTTATTCAGATGATAGCCCAGATAGCCATGCATTGCCGTAAAAGAATTGCACCGGTTGTCCTTACCAGAAAGGCAGAGTAACGATGCACCCTCTTTGCTGAAATATGATATCATATCGATATGGACGGTACGGGTCGAAAGTCCATAATGGGAAAATTCCATGATCGAGAGGAGGGGATATGAAAATATTGTTTGCAACAGATGGCTCCGAATATTCGGAACGTGCTGCTGAATTCCTGACCCGCCTCCAGTGGTCACGGGACGACGCCATAACTGTTTTTCATGCTATATACGAGATCCCGTTTCAAGATGATGATGCCTTTCATCTCAGCACGCTCAGGGCAATAAAAGCGAAGATCGCACCCCAGATACTTGATTCAGCGGTAGCAATTCTCAAACCGTCGCATGCAACCATCAGCGTTGAGATCGAGGAAAGTTCACCGGTCCGATGTACACCTGAACAATGCATCATTGCCGCGGCCGAATCTTCGGGCGCAGACCTTATCGTTATGGGGGCCCGGGGAATAAAAGGAATCGCATCGGCTTTGATCGGAAGTGTAACGAGGCTGGTCGCGATCAATGCATCGAAACCAGTGATGGTCGTAAAACAGGCAGCACAGTCACCATCTCGTCCAATGAAGATCCTTTTTGCTACTGACGGCTCCGAACCTTCCCTGGTTACGGAAGAACTCCTGTGTTCCATTCCTTTCTCTGACGCTACAGAAATCATTATCGTGAATATCGTTGCGTCGAGCTTCGCCGACATCCCTGAGCGGTTCGTGCTTGAAATAAATGAACGGATCAAAGAGGTCGTGGCCAGTGCCAGAACAATTGAACTATCGCAGTCCGAGAAGATAATCGATCATGCCAGGGAGGATTTACAGAAACGATTCAAAAAGATCCGGGTCATTTCAATGGTAGGAGATCCTTCGACGGAAATACTGAAAATCGCGGATACGGCGCATGTCGACCTCATCGCTGTGGGCAGCAGGGGTGTCAGGGGGATCAAGGGAATGCTGGGAAGCGTATCAAGGAATATCTTTACTCATTCAAAAAGCTCTGTCTTGATAGGAAAATCACATTAGGATCAAAGCGTGAATTCACGCTTCCGACTTCCTGTAACAGGCGAAATTAGAAAAAAGGGAGCTGCGTGTCAGGCAAGATAACATTCACTTCATCTGATGATCGCCACGCGCGCCGCCTGGGGACCTTCTTTTCCCTGTTCTTCGATAAACGTCACGGCGACCCCTAATTTCAAGTGGCTGAAGTCATCATTGAGAACGCTGTTGCGGTGAAAATAGATCTCACGATGATCGGGCGTGATGATGAAACCGTGCGACTGGTCGGGAATGATCCTGAGGATGCGGCCAGCCGGCGGTGCTTCATGGGTCTTCACCTCACCCCGCTTCCGACGGGCATGCTCCTCAAGCCACCTGGCGGCGGTGTTAAAGGCATTACGGACCGCGACATAGGGATCTTCATTCTCTTCGCGGGTTACTGCCAGTTCCTTGCCGGGCGCTGTAATGTCGATATGAACACTGAAAAGTTTGCCCTGATGCTGCCGGCGCTGCGATTCCTCGACCACGACCCGACAGCTCATGATCCTGTCGTAATATTTGTCCAGTTTGGCAGCTTTCTCATTGATTTTCGTCTCAATGGCATCGGAATGAGGCATGTTTCGAAAGGTGATCTGAATAGGGATTTTCATGGGTGGTCCTCCACGCCGTTGCATTCGGCACTTGTACGCCTCTGATTTAAACGTAGCATAAAGTGTATCGAGTGTCAAATTCCAGATCTCTGCAATTCTCAGGTTCATAAGTATGCGGATAATGGTAGCTGCCAAATGGCAATCTATGCTATACTTTTAACCAAAATAATCGGAAGGATACGGTATGAGAGGAAATAGCGAAAAAAAGAAGGGCAGTGTGATCCACGGTGTGAGCCTACTTACGGACCACGACATCTACCTCTTTAAGGAAGGGAACCATTTTGGCCTCTACGAGAAACTCGGTTCCCACGTCATGACCGTTGACAGCGCAAAAGGCACGCTCTTCGCGCTCTGGGCGCCGAATGCGGCCAAGGTCTCGGTCATTGGAGACTTCAACGCATGGAACAACGACACCCATCCACTTGCGGTCCGTCACGACGGATCGGGAATCTGGGAAGGGTTTATCCCCGACGTGTTGCAGGGTTCGCTGTACAAGTATCACATTGTTTCCCGGCGTCACCATTATCAGGCGGACAAGGGCGACCCCTTTGCCCTAACATGGGAGACCCCGCCCCGGACATCGTCCGTCATCTGGGACCTCGCGTATACCTGGGGTGATTCACCATGGATGAAAGACCGGCATGCGAAAAACTCCCTGAATGCACCGTGTTCCGTGTATGAGCTCCATATCGGTTCATGGCGCAGGGTGCCGGAGGAGAACAACCGTTCGCTCACGTACCGCGAAATGGCCGACTATCTTCCGGAGTACCTCAAAGACACGGGCTTCACACATGTGGAATTCATGCCCGTGATGGAACACCCTTTCTACGGCTCCTGGGGATACCAGGTCACGGGCTACTTTGCGCCCACGAGCCGCTACGGCACGCCTCAGGACTTCATGTATTTGATCGATCGGCTGCATCAGGAGGGGATCGGTGTGGTCCTCGACTGGGTGCCTTCGCACTTTCCCGATGATGCATATGGTCTTGTATATTTCGACGGCACGCACCTCTATGAGCATGAGGACCCGAGGAAGGGTTTTCATCCGGAATGGAAGAGCTGCATCTTCAACCACGGCCGGTACGAGGTTCGGAACTTCCTGATCAGCAGCGCGCTCTTCTGGCTCGACAAATACCACGCGGACGGGATCAGGATCGATGCGGTGGCATCCATGCTCTACCTCGATTATGCGCGCAAGGAAGGGGAGTGGATCCCGAATCAGTACGGCGGCAGGGAGAACATCGATGCCATCGATTTTCTCAGAAGCCTGAACCGGGAGGTGTACCGCGCCTTCCCGGATGTCCAGACGATCGCCGAGGAGTCGACGTCCTGGCCCATGGTCTCGCGGCCCACACACGTGGGTGGGCTGGGTTTTGGCATGAAGTGGAACATGGGATGGATGCATGACACACTTGATTATTTTTCCGCGGACCCGGTCTTCCGCAAGTACCATCACAACGGCATCACCTTCAGTATCTGGTATGCCTTTTTTGAGAACTTTATGCTGCCCCTGTCGCACGACGAGGTGGTGCACGGAAAGGGCGCTCTCGCGGGCAAGATGCCGGGAAGCGGCCTGCAGAAGATGGCGAACCTGCGGCTCCTCTTTGGCTATCTCTACACCCATCCGGGCAAAAAGCTTCTCTTCATGGGCAACGAGATCGGACAGTGGGCCGAGTGGAGCCATGAGCAGAGCCTCGAATGGCATCTTCTGCAGTATCAGTCCCATTACGGTGTCTGGAAATGGGTCCGAGATTTGAATCACCTGTATCGGAACGAACCAGCGCTGTATGAGCTCGATTTCGAGAGCGCAGGGTTCGAATGGGTCGACTGCAGCGATCAGGAGGCGAGCATTATAAGCTTCCTGAGGAAAGGAAGGTCGGGTGGTGACAGGATCCTTGTGGTCTTCAATTTCACTCCGGTACCGCGCGTGGGATACCGGATCGGTGTTCCTGAAGGCGGATTCTGGAGAGAGGTGTTGAACAGCGATGCAGGGGAGTACGGCGGGAGCGGGTTCGGAAATTTCGGCGGATTGGAGGCCGCAGCGGAACCGTGCCACTACCGGGCACATTCGCTGCTGATCACCATCCCGCCGCTGGGCATGGTGATGTTTAAGAAGTGAAACAGTAGATAGATATTGATAAACGTTATTGAAGACAGGCAGGCTGCGTCTTTGCTACGTGCTTCTGCTACCTGAATAGTATATCAAAAATGATCTCGGGATTGCCGGACCTATTCTATTTTCTTTTAAAATATTCGGGATATAATTTTTGGGCGCATTCTGAACATATTCCGTGGCTGAACTCGGCATCAGTGTGTTCGGTGATATAGGCTTCCATTTGTGTCCAGGCGCCTTTATCGTCGCGGATCTTTTTGCAGGATGAGCAGATAGGCAGGATACCATGCAGGGTCTTGATAGTGGCAAGGGCCTCTTGCAGCTCGACTATAAGGTTCTCGCGCTCCTGCTGGTGCCGCTGCCTCTCTTTCTCTCCGTTGATCGTTGCCATGCATTTCTCCAGGCCTGAGAAGAGCTTTTCATGGTCTATGGGCTTGAGCACATACCGGTCGATACCGATATCAATGGCATCCAGGAAATAGCGCGTATCGTTGTGGGCAGTAGTGACAATGATCTGCGTTTTCTCGTCCAGTGCTTTTATCTCCCGGGCCATGGTGAGCCCGTCCATGACCGGCATTCTGATATCGGTGATGACGATGCCGGGCCGGTGCAGACGAAAAAGCTCCAGTCCCTCTCTGCCGTTATTTGCCTGCAGAAGGGTCTGCACTCTTCTGCCGAGCGGCGCGCTTACGGCGGCCCTGGTCAGCTCTTCATCCTCTACGTACAGCACTGCTACTTCCAGTTTGTTCACAGACCCCATCTCACACCTCGATCCTGAACTCGGCCCCGCCGTCTACGTTGCGGGCAGTCAGCCGTCCGCCCATGTTATTTTCAATGATCATCTTCGACATGTACAATCCTATCCCCGTACCCTGGCCCTGTTCCTTTGTCGAGAAATAGGGCTCAAAGATCCGATCCAGGTTCCCGGCAGGAATGCCCCCGCCGTTGTCCGTTACGCTGATCATGACCCGCTCTCCCAGACTGTTGAATTCAACAGTGATCAACCCCTTCACCCCCGGGCCCATCAGGCCATGCTCCCGGCACTCCAGAATCGCGTCCTTCGCGTTGTTAATAAGGTTCAGAAAGACCTGCATCATCTCGTTCTCATACCCGAGTATCGTCATCTCTCCGCAGGGAATGATGGGAGAAGTGAAGTCCTCGAACGTCTGGTTATGGACATGGCACGTGATACGATACGATATCCCGTGCGTTGCAAGCTGGGAGGAAACCATGGTCAACACCTCGCCGGCCGCCTGCTTCACATCAAAGGACTTTTTCGTTTTATCGGGGCGGAAGAAGTTCCGGAAGTCGTCAATGGTTTTCGACATGAATTGAATCTGCTGCATGGCGTTCGTCACCGAACGGTCAAGATAATATCGATCGAGTACGCCGTATTCATAGGCGTCTTTCAGGTCCTGGATAATAGCGTTGACGGCGTTCAACGGCTGCCTCCACTGGTGGGCGATGGCGCCGATCATCTCGCCCATTGCTGCCAGCCGGGACTGGTGGACGAGTATTCGCTCGGATTCCCGCTGCGCCTGCGCCGACCTGAACCGTTGCTCCGCCATGGTGTCGAAGGCGCGGGATACGTCGCCGACCTCGTCCTGAGAGATCGAATTGATCCGGTACTCGAGGTCGCCGGCGGCAACAGCCCGCATGCCCTTTTGCAGGGCCCTGAGCGACCGGGAAAAAGCACGTATGACAAAAAAGGCCGTCGTGGGAATAGCCAGGGCGAGAGCGACAAGGAACACGATGAAGACCCGGCTTTGCCGCTGTGCGTATTCAACAGCGGAGTCATGGTTGATCGTATGCAAACGCTCCACCTCGGGCAGAATGACCTCCATCTCCTGGATGAGGCGGCTCGTTATGCGATCGGCAAACTGCTTCGATCTCGTACTATCTGCTCTGTCGTTCGCGCCGTGATCGTCGAACTGGCCAAAAAGATACCCGATAGTCCTGTGGCCTTGCTTAACCTTGTCGATGATGTTCTGCTCTTTTTTGTTGTTGAACAAGGGCGTAACGGTTTCAAGCTGTTTACCGATATCGGTATGGCGTTCCACCCACTGAAGGTGAATGCGTTCCTTGCGATATATGTTGTTTTCAATGGTAAGTTGGTTGAGCATTGACAGCTTCTTGAAGATATCGTCCGCGATCCGTGCCTTCTCGTTCAACTGAGCGATGATGGTGGCATTGCGGTACTGGATTACGCCGAGGTTCAGGACCAATACGATGGGAAGGACCGCGATGATAATCAGTTTATCTCTGATTTGCATACCTGTTTCGATCTCGCTTTACAGAGTGACGGCATCCGGTTTGAGAGACTGGAGGAATTCCCGGCGGATGAAGGTCAAATAGTTTGGAATCGAGGTCCGAGATGTCTGACGGCTTTCGATCATCCAGCGTGCATGGTCCTCGAGGGTTATGAGGGCCGATTGGCTCAGCCGAACGGAAAATCGTGAATCCTTCAGGATCGGTTCCAACTCCGCTCGGGTTCCATTGGTAGCCTTGACGACCAGTTCTGTCGCCTTTGCGGGGTTTTCGATGTAGAACTGCTCAGCGCGCAGCAGCGCGTCGATCAGCCGGCGGACGATGTCGGGATTGCCGTCCACGGTGGTCTTCATTGCAAGTAGGTAATTAGCGTTGTAGCAGAGCCCCGGCTCGCTCAGGATAACGGCATTCCGCCCTAGCATTTGTTCTCCAAAAAGGATGTATGCGTCGGAACCGGAGTAGGCATCGATTTCGCCGCGGGCGAGGGCATCCGGCATGTCCTTTGGCTCAAAAAACCGCAACGTCACATCGTGGGCAGCGAGGAGGTTCTTTCTCAGATACATGTCGACAAAGAAGTGGGAAATGGTGTTTTTACGCACGCCGACAATCCGTCCTTTGAGATCCGCGGCTGTCCTGATTCCCCGGTCACCCCGGGCGATGATCTTGGTGGCGTTCTCCGATGATACGAGCGAAGCGAGGATGACGAAATCGTCATGCTCGAAACTCCGACTCACGATGGGGGGCTCACCGGTTGAGGAAAAGCTGCACTCACCTGCGACGAGCGAATCCATGGCTAGTTTGCCGTCCTTCATGTTCTTGAGGGTTATCGCGAGGCCTTCCTGTGCATCGAATCCCTGCTGGTGCGCGATAAGTGGCAGGATCGTCAGTACCCCGCCCTGGCAGAGGGTCACCGGTGTCAGGTTTTTTTGCGGACCAGAGGACTGCCGGTCCTTGCATCCTGATATTAGCGCACTGAACAACAACGCGCAAAGAACTAAGGGCATCGGGAGTTTTTTAAAGGTTTTCAGGCCAGTCTCCTGTCTCACTTCGTAACCACCACAATGCCTGAATCGGTGACGATGCATCCCCGCAGCCGGTCCTCTTCGTGGTCGAAGCCGATCTCCATCCCTTCCGGTATGGAAATTCCTTCATCGATTATGGCTTTTCTTATCCGGGAGCGGCGCCCGATCTGAACCTTATCGAAGAGGATCGAGTCCTCGACCACCGCGTAGCTGTGGACCTTGCAGGAGGGACCGAGAATGGACCTCCGCACAGTAGCACCGCTCGTGATGCAGCCGCCGCAGACGAGCGAGTCGATGTTCAGGCCGCGACGGCCATCGTCATCGAAGATCGTCTTTGCCGGAGGGAGGTTCCCCTGGTTGGTCAGGATGGGCCAGGTGTAGTTGTACAGGTTCAACTGCGGGCTGACGTGAATAAGATCCATGTTGGCCTCGTAGTATGAATCGATGGTGCCCACGTCCTTCCAGTAGCCGCGCTCGCGCGGTTCCATGTTAGAGATATTATTGTCGTAAAAGCTGTAGGCAAAGACCTTGTCGCCCTGTTCGATCATCATCGGGACCACATGCAGTCCGAAATCGAGGTCCTCGTATTTGCGTTTGCCTTTTTTCAGCATCTCGATGAGCTTTTTCACTGAAAAGATGTAATTGCCCATGGACGCGAAGCAGGAGTTTCTCCCCGGGACCCGCGGCGGGTTGTGCGGCTTTTCCAGGAACGATGTGACACGCAGGTCTTCGTCCACTCGCAAGACGCCGAATCGCGGCGCCTCATCGGCGGATACATCGAGTGCTGCAATGGTAAGATCCGCTTTGTTCATGCGGTGATACGCCATCATCTGCGATATGTCCATCTTGTAGATATGGTCGCCGCCGAAGATGACGACATACTCGGCGCCCGATGCTTCGATGAACCGCAGGTTCTGATAGATGGCATCGGCAGTGCCCTTGTACCACTGATCGCTGACGTTTGTCATTTCCGGCGAGATCGTGTCATAGAACTCACCCAGGCCGGTCCACTTGCCCCAGGAATCCTTGATGTGTTTGCTGAGCGAGTAGGCATGATACTGGGTCAGAATGTAAACCTGCCGAATCCCGGAGTTGAACAGGTTGCTCAGGACGAAGTCGATGATCTTGTATTTTCCGCCAAAGGGGACCGCGGGCTTTGGTCTGCCGATTGTGATGGGACTGAGCCGCTCGCCCTTGCCGCCGGCAAGGACCATAGCGATGGTGTTTCGGGTGATGTTCCCGCTTGCGCTTGTGTACATGCTTTCCAATCCCCCCGCATTTTACCGTGATCGTTCCGGATACGGCGTATACGGTCAAGTATACTGCATTTTCAGTGAATTCGCAAACAATTGAAACGTTCTTCATGCCTGAAAACATTCAATTGACAGCGTTCTCCTGAGTGTGTTATTCATACGTCGTCGCACTATCCTGGGAGCAAAGGGGAACAATGACCTCACTGATATTCAAGAGGACCGTGCATCTGCCACTGCCGTCCGATGACGATCGCAGGGCTCATGATCAGCGGATCAGAGATACCTTGGGGCTCAGCCCCCTTGCCATCCCGCTGTCGATTTTGAGAAAGGTCCCTCCCGTTGTCAAGGAGCAGTCCGCATTCCCCTGCATCATCGGTCGGACCGGGAATGGATATTTGGTGATCGATATTGGAAAGGAGCGTTCCTATTCCATTGCCCTGGACATCGGGACCACGAACCTGGTTGTCCTGCTGTTCGATAATATCTCGCAAAAAGATGTTATGACGAAAAGCAGGGAAAACCCCCAGACCATATTTGGCAGCGACATCATGACCCGCATGCACCGAACCATGTCGGGCAACGGCGAGGAGGTCTACCGGGTGCTCGTGAATGGGATCAATGGACTGATAGTCGATCTTTGCCGGGAAGCGCGGGTCAACACAGAGGATATCCATGCCATGACCGTGGCCGGCAATACGGCCATGACCCATTTTTTTCTTGGTCTTGATATATCAACGATACCGGTAGACCCATTCGCTCCCGTGGTACGCACACCGGGGTATTTCAACGCAACGGAGCTGAATATCGCTATCAACCCGGAGGCTATTGTGTATGTGTTCCCGAACGCCGGGAGCTATGTAGGCGGCGACATCACCGCCGGCATCCTGGCTTCGGGCATGGCCCAATCGAACACGACTTCGGTCCTGATCGACGTGGGCACGAATGCCGAGATCGTGATCGGGAACCGGGACTGGATGATTGTGGGGGCCGGCGCTGCCGGTCCGGCGCTCGAAGAGGGGATATCGAAGATCGGGAAGCGGGCTGACACGGGGATCGTGTACGATGTCGAGATCGAGGACGGAGCCATTTCCTGCAAGACCTTTGATCAGGCTCCTCCGGAGGGGATCTGCGGATCCGGCATGGTAAGCCTTCTCTATGAACTTTATCGGTCGGGGATGATCGACCAGAGCGGGAGCCTTGCCGACGGGGATTGGATGACCATCAGGGATGGTGAAAAAACGCTCTCCATTGCCTGTGAAAACCACGATGCCCTCTTCATAACGCAGAACGAGATCCAGAGTTTCATGAAATCCAAGGCGGCCATGTTCACGCTGCTTCTTGTGCTCACCCGCTCCGTGGGTATCTTGTTCAGAGACATCGAGAGGGTGTACGTGTCCGGTGCCCTCGGCACCGGCATCAATGCAATGAAGGCCGCAGGCATCGGCATGCTTCCTCAGTGGCCTGCGGATATTGTGAAGTCCCTGGGGAACTCGTCCCTCGCCGGCGCACGCATGATACTTCTTGACGCAGACCTGGTGCATACGATCAATGTCATCGTTGAAAAGATCACCTACAAACCCATGCAGGACGACCCGGAGTTCATGAAGGAGTACCTGGGTGCGGTGTTCATTCCTCATACGAACCCGGAGATGCTGAAGGTGGGATAATGGCGATTGCGGAATGCGGAGTGCGGAATGAAAAAAACACAAACGAATAAGGGTGGTCTTTCGAGGCGCCTGCATTTCCCGGAAGAAGAAAAGCGCCTCCCGTGGCTGCCGATGCTGCTTGATGCGTACGCAATTGCAGATACGGGCATAGCTGTTGCACTACGGGATGCTGAAAAAAAACAGAAAAAGAAACTCGCCTGTGGGAAAGGATGCGGCAATTGCTGCGAGCATCAAAAAGACCTGCCCTTCTATCCTCACGAACTGGTCGGCATCTACTGGTATGTCTCAGAAAAATTGCCTGCGGCCACCCGGGACGTGCTGAAAATCCGTCTCGCCATTCATACGGCGGATTCCCCGTGCCCCTTTTTGATCAACGGGTCCTGCTCCATTCATTCTCTCCGGCCTATCGGGTGTCGGCAATTCAACGTCTTCACCACGCCCTGCGCATCGGGAGAGGACCCTTACTATACGAGGCGGGACGATGTACTTGTTCCCTTGACTGACTATACGGACAGGGCTTTTGCCGCAATGCTGCCGTTCTATAACATGAAGAGTGAAGGGGACCTCTCCCGGGCTCTCAAACTAATCCGCTCCCAGATCATGAATCTCCAGACTTTTGACTGGGGCAGGCTGGTTGCGGTGA
>Ga0210377_10001153_pt1 | contig 24343 bp, 21 predicted proteins | sample PLM4_65_b1redo_FD_155480 | JGI IMG/M metagenome (GOLD analysis project Ga0210377, IMG submission 155480) | Groundwater sediment microbial communities from an aquifer in East River, Colorado, USA - PLM4_65_b1 redo | ecosystem: Environmental > Terrestrial > Soil > Riparian zone | place: USA: East...
CTCCAGTCGCTGGCGAGCAGAGAGCAGGGCATCAAGAATCTCCCTGGCTCGTACTTCCGTATCGAAGCGGACCCCGAGGCGCTGAAAACGGCGCAAGAGATCGTGAAGGCGCTGGGCGGCATCGAGCTGGTGATGCCAAGGTGGAGTTCAGATAAGGAGTCAGCCGCCCTCTATCACGCAGGTGCGGTCGCGGTATCGAACTACTTCGTGGCCCTTGTTGACTACGGCTTGAAGTTTTATCAGGCATTGGGCGCCGACAAAAAGGACGCGCTCAAGGCCGTGCTTCCCCTCATTCGGGGGACGCTCGACAATATCGAGACGCTCGGCATCCCCGATGCGCTCACCGGGCCGATCATGCGGGGCGACACACAGACGGTCCGTGATCATCTCGATGCCATGCAAAAGCGGACGCCGGAGCTGATGGGTCTTTATAAGGAACTGGCGCGTCAGACGGTGTCCGTGGCCAGGGACAAAGGAAGCATCACCCGGGAGAAGGCAGAGGAACTTTTGAAACTGGTGAAAAACTGAGAAAAGCCGTACAACGTGAGGAGCAAGGAGATTAAATCATAAACCCCTGACTCCTCACGAGAAGTCATAGATCCAGATTCGAAAGGAGAAGTTTCAGAACATGATAATTATCGGAGAAAAAATCAGCGTTATCGCGAAGAAAGTACGCGAGGCCCTCACGAAGTTTGATCCCAAGCCGCTCCAGGAACTGGCCGTGGCGCAGGCCAAGGCCGGGGCTCACTTTATCGACATTTCCATCGGCCCGGCCGAGGAGAACGGTCCCAAGCTCATGGATTGGGCGGTGAAAGTCCTGCAGGAAGCGGTGGAAAAGCCGCTCTGCCTCGACACCACGAACATTAAGGCCATGGAAGCAGGTCTCAAGGCGCACAACAACGCATGGGGAGTGCCGATCATCAATTCCACGTCCAACGAGCCGGAGCGCTTCCCGATGATGGAGCTCGCCGGCAAGTACAACGCCAAGATCATCGCGCTGACCCTGGGCAAGGGCAGCATCCCGGCGGACGCCGAGGACCGCTGCGGCATTGCGGCCGAGATCATGGCCCGCGCCATGGAGAACGGCGTGCCTATGGAGAACCTTTTCCTTGATCCCCTCATCCTCCAGCTCTGCACCATGCAGGACCAGGGGCTCCAGGCGATCAGGGCGGTCAAGATGTTCCAGCAGTTGAACGACCCGCCGATGCAGACCGTTGTCGGGCTCTCGAATATCTCGAACGGGGCGCCGAAGCAGGTTCGCCCGATCATAAACCGGAACTTTCTCACCATGCTGATCTACGAGGGGCTTACGGCCGCCATTATCGACCCGCTTGACAAGGACATGATGGACACGGTCAAGACCACGGAGATGATCATGGGTAAGAAGATGTATGCCCATTCGTACCTGGACATGTAGTAAATGCGGAATGCGGATTTAGGAATACGGAATGAAGCGGACGGCCGGCAAACAGCCTGCTCGATGAATGCAGGGCCGGCGAACGGCGCTTTTTAATTCTTGTTCTGATGCGGCAATTCTGTTAATATACAGGACATTTTGAGGAGGCTTTCATGGCACTGGTAATACCTAAAGAAAATTATTCCGGAAAGATTTTCAACGTACAGCTCGGATTGGGCGCTAAGGCCGTGACCATCGGCGGGGCGAGCGCGCTTCCGTTCCTGGGGTTCGAGGGCACGTTCCCGAACAAGACGGCCGTGGCGCTTGAGATCATGGACATCGCGCCGGACGACTGGCCCGAGACCCTGAAAAAAGCGATCGGCGGAGCTTCCGCCAATCCGGTGCAGTGGGCGAAGTTCTGCCAGCAGAGCGGCGCGGACATGGTCGCGCTCAGGCTCATGGGCGCCCACCCCGACCAGCAGAACAAGAGCGCCGAAGAGGTTGCCAAGGTGGCGGCTGACGTCGCTGCAGCGATCGATATCCCGCTCATTATTCTCGGCTGCGGCCAGGCCGAAAAGGACACCCAGGTGCTTCAGGCTGCTGCCGCTGCCACGCGCGGGAAAAACTGCGCTATCGGCAAGGCAGTGGAAGAAAATTACAAGACCGTAGCGGCCGCGGCGATGGCGAACGACCACAAGCTGATCGCCATGAGCCAGCTTGACGTGAACCTGGCCAAGCAGCTGAACATCCTCCTCACCCAGATGGGCTTCGACAAGGAGCGGATCATCATGGACCCCATGTCTTCGGCCCTGGGATACGGTCTCGAATACACCTACAGCGTGATGGAGCGCATCCGCCTGGCGGCGCTCCTGCAGAATGACCCCATGATGCAGACCCCGATTGTCTGCGACATCGGCTTAAACGTCTGGAAGGTCAAAGAGACCATGGCGCCTGATGCGGAGCTGCCGGAATGGGGCGGCCTCGAAGACCGCGCCCTGGCATGGGAGGCGGTCACCGCTTCGGCCATGGTGACGGCGGGAGCGGACCTGCTGATCATGCGGCATCCGGGCGCAGCGGCAAAGGCAAAGGAATTCATCGCCGAATTGATGGGGTAGTTCCCCGCGAAAGGCGCGGGAATTGCAGATTGCAAATTGAAAATTTCAAAATGAAAAAACAATTTGCAATTTAATATTTACAATTTTCAATTTACAATAAAGGAGTCAACGATGGCACTCTCTGGAGTTGAGATATTCAAACATCTGCCCAAGACAAACTGCAAGAAATGTGGGCACCCGACCTGCCTTGCCTTTGCCATGAAACTTGCGGCCAAGCAGGCGAGCCTCGACGCCTGCCCGGACGCGTCCGAGGACGCGAAGAAGATACTGGGTGAGTCAGCCGCCCCGCCGATCCGGGACATAACCCTCGGTGTCGGAGACAAGGCCGTGAAGGTTGGCGGCGAGATCTGTATGTTCCGGCATGAGAAGAAATTCTTTAACCCGAACATCTTCGCGGTCGCGATCAAGGCGTCCGAGGCCGGTGATGCCGCGGCCAGGAAGATCGAGGCGGTCAAGGCTTCCGAGATCGACCGGGTAGGCCAGAAACTCAGGGTCGATGCGATTGCCGTGACCGACGAGGGAGGCGACGCAGCAAAGTTTGCTTCTGTAGTAAAACAGGTGGTGGACGGCGCGCCCGGCGTGCCGGTCATCCTGGTAAGCAGGAACCCCGCGACCATCGAGGCCGGGATCGCGCACTGCGCTGACAAGAAGCCGTTGATCTATGCCGCGACCGCGGAAAATGCCGAAGCCATGGCAAAGATCGCCAAGGAGAAGAAGGCCTCCCTGGCTGTTGCAGCCGATGGGCTGGATGCGCTCACCGCCCTTTCCGAGAAGGTAAAAGCCCTCGGCGTGGACGATCTGGTCCTCGATTCCGGCGCGCGCAAAGCAAAGGACATGATCGAGCATTTTACCATTGTCCGCCGCGCGGCCACCAAAAAGAATTTCAAGCCCCTGGGTTATCCGGTCATCACGTTCGCGACCCGTGACAACACGGTTGCAGAGACCATGACCGCGGCCGTTGCAACGATGAAGTATGCCTCGATCATCATCCTGAACAACGTCGAGAAATGGAAGATGCTCGCGCTTCTGTCGCTCAGGCAGAACATCTACACCGACCCGCAGGTCCCGATGCAGGTCGCGCAGAACATCTACAAGATCGGCGACGCCAAGGACACCTCGCCGCTCTTGATCACCACCAATTTCTCGCTCTCGTACTTCATCGTGCGCGGCGAGGTTGAAAACAGCAAGGTGCCGTCATGGCTCGCGGTCATGGACAACGAAGGCCTGTCGGTCTTGACGGCCTGGGCCGCGGGCAAGTTCACGGCCAGCAAGATCGCCCAGTTCATCACCGAGAGCGGCGCGGACAAGAACGTCAACCACAAGGAGCTCATCATCCCCGGCTACGTGGCCGTGCTCTCCGGCGCGCTTGAAGAGAAGCTGCCGGGATGGAAGATCACCGTGGGACCGCGCGAAGCGAACCAGCTCCCGACCTTTTTGAAGGCGAGAGCGTAGTTTTAAAAAAGCCGAGCATATGAATCGGAGACGGGGAGAAACGGGGAAGGGGAGACGTTTGCATCGCATTACTCCGATTCGCCCGGTCACCCATTCTCCAAGTCGTTTCGCCACGACGTGGTGAAACAGATTCTCAATTAAGGAGTTTTACGATGTCAAAAGTGATTGCCACCGGGGCCATTCTGGGTTCCCACTACTATGTCAAGCAGGCCGAGGCGCTTGTCGAGAAGGCCATTTCCGAGAAGGGCGCGGATTTCAAATTCGAGTTCCCCGATACGGGGTACTTTCTGCCGCAGATGTTCGCCATGACGGGCTATGAGGTCCGCACCGTGGGCGATATGAAGACCGCGCTCGAGCAGCAGGTGAAGCCGCTCCTCACGGATGCGCCGACAGACACGCTGTACAAGCCCTATCTGGGCGAAGCGCTGGACGCGGGCATGGCGACCCTCTTTGCCCAGGAAATGATCATGGCGATCCGGTACATCTACGGGCAGGAGCCGGTGAAGGACGATTCGATCGGCCTCACCTACAACGGGTTCATCTCCGACACCATCCTTCGTAACCTTGGGGTGCAGCTCGTGGACGGCTCCATGCCGGGCTACGTCTGCATCATCGGCGCGGCCAATGATGACGACCATGCTCTCGAGATCGCGCGCGAATTGCAGCAGAAGAACATTCTTACGCTCATGTGCGGCAACGTGAACGGCGACAGCATGACCAAGCAGCTCCTCAGGAAGGGCGTGCAGCTCGGCTGGGACACGCGCCTGGTCCCGCTCGGACCCGAAGTGGAGCACGCCATCTATGCCCTGAACTGGGCGGCGCGCGCGGGGATCACCTTCGGCGGCATGAAGGGCGGCGACTTTAAGCGCATTTTGAAATACTCCAAGGACAAGGTGTTCGCCTTTGCCATGGTACTGGGCCCGTTGAACGACCGCATCTGGACCACGGGCGCGGGCGCCATCAACATGGGCTTCCCGGCCATCGCGAACACGGACATCCCGACGATCCATCCCACGGGCGTCACGATCTATGAAGAGGTCGCCAAGGAACTCGACCCCAAGAAGATCGTCGAGAAGTGCATCGAGGTCCGCGGCCTCAAGATCACGGTCTCGAAGCCGCCCATTCCGGTCGCCTACGGCCCGGCTTTTGAGGGCGAGCGCATCCGCAAAGAAGACATGCATATCGAATTCGGCGGCCAGCGGACCCCGGCCTTTGAATGGCTCCATACCATCGACCTGAACAGCATCGAGGACGGCAAGGTCACGATTATCGGGAACGATCCCGAGGCCCGGTACCAGAAGGGCGGACAGATGCCGCTCGGCGTGTACGTCGAGGTTGGGGGCCGCAAGATGCAGAAGGATTTCGAGCCTGTGCTCGAGCGTAAGATCCACCACTTCATCAATGAAGCGCAGGGCATCTGGCACATGGGCCAGCGCGATCAGAACTGGTTCCGCGTCAGCAAGGCCGCATTAAGCGAAGGATACCAGCTGCGCCATTTCGGCGACATCCTCGCGACCCAGCTGAAGCATAAGTTCAACAACATCGTAGACAAGGTGCAGGTGACTCTCTACGTGGACGAGGCCGATGTAAAGTCGAAACTGGAAGAGGCCCGCAAGGCATATCTGGAGCGCGATGTCCGCCTTGCTTCGATGACGGATGAGTCCGTGGACACCTTCTACTCCTGCATCCTCTGCCAGAGCTTTGCGCCGAACCATGTGTGCGTGGTCTCTCCCGAGCGGCTCGGTCTTTGCGGGGCGTACAATTGGCTCGATGCCAAAGCGGCCTTCGAGATCGACCCGAACGGCGCGAACCAGCCCGTGATCAAGGGCGAGGTGTTGGATGACAAGAAGGGCCGTTGGAAAGGCGTGGACGAATACGTGTACACGAACTCGCACCAGGCCCTCGAGTACTTCAACGCTTACACCATCATGGACGCGCCGATGACCTCCTGCGGCTGCTTCGAGTGCATTGTGGCCATCGTGCCCGAGGCGAACGGCGTGATGGTCGTGAACCGCGGCTATACCGGCATGACCCCCATCGGCATGAAGTTCTCGACCCTCGCGGGCACCGTGGGCGGCGGCGCGCAGACCCCGGGTTTCATGGGCATCGGCCGTTTCTTTCTGACGAGCAATAAATTTCTCTCGGCGGACGGCGGGTTCAAGCGGGTCGTCTGGATGACCAAGAACCTCAAAGAGTCCTTTGCCGAGGTATTCAAGAAGCGGGCCGAGCAAGAGGGCATACCCGATCTTTTGGACAAGATCGCCGATGAGACCGTGGCCGAAGATTCGGACAAGCTCATGGCGTTCCTGACGGAAAAGGGCCATCCGGCGCTCACCATGGACCCGATGTTCTAGAAGAATCAAAAGGCCGGAAGGCGGAAGTCGGGAGGCGGAAGGGGAATAGAGCTTTTTCCCTCACGCCTTACGCCTCACCCCTCCCGGCTTTGTTGTCTCAAGAGGAAGAGAACGATGGAAAGAAAACTGGAAGGTGTTTTGGCGCGGTACCGAGAAAACGAAGGGAACCTGATCTCGATCCTGCAGGACCTCGAGAGCGAATTCGGTTATCTGCGTGAAGACGCGATCATGTGGATCGCGGAACAGCTCGATGTCCCGCCCGCGAGGTTTTACGGCATCGCGACGTTTTATGCGCAGTTCCACCTGAAGCCCAGGGGCAAGAACATCATAACGGCCTGCTGCGGCACGGCCTGCCACGTCAAGGGGTCCGAGCGGCTGATCACCAGCCTCGTGAAAGAACTGGCCATTCCCGAAGGCGAGGAAACATCCGAAGACCTTAAGTTCACCGTGGAAAAGGTGAACTGCGTGGGCGCCTGCAGCATTGCCCCGGTCATCATCATCAATAAAACCGTGAACGGCAAGATGACGCCGGACAAGCTCATGAAAGAGATGAAGACCCTCAAGGAGGGGAAGAGGGAGTACACCGACTATATTTAGAATATCCGTTTGAACTGTTTAAACAGTTCAAACCGCTTGAACGGTCATACGGTTTCAATCCGGAGTAATCATGAAGAAAGACGTTTCGATAAAAATATGCATGGGCACGGGCGGGATCGCCGCGGGCGGCGTGGAGGTGATGTCCACGTTCGAGAAGGCGCTTGCTTCCGCCGGCATAAAAGCATCAGTGGCGAAAAACTGCTCAATGCATAAGGTCGGCTGCCGCGGCTTTTGCGCGCGCGACGTGCTGGTCGATGTGATCATCAACGGCAATAAGTCCACGTATCAGTACATCAAGTCCGACATGGTCGAGCGCATCGTAAGCGAGCATATTAACGGCGGCACGGCGGTCGCAGAATGGCTAGTGACAGAAGACTACCACACCTTTCATAACAAACAGGTCAAGGTCGTGCTTTCGGACTGCGGCGAAGTGGACCCCGAAAACATCGATTCCTATATTTCGCGCGGCGGTTACGAGGCGACCAAGAAGGTCCTCACGACCATGACCCCGCAGGAAACGATCGAGGTGATCAAGGCCTCAGGCCTTCGCGGCAGGGGCGGAGCGGGTTTCCCGACCGGCACCAAGTGGGACATGGCGATCAAGGCCCCGGGCCCGGTCAAGTATCTCATTTGTAATGCCGACGAAGGAGATCCGGGAGCGTTCATGGACCGCTCGGTCGTCGAAGGAAACCCGCACGCGGTCATCGAGGGCATGCTCATCGGCGCCTATGCCATCGGCGCGCCGTATGGTTACGTCTATATCAGGGCCGAGTACCCGCTTGCGGTGGAACGGCTCCACCTCGCGATCAAGCAGGCGAAGGAGCGCGGGTTCCTCGGCAAGAATATTCTCGGCAAAGGGCTGGATTTCACGGTCAAGGTAAAGCTCGGCGCGGGCGCTTTCGTCTGCGGCGAAGAGACGGCGCTCATCGCTTCCATCGAAGGAAAGCGCGGCCAGCCCCGGGCCAAACCGCCGTTCCCGGTCCAGAAGGGGCTGTGGGGAAAACCGACGATCATCAACAACGTCGAGACACTCGCGAACGTGCCCTATATCATCCGGAAGGGCGCCGCGTGGTATGCCGGAATGGGGACCGAGAAAAGCAAGGGCACCAAGGTCTTTGCGCTTACCGGCAAAATATTGAACTCCGGACTGATCGAAGTGCCGATGGGCATCCCGCTCAAAGAAGTGATCTACGATATCGGCGGCGGCATCGAAGGGGGCAAAAAGCTCAAGGCCGTCCAGACAGGCGGGCCCTCCGGCGGTTGTATCCCATCGCACATGGCGGATACCACGCTGGATTATGAATCGCTCGGGAAGGTCGGGTCCATCATGGGCTCGGGCGGCATGGTGGTGCTGGACGAGACCGACTGCATGGTGAATGTCGCCAAGTACTTTCTCGAGTTCACCAAGTCCGAGTCCTGCGGCAAATGCATACCCTGCCGGATCGGCACCAAACGGCTCCTGGAGATCCTGACGCGGATCACCGAAGGCAAGGGCCGGGAAGGCGACATCGAGCTCCTCGAGACGCTCTCCACCGACGTGAAGACCTCGTCGCTCTGCGGCCTTGGCCAGAGCGCGCCGAACCCGGTCCTTTCCACGATCAGGTACTACCGCGATGAATACGAGGCGCACATCTACGAAAAGCGCTGCCCCGCCGGCGTATGCAAAGACCTTCTCTCTTACAGCATCCTGGAGGAATTTTGCAAAGGGTGCACGGCCTGCACGCGGGTCTGTCCTGCCGGCGCCATCATCGGCGAGAAGAAAAAGCCGCATAAGATCATCCAGGACATCTGCATCAAGTGCGGCGCCTGCTTCGAGACCTGCAAGTTCAAGGCGATCAAAAAAGGGTGAGAATCCGGCAGGCGGCAGGCGGGAGAGCGGAAGGGGATAAGGCCGGAAGGCGTGAGGCGGAAGCGCGATGGAAAAGCCACACAAAAAACTGGATGTGTGGAAGCTATCCATGGACCTCGTTGTCGAGATATACAAGCTGACACATCTTTTGCCGCCAGAAGAGAAATATAATCTTTCAAGCCAGATAAAGCAGGCCGTAATAAGTATCCCGGCCAACATGGCCGAAGGGGCTGCCAGGAACACAAAAAAAGAGTTCGCAAATTTTCTTCATAATTGCTCAAGGATCTCTTAGCGAGTTGGATACTCACTTAGAGGCCGCTAAACTGCTTGGTTTTTTGAAGAATGCTGATGAACTAATGACGCGAATAGATAAGATGCTGACAGGTTTGATAAAGCGGCAGAAACAGTAGAGGCAGGAAGACACTAAAATCCGGAAGGCGTCAGGGCGGAAGGGGTAAGGGGGTAAAGCCGGAAGGCGTGAGGGGAAAAAGAATTTTCCACTTCCGCCTCCCGCTTTCCGTTTCACGGTTCCCATCCCCTCACGCCTTCCCCCTTCCGCCTTACGAAATGAGCCGAACACGGAGTAAACATGGTAACGCTCACAATAAATAAAAAAAAGATATCAGTCTCTGACGGGATAACCATTCTCGACGCCGCGCGGCGAAACGACATCTACATCCCGACGCTCTGCGACGACCCGAGGCTCGAGCCCCACGGCGGATGCAGGCTCTGCCTCATCCAGGTGAAGGGTATGCCCAGGCCGGTGACCGCGTGCACCACGCCGGTCACCGAGGGCATGGAAGTCGAGACCACGAACGACCAGATCGAGCGCCAGCGCCGCACCATCGTCGAGTTGCTCCTGTCCGACCACCCCAACGACTGCATGGTCTGCGAACGGGCCGGCGACTGCACGCTCCAGGAACTGGCCTACTTCTACGAGCTCCGGTCGAACCGGTTCGCCGGAGAGCGGCGCCAGTATACGAAAAAAGACCTGAACCCCTTCATCGAACGCGACATGGAGAAGTGCATCTTGTGCGGCAAATGCGTGCGCGTCTGCGACGAGATCCAGGGCCTCGGCGCGATCGATATCGCGGGGAGGGGATTTACCGCCAAGGTCACGCCGCCCTTTGAAAAGGACCTGGACTGCGAGTTCTGCGGCCAGTGCGTCAGCATTTGCCCCACGGGCGCGCTCATGAGCAAGCAGTCTCTCGGCAAGGGCAGGCAAAAGGATGTGAAAGAAGTCGAGACCGTCTGCGGCTACTGCGGGTGCGGGTGCAACCTCACCCTGCACGTGAGCAGGAACGAAGTGGTTCGCGTCACCTCGCGGCCGGACACGATCAACGAGGGCTGGCTCTGCGTCAAGGGACGGTTCGGATACAGCTTCATCAACAGCCCGGACCGGCTCACCACGCCGCTCATCAAGAAGGACGGCAAGTTCGTCCCCGCGTCCTGGGACGAGGCCTTCGCCCTCATTGCCGAACGCTTGAGCTCCATCAAAGAGAAGCACGGTCCCGACGCCATCGGCGGCCTTTCTTCGGCCAGGTGCACGAACGAGGAAAACTACCTTTTTCAGAAATTCATCCGCGCAGGCATCGGCACGAACAATGTCGATCACTGCGCGCGCTACTGACACAGCTCGACTGTGGCCGGTCTGGCCACCGTATTCGGTTCCGGGGCAATGACGAACTCCATGCAGGAGATCGAGAACAACGACGTGCTGTTCGTCATCGGCTCGAACACCAAGGAGAACCACCCCATTGTCGCGCTCCGGATGATCAAGGCAAAACGCAAGGGCGCGAAGATCATTATCGCCGACCCGAGACGGGTCCCGATGGTCAGGTTCGCGGACATCTGGATGCAGCACAAGCCCGGCACTGACGTGGCGCTGCTGAACGGGATGATGCACGTGCTTCTGAAGGAAGGTCTGATCAAGAAGGACTTCATCGCTTCCATGACCGAAGGGTTCGACGACGAGTTCAGGAAGAACATCGAGGAATTCACGCCCGAGGCCGCCTCGAAGATCACGGGCGTGCCCGCGGACACGATCGTCAAGGCCGCCCGCATGTACGGGAGCTCGGACCGCGCCGGCATTTACTATACGATGGGGATCACCCAGCACGCACACGGCACGGAGAACGTGTTCTCGATCGCCAATCTCGCGCTCATGACCGGGAACCTCGGCAAGGAGAGCGCCGGCGTCAACCCGCTCCGCGGACAGAACAATGTCCAGGGCGCCACGGACATGGGATGTATCCCGAACATGTATCCCGGATATCAGCGCGTGAGCATTCCGGCGGTCCGGGAGAAGTTCGAGGCCCTGTGGAAGGCAAAACTCTCCGACAAAGAGGGGCTCACCGCAACGGACATGCTTCCGGCCGCGGAAAAAGGAACGATCAAGGCCCTGTACATCATGGGTGAAAACCCGGTCATCAGCGATCCCGATGTGGCCCATACCACCAAGGCGCTCAAGGCGCTCGACTTCCTCGTTGTGCAGGACATCTTCATGACCGAGACGGCCGAACTTGCGCATGTCGTGCTGCCGGCCTCATCGTTTGCCGAGAAGGTCGGGACGTTCACGAACACCGAGCGGCGGGTCCAGCGTGTGAGAAGGGCCGTCAACTCCCCTGGGGACGCGATGAAGGATTCGCTCATCATCATGGAGCTTTCGAAGCGGATGGGCTACGAAATGTCCTATCCGCATACGGTCGAGATCTTCCGCGAGATCGGCCAGGCCTGGCCCGCGATGGCCGGCATGAGCTACTCCAGGCTCGAAGACGGAGGTCTCCAGTGGCCCTGTCCCACGCCGGAACATCCGGGGACGCAGTTCCTGTTCAAGGGTGGGTTCCCGCGCGGCAAGGGCAGGCTCACGCTCGTGAAATACAAGCAGTCGGTTGAGCTTACCGACAAGGACTATCCATTCATACTGACCACGGGGCGGCAGTTGTTCCAGTACCACACCGGCGGCATGACGCGCCGCGTAGCGCCGATCAATACGGTCTCGCCCGAGTCCTACGTCGAGATCAACCCCGATGACGCCCGGTCGCTTTCCATCGAGGGCGGATCGAACGTGAAGGTGAGCTCGCGCAGGGGCTCCATCACCGTAAAAGCGAAGGTATCGAAGAGGCCGGCAAAAGGCGTGGTGTTCATACCCTTCCATTTCAAGGAAGCGGCGGCCAACGTGCTTACGAGCAGCACCTCGCTCGATCCCATAGCCAAGATCCCGTCGTTCAAGGTCTCGGCGGTGCGAATTGAAAAAGCATGAAGCTGGGAAGTTGAGAGGTTGAGAAGTTTGGAAAAACTTCCCACCTGCTTACCTTCTCATTTTATTAACTTCGTGGTCTATTAACAGCGTGGAGGAAACAATGCCCGACAAATTGGAACTCAAGAAACAGATGCTCTTCAGCGACCTGACCGACGCCGAGCTCGGCATGATGGCCCAGAAGATCGTGGTGGAGAACCATGCAAAAGGGAAGTCCATCTTTAAGGCAGGCGAGCCCACGAAAGGCATCTACCTGGTGAAGAGCGGGAAGGTGGAGATCTCGATGACCACCGCCGACGGCTGGAAACAGACGCTCGCCATTCTTCTGGAAAATCATATCTTCGGCGAGCTTGCCGTTATCGAGGACAAGCAGACCCACGGCGCGGACGCCACGGCCATCGAGACCACGGAAGTCTACCGCATTAAAGCCGACGACTTCAAGGCGCTCGAAAAGAGCGATACGACCATGATGTACAAGATCATGAAGACCATGGCCCGCATTGCAAGCAGGAACGTGCACTCCATGAACGAGAAGCTCATGAAGCTCCTAATCAGCTATTAAATAACCGTTCAAGCCGTTTAATCGGTTCAAACGGTTTCAACCGCTGCAACCATTTAAACAGATTGAACAACTTTAGAAAAGGGGAGGTTTAGAATGGCACTGGATCCAACGAAGCACGCTGACTGGGAAATAGCGGAAGACTCCGAGACCCGCATGAGGCCTATCACCGAGATCGCGAAAAAGATGGGGCTCAACGATGACGAGCTGCTCCTGCACGGCCATCACATCGCAAAGATCGACTTCAAGAAAGTGCTCAAGCGCTTTGAGGGAAAGCCGGACGGCAAGTACATCGACGTTACGGCCATCACGCCCACGCCGCTCGGCGAAGGCAAGTCCACCTCCACCATCGGACTCACCCAGGGCCTCGGCAAGCGCGGCAAGAACGTGATCGCCGCGATCCGCCAGCCTTCGGGCGGCCCTACCATGAACATCAAGGGCTCGGCGGCCGGCGGCGGCCTTTCACAGGTCATCCCGCTCACGCCGTTCTCGCTCGGCTTGACCGGCGACATCAACGCCATTATGAACGCGCACAACCTCGCGATGGTGGCCTTGACCTCCCGAATGCAGCATGAGTTCAACTACACTGACGAGCAGCTGGCAAAAAGAAAATTAAAGCGGCTGAATATCGATCCGCACAACGTGGAAATGAAGTGGATCATGGATTTCTGCGCCCAGTCGCTCCGCGAGATCAACATCGGCCTGGGAGGCAAATCGAACGGTTTCATGATGAAGTCCGGTTTTGCCATTGCCGTGTCTTCCGAAGTCATGGCCATCCTGGCCGTTGCAAAAGATCTTAAGGACATGCGGGAACGCATGGGCAGGATCGTCGTGGCCTACAGCAAGGACGGCACGCCGGTCACTACCGCTGACCTCGGGGTGGACGGGGCCATGACCGCCTGGATGGTCGAGGCCATCAATCCGAACCTGCTCCAGACCATCGAGGGCCAGCCCTGCTTCGTGCACGCCGGACCTTTTGCCAATATCGCCATCGGCCAGTCCTCGATCATCGCGGACCGGGTCGCGCTCAAGCTCGGCGATTATGTCGTGACCGAGTCGGGCTTTGCCGCGGACATCGGCTTCGAGAAGTTCTGGAACCTCAAGTGCCGCATGTCAGGGCTGAAGCCTCACGCGGCCGTGGTCGTTGCAACGATCCGCGCGCTCAAGTGCCACGGCGGCGCGCCTATCCCGGTGCCGGGCAAGCCCATGCCCGCGGAATACAAGGGCGAGAACGTCGGCTGGGTCGAGAAGGGCTGCGATAACCTTATCCACCACATCAAGACCGTTAAAAAAGCGGGCATCAACCCCGTGGTCTGCATCAATGCCTTCTATACCGACACGGACAATGAGATCAAGGCCGTCCGGAGACTCGCCGAGGCAGCGGGAGCGCGCGTGGCCCTGTCCCGTCACTGGGAAAAGGGCGGCGACGGCGCCCTGGAATTCGCGGACGCGGTCATCGACGCCTGCAACGAGAAGAACGACTTCAAATTTCTCTACGAGCTCAGCACGCCGCTCCGCCAGCGCATCGACCTGATCGCGAGAGAGGTGTACGGCGCGGACGGCGTCGATTATACGCCCGAAGCGGAAGCCAAGGCCAAGAAGATGGAGGCGGACCCCGATCTCGCGAAGATGGGCGTCTGCATGGTGAAGACCCACCTCTCGCTTACGGACAACCCGGCCATCAAGGGCGTTCCCAAGGGATGGAGGCTCCGTATCAGGGACATCCTTACTTACAAGGGCGCGGGCTTCGTGGTCCCCGTTGCCGGCACGATCACGCTTATGCCCGGGACGTCTTCCGATCCGGCGTATCGCCGCGTGGACGTGGACGTGGAGACCGGGAAGGTCAAGGGCGTGTTCTAAAAAGATAGTACAAAGTTCAGTGTACAAAGTTCAAAAGCCCATGCCGGATTCCGGCATGGGCTTTATTGTTTATGAGATGGATGGAAAATGCAGGCCGGTAATTACTAAATATATACTAATTGTATTATTATTAGTATTTGATTGACATCTATTTAATATTAATATAAATTATATTAGTTTTAGTAGTATTGTATAAATACTAATTTTGTGCTAATTAATATAAAATTAGTATTTGGAGGCAATAACGTGAAAATACCTGAAAAAGCTCCAGATTATAGCATTGAAACGCTAGCAATGACACCGGATATTGCCGGTAAACTGAGAGATGTGTTTAAGAAGGCAAATAGCGACTATTTATACTGGGACGATTTTAAGTATATTTCTATGCCAAGCGGTATAACGCCCGAACAATCATGGATACATTTAAAAATGCACAGGGCGCTGCAGTCAAAATTTATTGCACTCACTGATGCAAAAGGGAAGTCATTTTCGTACTGGCTTCCGGATTGTGTTCATCGGGACATTCATTTCATCGATCAGCAGGCAGGGGGATCGATTCTCGTGGATGATCCTTCGGTGCATTCCGAGGAAAAACGACGGTATATGATACGGTCGTTGATCGATGAAGCAATATCGTCGAGCCAGATCGAAGGCGCAGCAACCACGCGGGTTGTCGCAAAAGAAATGCTCAGAACCGGCAGGAAACCAAAGGGCCACTCCGAACAAATGATTTACAATAATTATCAATCGATGCAGATGATAAAAAAACATCTGCAAGAGCCGCTCTCGATTGATTTGATGCTGGGGATTCACGCACAGATGACAAAGGATACGCTTGAAGATCCAGCGTGGGCCGGACGGTTCAGGACCCCTGCTGATGACAAGATATTCGTGTTTGATAATGACGAGCAAACAGTACTTCATGAACCACCGGACGCCGGCAGTGTCCCAGAGTTAATGCAAAAACTTTGTGAATATGCCAACAGCGAAAAAGATGATGAGTTTGTCAATCCGATAATCAAGGGCATATTGCTCCATTTCTGGCTGGCCTATGTGCATCCCTTCATGGACGGCAATGGACGTACCGCGCGGGCGCTCTTTTACTGGTATATGCTGAAGCACGGCTACTGGTTTTTTGAATATCTTTCCGTTTCCACCGCCATACTGAGCGCACGAGCTCAATACTACCGATCGTTTCTTTATTCAGAAATGGATGATAACGATGCCACGTACTTTATCGTGTATAATCTCACGGCTATCAAAAAAGCCATAGAGATACTTAATGAATACATACAAAGGAAGCAAAAAGAAAAGAAACACGCCTTTCGTTTCGTATCTCAATATTCGTCGCTGAATTCCAGGCAGAGAGCGCTTCTTGCAAGCGCGGTGGAGAAACCACGAGAGTTTTTTACGATTGAAACGCACTCTAACATTCACGGGGTGACCTATCAAACAGCACGGACGGATTTGCTCGGACTAAAAGACCTGGGTTTGCTCAACATGAAAAAAGAGGGGAAAAAGTTTATCTTTACCGCTGCCGCGGAGCTCGCTAAAAAATTGGAAGCGTAGTTGTGGAAAAACATCTGCTCGAAACCTCATCCGGCATGGCCTTATTTTTTTATCAGACATCCCAAGATTAAAAAAACGAGCTATATTTAAGGACATCCTGTATCTCTCTCGCGGGAAATCATCTTTCATAGGAGGCTGAACATGAAAAAGCTCGTGGTGTCTGTAGTGTCAATGGTTTGTCTTTTTGCGCTGGCAGGTCAGACGTTCGCGGAACTTCGTCCCATTTCCAAGATCATGGTGAAAAGGCTGGTTTTGATGCAGACGGTGATCAGCGACCTCGCGATCAGCGATTTCGACAAGGCGGCGGCCGATGCCAGGGTGTTGTCCGAGACCGTGGGCAAGGACACTGAAATTCTGCCGACTGCGGGTCTGAAAGACGCCAATACGACCCTGGAGAAATCCATACAGTCGTTCATTCACGCGGTAGGGAAAAAGGACCCGCTGGCAATCGTCTCCAGTTATGCGGACATTATCGGCAATTGTTACGGCTGTCATGCCAAGTTTAGAGACCCCAAGAAAGCTGCTATTGACTAGCAGTTTTACGCCTATCCTAATTACGCCTTATCTCGCGGTGCAAAGAGGCGGACGTTGAGGCCGGAAATATTAAGGGATGTTCTAAAAGAAAATTCAAGAATAAATTTAAAAACCCGTTCCGGAATGTCCGGAACGGGTTTTTTGCAATACGATAATTAGGAAGGTAAAAACAGGTAAAGTTTTAACTGATTCACCTACTACATCGCAAGCCTGTTGAGCCAAATAATTGAGAAAATACCGGCAGTAACTTACACTTGAACGCGACGCTGAGGGGCGCGTTTTTAGCGCCCCTCTCGAGCGTTCTTGTTAGGTTCCGTTGTACAGTCTTTATATTGTCGTGGATCAAAATCGTATGCAAAGGTTTTGGCAGCCGCAATTTCAGAAGCGGTTATTTCCTTTGAAATGATTTGCTGAGTTTTGAAGTCATAAAAGTGAGCGATGCCAGCTTTCTCTGTTGGGGTGCCGACGTTGGCGCGAATCCATTCGGACTCTGTGAAAAAATAGACCCCATCTTTTACATACCACTGATGAATATATGGTATCTTATCAGAAGAATAAACAGTTTGACCTGCTTTGAGATCAAAGACAACCAAGCCCGTCCCGTCAGACGCATACTGGCTAAAGAGATACCGCTTGTCATTTGTTATAAAATAGAATCCACCCATCAAATCATTTATCTTACCATCCCCACTTACTAAATACAGATGACCATCGTAATCACCATTTTTAACTACTGCAAAATAGGGGAAAGGTGGTTGCACGTCAGGAATGAAAAGGCCATAAGAGAAAGCAACAGCGTCAATATCGTCGAAGTATTTTTTAAATACTGTTTGTTTTGCTTTAGTGATCTCTATCCAGGCTCGACATAAATAGGGCGGCTCGTTATAGTTTTTTGATATCTTCTTGGCTTGGATAATTCGTATCAACGTGCTGCCATTATAGAATTCGCTTTGACTTACATGGAACTCTTTTGGATCGTAGTCTTTTTGAACAAATGGCTGGAATTTGTCATCAGACGACGATTGAGCATTACCAGCAATAATTAATGACATCAATAGCGTCAGAATCAAGCAACTTACTATATTTTCGTATCTCATATTTTCCTACCTAACGCGGTGTTGAGCCCCGCGCAGTAAGCGCGGGACTCGAACACCTGGTTGGATCATATTTTCGGTCGTGAAAGACCTATCCCGTGACGTTCAAAAATATCACGATAAGCATTTTTATCACCCTTTTGGCCCTTGTATTGGAACAGGGAGTCCGAAGGGTCACGTAGCCATTGCCAAAATACAGGCACTAAATCATCCAGATTCTTTGTAAAAGTGGTTAGAAAGTGTTTCTGATCAGAATACGTCATAAAGCGTGCGCTTTTTTCGGCGATAGCAACAACCTTATCTAGGCAGGCATCAGGAACAGTTGAAATGTCGTAGCCTGATCTAATAAGTTGTTTCTTCAAATATGCGCGACCTTTGATGCTGTTCGGTGCGTTACGACCAATATATGATGTTATTAAAAACCAGCAAGCGATTATGCCGGCTATAAAAGCAAGAATTAAATACAACGCTGTCATACCCTCCTCCGCTGTATTTGTCTTTGTGGTTCGCTGAGCCTCGAAGACCGACTTGAGGGTGTGATTGGCATCATTTTGGTTTCCTGGAGGCTGAGCCATGCGTGCCTGTGGATCTATTATTATTTGGTGTTTCGGTTTTATTTGTTGGCTTGGATACGTTAATACCGTTTTCACTAGCCGGTATGGTGGCGGTTATATTCGCAGGTTCTTTCGTAAATTCGCGATAAGCAAGATAAGCGGTCAGAATAAAGATAAGGACTGTTAAGCCTATCATGAAGTTGTCCTTACTGTTCTTTCTCTTGTGGAGTATAGCGCGTGCCTTGCTTTGAAGGGATATTGGCACATTGGGGTTATTCACATACTCAATCAATTTTTCATCAGACATGCTATCATCCGGGGGGACTTTGGGGTCAATCATATTATTATCCTTTGACTTTGTGGCCTGCTGACCCCCTTGTGGGAGTCGAGCGTGTGGTTGGAAATTTCCAACATGTTATTTACTATAAGGAACCAGCCATCTATATGTATATTGAGCTATCTACCGGTATATATTTCTATCTACCCGTATATATCTGTGATATGTCTACTGGTAGATAGGTTTTCAGTTTACCGAGAATCCTGCAGTATATTTACCGGTATATACTTTTCGAGGTTTGCGCCAGGGCTCTCCACGTATTTCACGAACCAGATCCCGGAGAAGCCGATCCGCGACCATCCCGTACAATGCCAAGACTATATGCCGAATCCCGTATCATGTCAATCCCCGGGCATGGGTATCAGCGGGGTATTGTCTGTTGTTTAATTCCGGATGTAATATTGATTGTTGCGAGAAATAAAACTCCAACAGTTCACGAAGTAGTCAGCATTGAAACAATGCCTGTCATAAACCGAATACAAGATCACCATAATCAAAGTTGCCTTCCAGGAAGCATGACGTAAATCATAACTGCTCCCTAAAGGCTGAGATATACTGTATTCATACAAGGAGGTCATCATGGACCTGAGCCCGAAAACCAAAGTGAACGATCTGCTGAATCAATTTCCTTTTCTGAAAGACTTCTTGATCAAGCTTAATCCCGAATTCAAGATGCTGGACAATCCGATCATGCGAAAGACCGTCGGGCGGCTCGCCTCCCTGGGCAAGGTCGCAATGATCGGCGGCATGGACGTGAAAAAGCTGCTGGACGATATTGCCGGGAAGATCAAAAAGGAAACCAATGCGGCTGTGTCGATATCGTACAACGAAGAAGACGTGGATGAGCAGGAAGTGAGGCTTGAGACGCTAAAGGGGATCATCAAGGAACTCCATGAGGGCAAAGACGCCGAAAGCCAGAAGAAAAAGTTCGAGGAGTTGATCAAGGACGTGGCCCCCTGGGAGATCGCCCAGATGGAACAGCGGCTCATTGCCGAGGGCATGCCCGAAACCGAGATCAAGAGCCTCTGCGACGTGCATGTGCAGGTCTTTAAGGAGGCGCTGGAGCACAAAACCGTGCACGGGCTTCCCGCTGGTCATCCGGTGCACACGCTGATGCTCGAGAACCGGGCTGCGGAAGACATTTTGAGAGAAGCGGAGGATGTCAGGGATTTCACGAAAGAGAAGGACAAGCTCCTGGAGATCCTCGATCGTCTTGGGCAGATCGATAAACATTTCGCGCGGAAGGAAAACCAGCTTTTTCCGATCATCGAGACAAAGGGAATTACCGGTCCGTCAAAGGTCATGTGGGCGCTTCATGACGACATCCGGGCCTTCATCAAGGACGTGCGGAAACGGGTAATGGACAACAAGATGGAAAAGGTGGCCGTCGAAGCTCTCGTGAAGATGGTCGAGGATATGATCTATAAAGAGGAGCACATTCTTTTCCCCATGGCATTAGAAACGTTGAGTGAAGATGAATGGGCAAAGGTTGCGAAGGGCGAAGAGGAGATCGGCTTTGCCTGGATCAAGCCGGAAGCCCTTTGGAAGCCTGCTGCGGAGTCCTTCCAACAAGCGCTCCTGGCGGAGAAGGTCGGGAGTTTGAACCTCGACACGGGCCAGCTTACGGCAGAACAGGTGAACCTGGTCATGACCCATCTGCCGGTGGATATTTCTTTTGTCAACGAAAACGACGAAGTCGCCTACTACTCGGCATCTCCTGAAAGGATTTTTCCGCGAAGCCCGGGCGTGATCGGGAGGAAAGTGCAGAACTGTCATCCGCCCAAGAGCGTCGGGATGGTGGAGAAAATTCTGGCTGAATTCAGGGCGGGCACAAAGAGCATGGCGGATTTCTGGATCCAGATGCAGGGAAAGTTCATTCTCATTAAATATTTCGCGGTGCGCGATGCGGAAGGCAAATACCGGGGCTGCCTCGAAGTGAGCCAGGATGTGACTGCGATCAGAAAGCTCGAAGGCCAGAAAAGGCTTCTTGACTGGGAGTAGGCCGGCCGGGCACATTCGATCGACGGCCAGACCTCTGTCAATGGCCGCTACTTGCCGTCCTTATCGTCTCGTCCTCCCTCGTCACGAAGCTGCATTTCCACTGTTGGGTCGAGTTTGATATATATAACTATCTTACCTTCTCTCAACACGTATTGTATATTCAGTACATCGTACATGCCGTTCCTTGGCGATGTCCAGCCCAACAATTAAATAATCCGTAGAACCGCGAATCTCTTTCTTGAATTGACAAAATTCCTGCAGCCTGATACCATCTGAATCATTCATTAAGAGCCTCCTGTTCTGAATTTAGTTTCGGGATAAACTTATTCTTAGCAGGAGGTTTCTCTTTTTGGTAGCTTATAAAATAATTTTCTTTCGGCTATAATGCTTGATTCACTTAGTCTCTTCCTTCTATATAACGTTGTGGCCCGAGTATACTTTAAATAATGTATCAATATTATTTCAACCTACGCCACAACGTCCCCAAAGTCCCCTAGCTTACGCAGATGCCGGAGACAGTGATTGCCTATTGACACAATGTATCATTAGTGATACATTATACTATAGTTAAGGAGGCTACATATGGCTATAAAAACAGTCAGACAACGGCAGGCTGATGAGAGTGGAGATATCCTGGGTTTAGTTGCTTTCGGCAGTTTAGTTACGAACATATTTCAGATTGCATCCAAAAAATCCCTAGAGGAAGAGCACGCGGCGTTAAAGGCGTATGCCGGAGAGCTGAAAAAGCATTATGAGAACATGAGGGTTCGCGAGAGACTTGTGTATAAGGAAAACATCGAATTGAAAAATTGCTACAAAGAACTACAGAATCTCAACAGTCGACTCCTCAAGGAACTCATTGAAGCTAAAAGCCCGGGGCCTATTAAGAGAATAGCAATTCGCAAAAGCAATGGAGGTTCTAAAAATGAGTAGCATCGTTGCTGAAATTGAGCGAACAGAATTAGCACTTGAGAAGAAAGCCTATAAGGCCGCAAATGCAATATTCGGCAGCGACTTTAGCAGAAGTGCAAATCTGCGCGTAGAGGAATTGATCAGAAAGTATCCCATTGACGCACCAGTTTCAGAACGAAGGAAATTCATTATACGCACAGAACAGGATCCCAAAAAAGTTCTGGCTTGGGCTGTAGCTCAAAGAGTAAAGAGCGAGCGTATGCAGCAAGGGCTCAGGCAAGAGGATCTAGCTGAAAGAGCCGGTATTAAGCGGCCCAATATCGCGCGTCTTGAAAAAGGTTTTCACATGCCGTCTATTCCAACCTTACAAAAGGTTGCGCTGGCACTCAACCTTGATATGGGTTCCCTTATGAAGCTCCCGACAATATCTTCCGAAGATATGCATGAAGATTCTGAAATGGCAGAGTCCGGTCTGAGCGAATGGGGAAGTCAGTTGAAAAAGGAGGATCGAGGATGACGACCGGCTTACAACCAAAAACAGGCGATATATACCTCGCGGATCTTGAGCCTGTAAAAGGTTCCGAGCAAGGGATGAAAAGACCGGTCGTTGTCTTTCAGAATCCCGATGTAAGCGCTTTTACCACTACCGTTATTTGTATCCCATTGACATCCAATAAGGCTCGTCTTGGATTCCCGGGAACATGTTTTATCAAGAAAGGAAGCGGCGGATTACCCGAAGATTCCATTGCCCTATGTTTTCAGCTGAGAGCGATTGATAAAACCCGGCTGGAAAAAAGATACGGCAATATTGGTGGAGCAGCTCTGTCTGACCTAGCCGATGGTATTTTATCAGCTGTGGGTATCCAATATGAGGACCCGGCGTAGGATCTCAATCGTCATACGAGTATCTTATTGCTCAGTTTCATCCAAATCTTCGCAGCCATCCTCGCATCATCCAGTGCTCGATGTATCCGTTTAGGTGGCCTCTTGTAAAACTGCCTGTACAGCGACTCCAAATCATGCTGCGGCAACTCCGGAAACATCTTTCTACTGTCCGTTACTGTACTTTTTCTGGTCGTGGCCGCTACTTCTTCAGCTGTATTTCTTTGTCCCAGATTCCTTTGACTCTTGTGAATTGATTACCACGCAACACATAGACATCTGGGCGTGATCGGCAGGAAAGTGCAGAACTGCCATCCGCCCAAGAGCGTGGGGATGGTGGAGAAGATCCTTTCCGAATTCAAGGCCGGCACAAAGAGCGTGGCCGATTTCTGGATCCAGATGCAGGGAAAGTTCATTCTCATTAAATATTTCGCGGTGCGCGATGCGGAAGGCAAATACCGGGGCTGCCTGGAAGTGAGCCAGGACGTTACGGAGATCAGAAAACTTGAAGGCCAGAAAAGACTCCTTGACTGGAAGTAGACAAGCTCTTCGGCGGGTCGTATTCGCTTGATGGTCAGACCGATGTCAATGGCCGCTACTTGTCGTCATGATCGTCTCGTCCTCCCTCGTCACGAAGCTGCATCTCCACCGTCGGGTCGAGTTTGATATATACAACAAGGTTACCTTCCCTCAACACGTATTGTATATTCAGTACATCGTACATTCCGAACCGTATGGGCGAATAGAGCGGCCTCACCTCATAGCCGATGATAGCTCCCGTTGGGTCTGAAATCCCGCTCATGCGGGAATCTTTATACTGAACGCTGCATGTTACAAACTGACCGGCTTCCCGGAGCGCTTCTTCTGCTGCAAGGCCGGACTTTATTTTGTACCTGGTCGCCAGCGCATAGAGCTCAAAGGGATAAGGACCGCCTTCCCTGACGAGAATCGCAACATTTTCCAGATCGTCGGGATATCGGCAGCCGTACAGAAGGAGTGTGTACGTGCCGGTCACTTCCGATGGCTTTGCCGCCTCGGTTTTGAGATGGCTACCCGCTGTCATGACACACGATGAAAGGTTGAGGCCGAGAAACAATATCGCAAAAAAGAATACGATGCGGCGCAGTCCTTCTCCCTCATAGTTCGTTGTAAATACCATAATAATATCACCCCCTCCTATCCCTCTCGTGAAGAATAAAGGCTTCTTCATGGATACAGCGAGGTCTTAAAGGAAAAAGGGCGCCGCATCTGGATCCGGCGCCCTTTACATTTCATCTATCGTACTGCCGACTGTTGCGTAATCCCTCAATGCGTCTGGAATTTTTCCCGCTCCTGGGCATACGCCTGTTTCCCCGCGTCAACTGCGTTGGAAACAACAACCTTTGCTTCATCGTAGAATTCCCGGCTCCTGTCGATCGCAGTGGAGAATTTTTCTTTCGTATCTACCGCGATATCCTTGAGCTGTTTCCTCATCTCGCGGCCCGGTTTCGGCGCCAGCAGGATGCCGAGCGCCGCTCCTACAATCCCGCCAAGCAGCAGGGGAACTACTATCGAATTCTGTTTGATCGGTGTTACCATTTCTTCTTTCATGATAATCCCTCCTTCCTGTCATTCAGATCTTTGAGCAGGGTAACCACCCCTGCCTTGACGCCGGCTTTGAGGCCGGCCATATTTGCCCGGGCAGCTTCGCCGAGGCCCTCTTTATAGGATTCGTACAGGCCACTGACGGTATGCTCGACTCTCGTCACCGTCTCAGCCACTTCCCGTAGACTCCGGGTGAGAACAGCTATATCATCCGTGGCTTTTCCGATATCTTCAAGGACACCTTTTAAGGCCGAAAGCACCGGGTGAAGGTCCTCTTCAGTCCTCTTGATAAGCTGCCGGAGCGCTAAACTGGCCCGTCGCACCTCAATAAGATTGGCTATATTGAAGGCAGCATAAATAATAAATACGATGATACCGACGATACTTATGTTTACCAGTGCTTCATTCATCCTTTCCATCCTCGCCCAACCATGC
>Ga0210377_10001154_pt1 | contig 24340 bp, 21 predicted proteins | sample PLM4_65_b1redo_FD_155480 | JGI IMG/M metagenome (GOLD analysis project Ga0210377, IMG submission 155480) | Groundwater sediment microbial communities from an aquifer in East River, Colorado, USA - PLM4_65_b1 redo | ecosystem: Environmental > Terrestrial > Soil > Riparian zone | place: USA: East...
GTTGATCGGCATGAGTGGCTCCGGAAAAAGTGGTTTGTCGCAAAACAACTTTACCTGCTTTTTTGTGCCGATCAATATTCTTTTGTTAAACTGTCAGGTCGCTAGTTGGTGACCAATCAAGGAAATTTTCACTCTCTTCTTCAAGATATGAAGAGTCTCTTGTTACAAAGGATTGTCGAAAGGCACTTTTTATGAATTGGTGACGGAAGAATTCAAGAATAGGTTTTGGTTTATCAATGCCATAAACAACCAATGTGTAAGCATAAACTCCATCGAAATCGTTGGCGGGAGGAGAATCTATTGCAAAACCAAGTTTCGTAAGAACGCGGAGAACGCCTTCTTTGCGTTTGGCTTTATCCTTGACGAATTCAAGTCCTTCGCCTGCAATTAATTCTGCCGCAATTACAATTGGTTCAATAGGCATAGTTTTCCCATTTTCTAGTGATAAGTATATTTTAGCATCATTACCTTTCAAAGGATGCGTAATCCAAACAGGCGTGAAAAGAGGATTGGATAGTGTAAGCTCTGTTCTTCGGGCAAGTGGCAGTGGGTTGGGGCCTTTCCCCGATGGTGGTGATTTTTCGGCATGTTGCGTTGCCCCTTTCCTGAAGGAAAGGGCATGAGGGTGAGTCCTATCTTGTCCGCTGGCGCGGACATCCGCAAAGCAAGTCACCTATACATGGGCGGTATTGGCTTCTCCCCTTCAGGGGACATCGTACCCGAAGCGTAGCGAGCGGTAGACGGGAGAGGGGTTTGTCTGATTTGCATTACAATCCTGCCATGCCGATCAAAAATATCGTCACAGGTCAAAAGGTCACCAAAGAAAAACTGGAGCGCGCCAAAGAACTCCGCCGTGAGATGACGCCTGCTGAAAAACTTCTGTGGCAGGAAGTGCGTGCTAAGAAGCTGGGAGTCCGTTTCAGACGACAGCAAATTATTCAGGGATTCATCGTTGATTTTTACTGTCACCCCGTAAAGATCACACGGGGTCTTCGACAAATCCGCGCTGGTGGTTGAAGTGGATGGAGACATCCATAATCTACAACAGGACGAAGATGCCAGACGGGAAAAGGTTTTACGTGAGATGGGGTTGAGGATTGTCAGATTTAAGAATGATGAGGTCGTGAGGAACTTGTCCGCGGTGATGGGGGAGATCAAAGCTTGTCTGTGAAAAACTTAAATTCCTTTTCTTTTCCCTCTACTTTTGACCAGCGTTTGATTTCTTTCAAATCCACCTGCTGATTTTTCGTAACTAAAATCGCCTGTTCCAATCCCTGCATATCATTCCAAAAATAGAAGGTACATAATCTGTCTTTGACACAATCAGTCGGAGACAGCACCTTCAATGTCCCTGTTGCCAGTTCAAACTCACTGACTTCTTTTTCATAATGTTTTCCCCTTCGCCTGTGGACGGCGGCGATTCATCTTTAATTCTTCCTGCTCTTTGGCAGGGTAAAACGAAAGCGCCTTTTCGAGTAGGGCTTTCAACTCGTTCAAGAATGGGTAACGCGGATTGAACACATACGGGCGCGTCCGCCCGACTGCGCGGCTGACGAGTACTCCGCCCGCTTCGAGCTTGTCCATTTGGTTTTGAACGGATTTCAGATCCGTGTTGAAATAACGTGCGATCTCGCGTGGGTAGCCCTCTTCACGCGCAAAAATGTAGATGAGAACCCGTTCAGCATTTTTTGAGCCAAGCAATACTTCGATCATAAGAAAATTCCTGCGACGGCTATTGTCCGTCAAATGACGTATATTTTCCGTCATTGTATCACAAAAGGTTTTGCACGAGATATGAGGTTTGTCGTTTCAGGGTTTTCGGAATGATGAGGTCGTGATGGAACTGTCCACGCACGCGGTGGTGGGGAACGTTAGTTAGTTAATTTCAGCATGACAGACTTTATCACCCCAGCGCATTCTTAAGCGCGGCATGTGACCACCCAGCGGCGCGGCGGACCATTTCATCGAAATCCTGTTTTGCATGTTCAAGCGGTTCAAGCGCTTGTGGGTCCATATACCAGGGCAGGCTAAGTGCAGCGGCGGCGCGGATCAGGGGAGATCCAGCTTCCAGTATATTGATCAACATCTTTACCTGTTCAACTCTTGCGTCGCGGGCATCTGCGAACATCGTGCCAAATTTCCAGGTCTGGTCTGATACGGCTTTGACCACCTCGGGCGGCAGACCCAGTCTCTCGCTTACTTCTTCTGCCCGGCTTTCTGCATCAGACAATAGCCCATTGAGCTTTTGAAAATTCTCATTTCCCAACATCCCCATCATCTCTGGCAGACTCGTCTCTGCGCCGCCAACATTGAACGAAGGCGTGGGCGGAAGTGGAAAAGCATTTGTCAGCATCTTCTTGATATCGCTGAATTCCTGAAAAGCATCTGCGACGGTGCGATACAGTCCCGCCTGCGGACCGTACAACTGCTCCTCTTGCAGCAGACCCAACAGCCTGGGCGCCGACCCCACGATCTTCAATTGACCAAGTGAGCGCACTGCATTCACCTTGGCATTGAGATCATCCTTTTCAAGCGCATCCAGAAGAAAATCGATCGCGTTGACATCCCCCAACTGACCCAGCGCATGCAATGCCTTTTCGCGCATCATGGCGTCGGAGTGACTCAAGAGCGGCGTCAACAATTCAGCCAGCCCATCATATTTTGATTCGGACAGCAGGTCTATCAAGTACGGATTTGGTTGCCTCCTGAACAGTTCCGCCAGATGCGGACCCGCCTTGACGCCAAACTTTCGAATAGCCTGCCATGCACCTTCATTGAAATGGATGTGAGATTTTTTATCCACCTCCATTAATGCTTCGATCAGCGCAGGCAGTGCGCGCAGATCCTTGATCCGTCCAAGCCTCACCGCGGCCCGTTCGCGGACGGTGGCAACTCTATCCTTGAGAGCTGCCATCAAAGGCTCCAGAGCCCGCGGACTCTTTAATGTGCCCAGTGCCTGTACCGCATTCCGCCGTACCTTCCAATCTTCATCCTGCAGATCTGGCAGCAGCGCATCCACTGCACGCGGATCACGGCTTTGCCCCAGCATGCGAGCTGCGTCACAACGTTTGATCCAATCTGACCCGCGTAGGTCGGCGATCAATGTCTCGAAGGGGATATCGATTTTTGGCATGCAGACACATTCCTTATCGTATAAAAATCGATTATGCCACGACGTTTCAGGAAAGGAAAGCATACGAACTTCTGAATCAAAAAAACGGTTCTCAAGAAGGGGTTACTATGGACTTTTACTGTCACTAGTCCACGCGGTTGGTGGAGAAGATCGGGGAAAAGTTAAATTGAAAGAGCCGGGAGACCAAGCCCGGCTCTTTCAATTACTAAAGGAGGAGAAGAGAAATCGCTTTACTGATGTAACTTTATCACCTGCCTGCGAAACATGCTGGACGCATACCCTACGTCAATTCAACGATTGCTCAACGGTTTGTATGAGTCCTTTTTAAGGAGCGTCTGCAATCAAGAACTTCGAGACTGTACAGTCTCGAAGTTCTATTTTTATCTTACTGGTTTATGCGAAACACAGTTACGGGGAAGTGCGTCCGGGTCCGAGCAGCATGCACAGCAGGAAGCGGTCGCCTTCATCTTGAACGTTGTTGCCGTTCACATCCACCCACCAGCGTCCGCCAAGATAGCCGGGGTCACCGGGACCGAACTCGGTCGTCCCGTTGACAAGCTTCTGGAAGCGTCCCTGCATGGGCAGTGTATCTGCGCTGACAAAGGTGTCGTAGTACAGTCCCTGGCTGGTGATATAGATCGTGCCCAACGCGCCGTCACCGCGGTTCGCCGAAGCCGGGATCGTTGCCATCAAAGCGACCACCATTACTGCAAAAAGCACAAACAGTCTTCGTTTCATTTTTTAAATCTCCTGTTCTCTGAGTGGTATTTGGACGATGGGGAAACCTCTGCTTCCCATCGTTATCGCTGACTGCGATGCACCCAGTGTACAGAAGAAAAATTACGAAGACCTGCAAAAAGGATTATGAAAGTATTACCAGACGATAAACAAAGAGTGACTCGTTGCGAGTCACTCTTTGTTTATCGATCAAGCTGTCATGGATCTTTGCCTGTATTGCTTCAACACTTCCCAGCCTGCGAGTCTGCGGTTGGCTTCGTCATACACGCGCCACTTCAGGCACTTTAAACTGGAAAGCAAGGTCAATGGCTTGACATGAAAGATGGGATTCTCTTGATAAGCCCTGGGCAGGTTGTAGTTGGGGATCTTCGAACCCAAATGATGGATGTGATGGAAGCCGATATTCCCGCTGAACCACTGCAAGATCGCAGGGAGTTTATAGAAGGAACTGCCCTGCATGCTGGCTTTGAAATAATTCCATTGGCTATGGCGCTCCCAATACACACCTTCATAGTTATGTTGCACATAAAACAGCCACACGCCTGCGCTTGTCCCAAATAACAGAACGAGCAGCTGCGTGATGAGATAGTTTTTCCAGCCAAAGGTCAAGCCCATCACTGTGACGATCACAGCCAGCGCCAGGTTCGTCCACCACACACTGGTGATCTCACGTTTACCCTTTGCAGGTGGAATACGTTCACCGAAAACGAACACGAGCAATGGACCGATCAACAACATGGCAAACGGGTTACGCAGAATGCGATAACCTGTCCGCTTCCACCAGGATGCTGCGAGATATTCCTGAACGGTCATGGTGTAGATGTCGCCTACACCGCGCCGGTCAAGATCACCGCTCGTGGCATGATGGATGGCGTGTTCATGTTTCCAGCGGTAATAGGGTGTAAACGCAAGGATGCCCGTAATGATCCCCAACAGGTCATTGGCGCGCTGTGACTTGAAGAATGAGCCGTGTCCGCAATCGTGGAAGATAATGAAAGCCCGCATCATGAAGCCCGCTGTGAGAATGGTGAGCGGGAGCGTCAACCAGAGTGAAACATCCACACTGCGTATCGAGAGATAGAACAGTACAAAGAATGGGATCAGGGTGTTGATGGTTTGCCAGAGGCTCTTGCGCAGATCAGGTTTGGCATACGCGGCAACGATCTTCTGCCAGGAGACTGTCCCCTCCGTGTTTGAAGTCAAATTCATCGCGACTCCTTTCTATTTTATTGTACTGCGATTCCAACGCGATGAGATTAAAATCCAAATTTAGATATGGTCAGGCTGATTAATTTCAGACGAAAAAAGAACTCGCCCATGGAATTGTTCTCAGGGCGAGTTCTTTTTATATTCTTATCCTGTCTTTGGCGCTTGTTTTGCGAGCAGGCTGGCAATGCCTTTCAACTCCAGCCACCATTGTTCCTTGGGGCGTTGATGTTCCGCATCGATCATACGGTCAAAGTCGCGCAGGTCATGGAATTTGATCTGTCCATTTTGCATGCCGATGAAGGCGCTGTTATTTTCGCCTTTATCGCATTGTTCGGTTAAGTATTCCAGACACATGCGTGCCAGCCGCGTTGCCTGAATGCGGTCAAACGGTGACGGATCACCGCCTTGTTGTAAATGTCCGAGAATGGCCGGGCGCACATCGAACACATCCTGCCCTTCCTCTTCGAAAAGCGAACACATGAACTCGGTCGTATATACCTGGTTTGCATATTCACTGCGGATCATCAAACCCAGCCGCTTGCCAGCGTTAAATCCAGTCAGCAATTTTTCCACGTCCACTTGCAGGTCGCGCAGTTTGACGCCCTCCTCATGCAAATACACACGTTCCGCGCCGGTTGCCATCCCACTCATCAACGCGAGATAACCGCAGTAATGTCCCATCACTTCCACGACAAAACAGCGCCGCGTTGCCACAGCTGATTGTTTGATCTTATCCACCGCATCCACGATGCTGTTCAAGGCGGTGTCCGCGCCGATGCTGAATTCAGAACCGGGCAGGTTGTTATTGATGGAGGCTGGCAAACAGATCATGGGAATATTGAAACTGGGGAAGTTCGGGCGATTGCTCAATAAGTTGAACGCCGATTCGTACGCATTCCAACCGCCGATCATCAACAGGGCGTCGATACGATGATCCTCGATCACGCGCGCAATGGAATATAAATCACGTCCTTTGGGGACCCGGCGCGTCGTGCCTAACATCGAGCCGCCACGTGAAGCCCAGCCGCTGACGCTCATCCAGTTCATTTCCTCCACATCCCCATCGATCAAGCCTTCAAACCCATTGCGGACTCCCAGCATGATGTGACCTGCATCCAATCCCAAACGGATCGCCGCGCGCCCGGCGGTATTCATGCCGGGGGCTGGTGCACCCGCGTTCAACACCGCGATACGGAAGCGTTTCTTAGCTGGGTCAACCGGATGAGGCAAAGCCCGCACCATGGTCTTGAAAGTTTTGAATGCATCTTTAAAAGATGAACTGCGTAGCGACATGGCGCGTTCGTAATCTTTGGCATTCACGGCTTCGGCAACGGCTTGAGTCTTGCGCACGCTTTCCATCAACGGCAAACGTGTCATGCGATTATTGCGGATGCCGATCACAACCGGTTCATCTTCAGGCTTCGTGCTGAGGATCGTATTGACAGCTTCATGTCCCATCAACGTGCTGAGGTTGCGGTCGAAGGCGCTGGGGCGTCCGCCGCGCTGGACATGTCCGAGAACGGTCACGCGCACTTCTTCGTTCAGCTTTTCCTCGAGCGCACGTTGTACATCACCGCTGCCAATATAGCTGCCATTCCTATCGCGCGCGCCCTCAGCAATGATCACGATACTATCGCGGCGACCAGCTTTACGTCCGGCTTTGAGGCGTTCCACCAGTACATCCTGCCAGTTTTCCACATCCGGCGGCGCTTCGGGGATGAGCACCCAATCCGCTCCGCATGCCAGCGCACCCATCAACGCGAGATAGCCGCAGTTGCGTCCCATCACCTTGACCACGAAAGTCCGTTGATGACTCGCCGCGGTGCTGGTGATGGCGTCCACCGCCTCCGTGATTCGATGGAGGGCTGAATCGGTTCCGATGGTCATATCGGTGCCTGAGAAATCGTTATCGATCGAGCCGACCAATCCCACAATGGAGAGGTTTGGATACGCCGCGGCTTCTGCTGCGTTGATCTCACCCGACTCGGCTAATTCGAAAATGAGCGACTGCCACTCCTGACGAAAAATATTCGCGCCGGTCAGTGACCCGTCGCCGCCAATGACGATCAAGCCATCAATGCCAGCTTTGATCAAATTCTTCGCGGCGGTGCGGCGACCTTCACGCGTGCGGAATGCTTCGCATCTTGCCGACCCGATCACTGTCCCGCCCAATTGCAGAATGCCACCCACTGAATCCCAGTTCATCTTGCGGATGCTGTCCCCATCATCCACCAGTCCCTGATAACCTTCATAGATCGCATACACTTCCGCGCCGCGATCCAACGCGGTGCGCACGATCGAGCGCACCGCGGCATTCATGCCTTGCGCGTCGCCGCCGCTCGTCAGTATTCCAATTCGTTTTGTCATGTTAACCTGCTCTACAATTTTCTTGATCACGTATTGATTCTACTTCAAATAAGATTGATATGAAAAATAAAACATAACTGTCGAATGTCACTTTTTTAGTCGGAAATAAGCCGGCAAGAAAAATGCTCTGAAAAGATCGATGTATTGGCTTCAAATTTCTGCAATTCAAATGTACGGCTCGCCATTCACGTCGCTCGTTATACTAGTGCTCGAAGGATTGGGCAGCGTGCCAGCAGAGAAATATAGTCGTTACGAAATCGGCAAGGAACTGGGTCAGGGTGGGATGGCTACTGTTTATCGCGCCTATGATCCGCGCTTCGAGCGCGAAGTGGCGGTCAAGATCCTCAAAAAGGATCTGCTCGAAGACACGCAACTCAAAGAACGTTTTGAACGCGAGACCAAGATCATCGCCCGGCTTGAACACGCGGTGATTGTTCCTGTGTATGATGTCGGCTTTGATAACGGTCAACTGTTCTATGTCATGCGTTATATGGCAGGCGGGTCGCTCTCCGAACGCATTGAAAAGGGGCTCACGCCGCACGAGATCGCGCATATTCTTATCCGCATGGCGGCTGCGCTGGATTATGCCCACGCCAAAGGCGTTGTCCATCGCGACCTGAAACCCGGCAACATCCTATTCGACGAAAACAACAATCCCTACATTTCTGATTTTGGCATCGCCAAATTTACACAAGCCTCCACGCGCATCACCCAGTCTGGCATCATCGGCACGCCCCGCTACATGAGCCCTGAACAGGCGCGCGGCGATGACGCTGACGGGCGCAGTGATCTCTATTCTCTCGGCATTATCCTGTTTGAAATGTTGAGTGGGCATACACCTTTCGAAGCCACCACACCGCTGGCGATGGCATTCAAACACGCCGTCGAAGAACCGCCCAGCATTCTCAAGATCAATCCCAACCTGCCCGCAGGTATTGAAGCGGTAATTTCAAAAGCCCTCGCCAAACAACCGGATGATCGCTACAACACCTGCGCTGAATTCACACACGCATTCCTCAAAGTATTCCCCGAGGCTTCATCGCTTGAAGCAGATATTGTCACGCCACTGCCATCACGTGCCCTCAAACATGAAGAGCCTACCGAGCTTCCTGCGCCCAAGCCTAGTTCCAAATCACGCCTTTGGATGACCGCTGGATTCATCGCTCTCGCCCTCATTACGTTTACTACATGGCAATCTTATCAATCCCCTGCGACAAACGCCTCAACATTTACGCCGGAACCTGCTACAGCCACACAAGCCTTATCTACCCCGACAACGTTACCTACTGAAACCGTTGTACCCACTGAGACCATTATACCGACCATTCCTGTTGTTATCCCCGGTATTGGCGGCGCAGATAAAATTGCACTGACCGCAAACAAAGACGTGTATGTAATGGATATCGACGGCAAGAATATCAGGCAGCTGACCAACACCAACCTGCCGAAGTTCGATCTGCAATGGCTGCCCGGCGGGAATGAATTGCTATATGGCGAAGGGAAGTGTGTTTATAAGATCGATGCAAATACACCTTCAGCCAAGCCCGAAGAACTGGCTTGTTTTACAGATGAGAAATTTGAAGGCTTCCGCGTCTCGCCGGACGGCAAATACGCTGCCATCAGCATCCAACGCCGCCTTATCATCTTCCCATTTGACACTGCCTTGCTTGCCGCTGCCCCATCAGCCTTTGAACTCCAAGGGTCAAGTACTGTTTGTTTGGATTACACCGATGTCGCCGTCAAAAGCGCGCAATGGTCTGCAGACGGGAAAAGCCTGGCGATCCTCTACCTGGGTGCTATTGGCGATCAACTTAAACTTGGCGAGACCATCCGTGTATTGGAAGTGGATACGGCAAGTTGTCAGGATGTTGATCCGTTGATCACCGTTGAAATCCCCGAAAGAGGGTTTGTCCCAGAAGGTTATGTAGCCAATCCCGTCCTACCTGCTTATCACTGGGATGGCGCTCAACAAATTCTGTTCAATACCTACAAACGCAATGTAGGGTATGGACAACTCTACCTGTACGATATATCTGCTTCATTAGCGCGCAAGATCGATCCCGCAAATGGGATCTGTTGCTATCGCGATTCCATCATCAGCCCCGATGGCGCTTACATTCTAGTGTTCTTCCAGGACGTGAGCCTCGGCGCAGATAGCGAAACAAAGATGTATTACATCCCGATCGACCAACTCGGCAGTGAAACAACATTTACACCCTTCAAATTACCAGTGCGCTTCTTCCCTGATCCCCGCGAGAATATCGAAGTTGCTTTGCGCCCAGCTACGCCGTAATGCGACATTCATGTCGCCTACCTCCATCATCTACTTACAACCAATTATTTGATACACCCTCGCCCTCGGCATGAACAAAAGCATCTTGTACCATGCTGTTTGGGCACTCAATTGCGCATCATTGAAAGTTTGTCCCAGCTCACCGACATAAAGATAACTGATGTTCTGCTGGCATAAAAGTTCCAAAGTGGTTTGCTCAGCGAAATTTGTATCGTATCGTACTGGAATAGCAGCTCTGTTTATTAATGGCGTGATCCAGATCCCGGCATCGCCGCCTACATAGCCTTCGAAAGATTCAGATGCCAGTACTTTCAACTCTGTAGCTGAGATCCCAATGCGTGCATCAGCGGGAAGTTGTGCATTCATCCAATCCATTGCCGTTAGGTCATCATTCCCTACGAGCACACAACAGTCGGATGGATACAGATCATAAGTAGCAAATGCATTAATTAAAACAAACCCACAGGCAACGAGACCAACGAATGTTCTGAGTTTTGGGTATTGAATGAGTTTCTCCAAGCCTGCCAGCCCCAACCCGCCCAGAAACGACAATGGCAGGAATAAGATCATCTCAACAAAGGGTCTATCCAACAAGGTCAGGTTTGCGTAGCCAGGGACCAGTCCCTTGACCGGGATAAAGAGACTGCCCATCAAAAAGCCCATTGTCAGAATATAGGCGAACGTCAACTGCGGATACTGCCTGTACGCAAAGATGGATAAAAGCAGAACGAGCGCAGTAATCAAAACGCCTTTGTGAATGTAGGGGTCAAAAAGTAGGAGCAGAACATCATGCTTTTGGATAAAGATGATCTCCAATATGACCACAACGATAACCAGAACAAAGAGAAAAAACTGTTGTACCCGTTGAAGTTTTCCCCGCCATGCGGCGATAAGCCGTGCCAGAAACACGATCCCGATGACGACCAGTGATCGGCTGTGCATAAAGCCTGAGGTCAGCACTCCGATGCCAAGCATCAGAGTCAACATCCATCGTCTCTGTGGAGACAATGTGTCTTTATTTTGCGAGAGCAGATAGGCAAGACCCAATATAAAGGGAAGTATGCCAAGGCTCGTCAAAGCAGGATATTTTCCCCAATCTACAGCGTGCGCTGGCATATACCAACCATAAGCGGAAAGGCTGATGGCAAAGATACCTGCCACATTGGATCTGGTCGCATATTTGATCAGGAAGAAGATCGCCAGCGGCAACACCGCCAAAACCATCTGACCCAGGATCAACATGACCTTGCCGATTTCCGCCTGCACCATGGACGCCATGAATGCAGCGACAAAGTGGAATCCTACATGGTAATAATTTGTTGTTAACGATGCAATGAGACCATTTGTATTTTCGCCTAGGATGGTCTTGATGAGCAGGTAGTGTTGGGCTGAGTCGAAGTAGGAGGGCAGAATGGCTTTGGAAACAAACACAAGCCGCAGCAAAATGGAGAGCGAAAAGAATAAAAACAGGAAAAAGCTGATTGATCTTGAATCAGGCTCGGAGTAAGGTTTGAAGCGCAGGAGAAAAAATATCAAGATGAAGGTCAGGCTGATGAGTAGGAAAAGGCTGAACGGCGCTAAAGGCTTGAATCCAAAAAGAAACCATAAAACGGATATCAGGGATGCAGGCAAAAGCCAGCCTGCCATACCAAGGGTGAGATATTCGTTTGAAGTCAGGTGCCTGCCAAGGATATTTTTTAAAGCGAGGCTGACCAGAATTCCACACAAGCCGATGAACAGCAGAATACCAAAAACGATCCGCCATTGATCTGCGATGACCGCGAAAAAATTTTGCATCACGTTGAGCGCTCAGGGATATGCTGTTCGGTTGGGGTATGATGTTGGATTGGGATACGATGGCGTACGTGTGGCTGTGACGCGTAGCGTTGGTGATGGTGTGGGAAAATCCAGCAAAAACGGTGTGGGTGATTCAGTAACAAGCGCAGTGGTTGTGGCTTCCTCTGCCGGGTTGGGAAGTAACAGCCCGATGATGGCAAAGTTTCCTTCTGCTAGAATGGTTTCATCTTCGAGCGCAATGATGTTGAATTGCAGTGGTTCGCCGGGATACATTTCTGCGCCGGTGCAATAGATATTGGTTGGGAAGTCTTCCACCTGTTGGCATTCATAACGATTCGTTACGTCACTGCTGCTGATCGTTAGATAAAAATCGGGATAGTCCGATGCGGGTATCAACAGATTGACCAGCATGTTGCCATCAGCATCCACGCTGAAGGATACGATACAGGGTCTGAGGTCGTGTGAGTTGCAATAAACCAGTTCTGAGATGAGAGCCCTTTGCTTGGCTTGCGGATGGGTTTTGAAACGCGAAAACAAGTAGACGACTCCGGCAATGACCAGGACGACCAGAACAACAGCGATGGTAATCCCCAAGATCGTTTTTTTTCGATTCACAGATACCTCATGCTGAAACCCTATCGATGGTGATCTCTGCGGCATTCACCATTACATCCAGAGCGTCTCCATACTTTATTTCCGGGATGGGTTGGGCGATCACTTCCAGCAGGGATGGGTTTTGAAAGTTGCGCAGTTTTGTCTCGGGATGCGGATAATACACCCAACCGTCATACTCAACATTATGGAAGATCACTTTGCAGTGTGAGAATGAAAACGTTTCGGGTGGATGCAGGTCGGTCCATTCCACGTGTGTAAACGTATATTGCGGCTTGACCATCGTGAAGACCTGCGGACGGATATCCACATTCAACGTGCCGTCGAAGCAATCACCGAGGTCAAAACCGCGCACTTTGAAGATCGGTCGCTGGCGTTCAAGCGCGCCGTAGGGGTAATCCGCGGAGGGACCTGAGGCAACATGGTAGCCCTGTACCAGAATACCGTGAACGGTGATCCATTGCGTCATGGGGGAAATTGTACTTGAGTTTCCTAAACATATAAATTGCCGGATGTCATACCATGACATCCTAAGGATGAATCACACTTATCCCACACCTACTTTCGTGCTAAGTTTGGCATGCACAATCTTTCTTTTGATGGAGATTCTATGTTCCAAACTTTTGAACAAGCTAAAAAATACGTTGTTGAGCAGGCTGTTCAGGTCGTTGATTTGAAATTCTGCGATCTGTGGGGACGCTGGCATCACCTGACCATTCCCGCCAATCAGTTCGACCCGAAGTTGATGGATGAAGGCATCGGCTTCGACGGTTCCTCGGTGGGGCTTAAATCTGTCAAGTCCGGCGATATGGTGCTCGTGCCGGACCTCGCCACCGCATTTCTTGATCCATTTTGGGAAACGACCACACTGAGCTTCATCTGCCGCACCATGGAAGCCGACACGCATGAGATCTTCACCAACGATCCACGCAACATTGCGATCCGCGCCGAAGAATATATGAAGTCCACGAATATCGCCGACGAGAGTCGCTGGGGACCGGAGTTCGAGTTCTATATTTTCGACAGCGTTAGTTTCGAAAATGGCATCAATCGCTCCGGCTACACCATTGAAAGTAGCGAAGCCGATTGGAACAGTCATACAGGCGGGCACGGACATTACATTCCAATGCATGGTGGTTATCATGCCATCCCACCCAAAGATCAACTCTATAAGATCCGCACGCGTATGATGCAGCACATGGAAAAGATGGGCGTACCGGTCAAGTATCACCACCACGAGGTTGGCGGACCTGGTCAATGCGAGATCGAAACACCAATGATGGGACTCTTACAGGCGGGCGACGCCACGATGATCATCAAGTACGTCACGAAAATGGTCGCGCATGAAAGCGGGCAAACCGCAACTTTCATGCCCAAACCACTCTTTGGTGAAGCGGGCAGCGGCATGCATTTTCATCAGCATCTATTCAAGCAAAATAAGAATGTTTTTTATGATGCGAACGGTTATGGTTGCTTAAGCAAAACTGCGCTCTACTATATCGGTGGTTTGCTCAAGCATGGTCCGGCGCTACTCGCCATCACCAATCCTTCCACAAATTCGTATCGCCGCCTCGTGCCCGGTTATGAAGCTCCCGTCAATGCGTTCTTCTCGCTCGGCAACCGCAGTTCAGCGGTGCGCATCCCAAAATACGCCACCCAACCCGATACCGCACGCATGGAATTCCGCCCGCCCGATGCCACGGGCAATGTCTATCTCATGCTCGCCGCGCAACTGCTGGCAGGTTTGGATGGGATTCAGAATCAGATCGACCCAACAGAAGCAGGCTTCGGTCCGATCGATGCGAATATCTTCGCGTGGAACGACGAGCAACGTTCAAAGATCAAGCCTTTACCTTCGTCGCTCAATCTTGCTTTATCCGCCCTGGAAGAAGACCACGCCTTCCTCACTGCGGGCGGAGTCTTTAGTGAAGATATGCTCCAACAATGGGTGGACCATAAACGCCAATCCGAATATTTTGCGGTGCGCAACCGTCCGCATCCGTTTGAGATGAGTTTGTATTTTGATGTGTAAAAGATAAACACAGTAAAGAACGCCACGGTCTAGGATCGCGGCGTTCTTTTTAATTTATAATGAAATTCGATACGACTATCAGCGGAGACCTTCCATGCAAAAAGCTATTCCTAATTTTCTCGTGATCTGTGCGACCTTGCTCGCCTCTTTCTCCCCTTTGTCTGTTTCCACAGCCCAAGCCCAGGCTTCAAATCCAGACATGGTTAACATCCCCGGTACGCATCAGGATGAGTTAGGTTGTCCCGGCGAATGGATGCCCACCTGCGAAAACACTCTGCTTACCTATGATATCGAAGATGATGTGTGGCAAGGCACGTATGAGATCCAGCCCGCCAACGACGCCGACAAAAAAGGTCCGCGCTATAAAGTGGCGCTCAATGGTACCTGGGATGAGAACTATGGCGTCAATGCCACACGCGGCAGCGCGGATATTCCTTTACTGGTCACTGCGCCAACGCAAGTCAAGTTTTATTATGACCACAAGACTCACTGGGTCGCGGACAGTTTCAACAAGAAGATCGTGGTTGCTGCTGGAGATTTTCAATCGCAGCTCGGTTGCGCCAGCGACAATGATGCGGGTTGTCTGCGCTCGTGGCTGCAAGACCCCGAAGGTGATGGCTTATATGCCTTTGTCACGAACGCACTCAAAGGAGGGACATACACGGTTACGCTCACTCTTAATGAAGACGCGACCCAATCCCTCGGCGATGTGCAACAATTTACCGTTGCGAACGACGGTGACGAAATCTATTTTGGATATGACGAAGTGAAAAAACAAACCATTATCAGTACCACCGGTGCTCCGAAAGGCAGCCTCTCCAAACTCAAAGCCATGTGGGTGAATCAAGATACGCTCATGTGGAACGTGGTCGGCTCGCCCAAATATTCGTATTCTATTTTTTATTCCCCTGATGCCACGTTGAACCTAACAGCGGACGGTGTGCAAAATGGGACTGAAATTCCGCTGACCTTTAGCAAATCCGGTCCGGGCGGTGATGTCTTACAGCGCAATCCCTATTTGAATGGCTACAGTGCCTTCAAGATCGACTCTAAAGATTTTGCGAAGATTCCTGAAGCAGTCAAAGGACAGGTTGCCATCGTGGTGCGTGATGACAATAGCAAAATCGTGGACATGACCGGCGTTCAACTTTGGGGTGTGCTCGATGCATTGTATCCGTACGATGGACAACTCGGAGTCACATGGGATGGTGACAATCCCACATTGCGTGTCTGGGCACCAACTGCCCAATCAGTTGTATTGAATCTGTTTTCGGGTATTGACGAAAATTTTACCGAGAAACACCCCATGTCTTGGGATTCGTCAACGGGAGTCTGGAGCACGGAGGGAAAACCACAGTGGAAGAATCTCTTCTATCTGTATGAAGTCCAAGTGTATGTTCCGTCCACAGGCAAGATCGAAACCAATCTTGTGACTGATCCATATTCGCTCAGCCTTTCAATGAACAGCAAGCGCAGTCAGATCGTAAACTTAAACGATGACACGCTTAAACCACCCGGCTGGGACACAGTTCAAAAGCCCGCTCTTGCCGCACCCGAAGATATTGTCATTTACGAATTGCATATCCGCGATTTTAGCATCTACGACCTAACTGTCCCTGAGGAATTGCGCGGAACTTACGTTGCATTCACTGTCAAAGATTCGAATGGCATGCAGCATCTCGCATCACTGGCACAAGCCGGATTGACTCATATTCATCTCCTGCCCGCTTTCGACATCGCCAGCGTCAACGAAGACAAATCCACTTGGCAAACGGTGGATGAAGCACAACTCAAAACCTATCCACCCGATTCCGACCAGCAAGCCAAAGCAGTCAGTGCCATCACTGGCTCGGACGGTTTCAACTGGGGCTACGATCCACTGCATTACACTGTACCAGAAGGTAGTTATTCCACCGCTCCAGATGGTGGCGGCTGGCGTACTGTTGAATTCCGCGCGATGGTGCAATCCCTGAATCAAACAGGTTTGCGTGTGGTGATGGATGTGGTCTACAACCACACCAACGCCAGCGGTCAAAACGCGAACTCTGTGCTCGATCGTATCGTGCCCGGTTACTATCACCGCCTCAACGCGGAAGGTAATGTGGAAAAATCGACGTGTTGTGAGAATACCGCCACTGAACACAACATGATGCGCAAACTCATGGTCGATTCTGTAGTCACCTGGGCGAAGGAATATAAAGTAGATGGATTCCGCTTTGACCTCATGGGTCACCACATGCTCGACGATATGAAAGCCGTCCGCGCCGCGCTCGATGCGCTCACGCTCGAAAAAGATGGCGTCGATGGCAAGTCCATTTATGTGTATGGCGAAGGCTGGAACTTTGGTGAAGTCGCCTTCAATGCGCGTGGCAAAAACGCCACGCAACTCAATATCGCGGGTACAGGCATCGGCGTGTTCAATGATCGTCTGCGTGATGCGGTGCGCGGCGGCAATCCGTTCGATGATGTCCGCTTGCAAGGGTTTGCCACCGGTCTCTTCTTCACGAACAACGCCAACGAAAGCCGTTCCATTGAAGATCAGCAATTTGAACTCAACGATTACACTGATTGGATTCGCATCGGTCTCGCGGGCAACCTTGCCAACTATGAACTCGTCCGCGCCAATGGTGAAACGGTTCTCGGTAGCCAGGTCTCTTACAACGGTGCGCCCGCCGGGTATACCGCCGACCCGCAGGAAAATATTGTTTATGTTTCTGCGCACGATAACCAAACGCTCTTCGATACCGTTCAAGTCAAGGCACCTGCTGAGGCTACCCTCGCTGATCGCATCCGCATGAACAATCTCGCGCTCAGCCTCGTGATGTTCAGTCAGGGCGTGCCCTTCTTCCACGCGGGCGACGACATCCTGCGCTCCAAATCCTTCGATCCCAATTCCTACAACTCTGGCGATTGGTTCAACAAACTGGATTGGACATATGAATCGAACAACTTCGGCGTGGGACTTCCGCCCGAAGGCACCGGTCAATGGGGACTATACCAACCGCTTCTCGCTCAGCCGGAACTTGCTCCTACAAAAACGGACATCCTCTCCGCCTCAGCCGCGTTCCGCGAGTTCTTGCAGATTCGCAAAAGCTCCAAACTCTTCCGCCTCGAAACCGCAGATGAGATTCAACGCGACCTCACCTTCCTCAACACCGGACCACAACAAACCCCAGGCTTGATCGTGATGCGTTTGCAGGACAACACCAATCTTGATTCGAATTATCAAGAGACCGTCGTGCTCTTCAATGCCCGTCCCGATGCTACAACTTTCAGTGATACATCGCTCACCGGCGATTATGTTTTACATCCCGTTCAACAAAATTCTGCCGATGAGGTTGTGAAGCAAGCATCATTTAAAAACAACACCTTCAACGTGCCCGGTCGCACAACTGCTGTGTTCGCGATCGAAAAGACCGAATCTGCCGCTACTGCAACCGCCGTCCCAGCCGCTGAACCCACTGCTGCCGACATACCAGACACGGCTCCCGATAAATCATTGACCATTGCAGGTATCGTCGCCGCGCTCCTTGCCATCACCGGTTTGGGAATCTATCTGCGGCGCAGACGGTAACGCGAGATAAATCTCGCAGGCGACATGAATGTCGCGTTACAGCTATGATCAAGTAACGGACACAAAGATTTACTTTGTGTCCGTTACTATTTAAACAATCCCGAAGGGATGCCATGATTTTAGATAAAATATTTTTGCATTAAAACCCCAAAGGGGTGACATGAGCATGTCACCCCTTTGGGGTTTATAAAATTTGTTTCAAAATCTATAATCGTTTTACGCCTTCGGTGTTTTATGCCTGTGTAAATTCGGCACACAGAATCCCAAAATAGACATTCACTTCATACGAAAGGAATTTCGCCTGCATGGGGTTTTCTTTCAGAATGCCTGCCAAAACTAATGACGGCCATAAACTGTCAGGCTTGCCGTCTTCTACTAAATCCATATCGGCATTGAGCAATTCATCCAGATTCCCATTGCGAATAACTTCTTGCATCCATGCATCATATTTCGCAGATGCGGGGTCGAATCCATACGGTCCGTTCGCATCGTGGGCGTGGCCCTGGTCCGCGCTGGCGATGAAGGCAATGCGCTTGTCTGATTCTTTGATGACACGCCCAATAGCTCGACCAAACTCATAATGCGTGTCTAAGGGAAGAGTCCGCATGGGGGAACAATGAACCAACTTCGGCTTAGGCGTGAAGCGATGTCCAAGAAAATATAAAGGCACCACTGCGCCCCAATCCAACGGGATGTAACAAGAGTCGCCCCCGCTCGCGCCGTAGATATATCGTACAACCGGTACATTCGAGGTTGTGGCTTCATCGGCGATATCATGGGCGAGATCGGGATCCATCTCAAAATCAATTTTTACATCAGGCGACCAATCTGCAATAGCACGTTCTGCCACGCTGATGCTTAACGCCTCCTGCACACGAAAGCCGTGTGGATTGACGATGACGATGATCTCAGGTGCTAAGGTTTGCAAGCGTTCGCCCATGGCGAGCATGGTCTGGCGGGTGGGTTCGATTTTGGTAAGATCGTCGATCAGATCTCCAGCATGAGGGGCAATGCAGGCATAGATTAGTGGCATGACGACTCCTTTGTTACATTGTTTTACATTTGTTACATGAAGTATAACTTCATTGAGAATATGTATTGAGGGAATCGAATCGCAGCATGCGGGTGTTATCTGTAACATACTCTTCGTTGAATTTTCATTTTTTATTTGCTACTATATTCACATGCCGAGGAGGTCCGCCGCCCAAATATTGCCAATACTGCCTCTGATCAAACATTCCAACCATCATCATACAAGGAGAATAATATGCCCAAGCAATTTGCCCGTACCCTGCTGACCGGTTTTTTGGTCACCTTGCTCATCTTTGGTGGGATCAACATGGTCTCTGCCGCCAAGCCCACGCCCACACCTCCGCCCGGTCCCACCGCCACCCCGGCGCCCGCCACGCCCATGCAGATCTTCGGCGCATGGCACTGCGGCAACCATTATTGCGACTGGAGTCTCGTCCGCAATATGACCGAGTTTGATACCGCCAACCACTGGCTCATTGATCGCGGCAACGGTCAGCCCTCTGTGAACCTGGTGGTTTTAAGTTTCGTCAATCCGTTGAAAATGCTTAACCAAACGGATACCGGCCTCAACAATATGATTCCCATTGGGATGAATCAAGCCGTGGTGGATTACTTCAAGAGCCGTGGAATTCGCGTCATGCTTTCCATCGGCGGGATCACCTATACTGATGATTGGGACGCAGCTTTGGCAGTCAACCCCACGCAACTCGGTCTCAACGCTGCGATAATTGCCCAGGCAATGGGGGTAGGCATCGAGATCGATTACGAGAACAGCAGTTCGCCCAATATCCCTGGAGTGCAGGCTTTTATTGATGCGTATCGTTCGGTGCTGCCTTATGATGCCACTGGTAATAATCATGCCGCGCGCCTGACCATCGATGTAGGTGCAGGTGACCGCTGGCTGATCGCATTGAACCGTCATGCCACGCAATACTGGCTGACCTCTGCCAATCCGGTCCTTGATTATGCCAATGCGATGGTGGGCGGTACCTCATCCAGTACTCCCACTGACTGGCAGGAACATGTGGACGGCAAGCCGCAGTATTCACCGCCTGTCCCACCATTGGCACCTGCAAAGTTCACAGGCGCTTTGTATCTGAAAGGCAATATCGCCAATTGTAATAACTTCGCCTCTTCTGAACAAAAAGCAGGCGCGAATTTCCTTCAGACAATCGCGCCCAATGGCGCAGGTGTTACGCCAGGCATGCTTGGCTTTATGTTCTGGGCAGCAGAGTATCCATCTTCGCGTAAGGGTTACACTGCCACGATCCCACCCAATACATGCGAACTTGGCATGGGTGTGGCGGCTACCACATTTAATATCCCGCTCCCCATGCCGCCGTTGCGACAACAGTAATCTCATAACAGATATTCATAATCAAGCCTCCGGGAAAAATCCTGGAGGCTTGATTTTTAATTTCATCTTGATATTGCGAGCGGGATAAATTTTTGATCTACTGACAGGCTGTGGATTGTTTTATTATCGGCAAACCAAATACTTCGTAGACGGGCACGCCATCCCATTCGGGCGGGATGGGTAAGCCAAGAAGCATGGCAGCGGTGGCGGCAGTATCCATGGTATGGACTTTGGTGGTCAATCGTTTTGGTTGAACGCCCAGACCAGATACGATCCACGGGATGGTCATATCTTCACGCAGGTCGGTTCCATGGAGCATGTCGTGCCCGCCGTGATCGGCAGTGATAATGATCAAGGTTTCCTCACGCAGACCGCGCGCATCCAATTCTGCGAGGATCTGTCCCAGCGCTTGATCAGCACGGAAGATGACACTGAATTGTTCCGGGGAAAGCCAGCCGTGTACATGTCCCATACCGTCGGTGGTACCAAAATGAATGAAGAGCAGACCAAAATCCTGCGGAAAGTTCGCGAGTAATTGTTCGGTCAACACGAGGTCACGGTCGTTGACATACACGAACGTATCCAGGCTGGCGGGTTCTGTAATCTGGCGCAGTTTTTCCTTGCCCACATACATCACAGTTTGCAGACCAGCAGCATGGGCAATATCGAACAGGTCGGTACCAATGGCGTAGCCGTTTTCGGGGAGGTAATCGTTCCAGTCTACGTCGTGTTTGGATGGGCATAAGCTTGTGAGCATGGAGGCGTGGGCCGTCAAAGTGGCACTTCTGAAAACGGTCTGCGCATTCAGTGTATATGCAGAGTTCTGCATGAGGGCTAAAAGATTCGGCATGGGCGCCAGCGCAATGGCATCAGGGCGGAGTCCGTCAATGGATAGGATCAGCACGCGGGTAGCATGAGGCGTGGGTGTCGGGGTGAGGGTCGGCGTTTGAGTAGGAGTCGCAGTTTCAGTGGCGGTCGCTGTTTGGGTAGGTGTCTCTGTAAATGTGGATGTAAGGGATGGTGTGGGAGGTGCAGTCGTCGGCGCTGCAAGGCTTGGAATCTGACATGCAAGGATGGCGAGTATGATGAAGAGTGGAAATAGTTTTGATTTCATGTTGAGTGGTCTTATTCCAGCATCATATCACTGGCAGATGAAACGGACAGACACCTAATATCTCATCAGGTGTCTGTCCGTTGATGGCTTGTTTACTTTGTCTTGTAATTGATCCTCAGCAAGCCATATACAGCCTTTGCCAGTTCGATGCCCTGAATGATCAAAACGACGATCAGGGAAATCGAGACCGATAGATTGAAGATACTTGTCAGCTTCGGCAGACTGGTCGAACCTTCCGGGATGTTCACGAAAACTTCCGGCGTGAAAATAATAACGCCTGGCGTGCGCAAGAGAACGACCGTGATCGCCATGCCTGCCGCTTCAATGAGAACCTTGGCGACACAGGTGACGCGAGGCCAATTGGCGGTGCGAAGCAGGTACACATCCAGCATGATTTCGGCGAGGAAGATTGCATTGATCCACGGGACGAACCGGGAGAATTCAGCCGAGAAGATGGGGATATAAAAGATCCCGTTCAAGATGGCAAGCCCTATGAAGGTAAAGACGATCTCGGCGATCAGGTCAACTCGTTTCACCGAATCAGGGTCAGGTTCCTTTGCGAGCGAGGCGGGATCCCAATCCTTTTCATCGGAGAAGTCGCCAATTTCCTTTTCCGGCAGGACACGCTCTAAAATGGCAAAGACCAGCACAACGTTTCCGAATGCGGCGATGGTGGCAGAGAGGGCATTACCAAGTCCCTTGCCGACCACTTCCACAAATTCGGAGCCCATCATGGGTGTGAGCGTTACTGCCCGAATGCCGGTGATAACCACCAGGACTGCGACCACGACCGTGATGACGATCTTCAAGACCATCAGGAAAAACGGGAAGAGGCGCGGACCAATCAAGAACGGATGAGGGTTATAGGTGGAGGCGACCTTTTGAGGCGAGCCATATTCCTTCAGTAACTCGATCTCCAACGCTTCATCCCGCGGATGCCCCGCCTGCCCGGCGCGATCTTCCAGCATATCTTCCAGCGTGGATTTCAATTCTTTCTCTATATCTTCACGTCCCTTGAGGAGCGGCAGGTGTCTGCCAACCTCAGCGACATATTTATCGATTAAGTTCATTTTGTTCTCCTTCTTTACGACATCGTCTTTACGACAACATTTGACTCAGGGTCGCAGTCATCGTGGACCATTCTTTTTTGAGTTTTGCCAGCACAGCCTTGCCTTGCGTGCTGATGATGTAGTAACGGCGCGGGCGGGCTTCATCCGCGATGCGCCAATCGGACTGTAACAGTCCCTGGGCTTCGAGTCTGCGGAGCAGGGGATAGAGCGTACTCTGATCCACCTCCAAGCCTTTATCGGACAGTGCCTTGAGCAGGGAGTAACCATACTCTTCTTTGCTCAACTGACTCAACACCGCAATGGAGATCACTCCGCGCCGCAATTCCAACAGCATGTTTTGTACAAGTTCATCATTTTCCATATTGTCACCTATAGCCACATAATACTGTATATCACACAGTACGTCAAGGCAGAAAGTATAATGTAATGAACAGCAAAAGACCCTGCAGGTTCCCAACCGCAGGGTCTTTGATCTCATTTTGAGAAAGCTCTTTTTATTTTGGTTTTACAGTTTCTTCGGGTTCCTTTTTGGGTTTTTCCTTTACACCAAACAATTCGAACAGTTTATCGAATATGCCTGAGTCGGCCCGCACGTTTCCCGGGTTCAGCGGGCCCTGGGTGCCATCTCCGGAGTAATTGCCAAAGCCAAGCCACATATATTGCTTTTGCTTCTTTTTGTTCTCTTCAGGATCGTCATCGTTTGCAGGCATTTTTGCCTCCTATAATATTCTACGCTTAATTCCCCTCAAACGCAACTGTCCAAAAATAATGTTTCTGTAACATAGGCGGTGGGTGAAATATGGGAAAACAAGATGCAAAGGATTTATCTGTGCATGTAAAGTACTAACGAGCGTAGCATCCAGCCAACATCAGACCGGCTTGCATACCCTGCCAAGATTTAAACCCACGCACGGTGCGTGCACGCATCTTCATGCGACCGATGGCCTGCTCCGTGGGGTTGTTAGTCCACGGAACTTCAGGCTCAGATTGAAAAGTACAATAGCGCTGCCAATCCTGGCTCAAACGGAGGAGTAAGTCACGTAATAATTCCAAAGCCGAACGGGATTGACTGGGTAACGAACGACGACCCGGCAATTGTTTCCAGAGTGCATATAAAGTTCGGTTGCCATCCGGTGGCAAGACTTCGAGGAGTTGGCGAACTTCCTCCAAGGCCCATAACCATTCCTTGGGGAGGGTGGCTTGTAAATCTTTAAGTGTTTTTCCAACCCAACGGCGGACATGGAATTGACAGACCTGATGTCCCAGTTGCAGCTTCTCGGTCACCACTTTGTAACTGAAGAGATCATCCGTGACGAGGACGGTAATGCCATGTTGTTGCACAAGGGGTTCCAGCCAACGCTGGACTGCCTGAGGGTCATGTTCATTGACGTAGCCCAAGGCAAGCGGTTCGCCCATGCCCAGATCCACGGCGACCAACACCGGTTGCTTTTCGCCCCACCCCAGCACATACGCACCATCCAACCCCACGACCCGCACCGGTTTCCATTGCTTACGTTTCTTCAGCTGTTGGGCTTCAGCCTGTACATCCCGCCAGATCGTCATGAAACTGACTAGCACTGGTAAACCACTCAAGATCAGGCTACTGGCACGCAGGCTCAACCCTAGGGTCCACAGCAGAATTGCAAACAGGCGCAATCTTTCCGTTTGATCGGCTCGGGTATTCCCGACTGGATAATGTCGAAAGGTCCTTTGGCAATGACAACAACGATACCGATACAACTTCACATTTCGCACACGCACATCTTTGACCGGTTTGTTGACTGCCCCCCAGCGCTGAAAAGTTTCCCCTGCACAATACGGACACTTGCTCGGTCGAGCTTCCGTCTTGCGCTTGACATCCGGTAGTTTCAGGACAACAATTGCCATGACAGGCTCCTTGCAGTGGCGACTTTGATCATCTCCATCTTACAAGAAGCCTGTCTCTTTTTCAATTCACCCCCCAAACCCACCGTACTTGTTACAGAAACAATGAAAGTTTAGGTAAAGCGATG
>Ga0210377_10001155_pt1 | contig 24309 bp, 29 predicted proteins | sample PLM4_65_b1redo_FD_155480 | JGI IMG/M metagenome (GOLD analysis project Ga0210377, IMG submission 155480) | Groundwater sediment microbial communities from an aquifer in East River, Colorado, USA - PLM4_65_b1 redo | ecosystem: Environmental > Terrestrial > Soil > Riparian zone | place: USA: East...
GACCGCATCGTCGACCCCCATCCGGCGCGCTCGGGCGCTCAGCAACGGGACGCACCCGCTAACCCCTGAGCACCTCGAGCATCGCCGCGTGCGCGGCGCCGTTGCTCGCGACGATGCGCGCGCCCGATGCCGGTGGGGGGCCGCCGTCGAAGTCGCTCGTGCGTCCGCCCGCTTCGTCGACGAGCAAGAGGCCCGCGGCGACGTCCCACGGCGACAGGTGGAGCTCCCAGTAGCCGTCGAAGCGCCCGCAGGCGACGTAGGCGAAGTCGAGCGCGGCCGAGCCCGCGCGCCGGATCGCCTGCGCGCGCGTGACGAAGCGCTCGAAGTACGCGAGGTTCGGCGTGCGGCGCGTGTGAACGTCGTAGGCGAAGCCGGTCGCGAGCAACGCGCGCCGCAGCTCGGCGATCTTGGAAACGCGGATCGGTCGCCCGTTCAGTGTCGCGCCGCGGCCGCGTTCGGCGGAGAAGAGCTCGTCGCGCATCGGGTCGTAGACCACGCCGACCTCGCGCAGGCCCTCGACCTCGACGCCGATCGAGATCGAGAAGTGCGGGAACGCGTGGGCGTAGTTGGTCGTGCCGTCGAGCGGATCGACGATCCAGCGCACGCCGCTCGTGCCCGCGTGCGCGGTGTTCTCTTCCGTCTGCAAGCCGTCGCGCGGGCGTGCCGCGAGAATGCGCTCGCGCACCAGCGCGTCGACCGCGTGATCGACGTCGGTGACGAGGTCGATCTCGCTCGACTTGGTGGTGATCGTGCGCGGGTCGTGGAAACGCTCGCGTGCGACCGCGCCGGCCTCGCGTGCGATCGCGGTGGCGAGCGCCAGGAGCTCGCTCACGTCGCTTCCGTGAGCCGGAAGAGCTGCCGAGCGCGCACGTCGGTGCAGGCGGCGATCTCGTCGGTGCTCTTGCCGAAGAGGCCCGCGAGACAGTCGACGACGTGCGTGACCCAGGCGGGCTCGTTGCGCCGGCCGCGGTGCGGGACCGGCGCGAGCAGCGGCGAGTCCGTCTCGACGAGCAAGCGCTCGAGCGGGAGCGCGGCGGCCACTTCGCGCAGCTTGGCGGCGTTCTTGAACGTGAGGATGCCGGAGAACGAGATGTCGAAGCCGCGCGCGAGACACTCGCGCGCGAACGGCAGGTCACCGGTGAAGCAATGGATCACGCCGCCGACGCGTTCCGCGCCGGCATCATCGAAGATCGCGACGATCTCATCGAACGCGTCGCGCGACCCGCGGCTCGGGCGCACGTGGATCACCAGCGGCTTGCGAGCGGCGCGCGCGAGCGCGATCTGCGCGCGCAGCGCTTCGACCTGGGCGTCGCGCGGCGAGTGTTCATACCAGTAGTCGAGCCCGCACTCACCGACGGCCACGACGCGCGAGTGCGCGAGCCAGCCGTCGAGCGCGGTCTCGGCGAGCGGACTCCACTCCGCGGCGTCGTGCGGGTGTACGCCGACGCTGGCCCAGATCCCCACGTTCTCCTGGGCGAGCATGACCGCGCCCGCGTTCGCACCCACGCCGTAACCCGCGCCGACCGCCAGCATGCCGTGCACCCCGGCTTCGCGCGCGCGCGCGATCAGCGCGGGCGCTTCGGCGAGCAGCTCGGGCGCGCCGATGTGCGCGTGACTGTCGAAGAACCTCACGCGGTCTCGATGCGCGGGAAGAGTGCGTCCGTCTTCAGCGTCTGCGCGCCCGGCGCGAGCTGGCCCCAGACCAGGCGCTCCGCGAGCGTGCCGGACGCGTCGCTCGCGCCGACCGCGCAGAGGATCTTCGCGCTCGTCTCGGGCAGGAACGGCGCGAGCAGCGTGGCGATCACGCGGATGCACTCGAAGAGCTCGTACATCACGGTCGCAAGCTCGGCTTTGCGCGCGGGATCCTTGGCGAGCAGCCACGGCGCCGAGCTGTCGACGTACTTGTTCGCCGCACCGACCAGCTCCCAGAGCGACGCGAGCGCGCGCTGCGTCGAGAACGCGCGCACGTGGCGATCGACATCGCTCGCCACGCGCGCCGCGCTCGCGCGCAATGCGCTCGAGCTCGTGCCCTCGGGCACGCGCCCGCCGAAGTACTTGCCGAGCATGCCGAGCGAGCGCGAGACGAGATTGCCGAGGTCGTTTGCGAGATCCGCGTTGATGCGAGCGACGAGCGCCTGCTCGGAGAACTCGGCGTCGACGCCGAACGACATCTCGCGCAGCATGAAGTAGCGCAGCGCCTCGTAGCCGTAGACGTCCTTCAGCGCGAGCGCGTCGACCAGGCTCGTGGCGCTCTTCGAGATCTTCTGACCGCCGAGGGTCCAGTAGCCGTGCACTCGCAACTCTCCATACAGCGGAATGCCGGCGGCGTGCAACATGATCGGCCAGAAGACGCCGTGGAACTTCAGAATCTCCTTGGCGATCAGGTGGTGCGATCCCGACCAGGCACGCGTCCAGCTCGGGTCGTCCGGATAGCCGACCGCGGTGAGATAGGTGATCAGCGCGTCGGCCCAGACATAGGCGACGAAGCGCTCGTCGAAGGGCAGGGGAATGCCCCAGCTGAGTCGCTCGCGCGGGCGCGAAATGCACAGGTCGCCGAGCCCACCGTCGCGCAGCATCGCCAGAACCTCGTTGCGGTAGCGCTCGGGCTCGATCAGCGACGGATTCGCGCGCAGCTCCTGCTCGAGCCAGCCGAAATAGTGCGAGGTGCGGAAGAAGTAGTTCGTCTCGCGGCGCCGCTCGATCGCGCGGCTCGCGTGATTGGGGCAGACGCCGTCGACCAGATCGCGGTCGGTCTTGAATTCCTCGCAGCCGACGCAGTAGAGCCCCTCGTAGTCGCGCAGCTCGAGCTCGCCCTTGTCGTGCAGCGTCTGCCAGAACTGGCGCACGGCGCGCACGTGCTCCGGATCGGTGGTGCGCACGAAGCGCCGCGGCTCGAGACCGAGCGCGCTCCACTGCGCGCGAAAGCGCTCCGCCATGCGATCGACGAACGCCTGCGGCGGGACGCCCTCCGCGGCCGCGGCCTCGGCGAGCTTCTCGCCGTGCTCGTCGGTGCCGGTGATGAAGAACGCCTCCTCGCCCGCGAGCCGGTGATAGCGCACCAGCGTGTCCGCGTACGTCGTGGTGTAGGCCGTGCCCAGATGCGGCGCGGCATTCGGGTAGTAGATGGGCGTGGTGACGTAGAAGGGCGTCGGCATCGCGGGGGAACTTAGCGACTACGCGCTCGCGCGCAGCTCGAGCAGGAGGCCCTCGACCACGAGCTGCGGGTTCAGATTGCGGCGCTCGAGCTCGCTGCGCGCGCGCGAGGCGGCTTCGAAGACGCGCAGCCAGCGGTCGAGCGCGCGCCCGTCGCCGGAGCCGGCGGCGTCCTCCGCACGTGCGCGCGCGAAGGCGGCCTCGACCTCGAGAAAGAGCCGCGCGCGCTCGCGTCCCGCTTCGCCCGGGCGCCGGAACGTCTCCGCAAAGTCGAGGATCTCGGTGGCGCCCGCCGCGCCGATTCCCGACAGGAACGCGTGCATTCCGCGCGCGTCTTCGAGCGACCCATCCGCCCAGGCGCGCGCCGCTGCCGGACTCGCACCGCCGAGCGCGCTTGCCAGCGCCGCGTCGCTCTCGGGCAAGCCGTCGGCGACGAGCGCCGTGCGCACCGCCGGCTCCGACCAGGCCGCGAAGCGCACGCGCAGCGTTCGCGAGCGCAGCGTGCGCGGCAGGACGTGCGCGGACGCGGTGACCAGGATGAGCACAGTGCCCGGCGGCGGCTCCTCGAGCGTCTTCAGCAGGGCGTTCGCCGGCTCGGCGCGAAGCCGCTCGGCTTCGGGGATCAACGCGACCCGCCGGCCGCCCTCGTTTGCCACCAGCGACAGGGCGGCCCGCAGATCGCGCACCGCGTCGACCTTGATCCGCGCACCGTCCGCGAGCACCCAGTGCAGGTCCGGATGGCTCGGCAGCGCGCCCGGCTGTCCGTCGCGGCTGGCGAGCAGGTGGCAATCGTGACAGGCGCCACACGGCTCGATCGCGTCGGCGCCGACCCGCTTGCACAGGAGGAGCCGCGCGAACCAGAGCGCCGTCTCGCGCTTGCCCGTGCCGGGCGGGCCCTCGAAGAGGTACGCACTGTGCACCTGGCCGGATGCGCGCGCGCGCGCCAGCTCGGTCCGGATCGCCTGTGTGTCACCGCCAGTCATCGGCGAGCGGCAGGATAGCGCCCGAGACGGCGGAGTTCTCAAGCGATGCGGCGTTCGGTCCGATGTGCAAGAACGAGAGCTCCGCACGGAGCGGGAGTAGGGGCAGGATGGCGTTCAAGGACTTCGGCAAGGTCAAGGAAGGCGGATCGATCGGCGCGCCGAGCAGCGGCGTGGGCGCGCTCACGGCGTTCATCGATCAGGGCTCCGAATTCTCCGGCAAGCTCAGCTTCAAGGACACGGTCCGCATCGACGGTCGTTTCGAGGGCGAGATCTCGAGCGAGAACACGCTGATCGTCGGCGAGACCGGCTCGGTCACCGCGACGATCCGCTCGCAGGTGATCGTGATCTCGGGCGAGGTTCACGGCGAGATCAGCGCGACCGGCCAGGTGGTTCTGCACAAGACCGCGCGCGTCGACGGAAACATCCACACGGCGCGGCTGGTCGTCGAGGACGGCGCGTCCTTCACTGGCCGGGTCGAGATGAACGCGAAGCCCGGCAAACCTGCGCTGCAGCCGCCGAAGGACGCCCCGAAGCCGTAGGCGTCCTGAGTCGGGCTCTCAGCTGACCAGCACCGAGCTCACGCCGGGCACGCGCGCGCGCAGTGCGGGCTCGAGCACGAGGCGGCGAGTCATCTCGCGGGCGGGACAGCGCGCGCACGCGCCTTGCAGCTCGATGCGCACGGTGCCGTCCTCGCCGACGCTGACGAGCTCCGCGTTGCCGCCGTCGGCGACGAGCCCGGGACGCAGAAGGTCGAGAGCGCGGCGCACGTTCTCCGGCTTCGCGATGCGCGCGGAGGCCGCGTTGATCTCGCCTGTGCCATCTCCTAGCCTTGCCGACATGCGCGTCCGCGTGCTCCTCTTCGCCGCCCTGCGTGAAGCCGTCGGCCAGAAGCAGCTCGACCTTGAGCTTCCCGCCGACGCGACGCTCGCGGAGCTCATGGCGCGGCTGGAGCGCGAGTACGCGCTGCTGGCGCGCTATCGCGGCCGGTTGCTCGTCACGCTGAACGAGGAGCGCGCGCCGCTCGAGGCGCAGCTCGGCGAGGGCGACGAGGTTGCGCTGCTGCCGCCGGTCTCGGGCGGCGCGGACCGCGCCTGGGTCGACGCGCAGCCGCTCTCGATGGACGCGTTGCTCGCGGAGGTGAGCGGCGCCGCGATGGGCGGCGTGGTCACGTTCACCGGAGTCGTGCGCAATCAGGCGCGCGGCGCGGAGATCGACCACCTGGAGTACGAGGCCTACGCGCCGATGGCCGAGAAGGAGATGCGCAAGATCGTCGACGCGGTCGCCGCTCGCTGGCCGCAGGTGCGTCTTGCGCTCGCGCACCGCGTCGGGCGGCTCGCGATCGGCGAGGCCGCGGTGATGATCGCCGCCGCCGCGCCGCACCGCGCGGAAGCGTTCGAAGCCTGTCGCTTCGCCATCGACACGCTGAAGAAGACGGTGCCGATCTGGAAGAAGGAGTTCGCGACGAGCGGCGCGCACTGGGTCGAGGAGAACCCATGAGCGGCGACGCGCCTCGCATGAGCGGCGAAGCGCCTGCGCGCCACCGCGCCTACGCGCCCAAGTCGATCGCCTGCGCCGTGCTCACCGTGAGCGACAGCCGCACGGTCGCGGACGACAAGTCCGGCGCGCTGATCGCCGAGCTGCTCGCGGCTGCGGGCCACCGCGCGGTCACCCACCTGATCGTGCCCGACGATGTCGAGGCGATTCGCTTTGCTGTGCTGCGCGAGCTCGCGCGCGCCGAGGTCGACGCGCTGATCGCGACCGGGGGCACGGGTGTCTCGCCGCGCGACGTCACGCCCGACACGCTCGAGCCGCTCTTCGAGAAGCGGCTCGCCGGGTTCGGCGAGCTCTTCCGCGTGCTCTCGTTCGCGGAGATCGGCGCGGCGGCGGTCCTGTCGCGTGCGACCGCGGGCACGGTCGGGGGAAAAGTCGTGTACGTCATGCCCGGCTCCACCGGTGCGGTGCGCCTGGGCATGGACAAGCTGATCCTGCCCGAGCTCGCGCACGTCGTCGGCCAGCTCCGCCGCGCCGACGCGCCGCCTACAGGGGGCCGCTAGCGGGGCCGAAAACGGAGTGGTGGCTGCGCTCGCCCGCCGGCACCTCGGAGTCGTCCTCTTGCTGCTCGTCCTCGCTGCACTCTTGCCGAGCGAGGTCGCGATCTGGGTCGATCGCGAGGGGCACACCTGGCTGACCGACCGCGAGGCGCCGGCGCCATTCGCCGAGCGCGTCTCGCCCGAGGAGCTCGCGATCCGTTGGGACGGGCGGCGGATCGGTGAGCCGCTGCCGCGGGGCACGAGCTCGAGCAGCGAGGACGACCGCTATCTGTCGGCCGTGCTCGCGGCGCGCGCCGACGTCGAGCGCGGTGACCTGCAGTCGGGACTGCGCGCGCTGCGCCGCCTTCAGCGCGATCAGCCGACGCGGCCGGAGGCGGCGCTGCTGCTCGCGCAGGTCGAGCGCCACCGCGGCCGGCTCGAGCCTGCGCGCGACGCGCTCGATGCCGTGCTCTCGACTGCGAGCCGCGTACCCGACCGCTGGCGCGAGGCGGCCACGCGCGAGCGTGGCGAGATCGAGCAGGAGCTCGCGCTCGCGAAGGCACGCGACGGGCAGACCTGGCAAACCCACTCGCTCGAGTCCAAGCACTTCCTCGTGACCTACGACCATCAGTTCGCCGGGCGCGCCTACGGTGAGCAGGTAGTCGAGGTGCTCGAGCAGGCGCGCGCGGCGATGCGCGCGCAGCTCGGTCGCGAGCTCGCTCGACCGCTCGAGGTGCGCTTGTATACGCGCGCGCACTATCTCGACGCGTACCAGCACCGCTTCGGCTTCGCGACCGTCGGCTTCTACGACGGCGCGATCCACGTCGTCTCCGCGAAGCGACCGCGCAACGAGCTGTATGCGCTCGTCGTGCACGAGTACGTGCACGCGCTCTTTCAGGAGGCGAGCGGGTCGCATCAGCCCTTCTTTTTGAACGAAGGGATCGCGGACCGCGCCGAGGAAGCCGCGCGCGGCCGGCCTCAGCTCTCGCGCGAGGAGTGGCGGCGGCTGCTCGATGCACTGCGCAACAGCGACTGGCTTCCGCTCGAGTCGCTCGTGCAGGGCTTCTCGGGCCTGAAGGGGTCACAAGCGCTGCTCGCCTATCTCGAGTCACGCGCTGCCATCGAGCTGATCGAGACTCGGCGGCCGGGTGCGATCGCGGCGTTCCTCGACGGCTTCGCGGCGGGTCGGACCTGGCAGGAAGCGCTGCGCGCGGCGACGGGCTGGGATACGCGCGAGCTCGAGAGCGCGCTCCAGGCAGAGGTGCGCTCGCGTTTTCCGGACGACCCGCTCGCATCGGCCAACCGCCGCGGACTATGATCGCGCCGAGGAGAGCCGTGTCATGGATCCCGCGCTCGGCGTCAGCTTGCTCTGGGCCGCGTTCACGGCCACACATCTGGGCCTGTCCAGCCTGCGCTTGCGCCCGCGGCTTTCGGGCGCGCTTGGCGAAATCGGCTTCCTCGGCCTCTACTCGGTCGTTGCGCTCGCGATCTTCGTGCCGCTGATCTGGCTGTACTTCACGAGCAAGCACGCGGGCGCGCTGCTCTGGTCCCTGCCGCGCGGGCCGCTCCTGACCTGGGTCGTCTACCTGGGAATGGGCTTCGCGTTCATCCTGCTCGTGTCGAGCTTCCTGCGCGCCAGCCCCGGCGGCGTGGTGCCCGGCGATCCGACACCGCGCGGTGTCTATCGGATCACGCGCCACCCGATGGTGATGGCGTTCGTCGTCTTCGCACTGGTCCACCTTCTGCCCAACGGCTCGAGCGCCGACGTGGCATTCTTCGGCGGCTTCGCGCTCTTCGCGCTCGTCGGCGCCGCGCACCAGGACCAGCGCAAGCTCGCGGTGGGCCCGCCCGGCTACCGCGCGTTCTACGAGCGCACGCCGTTCCTGCCCTTCACCGGACGCGACACCGTCGCGGGTCTGCGCGAGCTCTCGCCGATCGCCGTCGTCGCCGGCATCCTGCTCGCCGCGGGCATCCGCTTCTTCCACGCCACCTGGTTCGGCAGCAACCCGTGACCCTCCGGCAGCTGAGCTGGCTGGGCGTCGGGCAAGCGAAGCGCGATGCGCGGCGCAGCCGAGCGTAGCTGGGTGGCGCGCAGCCGTCCGCGCGCCGGGCCCCGTCGGGCCTATCGTTCCGGCGCCCAGTATTCGAAGTCGACGAGATTGGCCTTCATGTAGTCGCGCAGGCCGTCGACCAGCTTCTTCTCGAGCTGGCGCACGCGCTCGCGTGTGAGGCCGAGCTCGTCGCCGATCTCCTGCAGCGTCTTCGGCTCTTCGGCGAGCACGCGCTCGCGCAGGATCTTCCGGTCGCGCGCATCGAGGCCGACGGCGAAGCGGTCGACGTGCTCGCGCAATGCGCGGCGCATGTCCTGGTCGGCGACGGTGTCGTCGACGCGGCTGTCGCTCGCGGCGAGCGACTCGCCGAAGCTCGCGCCGCCGGGGTCGTCGCGGCGCACGGGCGCGTCGGTGGAGAGGTCGCCCTGCGAAAGGCGATGCTGGATGTCGATCACCTCGGTCTCGCGCACGCCGAGCCTCTCGGCCAGAAGTCTCGGCTCGGGTTCCAGCCCTTCACGTTCCAGCTCGCGCTTGGCGCGCGAGAGCTGAAAGAAGAGCTTGCGCTCTGCGCGGCTCGAGCCGACGCGCACCATGCGGATGTTGTCGATCAGGTATTTCAGGATGTACGCGCGGATCCAGTACGACGCGTACGACGAGAGCTTCACTCCGCGGTTCGGATCGAAGCGCTTGACGCCTTGGAGCAGGCCGACGTTGCCCTCCTGGATCAGGTCGAGCAGGTTCGTCCAGACGCGGCGGTAGTCGAGCGCGATCTTCACGACCAGGCGCAGGTTCGCGAGCACGAGCTTCTGTGCCGCGTCGGGATCGCCGGATCTGAAGACGCGCTCGGCGAGCGCGAACTCGTCCTCGCGCGAGAGCAGCGGGTAGCGGCCGACCTCGGCGAAGTAACGCGCGAGTGTGTCGCGCGGAACGCTCTCGAGGCCGGCGGGAAGCGCGGCCACCGGAAGAGCGGTCTCCGGCGCGTCGCTCGCTTTGGAATCCTTGCTCACGCCCACCAGCGTACCCCGCCGACGCGGCGTTGCCCGCGACGGCGGAACGACCGAGAGCTTCCGACGATTCCTATTTCTTCTTGAGCGAGCGGATGTACTTCACGAGCGCCCAGCGATCGGCCTCGGGAACCACGGCTCCCCAGGGCGCCATCAGCGGCGAGCCACCTTTGGAGGCGGCGCCGTTGGTGATGACTTCGAAGATCGCCTGGTCGGTTCCGCCGTACTTGAACTCCGCGACCTGGAAGTTGCGCGGGGGCGGTTGCAGCGTCTTGCCGACCGGCCCATCGCCCGCGCCCGCCGGGCCGTGGCAGGTCGCGCAGTACATCGCGAAGACCTGAGCGCCCTTGGCGGCGTCGGCCGCGGCGACCTTGGCGGCCGCGTCGTCGGCAGCGCGTGCGGTCGAGGCCGCCGCGAGGAGAAGAAGCGATGCACTGAGCCCGAGTAGAACGCGCATGGGACCCTCCGGGGTAGTCAAGCGGGGCGGAGCTTAGGAGCCCCCCCCTGGCCAGTCAACGCAACGCTCGGACGCACCTGCGGGCCGGTTCATTTCCAGCGCCGCACGAGCTCGATCAACAGCCGTACGCCGAAACCCGTCGCGCCCTTCGCGTAGTAGGGAGTTTCTTTCGTCGCCCAGGCGGTGCCGGCGATGTCCAGGTGCACCCAGGGCGTCTCGCCGACGAAGTGGGAGAGGAACGCGGCGGCAGTCGAGACTCCGCCGTTCCGGCCGCCCGTATTCACGATGTCTCCGACGGTCCCCTTGATCGCCGTCTTGTGTTCGTCCCAGAGCGGGAGCGGCCAGGCGCGCTCATGGGTCGCATCGGCCGCCGCGCGCACCTTCGCGATCAGCTTCTCGTCGTTTCCGAGCACCGCGCACGCCACCTCGCCAAGCGCCACCACACAAGCGCCGGTGAGCGTGGCCAGATCGACGATCGCGTCGGGCTTGTGGCGCGTCGCGAAGTGCAATGCATCGGAGAGGACGATCCGTCCCTCTGCGTCGGTGTTCAGCACCTCGATCGTCTTGCCCTGCGCGCTGCGGATGATGTCGCCCGGAACGTAGGCGTTGCCGTCGGGCATGTTCTGCGCAGCCGCCACGATACCGATGACGTGGCAGGGCAGGGCGAGCAGCGCGGCGGCCCGCAGTGCGCCGAGCACCGCCGCGCCGCCGGACATGTCGTGCTTCATCTCATCCATGCTTGCGGCGGGCTTGATCGAGATGCCGCCGGAGTCGAACGTGATGCCCTTGCCGACGAAGGCGAGCGTGGGGCGCTTGCGCGCGCCCTTGGCCGGCGCTCCGTGCTCGAGCACGATCAAGCGCGGTGGATTTGCGCTGCCGCGCCCGACGGTGAGGATGCCGGCCATCTTCTCGCGCTCGAGCTCCTTCTCGGCCAGGACCGTGACCTTGAGGCCGTGCGCGCGCGCGAGCTTCCGAGCTTCGGCCGCGAGATGCTCCGGCGTGCACACCGCGCCGGGTTCGTTCGAAAGCTCGCGCGCGAAGTTCGCAGATTCGGCGAGCAGCTGGCCGAGCTTCGCACCGCGCCGCAGCGCAGCGATCTGGCGCGCGTCGGGAGCAAGCAGTACGAGGTTTTCGAGTGCCGGCGGCTTGTCGTTTCCGCTCTTGTATTTGTCGAAGCGATACGCGCCGAGCACGACCCCTTCCGCGAGCGCCTGCGCCGCGTCCTCCGGCCTCACGCGCCGCAGCGCGGGCACGGCGAGGGCCGCGCGCTTCGCCTTGGCGCGGGCGAGCGTCTTCGCCGCGCGACCGCCGGCGGCGCGCAGAGACTCGGCGTTGGCGCTCTTCTCTTCGCCGATCCCGACCAGGACGAGCCGCTTCGCCGTGATCCCCGCGACGGGCAGTGAGAGCACCTCGCTCGCTTTGCCGGTGAAGTCGCCGCCCTCCCAGACGCGCGCGAGCAAGCCGCCAAGCGCATGATCGAGCGCCTGCAGCGCACGCGGCGGCGCGTCGGACTTCGTGAGCGGAATCACCACCGCGTCGCCGCTCGCCGCAGCAGCATCCTTGCGCTGGACCTCGAACTGCATGCGTTCTCCCCGAGTAAGTCTGTCGCCGCGTCGGTCACAGCTTAGCGCGCGCACGGGAATTGCGTTGACGCCATCAGGGGTGGCCAGTAGCTTCCGGCGGCCCCGCGAGCTCCGTCCCTGAGCTGCGCGATTCCTCTCCCCGGGGTTCCGACTGCATGCTCGATTACATACTCGGCTCGAGTCCCGTCGTCTCGGCCGTGCTCCTCGTGCTGATCCTCGCGTCGATCTCGTCGTGGGCGATCCTGGTGATGAAGTTCCGCGAGCTGCGCGCCGCGGATCGTGACACCGAGGAGTTCGTCGAGGCGTACCTCGAGAGCCCGCTCGACACGGCCTACGAGGTCGCGCGTCGCCACACCGCGAGCCCCCTCGCGACCGTGTTCAAGTCCGGCTACACGGAGCTTGCTCGGCTCGAGAAGCTGCAGGGCGCACACGGCCACGTGACGCGCGACCAGATCGAGGGCGTGATCAGCCGACTCGGCTGGATTCGCGGGGAAGAGATCCACCGGCTCGAGCGCGGCCTCTCGTTCCTGGCGACGATCGCGAGCTCGGGCCCGTTCGTCGGCTTGTTCGGAACGGTGGTCGGCATCATGAATTCGTTCGAGTCGATCGGCGCCTCGGGGTCGGCGAGCCTCGCGGTCGTCGCTCCGGGCATCGCCGAGGCGCTCGTCGCGACCGCGGTGGGTCTGTTCGCCGCGATTCCCGCCGCGGTCGGCTACAACTACTCGAGCGCCAGGCTGAACCGGCTCACGTCCCGGCTCGAGACGTTCTGTCTGGAGTTCTGCGACCAGCTGCGCCGCACCCCGGTGAAGGCGGCATGAACGTCGCCGACGGCCGCGGGCCCAAGCGGCAGCTCTCCGAGATCAACGTCACGCCCTTCGTCGACGTGATGCTCGTGCTCTTGATCATCTTCATGGTGACGGCGCCGCTCATGCAGCAGGGGATCGACGTCGAGCTGCCCAAGACGCAGTCGCAGGGCCTGCGCTCCGACACACAGCCGCTCGTCGTCACGGTGAAGCGCGAAGGCAAGGTCTTCGTCCAAAACGCCGAGGTTCCGCTGGATCAGCTGGGCGCAAAGCTGCAAGCCATCTTCGACACGCGTGAGGATCGACTCGTGTACCTGCGGGCAGACGCGAAGGTCGCCTATGGCACGGTGGCAAAGACGCTGGCGATCCTGCGCGGAGCCGGCGCAACCAGCATCGGCATGGTGACCGAGCCCGAAGCGTGAGCGTGGCGTACGCACCGCCCGAGAGTCTGCTCGAGAGCCGGACGTTCAAGCGCCTGCTCGCCTTCTCGCTCGCGGGGCACGTCGCGCTCTTTCTCGTGCTGACGCTCCGCCCGCACCGAAGCGCCGTGCTGATCTCGCCCTCGCCGGTGATGGTGAACGTGGTCGATGTCCCGAAGCCGGCGACCGCGCCGCCCGCGGCGAAGAAGCCGGCCGCGAAGCCGCCAGCGCCGAAGCCCGAAGTGAAGCCCGAGCCGCCCAAGCCCAAGCCCGTCGTCAACGAGATCGTGATTCCCAAAGAGCCGGCGCCGCTGCCTGCGAAGCCGAAGCCCGTCGCCAAGCCCGAGCCCGCGCCGAAGTCGGCCGAGGAGCTGCTCGCCGAGCTCACCAAGAAGGTCGAGGAGCGCAATCCGACGCCGGAGCCGATCGCGGCGCCCGCGCCCGGGCCCGCGACGCCGCTCGCCGGTGGTCCCGGCACCTTCGATCCTCTGCTCTCACCCTGGGTCGCCCGCGTGCGCACGGTGATTCGCGCGAACTGGTCGGGCGCTCAGCTCTGCAAGGGCGTGCCGATCTTCAGTCTCGAAGTCGGGGCGAACGGCGCGCTTACGGAAATCGAGATGGTGCAGTCTTCGGGCGACCGCTACTGCGACGAGTCGGCCGAGCGCGCGATCCGCAAGTCCGATCCGCTGCCCGCTCCGCCGCGCGGCGAGATTGCCATGGAGTTCGCCATGACCCTGAAGGACTCGCGCTGATGCGATTGCTTCTCGCACTGTTCTTGCCGCTCGCTCTGGCTGCGCCCGCGTTCGCGCAGCGGATTCGCGTCGACGTCGACGGCTCGCAGCGCGCGATCCCGGTGGCGGTGCAGCGCTTCGCGACCGATCCCGCGGGCGCGGCGGCGGCCGAGGAGTTCTACCAGGCGCTCGTGGGCGGGCTCGATTTCTCGAGCGTGGTCGTGCACGTGAACCCGGAGGCGTTCGTCGAATCGAAGGTCACGCGCGACTTCGAGGCGCCCGGCGTGCCGTGCGAGAACTGGCGCGCGATCGGCGCGGAAGGCCTGGTCCAGGGGGAGCTGCGCGCGGTGCAGGGGAAAGCCCAGGCGCGCTTCCGCGTCTGGGACACTTCTCGGTGTCGCATGCTCGGTGAGGTGGGCTTTCGCGAGCGCGACACCGCCGAGCTCGGCCTGCTCGCGCGGATCGTCGCCGACGACGTCGTCGAGCGCTTCAGCGGGCGGCGCGGCGTCTCGTCGACGGAGATCGCCTTCGTCTCGGACAACGGTCGGAGGAACAAAGAGATCTGGGTCATGGAGGCGGACGGCGCGGGCAAGCGCCGAGTCACGAACAACGGCTCGATCAACCTTTTCCCCGCCTGGTCGCCCGACGGAAAGACGCTGCTCTACACCTCGTTCAAGGCCGGGAGATCGGAGCTCTTTCTGCTCTATCGCGGCAGCAAGCCGGGTGCGAAGCTGATCAACACCAAGGACGAGAAGTACCGCGGCGTCTGGCAGGCGAGTAACAGCAAGATCGCCGCCGTGGTCTCGCGCCAAGGGAACACCGACATCTACACCGTGTCGAGCACCGGCACCGACCCGCACCGGTTGACCGAGTCGCGCGCGATCGAGACCTCGCCGTCGTTCTCTCCGGATGGCCGCAAGCTGGCCTTCGTCTCCGATCGCAGCGGTGGCCCGCAGATCTGGATCAAAGACCTGGAAACGGGCGAGGAGCGGCGCCTCACCTTCAGCGGTGCCTACAACGCGAGCCCCGCCTGGTCGCCCACGGGCGAATGGATCGCTTACGCGGCGCAGGCCGGAAACAACTTCGACATCTACCTGATCAACCCCGAGGGCACCTTCACGACTCCGCTCGTGACCCACGCGCGCAGCGACGAAGATCCTGCCTGGTCGCCCGACGGCCGGAAGCTCGCATTCAGCTCGAACCGCCGCGGGCGGAAGGAGATCTACCGGGTCGATATCGACGGGCAGAACGTGACGCTCTTGACCGACGGCTTCGGGAACTGCACTAACCCGTCCTGGTCGAACTGGGTCGAGTAGTGGGCAGGTGTGGCCGTCGAAACCAGAAACCGTTTGCAAATTCGCGGTTTCCCGGGTAGAGAATGCACCGATTTTTGCGCCGTGATCCCGTGCTGGATTGTGCGTTGGATCACAGAAGAGGAGGATCGAGGGTGGTCAAGCGAGTACTAGGGGCAGCGTTGGTCGTGATCGCATTCGCGGCGTGCACGAAGACGCCACCGCCCGCGCCAAGCGACAAGACGGGCTTTGGAAGCGAAGCGCCGACGAGCCGGCCCTCGGCCAGCACGGGCGATAGCAGCGCCTTCCGGACGATCTACTTCGACTTCGATCAGTCGGATCTGTCCGCCGATGCCCGCGCCGGACTGCAGGCGAACGGGAGCTACCTGAAGAGCAACTCGAGCGTGGCCATCACGATCGAGGGCAACTGCGACGAGCGCGGCAGCGCCGAGTACAACCTGGCCCTCGGCAAGCGCCGCGCCGAGGCCGCCTACAAGTACCTGGCCGATCTCGGCGTCGACTCCTCGCGCATGAGCACGGTCAGCTTCGGCAAGGAGCGCCCGGCCGTCGAGGGACACAACGAGCTGGCCTGGGCCAAGAATCGCCGCGACGACTTCAAAGTCCGCTGATTTGGGTCGAGCGGCCTTCCGAAGCGCGCTGTCGCTTGGCGCGCTGCTCTTGCTATGCGCCTGTGTGACCGTGCCGGAGTTCCAATCACTCCGGCGCGAGGTCGATCAGCTGAAGAAGGGCAAGGGCAGCACGCCGGCGGCGGATGATTGGGGTGGCAAGCCCGGCGCGGGCGGAAACCGGCTCGCCGAGCAGGGCGTCGAGATCGAGGAGCTGCGCGACGAGGTCGCGAAGCTGCACGGCGAGCTCGACGAGCTGCGCAAACAGATGAACGAGGGCCGCGCGGCCGGCCCGCCGCCGCCACCGGGCCCGGGAGCCGGGCCGGGCGCCGACGTCGCGGCCGTGCCGACGCCGGGCGGCGAGTCGCCGAGTCCGGGCGAGGGCAGCGCGCCGGCCGAAGAGATACGCGACTACGAGGACGCCTTCCGACGCTATCGGGCTGCCGACTACGCTGGCGCCATTGACCGGTTCCAGGTGTTCCTACAAACTCACGCGTCCTCCGAGTATGCCGACAATGCGCTCTTCTGGATGGGTGAGTCGTACTTCAAGCTGAACGACTACGAGCAGGCGGCAGTGGCATTCGACAAGGTCGTGAAGCGCTTCCCGAACGGGAACAAGGTTCCGGATGCTCTCTACCGGCAAGGCGTATCGCTGCTCGAGATCGGCAATCGCACCAAGCAGCAGAAGACCTACACGCCGGCGGCCTGCCAAATCTTCCGGAGGATCGCCGACGACTATCCGTACTCGGAGCGTGTCCCCGAAGCCCGGCGGCAGCTGGAGAAGTGTCCATCGTGAAGAAGACCGACCAGAAGAAGTTCCAGAAGATGCTCGTCGAGCAGCGCGATCGCCTCGTCGTGAACGCGCGCCGCGCGCTGACGGGCGACATTCACCTCGATCCCGACGACTTCTCCGACGAGATCGATTCCGCGTCGTCGGAGAGCGGGCTGGCCTTCGTTGGCCGGCTGCGCGAGCGCGAGCGGGCCTTGCTGCAGAAGATCGAATCGTCGCTCGCGAAGATCGAGGCGGGCACGTTCGGCACCTGCGTGCAGTGCGGCGAGGACATCGGCCTGAAGCGCCTCGCGGCGCGACCGGTCGCGAGCCTGTGCATCGACTGCAAGAGCCAGCAGGAGAAGCTCGAGCACTGACCGCCGGGGATGCGCGATGGCGCTGATCCTGGCGCTGGAATCCTCGTGCGACGACCTCGCCGCGGCGGTCGTCCGCGACGGCGTGGATGTGCTTGCCTCGGTCGTGCAAAGTCAGGATGCGGTGCATGCGCCCTATGGCGGCGTGGTGCCCGAGCTCGCGAGCCGTGACCACGTCCGGCACCTACACGCGACGGTGACGCGCGCGCTCACCCGCGCGGCCGTCGCGCTCGACGAGATCGATGCGATCGCCGTCACGTCCGGGCCGGGCCTGATCGGGTCGCTGCTCGTCGGCCTGTCGTTCGCCAAGGCGCTCGCGTATCGCACCGGCAAGCCGCTCGTCTCGGTGCACCACATCGAGGGTCACCTCGCGTCGGCTCGGCTCGGCGAGCGACCCCTCGCGCTGCCCTTCCTCGGCTTCGTCGTCTCGGGCGGGCACACGGCGCTCTACGACGTGCAGACGCTCGCCAGCGCGCGTCTGCTCGGGCAGACGCGCGACGACTCCGCGGGCGAGGCGTTCGACAAGGTCGCCAAGCGGCTGGGGCTCGGGTATCCGGGCGGACGCGAGGTGGACGTGCACGCGCGGCGCGGCCGCATCGGCGCCTTCGCATTCCCGCGCCCGATGCTGCGGGAGCCGGGTCTCGAGATGAGCTTCTCCGGACTGAAGACCGCGGTTGCGCTAGAGGCCGCCGGACTCGAGTCGCGCTCAGGCGGCCGGCTGCGCGAGTCGGACGTCGCCGATCTCTGCGCCGCCTTCCAGGAGGCGGCGATCGACGTGCTCGTGTCGAAGGCGCGCCGGGCGCTCGCCGAGACCGGGCTTGGCCGGCTCGCGCTCGTCGGCGGGCTGGCGGCGAACTCGCGGCTGCGCGAGCGCATGGCGGAGCTCGCGCGGGAGATCTCGGTCGAGACGCACTTCCCGCCGCTCGCGCTCTGTACCGACAATGCGGCGATGATCGCCGCGGTCGCGGACGACATGCTGCGCGCTGGACGCACGGCCGGTCTCGACCTCGAGGCGTTCTCGCGCGTGCCCGTCGGCCGCCCGGACGCGCCATAGCCTCGGAGCGGCGCCGGCTCGCCGAGCGCGGCCTCGCGCCGTCGAAGGCGCGTGGCCAGAATTTCCTGCGCCGCCCGGAGCTCGCGGCGCGCATCGTGACGCTGGTCGGTGTAGAGCCCGCCGACGCGGCAATCGAGATCGGGCCGGGCACGGGGCAGCTGACGCGCCCGCTCGCGCGGGTCGCGCGCCGAACGGTCGCGCTCGAGGTCGATCGCGGGCTCGTGCGGCTGTTGGCCGAGGAAGGCCAGCTGCCCGCGAGCGTCGAGGTGCGCGAAGCGGACGCGCTGCACACCGACCTTGCGGCGCTCGCGCGCGAGCTCGGCCCGCCGGTCGTTCTGATCGGCAATCTTCCGTACAGCGTGGCGGGGCGGCTGCTCGGGAACGTGTTGGCGCCGGCGCTTCCGTTTCGCCGCATGGGCTTCATGCTGCAGTCGGAGGTTGCCGACCGGGTGCTCGCGGCGCCCGACACACCCGAATACGGCACGCTCTCGGTGTATGCGCGGCTGTGGACACGCGCGCGCCGCGTGCTCGAGCTCTCGCCCGACGAGTTCTCGCCGCGCCCGAAGGTGCGCTCGAGCTTCGTGGTCTTCGAGCCGCGCCACGACGGGCCGAGCGTTGCGGACCCGGAGCTGCTGCGACGCGTCGTCCGGGCCGCGTTCCAGCAGCGCCGCAAGCAGCTGAAACGCGCCCTCAAAGCGGCGTTCCCGCGGGCAGACGCGGCGCTCGCCGCGGCCGACATTGACGCGCAACGGCGCGGCGAGACGCTCGATGAGCTGGAGTTTGCGCGCCTCGCGCAGGCGCTCGCCGCGCAGCTCCCGTTGACAGACCCGGCAGCGCGCCCGTAGGCTCTGCCGCGTAGCTTCGAGTCCGCATCGATAGAGCCCGGAAGCTGGGATCCCCTGGGGACCGAGACCGAAGGCGCGATGTTCGATGGGGACGGTGGTGAGACGAGATCCGCCGTCCGCAATCCGCACGCGAGAGCGCCCTTCGATCTCCAGCGATCGGGGCGCTCGATTCGTTTGCGGAGTTCGGGAGGTGGAAGATGAACGAGGCTCGGGTCACGGTTCCGGCGCTGGCGAGGCGCAAGGCGCGCGGCGAGAAGCTCTCGATGCTCACCGCCTACGACTTCGCGTTCGCACGCATCTTCGACGCCGCGGGCGTGGACGTGCTGCTGGTCGGCGACAGCCTGGGCAACGTCGTGCAGGGCCACGACACCACGCTGCCCGTCACGCTGGACGAGATGGTCTACCACACGCGCCTGGTAAGCCGTGCCGCGCGCCGCGCGCTGGTGGTCGGCGACATGCCCTTCGGCACGTACCACGCGAGCTGCGAGCAAGCCGTTGGCAGCGCGGTCCGGCTGCTGAAGGAAGGCGGCGCTCATGCGGTGAAGCTCGAGGGCGGCGAGCGCGTCGCCGATCGGATCGCCGCGATCGCGCGCATGGACATTCCGGTGATGGGCCACGTCGGCCTTACGCCGCAGTCGGTGCATCAGCTGGGCGGATTCCGCGTGCAGGGCCGTGGCGACGAGGGACACGAGCGTGTGTTGCGCGACGCGCGCGCAGTCGAGGCTTCGGGCGCGTTCGCGGTGGTGCTCGAGTGCGTGCCGAAGGAGCTCGCGCGCGAGATCACCCAGGCGCTCGCGATCCCGACGATCGGCATCGGCGCGGGTCTGGGCTGTGACGGCCAGGTGCTCGTCATGCACGACCTGCTCGGTCTTTCCGAGAATCCGCCGCCGCGCTTCGTGCGCCAGTACGTTGCGCTGGGCGAGATCGCGCGCCGCGCGGTCGAGATGTGGTCCGAGGATGTCCGCAACCAGAAGTTCCCCGGCGATGCTGAATCCTACTGAGCCGCGCGTGATCCGCAGCGTCGTGGAGCTCCAAGGCTTCAGCGACGAGGCGCGGGCCGCGGGCCGGCGGATTGCGCTGGTGCCGACGATGGGCGCACTGCACGAGGGCCACCTCTCGCTCGTGCAAGCCGGCTACCGCCACGCCGATCGGGTGATCGTGTCGATCTTCGTGAACCCGACGCAGTTCGGCCCGACGGAGGACTTCGCGCGCTACCCGCGTGACTTCGCGCGCGACCTGGAAGCCCTGCGCAAGGTCGGCGCCGACGTGGTCTTCGCGCCGTCGGTCGAAGAGATGTACCCAAGCGGTGATGCGACCTGGGTGACCGTGGAGCGACTCACCTCCGGTCTTTGTGGTCGCAGCCGGGCAGGTCACTTTCGCGGCGTGACGACCGTCGTGGCGAGACTTCTGCACGCAGCTCGGCCGCACGTCGCGATCTTCGGCGAGAAGGACTATCAGCAGCTCGCCGTGATCCGCCGCATGACGCGCGATCTCTGCTTCGGCGTCGAGATCCTGGGCGGGCCGATCGTGCGCGAGCCGGATGGCCTGGCGATGAGCTCGCGCAACGCGTTCCTCTCCGCGCGCGCGCGCCAGCAGGCGACCGCGCTGAACGGCGCGCTGCACGAGGCGCGCGCGCTCGTGCGCGCGGGCGTGCGCGAGGCGAGTGCGGTCGTCGCGACCGTGCGCCAGCGCATCGAGAAGGAGCCGCTGGCCGAGGTCGAATACGTGGAGCTGGTCGACGCGGTGAGCCTCGAGCCCGTGCGCGAGGTGCGCGAGCGCACGCTGCTCGCGCTCGCGGTGGGCTTCGAGGGCACGCGCCTGATCGACAACACGCTCCTCGAGTCACCATGAGGGGAGGCCCCGGGATGCTCCGCACGCTGATGAAGTCGAAGATCCACCGGGCGACCGTGACCGAGGCGAATCTCGAGTACGAGGGCTCCGTCACGATCGACGCCGAGCTGGCCAACGCCGCCGACCTGCTGCCGAACGAGCGCGTCGAGATCTACGACGTGACCAACGGCTCGCGGCTCGCGACCTACGTGATCCACGGCGAGCCCGGCAGCGGCGTGATCGCGATCAACGGCGCGGCGGCGCACCTGGTGAAGCCCGGTGACCTCGTGATCATCGCGAGCTACGCGCAGATGACGACGGAAGAGGCGCGCGGCTACCAGCCGCGAATCTGCTTCGTCGACGCGCAGAACGCCCTCCGCTAGCCTGCCGGGGCTTGGCCGAGCCCGCACGCAAGTCGATCTGCAAGAACCGGAAGGCGCGCTTCCAGTACCAGATCGACGAGACCGTCGAGGCGGGCCTGGTGCTCACGGGCTCGGAGGTGAAGTCGCTGCGCGCCGGGGCCGCGAACCTCTCCGACGCGTATGCGCAGGTTCGGGGCAGCGAGGTCTTCCTGATGAAGGCCCACATCGCGCCCTACACGAACGCGGGTCGGGAGAATCACCTGCCCGAGCGGCCGCGCAAGCTGCTCCTGCACCGGCGCGAGATCGACCGCCTGGGCGGGCGGCTCCGCGAGAGGGGTCTGACCCTCGTGCCGATCGAGCTCTACTTCAAGGAGGGCCGGGCGAAGGTCGAGCTCGGGCTCGGGCGCGGCAAGAAGCTGCACGACAAGCGCGAGTCGATCGCCACGCGCGAGTCGGAGCGACGCGTGCGGCAAGCGGTGCGGCGGCGCGCCAAGCGCGGATGACCTGCCAGGCGCGCATCACGCGCGGTGCGGTGACGGCGCTCGCAATCTGGCTCGTCGCGGGCTGCAGCGCGCCACAACCCGCGTACCTGCACAACCGCTTCGACTACTGGAGCTTCCGCGCGCGTGTCGGAAATCTGGCCGAGCCGAACTACCTGCCCTGGGTCATGCACTTCGAAGAGCTGCCCGACGGTGAAGAGGCGCTCGTCGCCTGTCGCTGGCCCGATACCACGTTCCCGCTGCGCTACTTCGTCCGGCCGCCCGAGATTCCCGCGGCGCTGACGGACGAGGAGAGCTTGCGGGGCCCGGCCGACTACGTCGCCGCCGTCGACGAGGCCTTCGCCGCCTGGGAGAAGGCGATCGGCCGCCCGGTCCGCTTCAGGCACGTCGACCGGCCGGAGGACGCGCAGGTCGAGATCCGGCTGGTCGCGCAGGTTCAGGCGGTGGAAGAGGGCGACGTGCTCGGCGTCGTCCGCGGCGAGAGCGGACGCTGCCGGGTCGAGGCGGCGGGAGCGACACTGGACCGTGTCGAGATCAGCTTCGCGCCGCGCGAGGCGACGCTCTTCATCGCGGACTCGGTGGGACTCTTGACCCAGCGGCAGGTGCGCGCGGTCGCGCTGCACGAGATCGGCCACCTGCTCGGCGTCTCCGGCCAGCACAGCCCGCTGGCGGGTGACGTGATGTACCCCGTCGCGGGCGATCGCCGCATCGAGGCGCTCTCCGAGCACGATCGCGGCTCGCTCCGCGCGCTCTACGCCGTCCCGCCCGGAAGCGTCTACGCGCGCCTCGGCGAGCGGCGCGCGGAGCCGCTCGCCGAGGTCAGGCGCGGGCCGCCGAAGCTCGCCCAGGAGACGCGCGACGAGCGCAACGGCTTCCGCGTGCGCTTCCCGAAGGACTGGCAGGTGATCCGCACGCCGAGCGGGTGGATCGCGGTCGACGGTGTCTCGTGGGACTATGACGCCTCGATCCAGGTCGTGGCGGCGCGCGGCACGCCGGGCGCGCACCTGTCGCTGCTCGCGGGCCAGGGCATCGCGCGCGGCGACGACGTGCGCTCGGAGGTCTTCGAGCTCGACGGCGAGCCGATCGCGCGGCTCGTCACGCGCGGCAACGAGCGCGCCGAGGAGACCGACGTGATCGCCTGGCGCGAAGGCTGGGTGCTCGTCGTCATGGCCGACGCGCGCGCGCGCGACTTCAATCTGTACCAGCCCTGGTTCCAGCGCGTGCTGCTCTCGCTCGAGCCGCTCTCCGCCGACGCCGACGACTCACGGCGCGCGGAATGAGCTCCGCAGCTTCCAGGTGACGACGACGGCGGCCACGACGATGACCGCCGCGATGGAGACATTCGCCAGCGACGGATTGCCCACTGCCCGTCCCGCGAACGTGAACACGCCCGAACGCGGGAGCAGCCCGACGGCGATCGCGCCGCAGAAGGGGGCGAGACGCATGCGCGAGACGCCCGCGCTCGCATAGACGGGCGTGAGCGGCGAGATCGGCACCGCCGTGTAGAGCGCGAGCCACGGCACGCCGCGACGCGCGAGCAGGTCGTCGAAGACGCGCAACGCGCCGCCGATCCGCGACTGCACCGCGTCGCGCCCGAACGCCCGCGCGATGCCGAAGATGAGCGCGCCGCCGATCAGCCCGCCGATCGTGCCGTAGACTGCGCCGAGCCAGGGACCGAAGAGCATCCCGCAGGCGATCAGCACGAGCCACGAGGGCAGGGCGAGGAACGGTCGCAGCGCCATGATCGCGACGAACGCGAGCGGGCCGTACAGGCCCATCGCCGCGACGTAGTCGCGCAGCGCCTCGGGCTGCCACTCCAAGCCCGAGCGCACGTGCAGCCAGTAGAAGCCCGCCGCGCCGAGCGCGACCACGGCGAGCGCGAGCCCCCGCTCCGCATGCCGGCGCTTCATCGCGGCGCGCCCGAGACGCGCAGCAAGAGCCCCTTCAAGTACTCGCCCTGCGGGTGGCGCAGCGAGACCGGGTGATCCGGCGGCGCGCCGAGCACTGCGAGCGCCTGTACCTCGCGGCCCGCGTCCAGCGCCGCCGAGAACACGACCTTGCGAAACAGCTCCGGCTCGACGTGATGCGAGCAGCTGAACGTGAGCACGTGCGCGCCGTCCGCCACGCCGCGGAACACGCGCAGGTTCAGGTCCTTGTACGCCCGACACGCAGCGGTGACGTCGCGCTTGCGCTTGGCGAAGGGCGGCGGATCGACGGAGACCAGCTCGAACGCGCGCCCGTCCGTGCGCAGGAACTCGTTCACGTCGCCTGGGACGATCTCGCAGCCCGGGGCATTGCGCGCGAGCAGCCGCACAGCCTGCTCCGAGGACTCGACCGCCACGACCTCGGTCGCGCCGCCCGCTTGCGCCGCGCGCGCGAACCCGCCGGTGTGCGCGAACAGATCGAGCGCGCGCGCGCCGTGCGCGAGCCGCGCAAACAGGTCCCGCGCATCGCGCTGGTCCAGGTAGAAGCCCGTCTTCTGGCCGTGGCGCAGATCCACCAGGTAGCGCCGGCCGCGCTCGTCGATCTCGATCGGCTCGGTCGGCACGTCCCCGCAAAGCCCGACGCCCGCAGCGCCCTCGGCCCGCAGCCACGCGCCCCGCGCGCCGGTCAGCTTGGTCAGGATCTCCGCGACCCGCGGCGCCCGACGCAGCATCGCGGGCGTGCCGGCCCGCAGGCTCAGCCAATCGCCGTAGCGGTCGATCGTGAGCCCCGGCAGCCCGTCCGCCTCGGAGTGCGCGAGGCGCAGCGCGTCGGTGCCCTGCAGGAGCGGATGCGCAGATCGCCAGGCAAGCGCGCGCTCGAGCGCCCCCTCGAGCCAAGCGCTCTCCTCGGGCTCGTCCTTCCCGCAAGCGAAGAGCCGCACCCGGATCTGCGCATCGGGGTCCCAGTCGCCGGTGCCGAGCAGGTTGCCCGCGGGATCGCGCACCTGGACCACGTCGCCGGGCTCGGGACTCCCCTCGACCCGCTCGACGCTGCCCGAGAGCAGCCACGGGTGCCCGAGCGCGAGCGAGCGCTCGCGGCCGTGGCGCAGGACGACAATGGGCATCATCGAGATCTCCGGGGCGTCGTCGGCTTGACGGACATGAGGGGGCCTTTAGTATGCCCCACGTTCCCTGGGGGCGATCGGTTTCGACGGGTGGTCGAGGTCGTACGCTGCGTGCCGAGGTGCCGAGTCCTCGTAAAACTTGCGGCAAAGCCAATCTAATTGGCGACAACACTCTCGCTCTCGCTGCTTAGTTAATACCTAAGCCAGCGAGCATGCCCGCACCCGACGTCTGCTGAGGTGCGGGGGTGTCATACCAGCAGGCTGGTCCAAGTCCTCGTCGGGGGGCGGCGGACGAGAAAACACCCGACTCGCGACCGGCCCGGCGAGCACCGAGGCCAAGCCGGCCGCTAAATCAAACACGGGGCTACGCACGTAGACGCGGACGAAAGAAGCT
>Ga0210377_10001156_pt1 | contig 24305 bp, 20 predicted proteins | sample PLM4_65_b1redo_FD_155480 | JGI IMG/M metagenome (GOLD analysis project Ga0210377, IMG submission 155480) | Groundwater sediment microbial communities from an aquifer in East River, Colorado, USA - PLM4_65_b1 redo | ecosystem: Environmental > Terrestrial > Soil > Riparian zone | place: USA: East...
TACCATCGTTTCCCCCTCTTCCACTACGTCGAACCTGGTCCCGGAAACAACTCCCTGCCGCGACCCGAGATTGATCATGGCGCCTTCTCCCGTAACCTTCACCAGGTAACCCCGCAGAGGATACTTTGATATCACCGTTTTCAGTATCTCCCGGTTGAGGCTGAACAACTCCTTGTCCAGGGAAGAGCGGGGGCCCAATTGTTTCGTAGTGAGCTGCGGAATCTCGGAGGTCTCGGTGTCGATCAGCCTGAAGGTGAAGACTGTCTCCTGGGGGAGATTATAGAGCGAGCCGGTGCCGATAAGCTTTGCCGCGAGCACCTTGCCGAGCTTCAGCGCTGTCTCCGGATTCGCAAGCTCGGAACTCCCCAGGTTCAACTCCTCCAGAAGCCTTTCCATGAGGAGACGCTCAACCACCTTGACCCTCCCCGAGGCATTGAGATCGGAAGTAAGCTCTGATGTTATGATAGTGGAAAAACCTTCCCTTTCCGACAGGCCCCCCTTTTCCTCGAAATCGACAAAGGTGAGTATCATGGGGCGTGAAGTCCATGTGTCCTCGGGAGGTTTTTCACCCTTCTGGCTATTGAATCTTGCCACCAGGTCCTTTATAAGCAGGTCCATCCTCTTCTTCCGCTCCGTATCCTTCTGAAGGGCGAGCATCTCCTGAGCCCTTTTGGCCAGCACACCCGCATAGAGATCATTTTTATCAACCACCAGCGCCTGCTGATACGACTTGAGCGCCTGGTCCCACTTCCCCTCCTTTTCGTAGCTTAAGCCCTTGTTCGTCGTTCCCTCCACATAATACGGGTCTATGGCAACCGCCTTTTCATAGAGCTTCTGGGCCTCCTTATTCTTATGTGAAGTTGCGTAAAAGCGGCCCAGTTTATTATAGCGGACAGCATCGTGATAAGGATCGGCAACCTTCTTGTCGACGGCCGTCCGGTATTCCGTCTCCGCTTCCGCTTTCCTGTTCTGCGAGTATAGAATGTCACCCTTTATCACATGAACATATGACCTTTCCGGGGCCTTTTTCTCAACATCGCGCACCATCTGCAGCGCCTTCTCGTTCTGATTCTGTTTTTTGTAGACCGCCGCGAGCCCCTCTTTGCCGAGCACTTCTCCTTCCTTATCGTGCCTGGAGATATCGGTGAATATATCCTCAGCCTTCCTGGTATCGGCTTCCTTCAGCGCCGCATAACCCATGACCGCCTTTGCCTTCAGGCTGCGGGGGTTTTTCTTTACAACCGCCATGCCGATCGCCTTTGCGACCCGTGTCTTCCTGCCCTGCAGTTCACGTTCCGCCAGCCTGACGAGCATCGCCTCGGTTGCCTTCCCACCCCCCTGGAAATAATCGAGGACCCTCAAGTCGGGGCCTATCAGACAGACTGCCGGAAGCACCTGCTGCGCATGATAGAGAGCCATTACCTGCGCTGTGGAGGGGAGGATAGGGAAGATCAGTCCCGCACTTGAGGCAAACTGCGCAACTTTCTCTTTCGACGACTGAGTGACTGCCCAGACACTCAGTTCCCCTTTATGCTCCCTGGCCAGTTGGTTGAGACTGAAGAGCCCCTCCTGGCTCGGTCGGGAAGCCACATCGAAGAAGTATAGAATGGTAAGCGGCTTCTGTTTGACTCCCGCAAGATCGAAAACCTTGCCGTTAAGATCCTTAAGGGAAAATAACGGCGCTGACCGCCCGGACTCCAACTGGCCGTAAACCGTAGCGGAGCTTGAAACAAGCGCCGCCACAACCACCACCATCAAGCTCCATCTTCTGACGATTGCATTCATGTGATCCTCCTTTAGGGACTCGGAAAACACCAATATCCCGTTTTAGCATCCCGTCTTCGGGCCATATTTCGCCGTGCCTCAGTCGCAAAATCCTCGACGTAGCAGTACTACGTCTGCGGTTCTGCTCAATCAGCTCGACATAATCTGACCCAAATCCGGGTGCCATAATTGGTATATCGGCATTTTCCGAGTCCCTTACTTTTCGTTCATTGGCATCAGTTTTATAAAAAGTGGGGCAGGTTCCTTACCCTTTATCTCCACCTGCGCCTCCCATTCGAAATAGTTCGGCAGACTCAGCCTCACCTCATGCTTTCCTTTGACGAGACTTATCCGGGCCGGCGCCATCCCTTTCAGTGTCCCGTCAACAAAGACCTGGGCGCCCGCCGGCGCGCTCTCCACATTCAGCATGCCATATTCCGCGGTGATGATGGGGGGCCTGGGAGCCGGTTTTCTTTGTGTAACCATATAAAAGGCAATGCCTGCCGCGCAGAGCGCCACGGCAATGATTATTGCAGTGAATAAAGATTTCCGAGGCCCCTTATCCCCACCGGCCTCCGCTTCCCTCTCCCGGGGTTTGTTCTCCCTTATTGAATCCCGCAGGGCCTTCGCCAGTTCACGGCCGTTTGCATAGCGTTTTCCCGGCTCTTTTCTGAGGCATGCCATAATCACATCAGAGAGCGCCTTGGGCACATCGCGGTTTATTGTAACGACCTCAGGGGGCTCATCCTGGGTTATAGCACTGAATATGGCGCTCATCCCCTCGCCGGCAAAGGGTCTTCTTCCCGTGGCAAGCTCATAGAGAATTATGCCGAGTGAAAAAATATCCGAGCGGCCATCCACCGGACGGCTAAGCACCTGTTCAGGGGACATGTAGGCAGGCGTGCCGAGTATCTCCCCCGCCTGGGTCTGTTCAGCCATGGAAGGGTCCTCGATGTGGGCGATCCCGAAATCGGTGATCTTGGCTCTGCCGTCGGCCTTGAACAGGATGTTGCCCGGTTTTACATCCCTGTGGACGATCCCTTTCTGATGGGCGCTGTCTAGTGCTTCAGCCACTGTTGCGCCGAATTCGGCGATGCTCACAGGGGTGAAGGGCTCCTTTTTCATGAGGGTGACGAGCGACTCACCTTCGACAAACTCCATGGCTATGTAAACGGTATCTCCATCCTGATCCACGTTGAAGACACGGACGATGTTGGGATGATCGAGGCGACCCAGGGCCTTGGCCTCGGAAAGGAATCTGCGCACGAACGGTTCGTTGGTCAACCGGTCCTGTCTCAAAACCTTGAGCGCCACCACGAGATCAAGGTTCGGATCTTCCGCCTGGTAGACCACCCCCATCGAACCCCTTCCAATCTCCTTCACTATCCGGTAACGGCCTACATTCATCTCCCCCCCGATCCCAGAAACTCCCTGAGTGTGCTGATCGGAATCAGAAAACCCCTTGACCAGCCGCCGCGGAATCTCCCCTTCACCACTCCCGCAAGCCTGCCATTGGAATCAAAGACCGGACCGCCGCTGTCACCCGGAGCCACGTCCATATTCACCTGCCAGAGAGGCCGCCCCTGCACGATTGCGGGAGGTTCGTCAACGATCCCCATTCGCACCATCCCATGTTTGTGCGCGGGACAGGCCATGGAATATACCTTTTCGCCCATGTTAAGCTTTCGCCGTCCTTTCATGGCGGAAAGAGTTTCGGAAAAGCTTTTTTCCACCTTGATAAGAGTCAGATCACGCAATGGATCACGCTTTACCACCATCCCCGAAAATTTTTCACCGTTCTCCAACCGGACAATTATTTCTCTTATCCCCTCAAGGTCGTGGGCTGTTGTAACGATAAGCCCTTTGCGGCCAACGGCGAATCCCGAGAATTCCACGGTCTTTCCTTCCGCAAATGCAGAGAGGCAAAAAACGGCCTTTGCCTGTCTAAGCACTGAATCAGGCATGCTCTGCAAGGCAACAGGCTCATCCCTGTGCAGGTTGAGCACATACGTCTCAAGAAAGGCCTTGAGACCGTTTATGAAAGAGCCTCCGTCAGCGATTCCAGTCAGGTCCGAAACCTGGGCGAAAGACGCCAGTGGGGAGTTTGGCCGTATCTCGACCAGGAATCTCACATCCCCCTTGCTGCATTCCAGAGTGAAATTTTCCGGATCCGCGCCATCCTGTGAAATCCGGAAGCCGGTCCCATGGAGCCAGGCGATGATCTGCTCCCTCATTTCAGTGGCCGGTATGGGATAGCCCCCTACAGTGACAGGTGAAGTCCCGCTTCGGGCAAGATGGGAACAGGGGAGTAGAAACAGTAAACAAAGGAGAAATGACAGCCTGTTCATAAAGGGGATACCTGGCAGAGGACCACCGTGATGTTGTCGTTCCCGCCTTCTGTTTTTGCGCTCTCTATCAGTTGTTCGACCATGTCCGTGAGCTCATGTGGGGAGGCAAGCGTCTCCTGAATGGATTCCTCATCGACCATGTCCGTGAGCCCGTCGGAACAGAGGAGAAATATATCCCCCGGCAACATCCTTCCCTTGATCAAATCCAGCGCCACGGAAGATTCTATCCCCACTGCCCTGAGCACGACATTCCTCAATCTGTGTTTCTTTGCATCCTCCCTGGTTATCAGCCCCCGCTCCAGCTGCTCCTGCACCAGCGAATGGTCCCTTGTGATCCGCCTTAGCTCCCCATCCCTGAAGATATATGTCCTGCTGTCCCCCACATGGCCGACGATATACCGGTCTCCGCTGAAGGCAATCAGCTCCGCGGTGCACCCCATTCCCCGATGTTCCGGATACTCCTCGGTGTTGAGCAGGATCCGCTCGTTCGCCAGCCTGAAGACCTCCTGAACCAGGGCGGAGGTCTCCCTATCGGAATAAAAGCCCCGCTCAAAGACCTCCTGTGCGGTGTCGACAAAAATGCGGCTTGCGATCTCTCCCGCCGCGGATCCCCCTATCCCGTCGGCCACTGCAAAAACCCCCAGATCAAGCCTTTCAAGATAGGCATCTTCATTGTTTTTCCGCTTGAGACCAATGTCTGTCCTGCCTGAGAAAATTATTCTCATGGGGTCACGCACCTCTTCGAAATTGAAGCATTATTCAAACCATTTCCTTCTCATGGTTCACGCAGACGCGGAGAAATCGAGTCCAAAGTCATTATGGTTTTCTCCGCGCTCTCCGCGACTCCGCGTGAGAACCGTTTCCGGTCATTTTCCCGGTATTGTGCTAAATTAATACATCACTATTATCATGTAACTGTGTACTAAATCGCCTCCTGAGCGGGAGGAAGGAGAAATCCTCTAGCGGTAAAGTCGCGCACGAGGGCGCAGGCTGCGGACTCGATGGCGGAGGTCCCGACACCGAGAGCATCGGCCATCTCCCTTACCAGGGTTTCCAGCGGCCTTGTCCCGTCGCATCCGATGAGAAGAGTCTCCACGTAGGGGTCGATCCTCCCTTTCTGGGAAAGCCCACGCGCGAGATGTAGCTCGGATTCCTCCATCATCCACCCTTCACTGGAAGGAGTCTTCTGCTGGACAAGGCGGGCATGGGGGGAAAGGATAAATGATGTCCCGAGGAGCGCCGCGTCATCCACCACCCCCTCAAGAAAATCCCTGGCGGCGAATCCCGTCAGGATATACTCTCCGCCCGGCCCGAACATCGTCTCCACCCCGTCGTCGGCGTGGAACCAGTTACGGCCGCCAGAGCGGCGACGCATATTGATGACGCCGCCTCCGACCCTTTCTATCTGCTGATTCTCATAGTATCCGAGCCACTCGCCAAAGCGCGCCTCCATATTCTCCGTCTCCAGCTTTTCGGTATGACGTATCCAGTTGGCGGCATAATTGGCCACATCACGAGACTGGTTCCGCATCACCCACACGTCACAGCCGCACCCTTCAAACCATCCCCTGAGACGCTCCCGCCAATCCTGGCCGGAAAGCTCCGCCCAATTGCAGAGGATCTGGCAGAAACCACCCTCATTCAGATAATCCGGGGCCTCCCGTACGATCCTCCGGCAGACGCCGTCCCCCGCCATGGGGCTGTCCCGGTAGATATAGCGCGACTCCGGAGAGATCACGAAGGGGGGATTGGATACTATAAGGTCAAAGTTCATCCCCGCCACAGGGGCGAAGAGGTCACCCTCGCGGCATTCCATGGCCTGTATCCCATTGAATCGCGCGTTGAAATCCGCTATCGCCACCGCGCGAGGATTCCGGTCCACTGCAATCACATGGCCGCAATGCCTTGCCGCCAGGAAGGCCTGGAAGCCGCATCCAGTACCCAGATCGAGGGCGTTGCCCGCTTCCCTGCGTACAGTCAGATTGGCAAGGGTGATCGAGCTTCCGCCGATACCCATCACATAATCATACCCGTCGTCGCTCAACAGCCTCCGTGGGACGTCGTAGGCGATCACCATATCCTGATACGGAAAGAGTTTTATCACCGACTGGGCAGAAACGCCGTTGACCGATATCAGGCCCATCTCCACCCATTCATCGATCCCCATCGGTTCTATCGCCTTTTTGAGGAGAGAGATATCGACCGGCATCTCCATGAGAAAGAGGCGGATCAGGGTTTCAAGCGGGGTCCCCCCCCTGGTGCGGTGCATGAGAAGGAGGATGTCGCTCTCTCTTATGGAGACTGAATCGGTTACACCGATGGTCTTTAAGACGCCGTCGGGGTCGAAGCCGGCCCTCGCCAGCACGCCACGAAGCGCGTCGAGCGTTTGCCGACCGGTTCCCAGCACAGTCGAATGGTTCATTTTAGAGCTCCTCCCCGGTTTTGCAGCGTGGGGCACTCCAGGCCGTCAAAACCGAAATATTGGGGATCCTCGCATATAACCGCCGCCGAAACGATGGAAAAGACATAGTCATAGGTCTCCCGGGGGATATCCTTGTATGCGAGAAGACGCCAGAAATTCCTTTCCCTGGGGTTCTCCGGCATTTTCTGGATGATCTTTCGCACATTGCCTTCCCCCCAGTTGTAGGAGGCCATGACCAGGAGCCCCGACGCCTGCGCATCGGAAGCGGAGAGGTCCTTGATATATCTGGTGGCGGCCACGGTGGCCTTGACGGAATCGAAGCGTTCGTCGAGCGGGTCATATACCCCCTGGTTATGCAGCGGCCCGGTCTTCAATCCATACTGATTGGCCGTTAACGAGATGAACTGCCACATCCCCTTGGCAAAGCCGTAGCCGGTCTCCCTTCCAATGGCGCGTTCATCGAAATTGCTCTCCTGAAGGGCCAGATAGAAGTACTGGGGAGGGAGATTGTTATCGTTCAAAATACGGACAATCAACCAGCCGTACCCTTTCTGTTTCGCGCGATCCAGTGAGCTCTTGAGCCTGCCGGTCTTCTTCCAGATCCGGATGTACCTGCGGACTTCATCGACAAACCCCTTGGGCGCGTTGGCGTCGCATTCGCCGAAGGCGCGGGCTACCCGCAGGATAAGCTGTTCATCCTCGGGGGCCTTCTTATATATCCCCAGCTCCTTGACAAAATTATCATACTCCTTCTCCATGTCACTGAGCTTCTGACGCTTTGTCTTGAGTTCCGCCACCTGATTCGGATCGGCATTCAGCAGGACGATCTGTTCCAGTTTCGCAATCTGGAGTTCGAGAGATTTCGTGGTGTAAAAGATGTTTTGCGCCGTTGCCCGCAACTTTTTGAGCTTTTGCGTCTGGTAGATGATGACGCTCCCGGCGGCCACGAGAAGAAGGAGGACCATGGCAATGACAACCTGGTAGTTGCGCGATTTCTTCTTCTGCACGCGCTGGAAGGCGCGCCGGAACATCATGGTCTGCTCGCCGACGTTTTCACTGGGCTCTTTATCGAAATAGCGCCGGATGATCTGCGTCTCGGTGCTTATATCCTGCGTCTGCGCGGGTGGCGCGTCCTCGACATTTGGGAGCGCTTCCCGTTCAACCCTCAGCGAAATTAGCACACCTCCCTTGCCGAGCTCGATTTCGGCAAAGTCAGGCAACGGCGCCTCCAGAATCCTTTCTCCGTAGAGGAAGGTGCCGTTTGCGCTCTCCAGGTCCTTGAGCCGGCACTGTTCGCCTTTGAAATCGACACGCAGGTGATGCCTGCTTACGCAGCACTCAGAAATGCGCAGGTCGCACTCACTGCTTCTCCCTACGGTGAAGCCGGCAGTGAAGCGCTTTTCTTTCTCTCCGGCCTGGCCTCTCACGACCTGGACGACCACGGCAATGGGAGTGGAGGGTGAGGCTGTTCCAGATGTTTCCCTGCTTGAAGGGGTCATTATTTCAGGTTGCCTCTGTCAAATCTGATAGTTTAGTATCGGCGTATTCAGTTCCTATCACCGTTTTTTCGGGGCCTGTTTTGTTTTACCTTCTCCCCCTCCGGAATCTTCAGGGCCGATCTGCATTTCGCCACGTATTCATCGACGCGCTCGAACCCCTTCGGCACCTTGGCGAAGGAGGTGAGAGCACGGTGAAAATCCTTTTTCGCAAACAATGCGATGCCGGAGTTGTACCAGGAGCGGTCGAGATACAACTGGATGTCAGTGTCATTGGGATAGCGCGCTTTCATCTTTCCGAATTCACGGATTGCAGTGTTATAATCGCCCGACTCAAAGGCGGAAATGGCGATATCGAGGGAATATTCCACTCCATCCATCTCATCCTCGTCGGCTTCTGTTTTCGCGTGCACCCTCGTAGCCGCCAGCTTCGCTTCCCTCTTTGTCCTCGCCTGGATAACGGCCGCCGCCGACTCCAGTTGGAGTTTCTTCAGGGCCGTCACCGCTTCCGGGTAGTCGCCGCGGATTCTGAGCGCCGCCACAAACTCCTTCCTCGCCCCTTGCGGGTTGGAATCACGCACTGCTATCCCGGCCTTGAGATGTTTATCCGCTTCAAGATTACGCTTGACGGTTATCCGGTTCAGTTCCTCGCGGGCCTTGGAATTGCCGGGATCGACCACAAGTGCGATCTTGAGATCTTCCACGGCATTCACAAGGTCTCCCTTTTTCTCATGGGTCGATGAGGCCTGGACAGTTTGCTCTGCAAACGCTTTTCCCGGCGCGTTATTGTGGGCGCACCCCGCGGATATGAGGAGAGTAGAGAAGAGCACCACGAGGGGCAGTAAGTTATGAAAAAGGTTTATGGACTTATTCATGCTCATTCCCTTCTGAACGTTTCGAGCAATTTTATAAAATAGTCGATTTTTTCACGGTTATACACCATCGAGCGATTAAGGGAAAAGGGATTGTTGAAAAATGGATTCCCCCCCCTGATTACAGTAAAGCCGGCTTTATAGCCCAGATTCTTCATCGTCTTTATTGACCTTTCGTCGAAAACGCCATCCGGATAGGCAAGGATCTCGGGCGTTACGCCGACCTTCTCGAAGATGATCCGTCGAGATTCTTTCAGTTCCCTCTGCAGCTGCTCTTCGGATATCTTGTTCAGATCGCTGTGGGTAACGGTATGGGAGCCTATTTCGAACAATCCCGAATCCTTCAGGACCCGTACATCGTCCCAGTTGAGCGCCAGGGAAGTCTGTTTTGATTCGATAAGGTCCGTATAGAGAAACAGGGTTGCCGAAAATCCGTATTTTTTCAGGATCGGATAGGCAATTGTTCTTGCCGACTTCCAGCCGTCATCCAGTGTGATAACCACCGATTTCCAGGGAGGTCTGCGGCGGTATTCAATGAAATCGAGGAACTGCTTCATCGTTAATACGTGGTAGCCGTTATTCTTCAGGTACGCCATCTGCCGGTCAAAGGTCTCTTCCGAAATGGTAATTTTGCTGGAACTTTTCTTCGGGCTTATCTGGTGGTAACAGAGGATCGGCACGGTCAGATAACCGGCCGGGTATATACCGCCGGGATTTGTCGGTTTCAGGGGTATCACGACCTCTTTGCCGGAGTGTATCGGCGCGTCCCCGTTGAACTCTGAAATGAGATACGCCAGCTTTTCGTCGCCGAGATAGGCACGCGCCAGAGACTCATATGTATCGGTCGGAATGGCGGTAAGGATGATGTATTCATTTGTGCGGAGCTCACGTTCGGGTTGGGAGATGCTTTGCACCGGTTTTTGCGCGGGCGCTGGCACGGGCGGCGGGGTGGGCGCGGTTGCGCAACCGCCGGAGATGAGCAGAATAAGTACGATGAAGATGCATGACATAGAAAATGTTCCCCCGGATATGAAGTATTTCTGGTTAATTATCGCGCCTCATGAGGTAGTTTGCCGCTCTTCTCCTATTGGGTCGGCCTGAGCTTTTCAACGAGGGGAAACTCCGTCATCCTGTCAAGATTGACCAGGCACTCCGTGTCACGGTATCCTTCACGACAGAGTTTGACGCGGTATTTCCCAAGGTCGAGTTTAAGGGTCAGCGGCGATCTCCCCTTCTGGATGCCGTTTACATATACAGTCGCCCCTTTCGGGATCGTCCGAACCTTGAGAAAAGCGAACTTCGGCAGAGGCTTCGATTTAACCGGCAACAGGGTCTGTGCTCCTCCGTTCTGCTGCGCCGGCTTGCCAGACTCTTTCGGCATGACCCTGGCGGGTGCCTCCGTCTTCCTGATGGTCGGCGCAGGTGGGGGGAGGGAGGGTTTCATTAAACCGGTGCGCCGCGGTTCCTTTGGAGAAGCCTGCCTGGATTCCGAGGGGGGCTTAACCGGAGAGGGCTCTTTATGATGGGAAAAGAAGAAGATCACCCCTGCAACGATAGATATCAATACGGCGCTGGCCAGCGGAATGACGTAGCCTGGCCTTTTACCCTGTACGGGGGGAGTCGGGATCGTTGTCGCCACATTCTCCCTTTTCCCTCCCCCGAGACACACCTTCAGGGCTTCGGCCAGTTCTTTCCCGCTCTGAAACCGTTTTTCGGGCTCTTTCCGCAGTGCCTTCATGATGAGCGTCGAAAGCTCGCGCGGAACCTTCCCCAATGCAATATTCGGGTCCGTTGGGGTGATCTGGATTATTTCGTTGAACACGGTCGCCAGGGTCTTCCCATCGCCACCGAAAGGCCTCTTGCCTGTGCTCAATTCATAGAGGACAACCCCGAGGGAAAAGAGGTCGGAGCGCCCGTCCACACTCTGTCCAAGTACCTGCTCGGGGGACATGTACGAGGGTGTGCCCATGGTCTCCCCAGCCTGGGTCTGGATACTCGCGTTGGAATCCTCGATGTGGGCAATTCCGAAATCGGTGATCTTTATCTGCCCGTCCGGCTGGACAATTATGTTGCTCGGCTTGATGTCCCGGTGAACGACCCCTTTCTGATGGGCATATTCGAGGGTTTCGGCTATCTGGACACCGAACTCCACCACCTCCTTCGCATCCAGGCGTTTCTCCTTGATGATGTCGGATAGGGAGGTTCCTTCGATATACTCCATGGCGATGTAGATGTCACCCTTCTCCTCGCCGATGTCATGGACCGTCACGGTGTGGGGATGGGAGAGGCGGCCAATCACCTTTGCCTCTTTCACAAACCTCTTGACAAAGAACTCGTTCCCCATCCTGTCCTGGCGCAGGACCTTGACCGCCACCAGACGCTCGATGTTCGGGTCGCGGGCCAGATAAACCACCCCCATGGAGCCGCGTCCCAGTTCTTTCAATATTTCATATCTGCCGTAATTCACACCATCACCATATCAAAACAAATTCCAGGCGCTCTCTCCCGTTAGCAGGAGAGGGGACCCGGGTTGATTTAAACTTGATAGAGGCAGAGATGCAAAAAGTAGAGCCCTATACCCACCAGTGCGAATATCAGCGCCATTCGAAGCCGGACCCTGCGGGCGATGGTCATCGAGTTGCCGTTTTTCAGATAGTCCCGAAAGGAAACGGCAAGGAAGATGATCGAGATGCCGATGAAAACAATGCTGACAAATGAAACGATCTGCATGCGCATATTTGCCGGCCCGCTGAAAGTTGGTTGTCGGTTAAGATGCCGGACAGACTCAATTCAAGAGACTGAACCCTGCCGATCTTCCTTAAACTTCTCGCTACCAGAGCTATTAATCAAATAGCAGCTTATTTAGCGCAAGTTCGTGCAGATCGCGCTCATTCCCTTTGCGTGTTAGCACGACAAGACGGGCATTGGTGTAACTTCCTTTGAGGGCATAGGCCTCCCAGCGAAATGCAGCATCTTCCCAACCGTCATGGTTGAAATCTCCTCGCGCCAGCAGGGTGAGATGCATGCCGATGCTTGATGACTCCAGTTCCAGAACCCCACCTTCCACAATTCTCAGGGCACTCTTGCCGGAAGCGGTCCGCAAAGTCGCACCTTTCCTTGCGAGCTTACGACGTTCATCATCCGAAACGGCAGGCCACAGGCTTGCCGGATAGCAGTGCGTGGCCGTCAGTTGCTGGAAATCTGCCGGCAGCATCGTATGAACCGCTATAGTTGCGGATTTGAGCAAAGCAAGTGCTTCGCATGACACAGTCTGAAAGCGCAGCACTCGGTAATTGGAATCGGTGTCGCTGCCGACGATCTGGTTGCGCATGGAAAGATAATCACGGCAGTTTGTTAGTTGCACCATACGTTTGCCGTTGACATCAGACACCCGCGCCGGCAGCGGAACTTCGAAGGGACGGTCGAAATCCGCATTGTTCGGGATAGTGTCATGCAATCCAAGTTCCCTGGCCGCAAACAGGACCGGTGCTTTCTGAGCATGAAGGCTGGTACTTGCCAGTAAGACGACGGTGAGAGCAATTACATAAAATCTGCCTACCATATGTCAAGCCTCATTTCCCAGCTTCCAGAAATAGGTCTCGCGTCCAGTCGTTGCGCTCATCCGAAGGGCCAGTGCGATGGCAATCTTCGGCAGCTTTCTTCCAGTCTCCGGCCTCAACCGACGCCTTGAGTTTCTTGAACTTCAATAGTCCACCAAGTCCCAGGTTGTAAATCATATCGAGCAGCGCACGTTTGGCTGCAACCGGGTAGGTCTTATAGCCAACGAAGTTGTTCTCAAGATCAGCCTCAAATCCATCAACAACTGATTTCAGAAGATCGAAGATGGCATCGTCAGGCAAATCAAGCTTGGTATACTTTTCATAGCTGGAGGCCAGCTTGCCCTTGGTTTGCTTGGAGACTACTTTGAAATCCGTCTCTATTTCGGTGGCTGTGGCGGTAGCTTTGTCCGATCTTCGCACGAAACCTAAAGCCTGGGCCGCTGCGACGTTGGGCAACATTTTGCCGATACCGACCGTAACCAGGCCCTTTGTGTCGAGGTACATGTGCGTAATCTTACCTTCCCAACGAGCGAAATCGGCCTGCACCTCGTCCCAATTGAGCGTAGTATTTGTCGCCTGTTTGACGCCTTGGATGGCCGACTGCGAACTGCCAAGCGAAAGCGGTGTGCCATCGTCAGCACGACAAATCCCTCCCGCAAGGCGAATGGGTAATTGGTTGTAATCCGCTATCGCAGGAGTCGCCCAGTCGTTGTGGCCGAGAGGACCTGGCGTATCCCCCAGCAATGTTGTCACAGTGGGATCACCCTGGTCGAGGTAACCTAGAGGACCACAAGTCCTTGCCGGAACCAGACAACTCCCCAAGGGTGGGTTGGTTGGGCCTGGTTTTCTCGATTCTGCCATGGGGGCACCCGACTTTCCTGATCGTTAGGGCTCTGGTTGAACCCGCAGGAATTCTTTGGGCCGAGGTCACTTCAACCCGAGCATCCTCTGCTGGCGGAAGCCGGGCGCCCTTACCTCGAAGAGAGGGTGCCCCGGCTTCAGCATGGACAACTCCAGCGCCGCCGCGTGGCGCTGCCGCTGGCGGCCAGTTCTAAGGACATTCTCCGTCTGCTCATACGTAATCGGTTGCCCCATGAGATAACGGCTGCCGCTCCTGAATCCGGATTTGTTCTTTTCCCACCAGGCATGGATCAATTCGGGTTTCGGCCAGGGTAGGTCCTCGTCCGGGTCCATCTCCACATCCTCATCCTCCGGGTTCTCCGTCGGACCCGACTCGAACCCTTCGGGTCGATTCCCATCCAGGTCCGCATAGGCGATATCAACAACGGTAATCATGGTGAACGATTCGCCTGCGACGCGGGCAAGCTCCGGAACCGTCATTTGCTCCATGAGCCAGGTGATCAGGACCGGGTCGCCAATCGCCCCTGCAGCGATTATCGCCAGACGCATGGTATCAGCCTGTTTGGCCAGCTCCGCCTGCCAGTCGATGGCGGATGCAAGCGCCATGCGCCGCATGGCGATCTTCAGTGCATCCTCCGGCCAGGGGAAATCCTTATTTACAAAACTCTTCAATACAGTGGCTGAGCCCGCGTCGCCCAGCAGCGTAGCGGAACAGGCAGCACTGAAGCGGCAGAATTCGTCCTTCGCGGTGAGGTTATCTTGGATAAAGGGTAAGAGGTCTTTTCTCCCCAGTTCACCGACGGACTGAATCGCCCGCGCCCTGACTATGGGATGGACATCCCTTAGGGCATCTGTCAAGGCCCTTCCCGGATCCTGGCAATGTGCAGCGTATGCTGCAAGGCCGACACAGCGAAGAAGTGGAGACTCCTCCGTAAGGAGCTTCGCGACATGGATCTCCGCCTGCTGCCATGTGAGCCAACCAAGAGCGGATACAAGCCCCCGGCAGCTCTCGGGTTTCTCCTCCACCACCTCAAGGACCGCCTTGATGCGCTTTTCATCCCCACTCTCGAACGCGAGAACCGCCGCGCTGAAAACCTCACCGCTTTCACCCACTCCCAGAGCCCCCTTGCAAACCTCCCACCCCACATCACCGGCAACCCGCAGGCCATCGATGTGGGCCTCGACCCGTCCATCCAGCTTCGCAAGGTCCTTCAGCAAATAGTGGGGGGCATGAACGGCTTTGTCGCGGAGAAGCCAGAGAAAGGACACCTCTCCAGCATGTTGTTCAATAATATTTTCAATAATCATATCAAATGTTATCCAAGTGTAATCACACATTAATCCAGAAATCTTTGATGCCATCTTTCCATTGCAACCCTATCCGCCATGCCATATTTATCAACAAAATAAATAACTCGATTGGGAATATGCAGCAGACCTTTGTCGTGAAAAAAGCTTGCAAGAACTTTGTTCATAGGAAGCAAGTCGCGCCGATTTGTATCTCCTATCTCCGGTTGAGCATTTAGTAATATGCGACATTTCGAATCAGTGAGTTCTTCTATTGATATCTCTTCAGGTAACTCAGCGCGTAAAGCTACCGCTCCTCCCACCAAGTTGTAAAGCTCGGGACCTAAAAGAGTCAGCCAATAACTGCCAGCGGCTTTATTGCCGAGATCAGCACTGACACAACCAGGATGTGCAATGTCCAGCCCTGGGAACCGGTTGGCGAGTCCCTGTTTTTTATATTTGTTTTCTCCCACAAGGCCGAGACTTGCGTAAGCAAACGTAAAAGGAAGTTCTAAAGCAACGTTTGATATATAATCAATCACTTGGCTGAAATTAGTTAAAAAAAAGCTTCGTGGGACCCAGCACCATAGAAAACTGACTTCATCATCCATGCCTGGAACTTCAAGTGATTTTCCATTATACCAAAGATAGTAATCCGGAGCATGGACCCCTCTGCCGATGATTTCAATGTTCCCATTTGGCGCTCTATTTGGCCCTATCAGTCTTTCATAAATCAGTTCGTTAAGTGATTCCTCCGTCAGATCTTCTTGGTCGCCGTCATAATTAAAATACTCCGGTAAAGCGTTGATAGACACTAAATCAACAAATTTCCGAATCGACAACTCAATATTCTGTACGATCTCCAAATTCGGCTTTCGAATGTAAAACACTATGATTAGGGATTCTCTAATGCTTACAGTGCCATCGGAATTGATTACCTGAATGTCTGATTGCACATTATTCATTGGTTATGTTTCTCCTGACATCAGCAAACTATTTACATGCCTCACTGTTAGGGTGAATTTGCTTTGGTTCGACACCACATGCGTCTTTATAAACATCAAACTGCGTTTTCCCTTCATAAGCAGGGTTAGGTGGTTTCCGCTGTCCTTGGCCATACCCATGTATAGGCCAACTGGGCTTACTTTGTGGGGTCAAAGGACAGCTAGACTTGAAATCGTAAACGGCTTGACAAGAAGGTGGGTGCCCAACCATTACATCCGGAATACACGATCCACCACCCGGGACCGGTATTTTTTTTTCAGCATGGACTTCCTTACTGAAAGGCGTTGTAGATTTTGCCTTTCTTTCGTTAACTTTCCTTTCACAACATTTGGTCTTTTCGTCACCGAGTACTAAGTAATTTTTTTTACCCGTCGTTTTATCTATAGAATGGCACCATTCTTTATTTGGTTTTTTGCCGGGGCCAAAGTTTTTATCATTTACTTCTCTTTCGCACTGGTTGACAATCTGGCATAAGGCTTTTTCAAAATTTGCTAAGACACCAGGCTCAATATTCATAAGCTGACCGTATTTTCATGATTGTTTGTCATTTTGTCCGACAACCGACAGGCATTTTCCCCCTCAAGCTTTACATCCATTGAATATGTTATCCATTTTGCTTCCTTCATATTTGTGCTCGACTTGACGCCGCCAGCAGTTCCAGGTTCATCGCCGTTACTGGTAGAATATTCCGATCCTTTAATAGCGCACATATTGCCGCCATCAGCCTTTACCGTTTTAGTGCCATTGGCAAGACTGTCTGACCTTGCAATATTTGGATAAGGGACCGGTACAGGGCCACCCGGGCTTGGAGTCTTACATACATCGGGAATTGTCGCTGCGGCTATACCATTTGCTCCCTTATGCGACAGAGAGCACTTGTTCACAGCAATAGTAACTGACATTATTTTCTAACCTCCAAAATCCCCGGTATACAGAAGTGCTGCGCTTCTTTGACCACCTTCCGAACTTGTCCAAACTAAGGTGTGCGGTCCCTTGGCATAGCCTTTGAGTCCGGCGACAATTGCAAGTGTAATATACAAAGGCCCTGAAGCGGCACCCACGTCTCCCCAGCAGTCCGCAGGCGTTATGAAATCAGAAGGATCATTAAAACGGCCTGATATTCGCACAAATGTATAACCCAGTTCATCACCACGATAAGGCTCTCCGTTGACGTCGCAAATCATGTAATCGACCTTCGTCTCAGGAGAAAGACTATTTAGGACTTGTTTGACAGCCTTCGAAAGTCCCTTTCCTAGACAAACGCTATCGGTCTTTATTAAGTTAGTCTCAAGTTCAGTAGCTACAGATAATATCTTCCCCAGGATTTCTAACTTAAACAGGTCCGCCACATTCTTAGAGCAGATCAAACAGAAGCCCGCGGCTTCTCCTGGAATGAACCCCCAGTTATTACCCTCTGAATGCAGCTGGCCCTCATCATCAAGCCATTCAAGTGATTCTGGCGCACGATACGATTCGATACCGCCAACAAGACAGATTTCAGCTGAGCCGTGAAGTATTCTATAGAATCCTTCCTCAAGCGCCATTAAACCAGCAGAATGCCCAGCATTAAAAGTCTCAACCTCCATCACACGAAAGTGTTCTTGGAAAGCATGCTTGAAATGTGCTGTTATTTTTTCGCTGAGCGCATTCGGTAAGCCCGGACGTTTCTCTGGCAACCCAATTAGCATTTGTATTGATTCTGCTCTTCCTAGCATATGTAAAAGAGGCGCGAGCGCCTCCTCAGCGGCCGTCAAGCCTATTTCCAAAAAACTGTGAGCACTGCCAACATCATCTGACAGAAATGCATCCATTGCGACAATCATCCGGTTTCCATCTTTATCAACCATATAAGGATGTTCAGCAAACATTGCGATACCTGCCCGTACAGCCGCTGCAGAGGACACAGCATTGGTACCGACAGGAGTACGCGCCCCAAATCCCACAATACATACTTGACTCTGTCCTATCGCAACCACTTAAATATTCCTCGCTTTAAACCCGTTCATTCTTCTTTATTGAACAGTTTGTCACCAAATTTATAAAACCCGTTTTTGAAAGATTGAAGTTCCCTCAAGAGAATACTTTTTCCCATGACAGGGCAACATGCTATGCCAGACCATGATTACTCTCGGCACATCTGGTTCAATAATGACAGAATGTAAATTCGCACGATGTTCAACAGACTTCTCCCCGAGTCTTGTCCTAAAGCCCAATGCTATTCGCGGAAGAGAAAACCGTATTAATCCATCCGGAGAGAGATTATGTAGTTCAACCATCTCATTCCCCCTCAAATAGCCCCCAATCTGCTGATCCTCCGGAGAATATTGAAAGAAGCGTTCATTGAAATCATTAGGTAAAAGCGGAAACCGTTCATTTTCCCATTGCTCGTCATAGGTCCCTGCTAATGTAACACGCGGTGACCAGTGCCGAGCAATTGGTCCAAATCCGGCAGGTCGAGGTCGATCACTCCATGAGCATATTAATTCATTGGGATATTCCACATTAGGAACACATGTCCCCTGCAAATGGTCAGGGTCCATTGCAAAGCCAATACCTACGGGATTACGTTGTTCCCATCCATGCTTCTCGGGTTTGCTTGACTTCTGGTCTATTCCACCAAAGGCACTTTCATAAATAACGGACATATTCACGAATGGCTTAGGGCTTGACATCCTTAAGTCTGTCAAACCGCGTTCCCAAATACGGTCACCAAAAACCCGTAGAGTTTTTGATATAGTTGCCACTTTCATTGTAATATCGACCATAGTGGTCGGTTTTCCTTTTTGCCCATATGCATGACCATGCAGAATAATATCTGTGGCTGGCTTTGTATAATCGAGATCAGATTCATAAAGCAAACTTGAAGAAGATGGATCACCTCGATGCTTCGGAACCTGTAACACTTCTTCTTGTTGATCGGCGATCTCTGTCGATCCGTCCGATTTGATCAAGAAAGTTCCCTTTACTGCTACAAGCCAAACGTCAGATCCATTTTTATCACAGAGAAGGGTTCGCTCCGCTGCAAATGGAGTATTATTTGAGAGCATCCACATTCGTTATCTCATTTATCCTGAACTTGGAATTATCCTGATAAAATTCTGACTAATTAAGTTGCACCGATCCGCCCTTGATCCGGTTCACCCCGGATGAGCGGCTGAGTAAATAAGCCCCGCGGATGATGATCTTGCCCGCCTTTGTTAGCGTTATACTCGACTTGCCGCAGCGCAGCACAATCTCCTCCTGCGCATCGAATGTGATCCGCCTGCCGTCCACCATGACATCTTCCGGCTTCTCCCCCTCCAGGGCAATCTCGGACGCCTCTGTAACCTCGTCGAGCATCGAGTGCATGGTGTCGATGATGATGGGGAGTTCCGGATCGCTGTTTTCGAAGACGATTAGGACATCTCTCCCTTCAGCAGCCGCCTCTCTCAGTTTTTTCAGATTCAGGGAACCGGTGAAACGAGCCTTTACCTCACCGTTCACTGTGCCGGGGAAGTCGACAAAGACCTCTCCCTCTTTGCTGATTGCGGTTATCCTTCCTACCCTCATCCCTTCGATCTGCCTCTGCATATCCAGTCTGAGGAGATTTGCCGACGGCGATTTATTCATATCAGTTCTCCAGAATCTTGGTGGCCTTCATCACGATGTTGCCCGAGCCCTTGACATTGATGGTCTTCCCTTCGATGGTGATATCACCATTCTTCTTCATCGTGATCGAGGCGCTGCCAACTTTGATCGTGAGCTGATCGGCAATATCGATGACACCGTTTTTCCCTGCCTTTACACTGTAGTTATCGCCCGCGGTCAGGCTCATGTTCTTGCCGGCGTTCTCGGATATGTTGCTCCCCGCATCGACCGATTTGTCTTTCCCCACATTCTCACTGCTGCTGGCGCCAACATTGACCGACTTGGCCGCGCCGATCTCTTCGGCCTTGGCCGCGCCGATGGTCTCGTTCATGGCCGCGCCGACGGTCACCTGGTAGATGGCGCCGATGGTCAGCTCCTTGGCAACCCCGATGGTCTCGGCGGTGTTGATGGCAACGGTCTCGGTCTTGTTGGCGCCGATCATCTCGGTGTGGTTCGCGCCCACCTTGATGTCCTTGTTGGCGCCTATGGTTTCGCTCTGATTCACCCCGACGGTCTTGGTCCGGTTGTTGGTCACCATCATGGTCTCGTCGTGGCCGATGGTCTGGTTCTTGTCATTGAGAATGGCGATGGTCCAGTCCTTCTGGCCGTGGAGGAATATCTCCTCGGTCCCCTTCTTGTCCTCGAAGCGGAGTTCGTTGAACCCTCCCCCACCGAGGGTGGAGTTAGACTTGATGGTGCTCTTGGTCTTTTCTCCGGGCAGCGGATAAGGGGGCTTGTTGACGCCGTGGTAGACGCGGCCGGTGATGATCGGGCGGTCCGGGTCACCTTCCAGGAAGTCGACGATCACCTCCTGGCCAATGCGCGGGATGTACATGGCGCCCCAGTTTGCGCCGGCCCACACCTGGGCAACCCTGATCCAGCAGGAGGAGTTCTCGTCCTTTTTCCCCTCCCGGTCCCAGTGGAACTGCACCTTGACCCTGCCGTGCTCGTCCGTATATATCTCGTCACCCTTCGGGCCGACCACTATGGCGGTCTGGGAGCCGTGCACAACCGGTTTCGGGGTGAGGCGGGGGGGACGGAACGGCACGTCAAAGGGGACGCAGGTAAAACGGTTGGAATAGGTGAGGTCCGACTTGTCCTCCCATCCCTGCTCAGCCCCGTGCTCGATGGAGGCGAGCACATAATCCTTGTTGTTCATGTCGCCCCGGAAGAAGGAGGTGAGGGTGAATCGGTACCCGCTGGTGAATGACCGGCAGTTGCTGGAGCCTACGATGGTTGTGATCTGCGCCTCCTCCTCTTCCATCCTGATCCTGGCCAGACGGTCCCCTTCATTCTTCTTGGCGTACATTCCGGGATAATCGTAAATCTCCCGCTCTCCAGGCCCCAGTTTCTGGCTGCTGGGGACGTTCACCTTCAGGTCGGTGTTCGGCATCTCGAAATTGAAATCGTTCAGGGTGTATTTCGCCGGCCTTATCTCCTGCATCCTGTCAAGTCCGCTGATGACGTCCTCCTCCATCCGCCCCTCTCCGCTCAGCTGGTAGCGCGCCGATTTCTGCTTGGGACAGGGCTTGTTCTCCTGGGAGGAATCGGCCAGGACCAGGGTGTGCTTCCCTTTTTCGTGCTCGAAGAAGTAATGGATCCCTTCCTCTTCCAGGAGGCGGGTGACGAAGTTGAAGTCGGTCTCCCGGTACTGGACGCAGTAATCCCTCTTGGCGTAGCTCCCCTGAAGCTTCACCTTGAAGTCGTTAAAACCCTTTTCCTTGAATATTTTCTCGATTATGTCTGGAACGGAGAGCTTCTGGAATATGCGCGAATCCGCCGTCCTGGTGAGGAGCCAGGGCCACGGCACCATCGTCGCCCGGTAACTGGAAAAACGCGGGTCTCCCCCCTTTTCTCCGCCGCCCCGTCCCTGGGCGAAGCGCGATATGACGCCGTTGAAGTATCGTGCACTTTCATCCGCGAGAACTACCGATACGGTTACATTTTTCCCAACGATATCCGCGAAAGAGATGCTGTGGTTCTCCGAGACCATGGCCAACTCAAAATTGAAAAGGCGAGAGATCCCCTCAGACCCGCGAAAACCCGCAAGGAGCAGCACATCTTTCCCCAATGGGGTATCGATAGCGATCAGCCTGTTTTCCTGCTTATAGGCCATCTCTTCCTCCTTTTATAGATTGAATTCCTTATCCCAGCGCCCTGCCAGTGACGTTGGCGGATCAGCAACGGATTGGAAGCGAGCTACCCTGACTGTATCACGGTTCATGAATGAGACGAGAGGCATCACTCCCTTCTCGATGATTGCTTCAGCCGCAGCTTCGGTAAGGAGAAACTCGGCGCAGGGCTTGGTCTTTGATTCCCCCTGCTCTTTATAGATATGCAGCGGCAGGTCTTCGATATCCTGGATGATGCCGGGCGTCAACTCCCAGCCATACAAGCTGAAAGACTGCGCAAGCAGACATGCACAGGCAAAAGAGGGGTTCCCCCAAAGGTAATGATCGTGATCGGGCCTGGTATCCATCTCTTCAAATTCAAAGCGCTCGATCGGGTCCGTTTCCTCGCCATAGGGGAGGCGGAGCAGGAAGCGGGGGATGGCTAGGCCTATAAAGGAAGCCTCGGGCTGATTTCTGAGCGTTTCCCATACCCGGCGATCTTCAGCATCTTCCTGATGCTTGCATCTTGCCGGGTCCGCGGTTTTAGCCAACAATTCAGATCCCGGCAATTTTTCGTCGGCCGCGGTAATGAAGGGGGCGCCGGCGGCCGCGGCTATCTTTGCCATGCGTCCCAGCATCTCCGCCTCCTCCCGGTTGCCGCCGAAAGTATAGTTGCCCGCAAGTAGCGCCCATGGCTCGGCGCCTGGGGTCTCCACCGTCTGCTCAACAAGTATACTATATGTTCCCGTTGCGGCCAGGTCATCTGATGAACCAAGATCAGCAGCAAGTTCCGCCCTGGAAATGTCGAGAAGATACAACTGCAACCGGTCGTCGGTCTCACTCCTGGAGATTAGGAAATGGAGTCCCCGCCAGGCCGCCTCAAGCTCCTGAAATGCGGGATAGTGCAGGATCGCCCGCATCATATCACCCGTGGCAATGTCCACTGCCGCCAGAATCTCATCCTGCAGCTGTTCAACGTCAGGGACGAGGTGGGGTTGTACTATCTGTTTCAGGAAATTGTCCCAATCTGATGTGTGCCGGTTTGGTGCGGACGGCGGCCCACCACCGTCTGAACCATCCAGGATCTGATCGAGCAGGTCAGCGGTTGTCTGTTGCGTCAATTCCCCCAGGGATTCTTCCGTCACTTCCGGATTGGCCGGGGATGGGGATTTACCCTCCTTTTTTTGCAGTTCCGCGGCTGCCTTTGCGAACGACGCAGGATCGCTCAGCTTCTTGCGGGTTTCCTTTATCTCTTTGAAGAGTGCAAGATGTTCAAATATCCGGTCGGGATGAAAATCTTCCAGCTCGGCAAATCTGACCGCTACAGGAGGTTCCAACTCTCCGGCAAGCGGCAACAGGACCTCGACGCCGAGCTTTTCCATTACCTCGTCGAGATTGTCCCGATCAACAAGGTGGATACGACGTTGCGCCAGTGCGGCGCAAGGGTCAAAGATACCCCTGTTTGCGCGACCGGAGAAATCTCCCATGATCAGGATACGGAACGGCGTCTCCGGATCGGGCAGGCCCCGGAACCGCTCCATGGATGCGACAACCTCGAAATCGAGTTTCCCGAATGAGATCGGTTTTGTCATGGGATTATGACCTCCATTTATTCACTCTCGACATACCCGGACAACGCCCCCTGCCACACTGTTTACTTGTAGTAAGTAAAGTCCGTATTGAGATCCGAATCAGTTTTTTTCCAGGCGACAACATTCTCCCCCGGGATTATCGTGAAGAAATCCACCTCCTTGCTGGAGATTCTGCCGCGAACTTGCAAGGCTATGATTGTAGAGATATCCAATAGTGGGCGATTAATGATCAGAGTAGGCCAGAAAGCATTCGGCTTTGGTTGAAAGTTTTGGCGAGTTTGAGGGTTATAAGAGGGTTCGGGCATTTTTATCCCTTGTCGAACATAGTCGGCAGTCGAAGGCAGTATCGAAAACTCAATCTTGTAGACATAATCACCTCTCTGAAAGGCCTGGCCTTTTGGATCCAAGTCAGTTGAGACAACATCGGGATCGTTGTAACCAATGTGGGTTTGCACCCAAGCTGCCGGATCTATGCTAAAAATCTCCCTAATTTTTCCCTTCGCCCACATCACCCTATCCGCCCTAAAGGTTTTCGGTTTGAACCCTTCCATCCTGATAACATCGGGCAATCTGTCGTCACCTCTGTAAACGATGAAGCTCATATTCATTCCTCCTTTTGAAAGGAAATAGTATAGGGGTCTACATTCTACACAATGCCTTCCCCCGACTTAACTCAAACAACCTCAAATCCGAATCCCTCCCCGGAAATCGACACCTTCACCTCTTTGATCTGCTCGCCGGTTGCCATCCGGGAAAGGAGTTCCCTGGAAAGATCCGGCAGTAGGGTATTGGTCAGGATATGGTCCACGTTCCTTGCGCCGCTGTCTACTTCGGTACACCTGCTGGCGATCTTCTCGATCAACCCCTCCTCGTACACGAAGGAGACATTCCTGTTCTCTTTCATTCGCCTGGCAATCTTGCTCAATTTCAGCTTGACGATGAGCCGCATGATCTTGTCCGTAATCGGGTAGTACGGCACAACCTTCAGGCGCCCCAGGAAGGCGGGCTTGAAACGCTTCAACAGCTCAGGCCTCAGCATCTCCGTCAGGGACTGCCAGTCAGGCATGGTCTCTTCGTCTGCGCAGAGCTTCATTATGAGGTCCGTCCCCAGGTTGGAGGTAAGGATGATGAGGGTGTTCTTGAAATCAATCCGGCGGCCTTCGCCGTCCTCCAGTGTCCCCTTGTCGAATACCTGGAAAAAGAGCTCCATCACATCCGGATGGGCCTTCTCCACCTCATCCAGAAGGACGACGCTGTAGGGCCGCTTGCGCACCGCCTCTGTCAGCACACCCCCTTCGCCGTACCCTACGTAGCCGGGGGGGGAGCCCTTGAGACCGGACACGGTGTGGGCCTCCTGGTA